>Ga0194112_10009175_pt1 | contig 12639 bp, 12 predicted proteins | sample TA2MahC400mmetaG_FD_146191 | JGI IMG/M metagenome (GOLD analysis project Ga0194112, IMG submission 146191) | Freshwater microbial communities from Lake Tanganyika, Tanzania - TA2015016 Mahale Deep Cast 400m | ecosystem: Environmental > Aquatic > Freshwater > Lake | place: Tanzania: Lake...
TTAAAAAAATCATTTCTCATCTGAGTTTAAATTCCTTTTTTCCAGTTCTTCAATATCAGCTAAATCCTTTAAACGTCCTGTTAACTTTTTATTTTTCTTTAAATCATCAAATGACAAATATCTGATTTCAATTTTATTAATAAATATCGTTACAGAATTTGAATAACATTCATCGAAAGTTAAGCCATCTAAAGCGGCAATAATATCAATTTTATACGGCTCTTTACCAAAATATAATCCTGTCATTGGCTCATCTTTTGTTAAATCTTCCTTTTTCAAATCCGGTATATTAACTCCGAATTCCTCTAAAACACTGATAATCCTTTCTGCATTTATATCTGAGTTTTTAATCCAGATTTCAAGGTCACCCGTATATCGTGGATACCCATGAAACGCAACAGCGTAACCTCCGACTATTATATATTTGACTTCATATCTATTTAATAATTCAATGAAGTCCAAAAAGTCTTTTGAAAATATATTTAATTCCAATCCGATTTATTTCTGATTATTCTATAAAATGACTTATCAATTGTTTTATTTGCGTTGAATAACTCTATAAATTGCTGCCTTAAGATTTCGAGAATCTCCAGATTTTTTTCCGGCTTCATATTATAATTTTTCCCTTCAAATTTTTCTTTGTAAGATTTAATAATTCTGTAATGTTTTTTGTCCATATATCAGCTCAATAATGATTTTATTGTGTTTGCTATATATTTCAAATCTTTATTTGATAATGAAGGATATATAGGTATAGAGATTTCTCTCTCATAAAACTTTTCTGCAATAGGAAAGTCCCCATTTTTAAAACCATAATTTTTTCGGTAATACGGTTGTAAATGAACCGGAATGTAATGTACCTGACAATTTATTCCGACTTTTGACAATTTCTTAAAAAATTCAACTTTTATTTGATTGTTTCTGCTAAAGTTCTCCCCCTTTATCCCCCTCCAAAGGGAGACATTATTTGATAATTTATCAAAGTTTATTTGCAGGGGATATAAATGATATGAGTGTTTGCAGTTTTTTTTAACATTGGGTATTATAAACCGTATATCATTGTTAAATTCGTGGTCGTAAAACTTTGCTATCGTTCTTCTTTTTTCTACGAATCTGTCTAATTTTTTTAACTGCGAGATACCGAGGGTGCACTGAAAATCGGTTATTCTGTAATTAAATCCTAAATACTGCATTTCGTAATACCACGATCCTTGTTCAAGTGAAGAGTGAAGAGTGAAGAGTGAAAAGTCTTTAACATTGCCATGGGTGCGGAGGATTTTTACTTTTTCGGTAATTTTATTGTTATCGGTCAGAACTGCTCCGCCTTCTCCTGTTGTAATGTGCTTAACAGGATGATAACTGTGACAGATTACATCAGCGTATTTTAATGCATATTTTTCACTGCCGTAATATTTTGCTCCTAAAGCATGACAATTATCATTAACTAATTGAAATTCGTACTTATCTGCAAGATATCTCAATGCTTTCCAGTCACAGGGTTGACCCGCAAAGTCAACTCCGACAACTGCTTTAATTTTTTTGTTCTTATTATTATAATCTTTAATTTTTTCTTCGAGTTTATTTACATCTATTGTATAATAATCCTTATCTATATCAACAAAGTCCGGTGTAGCTCCCGAGTACAAAATGCAATTGGCACTTGCCAGGAACGTTATTGGAGATGTTATGACAATATCGCCTTTTTTCCATCCGAGAGCTAAACCGGTCAGATGTAAGGCGGCTGTACCGCTACTTACTGCACAAACATATTTCGCACCGAATTTTCTGCCGAGAGCTTCCTCAAACTTCTCTATATAGGGACCTTGAGTAAGCCGATCGCTTTTTAAGACTTCCAAAACAGCATCAATATCATCCTGCTCAATCAGTTGCCTGCCGTAATTATAGAACCTTCGTAACGAAGATTTCTGAATATGAAAATTTATTTTTCTATCCGACAATTTTTATAGTTATGTTTTTTAAGTTGAAAAAGGAACTCTGCTGCAATCCTGATTAATCACCGTATACAATTTCCTTTGCCCCGTCAATGTGTTTAATTATTAATTCTTTTAATTCTTCTCTTGTTAAGAATATCTTATTTGTACCGCTTGAATAACTGAAACCTGTATTACACTTTTTTCCGGGTACACCGTTGCTTTCGTTTATAAACTTTTCGATATTCCATAATTGTGTCGAGGGCAAAATCACATAGTAGTCGTCAAATTCCACGGTGTTTATCGAATCGGTTTCCGTTATCATTTCCTCATGTATTTTTTCTCCGGGCCTTATTCCAACTATTTCAATTTTACATTCGGGAGCTATTGCTTTTGCTACATCAAGAATTTTGTAGGAAGGAATTTTAGGAATAAATAACTCACCGCCCCACATCCTTTCCAGACACTCAAGTACAAAATCTACACCCTTCTGCAAGGTAATATTAAATCTTGTCATTCTTTCGTCTGTAACAGGAAGTACCCCTTCTTTTTTCTTCTGCAGAAAGTACGGAATCACCGAACCTCTGCTTCCCATAACATTTCCGTATCTTACTACCGAGTATTTAATATCCCTTTTTCCCCTGTAATTATTTGCTGCTATGAATAATTTATCCGAAGTTAGTTTCGTGGCACCATATAAATTTATCGGCGCTGCTGCTTTATCCGTGCTCAATGCGATAACTTTACTTACATTCGTATTTCTCGCCGCATCGATAACATATTGTCCACCTATGACATTTGTTTTTACAGCTTCAAACGGATTATATTCGGCAGCAGGTACCTGCTTTAAGGCTGCAGAGTGAATTACAATGTCCACTTCTTCCATTGCAAGTTTTAATCTGTTGTAATCCCTTACGTCGCCTATAAAATATCTCATTTCATCATAATGTTCTGAAAACGGACGGGTGTTGCTCATCTCATACTGCTTCAATTCGTCCCTGCTGTATACTATGACTTTTTTGGGTTTATATCTCTCTAATACAGTCATAATAAACTTCTTTCCGAAAGAACCCGTTCCGCCGGTTACTAATATTGTTTTATTATTTAACAAAGTCGTATTATTAAATTTGATGAATATTTTATTTAAAATATGTTTATGCTTTGAATATCTTCGGATGTTTGAATTTTTTAAATGCGTTCCTTGTGTCTATTATCAGCTTTGCATTCTGAACTATTAAATCTAAATCGTAGTAAGAATGGTCGGTTGATAACAGAATTATATCGTATCTTTTTAAATTCTGTTTTGTAATTTTTACCGATTTCTTCCTGAATTGATATTTCCTTAACTTCGGTATTTCGGTCACGTAATCATCATTGTAATCAACTATTGCACCTTCATCCTGAAGCAATTCTATAAGTTTCAACGACGGAGATTCTCTTAAATCATCAATATCTTTTTTATAAGCAAGTCCGAGAATTAAAACTCTTGCTCCTTTCATACAAATTTTATGTTTATTTAATATCTGCATTGTTTTTTCCACAACATAAAACGGCATATATGTATTTATCTCTCCCGCAAGTTCGATAAATTTTGTAGATATTTCATACTCACGCGCCTTCCATGTCAGATAAAATGGGTCAATCGGAATACAGTGTCCGCCTAAACCCGGTCCCGGATAAAACGGAGTAAAACCGAAGGGTTTTGTTGATGCCGCATCAATAACCTCCCAGATATTTATACCCATTCTGTCAAAAACCATTTTTAACTCATTGACCAGTGCAATATTTACGGAGCGGTAAATATTTTCAAGCAGTTTTGTCGCTTCTGCTGCTCTTGCTGATGAAACAGGAATGACTTTGTTAATTACCTTGCTGTATATCTTCACGCCTGCTTCTGTACATTTTGGGGAAACACCGCCTATCACTTTTGGTATTGTAGCAGTCGTATAATTCTTATTATTCGGGTCCTCTCTCTCGGGCGAAAAACACAGATAAAAATCTTTCCCCGCTTTTAATCCTGACTTTTCAAATATCGGCAGCAGATCTTCTTCGGTTGTACCCGGATATGTCGTGCTTTCAAGTGAGATAAACTGCCCCTTGCGCAGATATTTAGCCGTAATTCGGGCTGAATTAAGTACGTAACTTATATCCGGCTCGCGGTTTTTATTTAATGGCGTCGGAACGCATATTATTATTACATCAACACTTTTTAACCTGCTGAAATCCGTTGTAGCCGTAAAAACTCCTTTGTCAACTGCATTTTTAATCTGTGAAGATGAAATGTGCTTTATGTAGGATTTCTTGTCTCTGTTAATTGCCTCAACTTTTGTATTATCTACATCGAACCCCGTAACTTTTATGTTTTTTCCGCAGAACTCAAGAGCAAGCGGAAGACCGACATATCCAAGCCCGATTATTCCTACACTGAAAGTGTTGGTATTTATTCTGGAAATTAATGACATTGTATTGTTTTATAATAATTGATTTCTAAAAAAAGTCTTTATTCTTTTAAATTAATTCATTTCTGCCAAATCAATAACGAAGGTGACGAAATAAATATTTTTTCGTTCTTCTTTATCTCATTCTCACTGAATAATAAAAAACGTATCTTTCTGTCAATGAGTCTCTCGGTTTTTTCGATTACCTTTAATAAATAGTTCCTGTCAATATTGTTTCCGACCAATATTAAATCGATTATTTCTGTGTTTTTCCCCTTGGCTATATCTCCGGATATGTACACTTTTTTAATATCGCCTAATCCTTTTGTTACTTTCTCTATAATGTGGTCAAGTCCCGTGTATTTCATTAGTATGTTGTTGATGTCCCCGTATAACGGATGCTTGGTATTTGCCTGATAGATTTTTTTATTCCCCGACTTATTCGTTCTCAGCAAACCGGCGTTTTCTAATCTGTTCAGTTCTACCCTTATTGCATTCGAGGATTCACCGAATTCACTCTCAAGACTGCGAAGATATGCCGTTTCGTTTGAATTCAAAAAAAACTTTAAAAGAAGTTTTACTCTTGTTTTTGATGTGATGAGAGATTCAAGCAATTTTTGCGAAGATGTTTGTGTTAATATTTTTGCGTCCTGTTAGAACGATTATGCCTGTTTTCGGAAACGATGAGAAAATAAAAGTTACTTTTATTCATAACTCCGTTAATTAAGTCACAGACTTATTAAAAAACCGCACAATGCGAGTTAAAGATTGAGTAATAATATTACTCATTGTTTAAAAAATCAAGGAAAAATTTAGTGCTGAAAATTAAAAAAGCGTTAAGCGTTAAGGGTTAAGCGTTAAGGGTTAAGCGTTAAGGGTTAGGGGTTAGGGTTAAGGGTTAAGCGTTAAGCGTTAAGGGTTAAGCGTTAAGGATTAAGCGTTAGTTATTTTTTGAATTAGTTTCACTTCATCTGCTCTTAATTCAAGGCTCAAAGCGGTTGAAATTTCTACAATATCGATTATAATTTTAAAATTACCCCGTATTTGTGTAACATATCCCGTAAGTCCGCAAAACATACCGTCAGTTACTTTAACATAATCTCCTTTTTCATATTGAAATTTTTTATAATCTTCGATTTTCACTCTTTCCGGAGCTTTTAATGAAATTTTTATATTATCAATTTCCTTTGGAGAAATTACAGCAGGTCTTTTTTGATAAAATATGTATTTCAATGCCCCGTTGTTATCCTGAATTGCAATTTTCCTTTCTGTTTCGGTTGCATTAATAAATACATAATTCGGAAACAAGGGAATCATCAATTTTTTTTTTCTGTCTGACCACTGTCTGATAGTCTGGACAAGCGGAAGATAAACTTCAATATTCTTTTTTTTTACAAAATCCGTTACTTTTTGCTCATTACGCGGTTTGGTATGAATTACATACCAGTTGCGTGTATTTATGTAAGCATCCGACAATTTTTTTTCTGTTTTTTACGGTAATCAACCAAAATAATTTCTTAAAAAGTATCTGATAATATAAATTGTTCCTACAAATAATATTATATACAAAATTATTATTGTAAAAAAATTTTTTGCGGGTTTGTATGTGAATTTCTTTCCTCGCCATCCGCAGGAACTGCAGGTGTAGTTCCGGAACTTGAAAAGTTTTAGTATGTGATCGCCTGCATTCCTTGAACGGCTTCGCCTTAAAGTTGCTATTTCATTGCAGTTAGGACAGCGGAGTAACGAGACATTTTTGCGTATGAATAATTTAAGATTCAATTTTTTCTGATGCCGGGTGTGTAAGGATTATAAATGATTCTGTTATTATAATAATAGAAAAGTTTACTGATTTTTCATCTTAAATTCCTTTGGCTTCGGCCTCCTTGCGGCTTCGGGCCTTGTGTAATAGTAATAATAATTATAATAATAACCGTAGGCACTTTTAAAGCTGAAGTTATTAAGTACGGAACCAAGGAACTTTGTAGGATCGTTTATGGTAATCCTGTCGTAAGTTTTTAAAAATACATCTATGGGCGTTTTGTGAGCTTGCACTATTAAAATTGTACCGTCTGTAATTTTTGTAAGAATTTCTGAGTCAGTAACTGACATATACGGAGGAGAATCCAGGATTATTATATCATATAAACTTCTTAATTTAACAATAAATTCTCTCATTTGTTTTGAACCAAGAAGTTCGGAAGGGTTCGGAGGAATCGTTCCGCTTGTTATGTGTTTCAGATTCTCTATCGATGTATTTCGGGTAACATCTTCCAGAGGAACATTCATAAAAAGATGGTCGCTTAGCCCGGGAAATCTTTCTGTCCCGAAAATAGCATGAATTCTCGGTTTCCTGAGGTCGCAGTCCAAAAGTAAAATCTTCTTATCGGTTTGAGCAAAGCTCCCTGCTAAATTTAATGCTACGGTTGTTTTTCCTTCAGCCGGAATCGAACTCGTAATAAGAATGGAATGTATCGGCTCGTCTTCAAGCTTGGAAAAAAGTACTCTTGTCCGTAAAGCTTTAAACGATTCGGATGCCGAAGCGTTAGGTTTGTTTGCCACAATAAATTCAAGCTGTGAAGAGCCGATTTCTTTCAGTTCCTCTATTGAAGGTATCCAGGCAAGAACCGAAACTCCTTTATTCTCGATATCTTCGGGAGTTTTTATAGACCTGTCTAAATAGTTTCTCAGAAATGCAAATCCTATTCCCAATCCTAATCCGAGAACACAACCGGCTATTACTATCATCTGACGGTTTGGTTTTGCAGGTCTTCCAGGAGTTTTTGCGGGATCAATAATATTAACGTTTCCTATGTTCGCTCTTTCGTTCACAAGTGCTTCCTGATATTTTTCTTCAAGCATTATAAAAAGTTTTTCCGAAGACTTTCTTGCCCTTTCAAGCTGCGCCAGTTCGAAACTCTGGGTAGGAAGTTTTGAAAAATCGGATTCATATTTTCCAAGAAGCCTGTTAACCGAATTTAGTTTTGCACGATTAGTAATAATCCCGAGATTTGCATCGAACACTTTTTGGGTTATCTGACTCCTGTCGATAGGTGTGTTTGAATAAATGCTCTTCCTGAGTACTGATATTTTATCATCGAGCTCCTTTTTTAAAGGTTCTATCTTTTTATCATAATTATCGGATATTTTTTCTTTCAATAATTGGTCTTTTAAAGAAGAGATTTCCAGTTCTTTCTGTATCTGAAGTTCGGATATTTTTTTCTGATATTCGGATACCTCGGTTTCAGTTATCTGTCCTTCAAGATAATTTATCAGTGATATGTCAATTTTTGCTAACTCTGTTTTTAAATCCGAATATGCTTTTAAATTAGATGTTAGTTCAACTTCTGCAAGGTTCTTCTGCATATCCAGTTCGCTTATCTTGCTGATAAGAAGTTTTGCCTGATCATCCAAATAAAACACACCTCCCCTTTGCTGAAAACTCTGAAGCGAGATTTCTGCTTCGTTTAGATCTTTGTATTTTTTCAGTTTTTCTTCTTCAAGAAAATTCTTGAGCGACGAAACTTCCCTTCTGCTGAATTCGACATTGTATTTTATATAAGTTTCCGAGTAAACATTCGCAATTAATTTTGCTTCGTATGGCGAAGGACTTTGTGCTTCTATTTCTACTATATCGAGACCTCTTTTCTGGTTTATACTAACAATACTTCCTAAGACACCGGTAATTGAAGACAATGGAATCGGTTCAATTGAGTTTTCGGTGCTTCTGTTTAGCAAATAATAAAAAACGCTTTTATCCGGACTTGCGTTAAAACTGTCAAGAAGAGTTTTGGCAGTTGCTTCTCTGATGGAAGAACTTTTTAATATTTCAATTTCATTTGATATCAGCCTGTCGGACTGCGATTCCTGAAATTCGGGCATTACCTGGCTGTATAATACACTGCCGGGAGGTTTGCTGATTTTTACCGTTGCAACTGTCTTATATATGTCAATGGCGTTGCTTACGTAAATTATGGTTACTAAAAGACTCGCTATGAAAATTATTATTATGGGAATTATATTATGACGGATAATATTAAAATATTCTTTAATATTATCCGATGGATGCTGTACCGCTGTTTTTTTCTGAGCCGGGTGCCCGTTTCCGTTATTGCTGAATGTATTCAATTTATTTAAAAAATTTATTTTCTTAAAATTGTTACCAATAAAGTACCTACAGAGACCAAAACTGTTGTTATCTGCAGTATAATCATTAAAATGTCCCGGGATGTAACTTTCTGGGTTCCTAAAAATATAACAATGTCTCCCGGCATTAAAACAGGATTGTTCTTAGGATTTGTGAGTGTATTATCTTCTTTCACAAAATCTTCATATTTAAATGTTATTAACTCATCTTTAAAAATATTCAGGGAATCATTTTTCTGACGGAAAATTCTAATTTCTTGTATTTCTTCTGTTGCCGTCGGTCCGCCTGAATATGATACTAAATCAAATAAAGTTGTTCCTTTGGGTACGATGAATCTGCCGGTTAGTTTTGTCATTCCCCAGGCGCTGACTTCTATGTTAAACTGGTCTTTCCTTCCGAAATTATGAATTCCCTGACGCAATAAATCAACTTCCTCAAGACCGGCTTTATACTTGTCATCCTGTGCAAATGAAAAATCAAAACAGGCAAGTAAAATAATAAAAAATACTGCGAATATATATTTCTTTTGCAAATTGATATTGGTTAAATTTCAATAATTATTAAATATATGTCTGTTAATTTTTAAAAAAAATCTATTTTTTTTTACTTTTTCATTTAATTCAGACACTCATAATTATTTTTTAAAAATATTAGATGTTTACCTCTGTTTAATATTCAAACTCTCGAAATATATAAGCCATTCTTTCACTGCTTTGGGACCGGAGTAGCCGGTTACGTCACCGCTGCTGTGAATTACTCTGTGGCACGGAATTATGATTGGAACCGGATTTTTTGCCACTGCGTTACCTACTGCCCTGACGGTTTTTAAGTTTCCTAATGAATTTGCTATGTCTTTATAAGTTACAAGATGACCGTATTTGATTTTACACAGTTCTTTCCAGACTTTCTTCTGGAATTCAGTGCCTGCCGGATTCAATGGCAGGGAGAATTTTTTTCTTTTTCCTGAGAAGTATTCGTTTAATTGCTTTTTAGCTTGGTTTAATATTTTACAACCTGATTTCGATAATCCAGCCCGCCCGGTTATGAATTTTACCGATGTCAGTGATTTACCGTCTGACTGAAGTTTTAATACTCCGAAAGGGGGTCTGTAAATTAGTTCTTTCGTTACTCTGTTCATTGGTTTAATTAGTTCCTAAGTTTGCTTGTTCATGTTAGTTCACTGTTTAATAGAATGGTTGATTTAGAAAGGGGTTAGAGCCAGAAGATTGTATTTTCCAAATCGACATAAGATTTACTAATTACATAATAAGAATTAATGCCTAATCTTTCTGAAATTTTTTTTAATCTTTCCACGTCTCTTTTAACTGCATTTAATTTGACCTCAAAAGCAATACTCTTGTTTAAAATAAAATCGATTTCTGAAGTATTCCGTAAATTATAATAAGAAAGTTCTCCATATTTTTCAAGTTGATTTGCAACAGCATTTTCGAATAATTGTGATTCATTCAATCTTGAAATAGTATTCAACAGCCCATTGTCTGCAAAATAGACTTTTCTTCTTCCTGCTACACTTCTATCAATACTTTTTGAAAATTTAGGAATAAGTTTAACAAAAAACACACCCTGCAAAAGCTCCAAAAGGCTATACATTTTCACTCTGTTAATACCCATTTCAGAAGATAATTTAGATACATCGAGAATATTGCCTGTCCTTGCGGCAAGCAGCAAAATCAGATCTCTTAAATCTTTAATATCCTTCAAATCAGTCAGCAGTTTTACGTCCTTTTCAAAGAAAGAGGAAAAAATATTTTTCAGAATTTTCTTTTTAGTATCGTGATTTTCCGTTACGACTACTTCCGGAAATCCACCGAATTCAAAAAATTCATTAAAGAAAAATTCAAACTTTTTATACTCATATTGAGAACATTTTTTAAAGTCTGAATTAATATTATAATCAAGACCCTCAGTTTTTCCGATTTGATTTTTAAAATACAAAAACTCCTTAAAATCCATAGGTGACAGGACGAATAAAAATTTTCTTCCGCTTAAAGATTCAGGAAAAAGATTTCTCAAATAATAATTCGATGAGCCGGTAACAATATATTTAACATTATATTTATCAATATGATATTTAATTATTTTTGTGATATCAGGGAAATTTTGAATTTCATCAATAAAAACGAATAGTTGAGTATTTTGCTTACCTCCGCAATTTTTAAGCAAATCAAAATAAACAGCATCATAGTTCGAATTTTCAAAAATCAGCGTATCAAGCGGATTATCAAAGTCGAACCAAATTTTTGAATTTTCAACGGTTTCAAACAACTGTTTCATAAGAGTAGTTTTTCCGACTTGTCTCATACCGGTAATCACGAGTGAGTTTTTATGATTAAGGTATTTGACCAAATTATAATACAGAAATCTTTTCTTTAATTGCATTTGTGTAAAAATATTATTACAAAAATACACATATTTGTAAAGTTAATCAGGTTTGTTTGGGTGGTTGAATTAGTTCACTAGTTCATTAGGGATTGGGGGATAAGGGTTAGGGATTAATTGTATAAGAGATAGTTTTGGCGTTTGAGGTTGAAGTTTTCGAGAGCGTGAGTGTATGCCGAGATAATTTCCTCGAGTGATTTGCCTTTATTTATCATTTTTCTGAGTTCAGAGGTGCCTGCGAGTTTATCAACGAAATTGTCTTTCCGCCATTCGAATTCGGGAAAGAGTTTTTTCAGCGAGATGAGTATTGCAATTCCTACTTTGACAGGTTCGAACAGGAATTTATCTGTTACCTTTATATAGATTCCCTGGCATTTCTGGTCAGTGAATTTAGGAATAAATGAGCCGGTGATTTTTCCGGGAGTAAATTCTATTTCTTCAAATTCCACTCCTTTAAAATTGTATTTGTTGAGTTCTTCAATCAGTTGCCGGGACTGGCACCAGGGAGCACCGACGTATTCAAACGGTTTTTCCGTACCCCTGCCCTCGGAAAAGTTAGTTCCTTCAAGCAGACAGGTACCGGGATATACAACTGCGGTTGACGGAAAAAACATGTTAGGCGAAGGTTTTACCCATGCAAGGTTAAGTTTGTTGTAATCTGTTGTCCTCGAATATGAGTGCATTTTTATGATTTCGAGGTCCAGTGAATTGTTAAAATATTCTGCATTTAAAAATATTGCAAGTTCACCGCAGGTCATTCCATAATATATGGGAATATCGAGCATACCGACAAATGACTCTGCTTCTTTTCTGAGCAGAAAACCGTCAACGTAATCAGGATTTCCTATGATGGGTCTGTCGCAGACGATAAATTTTTTTCCCGAGTTTTTTGCGGATTTCATGCAAAGGTACATAGTGTTTATGTATGTATAGAATCTTGAGGTTACGTCCTGAATATCGTATATCAATATATCAATATCTTTCAGATCGTCTGCCGAAGGCTGCTTTTTGCTGCCGTGAAGAGAGATAACAGGCAGTCCGGTAACCGGGTCGGTATGGGTTTTTTCGTTATCATCAACACGGAATCCGTGTTCCGGGGAGAAGATTTTTTTTACGGGTACTTGTTTTTCGATTAAAACATCCAGAAAAAGGCGTCCGTCGGATAAAATACCGGAGCTGTTTGTGATTAACGCTACAGATTGATTTTGAATTTTGGAAAGTTCAGATGAGAGCAGGACTTCGTTGCCGAGTTTGAATGTGTTGTACTGAATTTTTTCAGTTTCTGGAGTAGAATAAAGAGCTGAAAACAGTAAAATTATAATGTGAATTGTAATAGAAAGGTTCATTTTGGATACAGCTCCGCTGATTAAGTCACATTGCGACTATAAAGTGGATTCTTTTGAGAGTTCAAAGCAGTTTATGTTAAATATTGAGTAACGAGTTATGAGTTACGAGTTATGAGTTACGAGTTACGAGTGATTTAATTTATTAATCTAAATACTATAATGCAATTACTCTTTTTATACACAAATGGAAAATTTTGTATTTTATATTACATGTTTGTTTATTTACAATTTTGCAAAAAACAAATACTTTTTTGTCTAAAATAGAAAAGTTGCATTTGATAAACCGTTGAAACGGTTTGTTGTTTTGAATCATTATTAACCCACGACTGAAGTCGTGGGCTGTAAATTAAGCAGATCATTATTCCACGATTGAAGTC
>Ga0194112_10009184_pt1 | contig 12629 bp, 9 predicted proteins | sample TA2MahC400mmetaG_FD_146191 | JGI IMG/M metagenome (GOLD analysis project Ga0194112, IMG submission 146191) | Freshwater microbial communities from Lake Tanganyika, Tanzania - TA2015016 Mahale Deep Cast 400m | ecosystem: Environmental > Aquatic > Freshwater > Lake | place: Tanzania: Lake...
GTGCTGCTGAACACCGAGGCGTGCCAGGCCGCGAAGAAGTGCCTGCGCGCCTGCCCGTATGACGCGATCCGCATGACCGCCGACGGCACGAAGGCGTACAAATGCGACCTGTGCGCGGCGCGGTTGAGCGAGGGCGTGGAACCGGCCTGTGCGGAGGCGTGTCCGACGGGCGCGATCACGTTCATCGAGAACGGCAGCCCGAAGCCCGAGGGCTCGATAGGGGACCGGCAGTACCTCGTCATCCACGAGGGTACGTCGGCCGAGTACGCGATCGACCCCGTAGCGTGCACGGGCTGTGGCGCGTGCGCGCGCAAGTGCCCGCAACAGTGCATCTCAGGCGGGAAGAAGGAAGCGCACACGATCGACCTCGCGCGCTGCATCCGCTGCGGCGCGTGCTTCCTGGCCTGCAAGTTTGACGCCGTCCGCTGCACGGCCCCCGTGAGCGCGCTCAAGGTGGCCTGTCAGGCGGCGGGGTGAACGGCAAAGGCGTTTGGGGTTTCCAGTTTCGGGTTTCGGGGTGACGGCGGGCGGCTCACGAGCCGCCCCTACAACGACGCACGTCATCGAAGTGATGAGCTGAAGCGCTAAGGAGGACGGGAACACATGTCACGCATTGTTACCCAGGCTGCGGTGAGGGGCGCTCACGACATCCTGGGCAGAGCCGAAGCGCTGTACCGGCAGTGCATGGAGGAGCATGAGGGACGCCAGGCGATCGGCTTCCCGGAGACGGCGTACTACCTCCCGATGATCTACTCCCTCCTCGGGGAGGAGATCTCGCAGCTGAACCAACTGGAGCCGATCCTGGAGTACCTGCGCAAGGACCTCTGCCCGCCGGTGCCGCCGGCCGACCGGCTGTGGCTGCCATACCTGGAGAACGCGCTGGATGCCGGGATCACGACGCTGATCGCCGAGGAGATCTACAACTGCCTCCGCTACCTGCTGGGCACCGAGCCGCACGACAGCACGTGGCACGGCTTCATCTCCGACACGATCCTGCGCACGCTGGGGATTCAGCTCGTCGATGGTCGGATGCCCGGGTTCGCGGCCATTGTGGGCGCGGCGCCGACGACGGAGATCGCGGTGGACGTCGTGCGCGAGCTGCAGAAACGCAACATCCTCACCTTCCTCATCGGCAACCATGAGGGGCGCACGTGCCGGGATCAGCTCCTCGAGGCGAACGTGATCACCGAGGACCCGAAAGCCGGCTGGGACATCTACATCGTTCCGCTGGGGCCGGACACGGAGTCCATCATCTACGCGCTGAACTGGGCCATCCGGGGCGCGCTCACCTTCGGCGGGCACAAGAAGGGCGACTGGAAGGCGTGCCTGGATTACACGCGGGCGCGCATCTTCGCGTTCGGAATCGGCCTGGGCACGATTGACGACCTGAAGTACGGCTCGGGCGCCGGGGCGATCAACATGGGCTTCCCGGTCATCTGCGACACGGAGATTCCCGAAATCCGTCCGACCGGCGTGTGCACCTACGAGGAGCTGGTCCGCGAGCTGGACCACAAGAAGATCGTCCCGACGGCCATCGAGGTGCGGGGCGTGAAGGTGAAGGTCACGGACATCGACGTGCCGGTGCCCGTGACGGCGGCCTTCTGCCCGTGGCGGCGGCCTTCGAGGGCGAGACGGTCCGCAAGGCCGACATGCAGTGCCAGATGGGCGGCAAGTACAGCCCGGCCTTCGAGTACCTCCGCATGCGGGAGATGGACGAGGTCGAGGACGGGAAGATCGAGGTCATCGGGCCGGACGTCGATACCGTGCCGGAGGGCGGGGCCCTGCCATTCGGCATGTTGGCGGAGGTCGCGGGGCGGAAGATGCAGACCGACTTCGAGCCGATCCTCGAGCGCCACATCCACACGTTCATCAACCACGCGATGGGCATCTTCCACATGGGCCAGCGCGACATGAACTGGCTCCGGATCAGCAAGAACGCGTACAACGCGGGCTTCCGGCTGCGGCACTTCGCGGAGGTCCTCCGCGGCCTAATGATGGAGGACTTTCCGGCGCTAGTCGATAAGATGCAGATCACGATCTACTCCGACGTAGAGGCGATGCAGCCGGCGCTGCAGGAGGCGCGCAAGGTCTGGAAGGAGCGCGACGACCGCCTCGCCGGCATGACCGACGAGAGCGTGGACCTCTTCTACTCCTGCACGCTCTGTCAGTCCTACGCGCCCAACCACGTCTGCGTCATCAGCCCGCAGCGGCTCGGCCTGTGCGGCGCGTACAACTGGCTCGACGGCAAGGCCGCTTACGAGATCGACCCCAACGGCCCGAACCAGCCGGTGCCCAAGGGCCTGTGCCTCGACCCGATCAAGGGGCAATGGAAGAACGTCAACGACTTCGTCTACAACACCTCCAACCGGGGCGTGGAGCGCTTCAACGCCTACTCGTTGATGGAGGACCCGATGACCTCGTGCGGTTGCTTCGAGTGCATCGTGACGGTCCTCCCCGACGGGCAGAGCGTCATGATCGTGAACCGCGAATACCCGGGGGAGACGCCGCTGGGGATGCCGTTCTCGACGCTCGCCAGCAGCGTGGGCGGCGGCCATCAGACGCCGGGCTTCCTGGGCGTCGGCCGGCTGTACATCACCAGCCCGAAGTTCATCTCGGCCGAGGGCGGCCTCCCGCGCATCGCGTGGATGCCCAAGGAGCTGAAGGAGGCCGTCATGGAGCGCCTCCAGGCGCGGGCCGATGAGCTGGAGATGCCCGACTTCCCGACCAAGATCGCCGATGAGACGATCACGACGGACTTCGAGGGCCTGATTAACCACATGATGGCGGTGGAGCACCCGGCCCTGACGATGACGCCGCTGTTGGGTTAGAACGGCGTTTCGGGTTTCGAGTTTCGGGTTCGCGGCAACGGGGTCGGGACTGCTGGTCAGGCACATGGTAACCCGGCGGGTGTCGTTGTAGGGGCAGAGCGTGCTCTGCCCCAGGTGTTGCCCGAACGGACGGCATGGGCAGAGCACGCTCTGCCTCTTCAACGACTACCGCGAAGGCGTGGACAGCCCACTTTGCGTGGGGCGCGTTTGCTCGCGCCTCATGCCTGAGAGGTGAGTTTCGGGATGGGTCTTACCGCGGTAGACATCTTCAAGCATCTCCCCAAGACGAACTGCCGTGACTGTGGTGTGCCGACCTGCCTGGCCTTCGCGATGAAGGTCGCGCAGAAGCAGGCGTCGCTGGACGACTGCCCGCACGTGACGGACGAGGCGAAGGCCGCGTTGGCCGGCGAGTCCGCGCCGCCGATCCGCCTCGTGACCGTGGGCGCCGGCGAGAAGAAGCTGGAACTCGGGCAGGAGACCGTCCTGTTCCGGCACGAGAACACCTTCCTGCGGCCCTGCGGGCTGGCCGTGATGCTGGAGGCCGGCCTGGACGACGCGGCGGTGGAGGCGAAGCTCGCGCACTTCAAGACGCTCGAATTCGACCGCGTCGGCATGATGCTCGGGATCAACCTCGTCGCCGTCAAGAGCGCGGGCGACGCCGAGCGCACGGCGGCCGTGGCGAAGAAGGCGAGCGAGGCGCTCGGGCTGCCGCTGATCCTCATGGGCGGCTCGGCGGCCGAGCTGGCGCCAGCCGTCGCGGCGGTCAAGGACACGCGACCGCTGATCCACGCGGCGACGGCCGAGAACCTGGATGAGATGGTCGCGCTCGCCAAGGAGAACGGGTGCACGCTGGTCGTGCAGGCCGCCGACCCCGGGGCGCTGTGCGAGCTGACGCCGAAAGCCGTCGAGGCGGGCGTGCAGGACCTCATCCTGCAGACCGCGGCCGCCTCGGCGGGAGGCATCCTGCAGGACCAGACGGTCATCCGCCGGGCAGCCTTGGTGAAGAAAGAGCGGCGGCTGGGCTATCCGACGCTCGTGGTCATCGACGATGAGGACCCGCTCGACGCCGCCACGAAGGCCTCGCTGGCCATCGCCAAGTACGCGGGCATCGTGGTCCTGAAGAACGACAGCAAGCCGGTTCTGCTGGCCGCCGTGACCGCGCGCCTGAATATCTACACCGACCCGCAGAAGCCGATCCAGATCGAAGCGAAGCTCTACGAAGTCGGCGAGCCGACCGATCAGTCGCCTGTGCTCGTGACCACCAACTTCTCGCTGACCTACTTCACCGTCGAGGGCGACGTGTCGGCCAGCAAGGTGCCGACGTGGATCGTCGTCGTCGATACCGAGGGCACCTCGGTGCTGACTGCGTGGGCCTCGGAGAAGTTCAGCGCGGAGTCGATCGCCGCAGCGATCAAGTCGACCGGCGTCGAGGAGAAGGTCGGCCACCGCAGCATCATGCTGCCCGGCGGCGTCGCCGTGCTGAAGGCGAAGCTGGAAGACGAGTCCGGCTGGAGCGTGCAGGTCGGACCGCGCGAATCGTCGGGCCTGCCGACCGTACTGAGGAGTTGGAGCCCGAACTGATGGTCTCGGGTCTCGGGTTTCGGGTCTCGGGTTGACGACAACGACGACGGCGTCGGGACTGGAGTCCCGACCCACGAACGACGGTACAACTGCGAAGGCCTTGGCCTCCGTAGGTCGGGATTCCAATCCCGACATGGCTTTCGACCTACGACCTGCGACGACGAGGGCTGATGGCGTCCATTACGTTTGGCCCCGACAACATCACCGTAGTGGCTGCGGAGGGCGAGGCCCTGAACGTGGTGGCTGCGCGGGCGGGTGTGGCCCTGCGGAGCGACTGCGGCGGCCAGGGCGCGTGCCGCAAGTGTGCGGTGGTGCTGGAGTCAGGCGAGCTGCGCGCCAAGGATGGGGGCCCGGTCGAGTCGCGGCCGGCGGATGGCGGGGTGGAGGTGCTCGCGTGCCAGGCGGTGGTGGTGGGCGATGCGGTCCTGCGAGTGCCGGCGGAGAACCGCGCGGCCGATCTGACGCCGCTGGCGAAGACGCTCGGACACGTGGCGCAGAAGCTGGCCGCGCACGGCGTGGATGAGCCGCTAGCCATGCGCCGCTGCGTTGAGATCAAGGCTCCGGCGAAGGGCGACAGCCTTGCGGATGTGGATCGGATCTTCGATGCGCTGCGCGCCGCCGACCCGCACCTGCGTCGGCTCTCGGCGGACCTGCCTACGCTCCGCGCGCTGCCTACAGTCCTGCGCGAGAGCGACTGGAGCGTCTGCACGACGATCGTGGACGGGCCGGACGCCTCGGACCTGGTCAACGTCTCCGCCGCCTGCGACATCGGCCGGACCATGTTCGGCCTGGCGATCGACATCGGCACGAGCACGGTCGCCGTCTCGCTCGTCGCACTGAACACGGGTCGCGTCGTGGCGGCCGCCGGCAAGCGGAACGGGCAGATTCGCTACGGCGACGATGTGATCAGCCGCATCATCTGGACCGAAGAGCACGAGGGCGGTCCGGAGACGATGCGCCAGGCGGCCGTGGCGACGGTGAACGAGGTGATCGCCGAGGCGCGGGCGGCCGTGAACGTTCCGGCGGCGGACGTGATCGCGGTGACGGTCGCCGCGAACTCGACGATGATGAACTTCCTGCTCGGGATTCCGGCGGGGCCGATTCGCCGCGATCCGCACACCCCGCCGGCGTCGTGGCTGCCGCTGTTCACGGCGGGACAGCTGGAGCTGGATGTGTGGGAGCGGGCGCCCTTGATGTGCCTGCCGACGGTGAGCGGCTTCGTCGGCGCCGACATCACCGCGGGCGTGCTGGCGACGGGCCTGGCGGAGGCGCCGGGCCTGACGGTCCTGGTGGATGTGGGCACAAACGGCGAGATCGTGGTGGGGATGGAGGGGATGCTCGTCTGCGCCTCTTGCTCGGCGGGTCCAGCCTTCGAGGGCGTCGGGATCGAGTGCGGCATGCACGGCGCGCCGGGTGCGATCGAGAGCGTCGCGTACGACCCCTCGACCGATGAGGTCGCCATCGAGGTGATCGGCGGGCGGGCGCCGCAGGGCGTGTGCGGCACGGGCTTCATCGACCTGCTGGCGACGCTGTTCGAGACGGGGGTTCTCGATCGGGGCGCGCGGTTCATCCCGGACTTCCCGACCCGTCGGTTGCGCGCCGGTGAGTACGATGAGCCGGAGTTCGTGATCGCGTTTGCCGGCGAGCATGGCGCGACCCGCGACATCGCGGTCCGCCAGAGCGACATCGAGAACCTGATCCGCTCGAAGGCGGCGGTCCATGCGGGGATCGCCATCCTGCTGGGCAAGCTGCACCTGCCGCCGGAGTCGATCGAGTGCCTCTACCTTGCCGGCGCCTTTGGCAGCCGGTTGGGCGTACGCAAGGCCGTGCAGATCGGGATGCTGCCTGATCTCCCGGCCGAGCGCGTGCAGTACGTGGGTAACACGTCGCTGGCCGGCGCGCACCTGTGCTTGGTCTCCCGCGAGGCGCGGGAGCAGGTCCGGGCGCTGGCGGCGGCCATGACGTACGTGGAGCTGAGTGTCGAGCCGGGCTTCATGGAGGAGTACGTCGCGAGCATGTTCCTGCCGCACACGCAGACGGAACGCTTTCCATCGGTCGCGCGCGTCGCGACCGGATAGCGGAGTGACCCGACTGTCGTTGTAGGGGCGGACCCATGTGTCCGCCCGGTGCGGTGGGGCGGACACATGGGTCCGCCCCTACAACGACATAGCTCACTGCCCAGCGATTTGGGCGCTGTCATTCGCGCCGAAGGAGACGAATGCGACATGGCCCTTGAGATGCCAACCGAACGCTGGAGCGGCAAGCTGAACACCGTGACAATCGGGGCGGGGACCCGCACTTCGGTCGTGACGGTCGGCGGCGAGACGACGCTCCCCTTCCTGAAGTTCGAGGGTGAGACGCCGAACCCGCCGGTGGTCGCGATGGAGGTCCTGGACGTGCCTCTGGCCGACATCCCGCCGGCTCTCGCCGAACCGTTCGGGGACGTCGTGAACGACCCGGCGGCCTGGGCGAGGAAGTGCGTCGATGAGTTCGGCGCGGAGATGATCTGCCTGCGCTTCGCCGGCGCCAACCCCGAGGGCGCGGACAAGAGCCCTGACGAGTGCAAGGCGGTGCTGCAGTCGGTCCTGCAGGCCGTCGGGGTGCCGCTGATCATCTGGGGCTGCGGCAACTTCGAGAAGGACAACAACCTCATCCCCGTCCTCAGCCAGGCCGCGGCGGGCGAGCGCTGCCTGCTCGGCTCGGCGGTCCAGGACAACTACAAGACGATCGCCGCCTGCTCGCTGGCGGACGGTCACCTCGTCATCGGCGAGGCGCCCCTGGACATCCAGATTCAGAAGCAGGTCAACATCCTGCTGACCGACATGGGCGTCTCGACCGAGAACATCGTCATGTACCAGACGACGGGCGGGCTGGGGTATGGCGTCGAGTACGCCTACTCGATCATGGAGCGCACGCGCCTGGCGGCCCTCAGCGGCGACAAGATGATGTCGATGCCGATGCTCGCCGTCGTCGGGTCCGAGTGCTGGAAGACGAAGGAGGCCCGGCTGAGCGAGGACGTGGCGCCGGAGTGGGGCGACGCCGCCGTTCGCGGCCCCATCTGGGAAGCCACCACCGCGAATCTCTTCCTGCACGGCGGGGCTGACATCCTCGTGATGTGGCACCCGCAGGCCGTCGCGCAGGTGAAGAGGACGATTTCCGAACTTACGGGGGAGGGACTTTGATGATCGTCATCGGAGAACGCCTCAATGGGATGTTCAAGGACGTTGGCAAGGCCATCGTGGAACAGGACGGGGCCGTCATCCAGGACCTGGCGAAGCGTCAGCTCGAAGCGGGCGCGAACGTGCTCGACCTGAACGTCGGCCCGACCGCCGAGGATGCGGTGGGGGCGATGAAGTGGCTGGTGGAGACCACCCGCCAGGTGACCGACGCCCCGCTCGCGATCGACAGCACGAAGGTCGATGTCATCCGGACCGGCGTGGAGTTGGGCGGACCGACCTCGATGATCAACTCCAGCCCGGGCGACGAGGCCAAGCTCGACACGTACATGCCCCTCGCCGCCGAGTTCGGCTGCGACATCGTCTGCCTGACGATCGACGAGAAGGGTATCCCCCGCGACGCGAACGGACGGATGGAGATCGCGATGCGGATCGTGGAGAAGGCCATGCTCAACGGCGTGGACCTCCAGCGCATCTACATCGACCCGGTCATCATCCCCTGCAACGTGCCGGACGCCGGCCACCACCCGGGCGAGGTCCTGGAGACGATCCGGCAGGTCAAGCTGATCTCCGACCCGCCGCCGAAGACCACCCTCGGCCTCAGCAACGTCTCGCAGGGCACCAGCGAGCGGCACCTCATCAACCGCACCTACCTGGTGATGTGCCTCGCCGCCGGCCTGGACTCGGCGATCGTCGATCCGCTCGACACCGAGCTGATGAACGCGGTCATCACCGCCGACCTCCTGATGAACCGCAGCGTCTACTGCGACGACTTCCTGCGCGCCCATCGACGGTGAGGAACGGGTCTCTTCACGGGGGCGGAGCGTGGCTTCGCCCCCGTGTTACCGTTGACTCCTGACGCTCGAATCGTTAGACTGTACACCGTACGGATCGCAGGCGTTGGTCGCGCCGCTCGCCATCGAACGAGATGACGCTCCATGGCACCGCAGACCTATTGGGACATTGAGGGCGGCGTCCGGCTCAGCGGCGTCGTGCAGGTCCGGGGCGGGAAGAACTCCGCCCCCAAGCACGTCGTCGCCGCCCTGCTGACCGAAGAGCCGTGCATCCTCTCGAACGTCCCCCGTGTCGGCGATGTCGCCTGGGCCTTGGATGTCTGCCGAGCCCTCGGCTCCGAGGTCGAGTGGCTCGACGACCACACCGTGCGCCTCCACACGCCGCGAATCGCTACCTCCGAACTCCCCGACATCTACGGCGGCTCGAGCCGGCTACCGGTCCTGTTGCTCGGCCCGTTGCTCGCGCGGACGGGGGAGGCGCGGGTCCCCCAGGGCGGCGGCTGCCAGATCGGCTCCCGACCCGTGGATTACCACGTGGACGGAATGCGCAAGCTGGGCGCGGAGCTGGTGATGACGGAGGGGCACCTCGCGGCCCGGGCCCGGCGCCTGCGCGGCGGCGTCATCGACCTCCCCTACCCCAGCGTCGGCGCGACCGAGACGTTGCTCCTCGGGGCAGTCCTCGCGGAGGGCACGACGGTCCTGAAGGGCGTCGCCCTGGAACCGGAAGTTGTGGAGCTGATCTGCCTGCTGCACCAGATGGGAGCGCAGATCCGCTTCGAGGCGGACCGCACGCTGCGAGTTCAGGGCGTCGAGCGCCTGCGAGGGTACACGTTCCGTTGCGTACCGGACCGCAACGAGTGCGCCTCGTGGGCCTGCGCGGCGATTGCGACCGATGGCGACGTGACCGTCAAGGGCGCCGACCAGCACGCGCTGCTTTCGCTGCTGGACCGCCTGCGCGAGATCGGCGGAGAGTACGAGATTCTGCCGGACGGGATGCGCTTCTTCCGCGGCTCCGCGAAGCTGCGCGGGACGACCGTGGATACCCACTATCACCCCGGCTTCATGAGCGACTGGCAGCCGCAGCTCGCCGTGGCCCTCACGCAAGCCTGGGGCCAGTCCGTCATCCACGAGACGGTGTACGAGGACCGCTTCCGCTACGTCCACGGCCTGATCGACATGGGCGCGCAGATGAAGGTGCGAACCGAGTGCCTGGGGGCCGAGCCGTGTCGCTACGAGAAGGCCGGCTGCAACCATAGCTGCGTGATCCATGGCCCGACCCCACTTCGCGCAACCCAACTGACCATGCCCGACCTGCGCGGAGGGTTCGCCTACGCGATGGCGGCCATGCTCGCCGACGGCACGACGCGCCTCTTCGCGGTCGATCACATCGCCCGCGGCTACGCCGACTTCACGGAGAAGGTCGCCGACCTCGGCGTGAAGCTGACCCCCGGCGTCCTCGCCGCTGCCGCCGACGATACCGTCCGCCTCCCCCGCAGGGCGTGATCTCGCGCGCAGGGCCACTCCCCCACGGCGTCGAACCTACCTCGACTCACGGTCTCCCCGGAGGTCGCACTCCCATGGTTAGCGTCGAACTTCGGCTTCCTGCCGTCGCCGCGGCGTGCCTGCTGATTGCCGCCGAGGCCTTCGCACTGCCTGAACATACGGTCCGAGTCTCCGCGCCCAACCGAGGGTACCACTGCACCCCCGTCAGCGTGACGCTCCCGAACCCTGAGCCGCCGGGCTCCTGGAAGGGCGTCGCAGTTCGCGACCTGGAGGCCCAGGCAACCGTGCCGTGTTCCGCGCTGGCCCTCCCCGACAACCGCACCGAGGTCACCTGGCTGGTCCGGGACCTCGCGCAGGGCGCCTCGCGAGCCTACCGCGTGGCCTTCGTCAAGGAGGCGCCAGCCGCCGGTGGAGTCACGCTGGGCGAGCCGGCGAACGGCGCGGTTGAGATCAAGGTCGGCGAGGCCCTCTTCACCCGCTACGTCTTCGAGGGCGCGCCGAAGCCCTACTGCTACCCCATCCTCGGCCCGACGGGTGTGCCGGTGACGCGGTCGTTCCCGATGGAGAAGGTCGAGGGCGAGACCCAGGACCATCCCCATCAGCGCTCGCTGTGGTTCACACATGGTGAAGTGAACGGCATCGACTTCTGGTCGGAGAGCGAGAAGGCCGGCAAGCAAGTCCACCGGGCGTTCGAGGCGCTCGAGTCGGGCGTCTGCGGGCGCCTGCGCGCGCGTAACGACTGGGTGTCCGCAGACGGGAAGAAGGTCTGTGAGGACGTGCGAGAGCTGCGCGTGTACGACATGCCCGACGTCCGGCTGCTAGACCTCGCGATCACGATCAGGGCGACGGACGGGCCCGTGGAGTTCGGCGACACGAAGGAGGGCACGTTCGGGATTCGCGTCGCCTCGGCGATGGATGTGACGCCGGCGCACCCCGAAGCGCACATCACGAACTCGGAGGGCCGGCGGGACGGCGAGGCGTGGGGCAAGGCGGCGAACTGGTGCGACTACTCGGCGCCCATTGATGGCACGATGGTCGGGATCAGCATCCTCGACCACCCCGCGAGCTTCCGCCACCCGACGTACTGGCATGTGCGCACGTACGGGCTGTTCGCCGCGAACCCCTTCGGCCTGCGGCACTTCGTCAACGACACGACCGGCAAGGGGCGCTTCACGCTGCAGCCGGGCGAGGAGGTCACCTTCCGGTACCGGGTGCTCATCCATCCCGGCGACGTCGAGACGGCGAAGGTGGCCGACTGGTACGGCGAGTACGCGGACCCGCCCACCGTCACGGTGGGGTGAGGATACCGATGAACCGCAGGCGCTTCCTACAAGCCTCGTCGTTGGCCGCCGGCGTCGGTCTTGTGGCGCCCGGCCGGCCTCAAGAAGCGCCCGCCACTGCACGAAAGGAGTCGTCCGGGAAGATGAAGCTCGGGATTGTGACCTACAACATCGCGAAGGACTGGGACCTGCCCACGCTGATCCGGAAGTGCACGGAGCTGAAGATCGAGGGCGTCGAGCTGCGGACGACGCACGCTCACGGCGTGGAGCCGACGCTCACCGCCGAGCAGCGCGCGGAGGTGCGCAAGCGCTTCGAGGATTCGCCGGTGACGCTCTGGGGCCTGGGCAGCACGTGCGAGTTCCACTCGGCCGACCCGGAGGAGGTGAAGCGGCAGATCGGAATCTGCCGGGACTTCGTGCTGCTCGCCCGGGACGTGGGCGCGGTCGGCGTCAAGGTGCGGCCCAACGCGCTGCAGGTCGCGCAGGGCGTGCCGGAGGAGAAGACGCTGGAGCAGATCGGCGTGTCGCTGCGTGAGTGCGGCGCGTTCGCCGCCGAGGAGGGAATCGAGATCTGGGTGGAGGTGCACGGCACGGACACGGCCCACCCGCCGCGGATGCGGGCGATCATGGATCACTGCGGACACCCGCAAGTGGGCGTGTGCTGGAACTCCAACGACTCCGACGTGAAGGACGGCTCGGTGAAGGAGTACTTCGACCTGCTGAAGGACTTCATCAAGTCCTGTCACATCACCGAGCTGGCCCGCGAGTTCTACCCGTGGAGGGAGCTGTTCGGCTTGCTGAAGGGGATCGGCTACGACCGCTTCACGCTGGCCGAGATCGCCGAGACCTCCGACCCCGACCGGGTCATGCGATACTACCGCGCACTGTGGAAAGCCTTCGGCGCGGTGTAGGCGCGGCCAGTGCCTTGTTAGCCGTGCGCCTTGTCGTTCCGTGGGAGCGCGGACGCCCTCCAGCCTGTCCCCAAAGTCAGGGATTCCCCTGAGGGAATCGAGTGTGGTAGACTGGGAGAGTCGGGGGAGACTTGGGCGGGAGGGACGCGATGACCTCGGAGGCGGTGCTGCTGGAGGTTGCGGAGGCGGCGGGGGGTGTCGGGGTGTCGAAGCGGATTCGCGGGGGGAAGCGGTTCATCGAGATGCCGAGTCGGGAGCAGCTGGAGTTTGGGGTTCGGCGAGTGGAGGATATGGTGGGGGCGGAGGCTCCGGTGCGGGTGTTCGATGCGATCCTGGATGGGCTGGACTACGGGGCGTTGGAGGACCGGTACGTGGGCGGGGGGCGGCCGGGGTATCCACCGAAGCTGCTGTGCAAGCTGTTGTTGTGGGCGGCGCACGAGGGGATCCGGAGCGCGCGGGAGATCGCGCGGCGGCTGCATTACGATCTGAACTTCATGTGGTTGGCGCACGAGGTGAAGGTGGACCATCAGACGCTGAGCGATTTGCGGCGGGCGTT
>Ga0194112_10009187_pt1 | contig 12624 bp, 10 predicted proteins | sample TA2MahC400mmetaG_FD_146191 | JGI IMG/M metagenome (GOLD analysis project Ga0194112, IMG submission 146191) | Freshwater microbial communities from Lake Tanganyika, Tanzania - TA2015016 Mahale Deep Cast 400m | ecosystem: Environmental > Aquatic > Freshwater > Lake | place: Tanzania: Lake...
CGCGGGATCGAGCGGATCTTCATCGGCGGCCTCGCGACAGACTACTGCGTCCGGGCGAGCGCACTGGATGCCCGGAAGGCAGGCTTCGAGGTCGTCGTGATCGAGGACGCATGCCGCGGGGTCGACGTCCCGCCAGGCAACGTCGAGGCGGCGTGGCGCGTGATGGAAACCGCAGGAGCGCGGCGGATCACCTCGCGGGACGTATGACCTCGGCGCCGGCGGCAGGGTGCACGGCGAAGGTCCTGTCCGGGACGCGGCGCGGATCCTGATAGAACGTCTGGTCCAGGCGCGCCTGAAAAGCTCCCTCCTCGCCCGGCCGCAGGAGATGGATCGTCGACCCGCCGAAGCCGGCTCCGGTCATCCGCGAGCCGAGCGCACCCGCCTCGCGCCCGCAGCGGCACAACTCGTCGACCTCGGGACAGCTCACCTCGAAGAGATCGCGGAGCGAGGCGTGCCCCTCGTCGAGAATCGCGCCGAGCGCTTCGAGATCCCCGTGCTCCAGCGCCTCGCACGCGCGCTCGACGCGCCGGGCCTCGCGCACGACGTGGAGGAACCGCCGGAGCAGGAAAAAAGGCCGCTTCGGATCGGCGAGCGGCGAGCCATCGGCGCGCGTGAGATACCGCCGCACGACCTCGTCGGGCTCGAGGCCGAGCTTGCGAGCGATCGCATCGAGATCGTGCGGATCCCCCTTGAGCGCGATCCGCGCCGCGTCCTCGTCCGCGCCGAAGCCTCCGGCGATCGCCGCCGCGAGCCGGCACTCCGCGACCCGACGGTTGTACGACTCGCGGGCTTCCGCCGTCTTCTTGGCCGAAACGAGGCTCTGGGCGACGACCAGCGCGAAGGGGGGCGCGGGCACGGGCCTGACCCGGAGCGGGAAGAAGTCGATCCGCAGAACGTGTCCCGCGCGGCCGGCCAGACACACGGCCTGGTCCATGCCGCCGCCCTCGGTCCCGACGTAGCGCTCCGCACGCGCCAGGCGCTCGGCCATGGCGATCGGCTCCCAGGGGAAGCCGTTCGCCTCGCACGCGGCGAGGGCGGACGCGACGACGAGCGCCGTCGACGACGAGAGCCCCGCGTCCGGCGGGATATCGCCATCGACGAGGGCGTCGAAGCCGCTGACCTTCCCGCCCGCGAGGTCGGCGATGCCCTGGATACCCGCCTTGACGTAGTTCGCCCAGTCGCCGGCGGGCGATGGTGGGATCGGAAACCGGACCTCGAATTCCCGCGGCGGAAAGGCGGGCGACGCGTTGCGGATCCGGACGACGCCGTCGGCACGCGGCCCGAGTCGGATGCGGATCGAGCGGTCGATCGCGAACGGCAGGACCGGCAGCCCATTGTAGTCCGTATGCTCGCCGATGAGGTTGACGCGCCCGGGCGCGCGGACGATCGCCTCCATGTCACCGCCCGAGGAGGAGGCTCCGGTTCCGCGAGGCCTCGACCTCTCCTTGCGAGCGGGTCTCGCCCGCCGCCGTCACGCGGATGGCCCTTTGATCGGGCACCACACAGGCGTGTTCGCACGCGCCGCAGCCGTTGCAGAGCGTTGGATCGACCTGCGGCCGCTGGAGTATCACCGGTTTCCCGTCACGCCCCGTCACCGTCACCTCGTTCGTGAAGATCGCCTTCGGCGAGACCGGACACGCTTCCCAACAGACGGTGCAGGGGGTATCCATCGCCCACGGGAGGCATCGTCCATGATCGAAGAACGCCGTCCCAATCTTCACCTTCGTCTTCTCGGCGATCGTGATCCGCTGGATCGCGCCCGTGGGACAGACCTGGCCGCAAAGCGTGCAATGGACCTGGCAGGCGCCGATGCGCATGACGTGGACCGGCGTCCAGATCCCCTCGATCCCGGCCTCGAGTCCCGCGGGCTGGAGCGTATTCGTCGGGCAGACGCGCATGCACTGCCCGCACTTGATGCAGCGTTCCAGGAACTCCAGCTCTTCGACCGATCCCGGCGGCCGGATCGCCTCGGCGTGGAAGGCCCTGGTCGAGCGCCCCGAGATCCGCGCGAGCGGCGCGAACGCGAGGCCCGCCGCGATCCCGAGGAACGTCCGCCGCCCGTTGACCTCCGGCCAGGGGACTTCGCCCGTCGAAGGCGGCAGGAACCGGTACGCGAGCGCGCCGTGCGGGCAGTCGTCAATGCAGTTGAAGCAGACCAGGCACTCGGACTTCCGGAGCTTGCCGTGCGGATCGCACGCACCCTCGCACCGGCTCGCGCAGAGCCCGCAGTCCGTACACCGATCGGGATCGCGATGGATCCGGTAGAGCGAGAACCGCGAAAGAAGCCCCAGCAAGGCCCCGAGGGGGCAGAGCATGCGGCAGAAGAAGCGCGGCACGAGCGCATTCGCCGCCAGCAAGGCGAAGAGAAGCCCGCCGATCACCCAGCCGCCGAGATAGAACCGCGTCGCCGCGTCCCGCAGGCCCGCCGCGGGCAGGAACGCCGTCGTCACCGATCGATGGAAGAGGCAGAGCGGATCGAGGAGCCCGATCTGAAGCGACCCCAGGAAAGCGGCGACGAGGAACGCGGCCAGGACGATGTACTTCATCGCGAACGAGCTGCGGTAGCGGTTCGCATCCATGCGCTCGCGCGGCCTCCGCCGCCGCGTCAGCCAGCCGATGAATTGATGCGTCGCGCCGTACGGGCAGACCCAGTTGCAGAACGCGCGGCCCAGAACGAGCGTCGCCAGGAAGACCAGCAGGGCCCAGAGGAGCCCGAAGAGCCCGACATGGTAGAGGTGCCTCGCCGAGAGCGATGTCCCGATCGCGACCAGCGGATCGAATTCGAGAAAGAGCGAGCCCGATACCGGGAGCGTCCCGAGGCTCTCGGCGGCCGTCGCGATCGCGAGCCACGCGAACAGCGCGAAGAACGCGACCTGCCAGATGATGCGCACGGTGCGGATCGACACGTTGCCCCCCTCAGACGGTGATCTCCGGCGGCCGGAGGCTCCTCCAGTCGCGCTCGCCCAGCCCCGACGCGCGCCCGAGCTCGAGGTATCCGATCCGCGCCGGATCCTGACCGAGCAAGGTCGCGCCGTACGCATCCATCGCCACCGGATCCGTGCCCGCGATGATCTGGTTCCTCACCTCGACATCGCTCGATCGCCCTCCGGTCGGACCATTGCGAATCAGGATCCGCGTCGCGTCCAAAACGAGGAGCGGCCTCGTCGCCGACATCAGGAGCGCGAGATCGTGGATGACACGATGGATGTCCTGGTGGAACTGGCTCCGCGTCCCGCCCAGAAGACCGTACCAGTTCTTCATCGTCAGGGTCGCGCCGGACTGGACATGGTGCTTCACGGGGGCGATCCCGATGACTTTGGTCGCACGCGCGAGCGGCCGGTACCACATCGGCCACGGCGGGAGCGCAAGGACACCCCCAGGCATCGCCACTTTCTCGAAGAGATCTTCGCGGGCGTAGGCGACCGTCCCGCCGGCGCGCGCCACCGCGTCGGCGATCCCGGCGATGCGGAAGCACGCCTCGGAGGGCTTGTCCATCGGATAATCGGTGACGATGACCTCTGCGGCGCCTGCGGCCTTCGCAAGGCTGACGAATGCGGCGACGACCTCGGGGTGGGTCGTCGCGCCGATATGCGGCGGCCGCGCGAATCCGACGTTCGGCTTGATGAGGACGATGTCCCGCTTCCGGACGAAGCGCTCGATCCCGCCCAGCTCTCCGACGGCGGCCTCGGCCATGCGGCGGATCGTCTCCGGGTGAGCCTCCATCGCGCCGCCGGGCTCGATCGCCCTTCCGTTCGCGATGGCGATCTTCGGACGGGCCGGCGCGTCCGGGACATCGAAACGCGCCGGATCGATCCGGACGGGCTCGCTCTCGGCGAGCCCGTCCGGCCGGAGGTGCATCCAGATCGCGCCGCCCACCCCGGCGGCGGCGACCGCGCCCGCCGCGCCCACCCGGCGGAGGAACGTCCTGCGGTCCAGCCTCATGATCCCTCCCGTCGCTCCTCCTTCGGGACCCCGCTCCGCACCGATCCGATCAGGGCGGCGAGTAGGCGCCGCGCCGCATCCCCATCGGGCGCCGCCTGCACGCCCGCGAGGACCGATCCGCTGGCGAATGCGCCCCCCGCGCCCCCTTCCCGGACGATGAGGCGGCACGCGACGCCGCCGATCTCGGCCTCCGTGATCTCCGCGCCCGCGCCGAAGAACTCGACGTACGTCGCGAGCGCCGAACCCGCCATCTGCTCGGTCCCGCAGTCGGCCGCGAAGGCGGTCGCCGGCCGGTTCGCATCGCCGTACCGGGCCAGGAAGACATGGTTCAGGTCATCGATCCCGAACGCGTTGCGGAGCACGTAGCCCTCGGATCCCGGGATCTTCCCATCGGCGGGGAGGAAATCATACGGGGCGGCAGGCTCGACGGGGAGGGATGACGCTGCGGCGATCGCGAGCGCCCGTGCGGCCGCAGCCACCGCCGGATCCGGGAGGCTCCCCATCGTCTGGACGTAGTGACGCCCCTTGCGAAAGAAGACGCTCGACTCGTCCTGATAGCCGGCATCGCCGATCTCGATCAGCGTCTCCGAACCCGACCTCTCGGATCCGAAGACCCCGACGGCGCACAGGGGTTTCCCCATGTCGTAGATGTAGAGGTCGACGAGCTGGGCCTCGGCGGCCGGATTCCGGTAGCTCGCGAACCGAAGCCCGACGACATCGAAGTTCAGATAGGCCTGATCCCGCCCGTCGATCTTCTGGAACAGGGTGTCCGCCGTGTAGCGCTCGATCTCGGAGCGCGCCCAGCCGATCCCCGGGATCTCGGCGGGCAGCGGATCCGCGCCGCCTCCGGGCGCCTGAGCGGCTGCGGCCGGCGGCGCCTCCGCCGAGGCGCGCTCCGTGAGGGCGCGCTCGTAGTAGGGCCCGCGGAGGAACGCGAGGAGCCCGATGGCGATCCCGACGAGGACGAGGATCGCGATCAGGCTGATGCCGATCGATGTCTCGATCGGGCTCACCGTCCTTCGCTTCGGCATGGAGGACTTCCCTTCACACGAGATACCGGATCGCGACGAATCCTCCGACGAGGAGGATGACGAAGAGGATTGAGAGGAGGTTGAAGTACTTGTCGATGAAGGCCTTGATCCTGTCGCCGAAGAGGTAGATCAGGCCGGCGACCAGGAAGAACCGCGCCGAGCGCCCGACGAGCGAGACCACCGTGAAGAGGACGAGGTGCATCCGGACGAGTCCGCCGAGGATGGTGAAGACCTTGTAGGGGATCGGCGTGAAGGCCGCGGCGAAGAGGATGATCGCGCCGTGCACCTCGTACCACGCCCTCGCGACGTGGTAGTCATCGCGGATGAAGTACGCCCGATCGCCGGGACGGAGCGGGGACTCGTGCTCCGCCGCGTCGTCGGCCCCGGGTCGCGCCGGATCGGGCGGATTCGCGTGCAGCCGAAAGCGGTGGACGATCTCGACGGCGTCATCCGGCGCGACGCGGATCCCCACCTGATTCCCTTCGATCGACTCGACGACCACCTCGGCGCACTTCTCCAGGTTCAGGGCGCCGAGGGCGTGGAGGATCGGCGCGCCGACCGGCGCCCAGAGGGCGAATCCGATGAGGTAGCCGAAGAGTCCGCCGAGGACCGAGGCGACCGAGCAGATCGTGGCGTATCCGACGGCACGCCGCGGCTTCGCGAGCGCGAGCGCCATCAGGAGGGGATCCGGCGGAACGGGGAAGAACGAGGCCTCGACGAAGGAGAGCACCGCGAGGGCCGGAGATCCGTATCGCGTGTCCGCCCACCGGAGCACCCAGTCGTACAGCGCGCGAGCGCGGCGGAAGATCCAGCGCATCACATCTCCAAGAACAGGCGGTGGACCCGCAGGTCATCCGTGAGTTCCGGGTGAAACGTCGACAAGAGGATCCGGCCGCGGCGGACGAGGATCGGATCATCGCCGTCCCGCGCCAGGATCTCCACGGAATTTCCCTCGACCCGGATCTTCGGCGCGCGGATGAAGATGCACCGGAGCGGTCCGCCCGCGAGCGAGGTCTCGATCTCGCGGGCGAAGCTCTCCTTCTGGCGGCCGTACGCGTTCCGCTCCACGCAGACGGGCACGAGGCCGAGGCGGTCGGGGGGAGGGGGACCTTCGCCGAGGAGGATCGCGCCGGCGCAGGTCCCGAAGAGGGGCATCCCTGCGCGGCCGCGGTCGCGGATCGCGGGCAGCAGGCCGGGCGCGCCGAGCCGCGCCATGGTCGTGCTCTCGCCGCCGGGGATGATCAGGCGGTCGACCGCGTCCAGATCCTCCGGACGGCGCACGAGTCGCACCTCCGCACCCAGCCGATCGAGTGCGACCCGGTGCGGCGCGAAGGATCCCTGGAGCGCGAGGACGCCGACCCGCTCGGACATCGTCACCAACCCCGCGTCTGGAGGAGCGATCCCTCGGGGATCGCCGAGATCTCGATGCCGCGCATCGGACCCGCGAACTCCTCCATGATCCGCGCCAGCTCGGCCGGATCCTGCCAGTGCGTGACAGCCTGCACGATCCCGCGCCCCGTGATCGGCGGGTTCTCGGACTTGAAGACCCCCGACCCGACGAAGACCGACTCGGCGCCGAGGGCCATCATCAGGGCCGCATCCGCAGGCGTCGCGACGCCGCCCGCCGCGAAGTTCGGGACCGGCAGCCTGCCCTCGCGCGCGACGCGCTTGACCAGTTCGTACGGCGCGGCCAGTTCCTTCGCCTTCGCCATCAGCTCGTCGTCGCCCAGGACCGTCAGCTCCCGGATCGCCGCCGTGACGGCGCGCATGTGGCGCACCGCCTCGATGATGTTCCCCGATCCGGCCTCGCCCTTCGTCCGGATCATCGCAGCGCCCTCGCCGACCCGGCGGAGCGCCTCACCGAGGTCGCGCGCGCCACAGACGAACGGGATCCTGAACGGATGCTTGTCGATGTGGTGCTTGTCGTCGGCCGGCGTGAGGACCTCGCTCTCATCGATGAAGTCGACGCCGATCGCCTCCAGGACCCGCGCCTCCATGAAGTGCCCGATCCGCGCCTTCGCCATGACCGGGATCGTCACGGACTCCATGATCTCCCGGATCTTCGCGACCGGCGCCATCCGGGCGACGCCGCCCTCCTTACGGATGTCCGCCGGGACGCGCTCCAGGGCCATCACCGCCGCGGCGCCCGCCTCCTCGGCGATGCGCGCCTGCTCGGCGGTCGTGACATCCATGATGACGCCGCCCTTGAGCATCTCCGCGAGGCCGACCTTCACCTCGAAGCTCGCACCATCCGCGGGGACCTCCGCCCTGGTCTTCCAATCTTGCCACTTTGAGCCCATGGTCCGCCCTCCTGACTAAGAGGCTATCCCAAACCTCCATCCTGGCTTCGGCCGGCTGCGAGCCCGCCATGCTGCGTCGGGCCTCCTCGACGCACTTCTCCGCTAGTACGCGTCGTTCGGCCCTCTAGCCGCGCACGAAGTCGCGCGGCTTCCGCGGGTCGTGCTCGCTCGGCCTCCGGCCGACGGAGCGAGTTTCGGGATAGCCTCTAGAACGCGATGGGAGCATCGCCCGAGTACCGGGCGGCGTTCGGATCCGCGCCGCGCTCCCGCGCCCAGCGCCGGAGCACCTCGCCCAGCCGGGCGATGCCTTCCTCGATCTTCGCCTCGTCCACATCCCCGAACGCGAGCCGGAACCCCGGCGGCGATGCCTCTCCGTGCGCCGTGAAGAGCGCGCCCGGCGCGAAGACGACCCCCGCGCGGCGCGCGTCCACGAGGAGCGCCGCCGGATCCCAACCGGACGCGAGCTCGACCCAGAGGGCGAGCCCCCCTCGCGGGACCGTAGGTTTCGCCTCCTCCGGGAAATGCCGTGCGATCGACTCACACATCGCATCGCGCCGGGCCCGATACGTCTTGCGCGCCACGCGCAGGTGAGCCTCGTACGCGCCGCGCCGAACGAACTCGTGGAGGACCGCCTGGAGGAACGGACTCGAACTGATGTCGGTCGCCCGCTTGATCTCCAGGATGTCCCTGTGGATCTCCTCCGGCACGACGAGCCATCCGATCCGGAAGCCCGGGAGTCCGCAGAAGCTCCCGCCCTGAATGACGACCCCGGACCGGTCGAGCGCCTTCAGGGATGGTCCCTCGGCCCCCTCGATCTGGAGGTCGCGATAGAAGTCATCCTCATAGATCGGCACGCCCGCCGCCTCCGCCGCAGCGAGGATCCGCCGCCCCTCGCCGGCATCGAGGCTGATGCCCGTGGGGTTGTGGAATCGGGGGATCAGGTGGAGGAGGCGCGGTGGATTCGCGCGAAGCCCCGCCTCGATCTCGTCGACTCGAAAGCCCGAGCGTCCGACGCCGTACGGGATGAGCCTCACCCGGTAGAGGTCGAGGAGGTGGACCGCGCCGGCATAGACGGGGCTCGAGATGAGCACCGGGTCGCCGGGACCGAGGAGCGCCTTCGCGATGAGATCGAGCCCCTGCGATGAGCCCTGGATCACGATGACCCGGTTCGCCGTCGTGTCGATGCCCTGCCGGGCGAGGAGAGACTCGACCTCGAGGCGGAGCGGCGGGTACCCGCCCGGCGGTCCGTACTGGAAGAGTTCCGGATCGCTTCGCCGCGAGACCTCGATCGCGATCCGCCGGAGCTCCTCTTGCGGGAAGAGGCGCGGATCCGGAAACGATCGCGCGAACGAAATCGCGCCGTCGCTCGGAACGGGCGCGACGGCATCGAGCCAGCGCTCGCCCGTGAGACGCCGGCGCCGAAAGGGAGCCCAGTCGAACCGTGGCCCGGAGGGTGCGGGCGGCGGGTTCGGCCCCTCGGACGGGAGGACGTAGGTCCCGCGGCCGACCTGGGAGCGGACGAGACCTGCCTCGGCCAGGGCACGGTAGGCCCGGGCGACGGTGGATCGATGGATCCCGAGGTCGCAGGCAAGATCGCGCTCGGGCGGGAGGCGGGTTCCTGGCTTCAAGCCTCCATTGACACAGAGGTTACGTATCCCGTCCTCGATCTGACGGGTCAGCGGGGCCTCCAGGCTTGGATCCAATTCTATCCGCATTCCTGCGATCCAAATGAGCCAAGAGGGGCATGGTAGACCGTCCAAGGATCCGCGTCAAGCCCGTCCTACGCGCAATGCCCTTTCATCCCGCGTACAGTCCTCCGCGGAGGTTTACAGGTCTTTTACAGATGCTCGACGGAAAGGGCCGATATGCTGTGAGGCCAAAGGAGGTGCGGCTATGGAAAGGCGACTGGCGATCGTGATGGCGGCGGCGGTGATCGGAACCCAGGCGGCGGCCGGCGAGTTGCCGGGGAAGATCACAGAGGTCCGTGTCTACCGGGGACAGGCGCTCGTGACCCGAGACGTGGAGTTCGACGCGCGCGCAGGGGCGCAGGATCTTGTCATCGCCGGGCTCCCGGAGAGGATCGTCCCGAGCTCCCTCTACGCGTCGGGCGAAGAGGGCCTTTCGATCCGAGCGGTCCGGTACCGGGATACGGCGGTCACGGAGGAGCCGCGCGCGGAGGTCCGCGCGCTCGATGAGAAGATCGAGGCGCTCGGCAAGGAGGGGCGGCGGATCGAGTCGGCGCTCGCCGTGCTGAATCAGCGAAGCCAGTACCTGGACAAGCTGGAGGCCTTCGTCGCGCCGACGGCGCAGGTCGAGATGACCAAAGGCGTCCTGAACCCGCAGGCCCTGACGCAGGTCACGGAGATGATCTTCACCTCCCGCGACAAGAACGCGACGGAGAAGCTCGAGGCGGAGGAGCGGAAGGCGGCGATCGCCGAGGAGCTGGCGCTCCTCCAGAAGAAGCGCGCGGAGTTCGCTGCGAGCGAGACGAAGGTGCTGCGCGAGGCCGTGATCTTCCTCGAGGCGGCCCGGGCCGGTCGCACGCGGCTCTCCCTGAGCTACCTCGTCGACGGGGTCGGCTGGTCGCCCGCGTACACCGTCCGACTCGATGGGAAGCGGGATCGACTCGTCCTGGAGTACCACGCCGTCGTCACCCAGACCAGCGGCGAGGACTGGCCGGACGTGAAGCTGACGCTCTCGACGAGCAATCCGACGATGCTCGCCGACGCGCCGATCCTCTCCCCCCTCTGGATCGGTCTCGCTGCGGGGGCGAAGCAGCAGGTCAAAGGCGCGCGGGAGTTCGCCATGGAGCAGTCGACCCTGAACCGGCAGATCCGGAGCTCGTCGGCGCGCGCGCAGGGGCAGCAGCACGTGCAACAGGCGGAGCAGCCGCCCGCGGAGGACTTCCTCGGCGGCAATGTCTTCGCCGCTCAGCTCCAGAACCTGGAGCTCGCCGCTCCGGACGAGGTCATCCAGATGTCGAAACGGATGGCCGGCGGCGCCGAAGAGGGGCTCGCGGTCGACTACCCGATGCCCGGGCGCATGAGCCTCCAGAGCCGGCGGGACCAGCAGATGTTCCGGATCGCGGCGCTCGACCTCGCGGCGAAGGCGTACTTCGTCGCCGTGCCGCTCCTCTCGGAGTACGTCTACCAGGCGGTCGAGGCGGTCAATTCGAGCGATGTCCCGCTCCTCGCGGGGCCGTACAACGCCTATCTGGATGGCGCGTTCGCCGGCCGCGGGCGCCTGCCCCTCGTCGCTCGAGGGCAGAGCCTGACGATCGGCTTCGGGACCGAGACGCGGCTCCGGGCGGCGCGCGAACTAGAGGAGAAGAAGACCGAGGTCCGAGGAGGGAATCAGGTCGTCCGGTACACGTACCGGTTCCGGCTCCAGAACTACATGAACGAGCCTGTCGAGGTCCGGATCTGGGACCGCCTGCCGCAGGCCCCGGACCAGCAGGTATCGGTCACCCTCCTCGACCCGAAACCCGGACTGAGCGAGGATCCGCTGTACGTCGCACAGGATCGGCCGCGAGGACTCTTGCGCTGGGACATCCAGGTCCCGGCCCTCGCCTCGGGCGCGAAGGCCCATGCGTTCTCGTACAGCTTCCAGCTCGAGTACGACCGGAACCTCACGATCGGCGAGCTGCCGGCGCAGGCGCTCGAGAAGATGAAGGCCGAGGTCGAGTTCGAGATGAAAGCGCGGGGGTACTGACAGGAGCGGGAGGAGGGAGCGTGGGGGGCTGGCGTCGGACGCGCGTCCTGGTGACGGGCGGGGCGGGGTTCCTGGGGTCGCACCTCTGCGACCGTCTCCTCGCGGAAGGGAGCGAAGTCCTTTGCGTCGACAACTTCTTCACGGGCGCGAGGGAGAACATCGCGCATCTCCTGTCGAACCCGCGGTTCGAGGTGTTGCGCCACGACATCACCTTCCCGCTCTACGTCGAGGTCGATGAGATCTACAACCTCGCCTGCCCCGCCTCGCCCGTCCACTACCAGTTCGATCCGGTACAGACGGCGAAGACGAGCGTCATCGGCGCCATCAACGTCCTGGGCCTTGCGAAGCGGTTGCGCGTGAAGGTCTTCCAGGCCTCGACGAGCGAGGTCTACGGCGACCCGGACGTCCACCCGCAGCACGAAGAGTACCGGGGGAATGTGAACCCGATCGGGCTCCGCTCCTGCTACGACGAAGGCAAGCGCTGCGCCGAGACCCTCTTCTTCGACTACCACCGGCAGCACGGCCTGCGGATCAAGGTGGGGAGGATCTTCAATACCTACGGCCCGCGGATGCATCCGAACGATGGGCGGGTCGTGTCGAACTTCATCGTCCAGGCGCTGCGGGGCGAGCCGATCACGATCTATGGAGACGGATCTCAGACGCGGTCATTCTGCTACGCCGACGACACGATCGAGGCGATCGTCCGGTTGATGGCGACGCCCGACGGGATCGCGGGTCCGATCAACATCGGGAATCCCGTCGAATCGACGATCCGCGAACTGGGCGAGATGATCATCCATCTGGCGGGGTCGAGTTCGACGCTTGTCTTCAAGCCGCTTCCGAGCGATGACCCGGTACGCCGCTCGCCGGATATCACGCGGGCACGCGAGACGCTTGGCTGGGAGCCGCGGGTCCCGCTCGAGGAAGGGCTCCGGAAAACGATCGACTACTTCACCGGTGCGCTGGCCGGTCCCTGAGGGGCCGCCTCGGTACGGACGGACTGAAGGCAGCGCTCGAAGGCGGGCCGGTAGAGATCGAAGTGCTCGGCGGGGCAGGCGCAGACGATCCGCGCGGATCCGTCACCGGTCGAGGCCCAGACCTCGCGGAATTTCTTCCCCGCGAGATCCACGTCGACTTCGACGACCTCACGAGTGCGGCCGTCGATCTCGATCTTCTTCTTCGAATGGAGTTTCCCCTTTGCCCTGTCGGTCATCGACGCGGGGGCCCAGACAGGCCGCGGGCGCATGCCCTCGATGACCGGCTCCTCCGGGCCGACCACGCAGATGGCCGCGCCCGTCGTCGCCTCCCGGAATCGGCACGCTACCGGAGGCGCGTTCGCCTCCTGCCAGAGGACGAAAGTCGACGGGACCTCGATGCGCCAGCCCGGGCCGCCATGCGGGGTCACGGGGGGCGGGGGGGGAGGGCCGGGCGTCTCAGCAGGCGCCGGCGCCGGGGCTTTCGATCCGGCCTGACCCTTGCCGGCGGTCATGCTGGGCCGGCGGATCTCTTTGATCATGGCCCTCTGGATCGTCAGGATGCCGCCCGAAGCGAGTCGCAGGATGACCTCTCGTTCGCGCTCCGCGACGATCTTCCCCTCGAGGACAGCCCCGTTCGTGAGGTAAAGCGAGTCTCCGAGCGCG
>Ga0194112_10009192_pt1 | contig 12618 bp, 6 predicted proteins | sample TA2MahC400mmetaG_FD_146191 | JGI IMG/M metagenome (GOLD analysis project Ga0194112, IMG submission 146191) | Freshwater microbial communities from Lake Tanganyika, Tanzania - TA2015016 Mahale Deep Cast 400m | ecosystem: Environmental > Aquatic > Freshwater > Lake | place: Tanzania: Lake...
CTTCGAGGTCGTGCCGCTCCTGAGCACCCCCTGCGACCTCTACAGCCTGGGCGTCCTCGCCGTCCGCACCCTCCTGGTGAGTCCGCGCACGACCCTGCCCGTCGCGCTCGACGAGGTGCTGAGCCTGGCCCGCCAGGTGGCCGTGGAGTACGACGCGTCGCTGAGCCTCGGCGAGCGCATCCGGCGGCTCTTCGACGCCGACAGGCGCTGGGTGGTCTCCCTCGGCCCGCAGGGCCTCAGCTACGACGAGGTGGCCCCCGAGGACGCCTTCGACCTGGTGCCGACGGAGCTCTGGTGGGACACGTTGGCGGCGGTGGTGCGCATGTTCCCCGGCATCGGGCCGGACAGCGCGTGCCGCGACCTCGGCGACGCCCCAGTGGGCGGCCTCCACAAGGTCTTCGACCGCGCCCTCGAGGACTTCAACGCCCTGCTCCTGCGCACCAGGAGCCTGATCGTCATTGACTGGCGCTTCAACCGCGAGGTCTTCTCGGTCATACGGTCCCAACTCGGCGGAGGCGGGGCATACCAATCGTCCTCGTCCTCCTCCTCGTCCTCGTAATCGCGTCGCGCCAGCCGACCCGAGGAAGAGGCGTTCAACGTCGTGCCTCGCCAACATGTGCGCAAGACGCGCACGAGTCACGACGGAAGGTTCTAGAGGTGTGCCGGTGGCCGAATGCGGTAAATCCCAGGGGGTCTGGGGGACGGGTCCCCCAGAGAGGTGTGGGTGCCGCGCGCCCGTTCGGGGCGCCGACGGTCTCCGGGGCAAGCTCAAGAACTTGGGACGTTCCCAACGTCGTTCAACGTTCAACGACGTTGAACGACGTTCAACATTCAACGACGTTACTGGAAAGGAAGGTGCCATGAACACGGCAAGGGGCAAGGCGTGGGGCGGAAAGGGGAAAGTGAAAGTGAAAAGTGAAAGGGACGTGGGGATTGGGGGCAGTGGCTCTGCCGCTTTCCCCCTCACTCTCACTCTCACTCTCACTCTCACTCTCCTGCTGGCCATCGCCGGCTGCGGCGGCATCGGGCGCTTCGACGTCATCATCACCCTCGAACGCGAGGGCTTCCGGCGCATCGAGAAGACCGTGCCCTCGATCCAGGTGGACCTTGTGGGCATCAACGATGCGGAATACAGGCAGGCATCCTCGATGGGCCTCAACGAGTTCTGGGCCGTGGACTCGCCCGTGCGGATGACCTGGGAGCGCAAGGGCTACGCCCACGTGAAGACCTTCGGCGAGGAGCAGCCGACCCGCCAGGTGCTCTACCGGCGCCACCACGTCTGGAACGACTGGGAGGCCAAGGGCTCGCGCTTCCTCTTCGTCCTGGTGAACTATCCCAGGGGCAAGGTGGAGGACAAGGAGGGCGACGCCGACGTGCGGCGCAAAATCCTCCCCCTCGAGCGGAGGCGCTGGAAGAACTACTTCTGGGGCAAGCGCGTGATCTGGATCGAGGTCACGCCCAGCGGCCTCATCGTCCACACGCCGCCCAAGCCCGAATGACCGGAACACCCAAAGTCCAATATCCAATACTCAACACCCAACCCTCAATGACCAAGTGACAGAAAGCCCGCGCACGCTTGACTTACTTGCACATTGAGTATTGAGAGTTGGATATTGAGTATTGGACTTCTCGATCCCCTTCGGTTGCGGCTCTAGCCCGCGCTGAGTTTTCCCGGAGCCTTCATGCCGTCCTATGGTGGCTATGAGACCGTCAGTCGGATCGGGCACAGCCCGGAGGCGGAAGCGTGGACCGCGCGGCCCGTGGGAGGGGAGGCGGACGCCCTCGAACACTTCGTCGTCAAGGCCTACCATCCCACCAGAGACCCCTTCGAGTCAGACGAAGTGAACGCGGCCCGGCTCGCGGGGCTGCACCAGGAGTTCCTGGGCGCCGCGCAGGTCCAGGCCCAGGTGGCCCAGGCGAGGCCTGGCCGCTGGGCGCCCGTCTTCGGGGCGGGCGTGGCCGGCGAAGAAGCATTCCACGTTACCACATACTACGGCCGCTCGGCTGAGGACCTCGCCAGGGCACAGCTCGACACCCGCACCCTCCACGGCGTCATGGCCTCAGTGGTCCAGGGGCTGATTGACCTGCGGGACGTGGCCCAGCGCCCCCACGGCAACCTCAAGGCCACCAACGTCCTCATCACCAGGAGCGCCGACCAGAGCCAAACGCAGGGCCTCCTGACCGACCCCTTGCCCGGCGCGAGGATTGGGGATATCCAGGCCGCGGCGGTGGGCGACGTCCGCAACCTCGGCATCATCCTCCACCGGCTCGCGGTCCAGAGGCCGCCCACGGCGGCGGGCGCGGCGGGCGCCCAGCTCGTGCCCGCGGCAGAGGGCTGGGAGCGCCTCGGGCGCAAGGGGCAGGCATGGAAGCAGCTCTGCACGCAACTCCTGATGACCCCCCAGGCCGTCAGCCTCGAGGCGTTGAGTGCCGAGCTCGCCAAGCTCTACGAGGCCCCGGTCCGCCGCGGGCGCATCGTTCTCATCGCCGGCGGCATCGCCGCGGCCGTTGCTGCCGCCGTCGTCATCTACTTGTTGACACGGCCACGGCCGCCTGTCGAGCCCGTGCAGCCGGACTCGACGGGTCTGGATGTGGTCATGAGCGCGTACCCCAGATGGTTTGCCGCGTTGCGGGACGACATGACCCGTGCCAGCGGAGAGCGCGCGGAGGAGTGGCTGAAGAAGTCGGCCCCTCTGAGCACCGTTGCCGGCCTGCTCAAGGCGGCGCTGAACAGGCCGGATGAGAAGGAGTACATCCTCGACCCGCGCAACATCGCCATTGAGGCGGGGGCAGAGTACAAGGAGGTGACGAGGCCCGAACAGTACACTCAGTGGCTACGCGACTGGATTGAGAGCGGGACATGGCGAGAGCAGCAGGGGAAAGTCAGGCGATTCAACGAACGCGTCGGCCGGTTGGCCGGGCTAATCCTGAGCGTCGCGGGAAGCCTCTCCCCGGACGGGTGGCGCGCGCTGGGCGAATTCCAGGCGATGGAGAAGAGGCTCGAGGAGCTCTCGAAGGAGCTATCGGCGGCGGAGGCGCGAGGCAATCGCAGCGAGTGCGAGAGGATCAAAGAGGAACTCGCGCGGTACCCGATCGAGCCATCGGCAGAGCAGGGGTGGGCCGCGCTGCGCGAGTGCAGGGCGATGGCAGCCCAGTGGAGCAACCTCGGCTGGAGGAAGCCGGCCGCCTACGTGAAGGAGACGGCTGACGCAGTCAAGCTGGACAAGTACCTGTCCTCGTCCACCGATGCCTTCCTCCAACTGGCGAATGCCCCCATCCTCACCGGGGTTGAGAAGACGCGGCACTCCCTGGAAGAGCTTCACAAGAAGTTCAGCGCTTCTGGGAGCAAGGTGCTGCCGAAGTTCCTCGCCTGGGCGCAGGGGCAGGGGCGGTCCGAGCTGCCGAAGGATGTTCTGAGCGAAGCGAAGGGGCCCGGCCCGGCGGATGTCCAGGAGCTCAGCACTGCCCTCAAGGAAGCCTCTGACCTTGGGGACAACCTTGCGCGCGCGGTGGATGACGGAGATAAGAAGAAGCTGGACTGGTCCCGCTTTCTTGCTGAGAGCGAAGTCGAGCGATTGCCTGATGCGGCCCCCACCAAGCAGACGTTTGCGGGCCGCTGGCTGGAGGAGGCCAAGCTCTACTACTTCCTCAGCCCCGACCCCCGCGAGCAAGAGAAATGGGAAGACCAGTTCAAGAAGATCGAGGGCGAGATCGCGAGCCTGGAGAAGGAGACCCCGAAGGCCAAAGCAAAGGCCGAGGCACACCGCAGCGTCCTGAAGGGCGAGATCAAGGACAAGCACGATGCCATGCGGAAGATCGTGGGCATCGAGCGCGACAGGCACCTCGTCGTCCAAGCCGTGACGCAACTCAGAGATGCCCTCCGCGAGCTTGCCAGGCGCATCGAGCGCGACAAGTTCGAGTTCTTCGTCAGTCCGAAGGAATGGTACGATGGGATCATCCGATTCGGCCTCGGTTTTCGGTCTCCTTCGCTCGGCAAGGCCTGGGTCCGTTCGCCGAAGGGCACCATCCTCGACAAGCTGAAGCCCGAGGAGCTCGCGAAGGATGGTGCCAAGTACTCGGCCATCCGTACGAAGGTGGAGCACTGGCAGGAGCTCTTCGAGCTCCTCGATGGCGACAAGGGGCTGGCCAGGGACCTGCCCAAGGATGCCCAGGCGCTGAGCTCCCGGCCGTGGTACAACCCCTTCCTCACGCGGCTTACCGGGAGGCGTGAGCAGGCGTTGGGGAAGGTCGCCGAGCGGATCCCGGCCGTGGAGGATGCGCCGGACCTCAGCGGGTCCGAGGTCGGGAAGGCCTGGGACGAGGCGCAACAGGACTTCGCCAAGTGGCGCGAGGGCGTCGGCAAGATGGTGGTGGAGGCGGGCGCCATCGAGGATGCCTTGAATGCGTGCTATCTCCTGGACGATACGCTGCCTGGGGCGAGCGCCCCGCTTGGCGCGGCCTGCCAGCAGTTGAGCCAAGCGCCCCTCCTACAGTCCGAGCGCGAGCTCTCGGAGGCGCTCAAGCCGGTCAACGACAGGGTGAACCGGCTCCGCGACTTGGCGGACGTCAAGGAGCGGCAGCGGATCGCCGACTTCGCTCTGGCGTCCAACACCCGCGAAGCTGCATACGCCGCCTGGCTCGCGCTGGGCCAGTTGGGGCAGGCACAGGGACCTGCCCCTACGGAACCCGCCTGGCCGGCGTCCGCCGATGAGATGCGCGTCGAGGACACGGTGCGCCAGCACGTGGCCTCCCAGTTGCGCGGCATCAGCGACGCGGCAAGAAGAGAGAAGCTCCGGGCCGACGTGGTCCGCGGCGGGGTGGAGCGCGAGACCCGCTGGCTGAATGGCCACCTCGACGCGCTCTGCAAGAAGACTGATTCGGCAGGGGACGCCGTCGTTGAGCAGTTCAGCAAGTACGTGTTGGGCCAGCGCACCGCGGCAGCCAAGAAGTCCCCGGACGAGCTCCTGGCCGAGCTTCGCAAGCTCAAGCCTCTGGCGGAGCAGATCAGCGGCGTCGTAGGCCCAGACTGGCAGAAGAAGGTTGACTACCCCCTCTTCGCCAAGGAGAGCTCGATCCACAGGGATTACACGGGCGGCAAGGCCCCCGCGGGGGAGCCGAAGACCTACGACCGCTGGCTCAAAGAAGTGAGCGACTACTACCGCATCCCAGCCGACGACCCGGTCATGAGGCAGCACCAGGACATCGCGGCGCGCGAGAAGGACATCGAGGCGGTGGTCGAGGACCTCGAGAAGCGAGGCGGCCAGGATGAGAAGCAGATGGCCGCCGAGCTCGTGGCGCAGCTCAAGAGCGATGTCGCGCCGTACAGAGCGCTCCCGCCCATCAGCAAGAACAGGGCTGCGCTTCAGGCGCGGCTGGAGGCGGCTGACAAGACCCTTGTCACCCTTCGCGGCAAGGTCAAGGTCTACGGCGAAATCATCATCGCCCAGAACCAGGCCGTCGCGCTCGCGGCCGCAATCAAGACGGACGGGGGCAAGGACAAGGTGCTCGACACGATTGACCGCGCCGTCGAGACCGAGAAGGGGCCGGCCTCTGCCCCGCCCGACGACCGCCTCAAGCGCCTCATGGCGATCCTGGAGTTTGCGAGTCCGCTGGCGGACTTCGTGAAAGCGGACTGGGCACCCGGCAAGATAGACCGCGAGCTCTTCGCACAGGAGGGCAAAGTCTACACCACGCTCGACCCTGCGAAAGCCAACCGCAAGACCTTCGACGACTGGCGCACCGAGGCAGAGGCCTATCGCGTAGTCGTCATTCCGGCGGACGAGACGCCGGAGGCTCTGACCAGTCGGATTGCGCAGCTCAGGAAGACGATGGACGACAGGGTGCAGAACAAGTTCGCCACGCCAGAGGACGCCAGGAAGCTGGACGACGCGCTAGCCAAGGTTGCCTCGCAGCACCTCGGGAGACTTGCCTCCGCGAAGCTGCCTGCGATCCGCAAGAACGCCCCCGAGCGCCAGCGCATTGTTGGCGAGGCGAGAGATGAGCTCTCGAAAGCCGAGAAGCTCATCCGGCCACCCGAGGCGCCGAAGGTCTGGCACGACCGGGTGAGGAAGGTCGACAAGCTCGTCGCCTCTGAGGCTGTCAACGCCGAATGGTGTAAACGACGCAATCATCTGCTCGACAAAGTCTACACGGTCCCACTCCTGGAAGCCGACATGGCCGACAAGCACGTGCTCTACCCCCAGGGCCGGAAGGGGTTCGAGGAGATGGAGGCCTTCTTCAAGCAGATGGACGACCAGAAGGCGTTCCCGCCGCCTCCTGCTGAACTCGAGGGCGGGTTCCTCGCCGAGGGCGCCAAAGCCCGAGAGGCAGCCCTCGCGACCGCCATGGCCGCCATTTCACCCCCCCTCGTCTTCCCCAGGGGAACAGCCGACGAATTCAAGAAGAGCAAGGGCTGGCTCGATGCCGTTGCGGGGTACTCTGATTCTCTTGCACTGATCGCGCGGGTCCAACGTGAGGCGGCAGTGCTCCGTCGGTTGCTCGATGCCGGCTACCTTCCCGACGACAAGCCGGACAAGGAGCCGAAGACCGTTCGCGAGGTGCTGAGCGGCTGGGACGCTGCCAAGGTGCCGGCCCCTCGGAGGCAACTCGCAGCCCCCGTGGAGGCAATCGCGCAGCGGATAGTGAAGCTGGAGGGACTGGACCGCAAGCAACTGGTGGATATGGCGAACGCGCCAGGGAAGGACGATCCGCCGCAAGTGCCATTCCAAGTCTGGAAGGGGCTTGGGAAGCAGAACGACTGGCCCGCCACCATGGTGGAGCTCAAGACTGAGGCGGCCCTGCGCGGGCAGGTGGCTGCCATCGCCGCCAAGATCGAGGCGAAGGGCCCTCACCCCGTGAGCTGGGTGAAGCCCGAGCTCGACAAGGAAGGCCCGCCGCGTTGGGAGAGGTGCTTCAACGCGCTGGTGGAGCGGCTCGACCCGAAGGGTGCCGACGACAAGGAGCTTCTCGCGGCGATCGAGATCGCCAAGACCTTCCCGGTGGCTCGGAGCGCTCTCAAGGGGATGGCGCAGTTCCGCTGGCTCCTGTGTGAGTTCCGCCAGAAGGTCTTCATTGCCCCGGAGACCACGAAGAAGGACGAACTCCTCAAGTGGCTGGCCGACTTCGAGAAGGAGGCCGCCGCCCTGCCCGACGGCTACGGCAAGCAGGCGGCCGTGGCCGATCTCCTCAAGAGGCTGCGCGACACCCTCGAGCGCTCCGAGGAGGGCGGCGGGGCCAGCGGCCTCGACAAGGCGGGGCCTGCCCTCGCCAGGTGGGCCGCTAAGCCCGCGCCCGACGGGAAGTCCGTGGAGTACACCTGGACGGAGAAGGGCAAGAGCCTGACGTTCCTGAGGGTGGACCCTCGCGGCGGCGGGCGGGCCGCCTACCTGTGCACAACTGAGGCGTCCCTCGGCCTCTTCATAGATGTGGTGACAGCGGGCGAGAAGTGGCCGGAAGCCAACGACCTGTTGGGCACGGAGAAGCTCAAGGACAACGACGCGCGCCAAGGCCCCCTGTCGTGGGAGCCGAGGCGGAAGGGAACGCTCCAGATCATCCGGCCGCGCGCGGAGTGGCTGAAGGAGGACCCAGCCCAGCCGCCCTACCCGGAGGGCCTGAAGGTAGACCCACCGAAGCAGGAGCACCCGATCCAGTACGTCAACTTCGAGTCCGCGGCCTACCTGGCGCGCCTCCTCTTCTGCCGCCTGCCCACCTCTGCCGAGTGGTCCGGCGCCGCCCTCGCCCTGGGCAACAAGGGGACTAACCTGCGCGACCAGATGTGGAGGGCCGAACTCAACCACGCCACGAAGGGGGGACGCATTGACCGCCCCGACGCCGGCATCTTCAGGGCCGCGGGGCAGAAGGGCGGCGAGGGGCTCGTGCGGGACGACAAGGACGAGTTTCTCTGGTTCGCCCCGGCCGACCCCAGCCCCCAGTTGCAGCACCTCGTGGGGAACGTGGCGGAGTTCGTCTTCGACGATTCCGCCCTCGGCGACCAGTTGCTCAAGGACCCCGGCGGGGCGTCGGCCAACGCGGTCCGTGGCCTGGCCGCCAAAGGCGCCGGCCGCGTCAAGGTGGTTGGCGGCTCGGCACTCTCGCCGCCCGAGCTCTGGGACGGCAAGGCGAAGCCCTTCGACACCGCCTACCCCGCGGAGCTGAAGGACGCCCCGTGGGGCTTCTCCGACGTCGGCTTCCGCCTCGCGTTCACCGCGCCGGTGGACCCGCCGGCCATGCGCCTGGCCATGGTGCTCAAGGAGCATGGGTATCTCGGGAAGGCCAGGTGAGGGGGGATTGCTGATTTCTGATTCCTGATTTCTGATTGCGGGCCGGGACGCGGAGGGATATAATATGCGGCACATTCCAGGCCGCGTGTGATTTCTGAAATCAGCAATCAGAAATCAGAAATCGGAAATGAGGGTGGAACCGTGGGCAGGCAAACCGAGGACAGGTCGCGGCTGGTGGCCTCGACGGCGAACCGGCTGCGGCTCATCCAGATCGACTTCGCCGACGAGCGTCCCGACGTGCGCCGCGGCTACCTCGCCGAGGCCGTCGAGGGAGCACTCGCCGACGTCCTCCCCGACCAACGCGAGACGTTCCTGCGCGAGCTGATGGACAGGTTCCCGACCTGGGACCCCAACGTGGTGGTGACGGCTCCGCAAGAGGAGCCGGGCGTGCAATCGCGGCTCGACGAGCGCGAGCTCCAGGACCCCAGCTTCCTCGTGGAGAGGCTGGCCGGCCTGGCGCCGCAACTGGCCGACGAGGACCGGCAGCGGACCATCGCCCAGTTGCGCGACGCCGGCCTGGCCCCGCAGCAGCAGGGCGCGCTGCCGGACGAGGCCCTCGTGCGGGTGCGGCGGGCGCTGGAGTTGGACCCAAACGCGCCACTCGACGCTCTGCGCCTCCTCAACCTGTTGGGCACGCTCGTGGAGTTCGTGTGCGCGCTCGACCCACTGGTCTGGCGCACGTGGGGGGCGCTCGCCCCCGCCGCAAGGCTCCAGAGCATCGCGGCGCTCAAGCACGTCCTGAGCCGCTACGCGCTGGGCGACACGGCAGTGACCGACGCCCAGGCGGAGGAGGACCTGCTGAAGCTGCGCCACCTGATCGCCTCGTTCGTCGTCGCGCTGAGCCAGGCCGGCCGGATCGCGGCCACGGACGTGGTGACGGCCCTGGTGGCCCCGCTGGCCCCGGCGAAGATTCAGGACCTGGTGAAGTTCGAGCGCGGCAGCATCTTCGTCGCCGAGGAGGTGCGCTGCTGGCGGAAGTACAAGGAGCTCTCCGGCAAGATCACCGACGTGGCCGTGGAGGGGGCGATCAAGGAGAAGATCCAGCGGTTCGTCGAGGAGCTCATGAAGCGGCGAGCCCCCGGCCCGCCGCCCATCACGCGGTAGACTCTTCCGTCGTAACACGTGCGCGCTTAGCGTTCGTGTTGCTGGGGGCAAGACCCAGGTTGGGCACACCTTATTGAATCGAGCGGCTCTGCGCTCGATTCAACAGGCGCAGGGTCCCTGGCAGGTTGCTCAGCCGGGGCGCCGGGGAAAGAGAAAACAGACCCAGGCGGCCTGGCTTTGTTTTCCAGTGCGCCCAGCTTGGGTCTTGCCCCCTTGGTTGCGGCCAGGGGCCGCATTAGGGGATATTATGGCAAAACTCGGCCAAGTCCACTGGCACGAAGGGCTCTTCCTTCAGCCCCACCACCTCCAGTTGATGCAGCACCAGGTGCTCGACCAGTTCGGCGCCGAACGCCGGCTCGTCCTGCCCTATCCCTATGGGATGGTGGACTACCGGCTCTCCTCCGACGCCCTCGAGGACAACCTGGTCCAGTTCGACCGCCTCCGCGTCCTCATGCCCAGCGGCCTGATCGTGGACGTGCCGGAGAGCGCCGAGCTCCCCGCGCTCGACATCAAGGACGTCTACGAGTCGAGCAGCGCTCCCTTCACGATCTACCTGGGCGTCCCCCTCTGGTACTCCTCGCGCGCCAACGCCATCGAGCGCGGCGCCGCGCCCGACCCCCGCGTGAAGCGCCTCTTCCGCGTCCAGGACGTCCAGTGGTTCGACGAGAACAGCGGCGAGAACCCCCAGCCGCTCCTGGTCCGCCGCGTAAACGCCCGGCTGATGTTCGAGGACGAGGACCGCACGGACATGGAGGTGCTCCCCCTCGTCCGCATCGTCCACGCCACCGAGGAGGAGGCGGGCGTGCCGAGGCAGGACGCCACCTTCATCCCGCCCTGCTTCCATCTGAATGGCTCCCCCGTGCTCCGCGACCTCGTGCGCGACCTCGCCCACCAGGTGGAGGCCACGCGCGGCGAGCTGATCAACCAGATCATGCGGCGCGGCTTCGCCTGGGACACCGCGCGCAGCGACCAGATCGAGGGCATCCTGCGGCTCGGCACCCTCAACAGCTTCGCCGGCCACCTCCGCCAGCTCGTCCAGGCACCCTGCGTCACCCCCTTCGAGGTCTACCTCGCGCTCCGAGCCCTCCTCGGCCACCTGGCCGCCCTCTACCCCGAGGACGACCAGTACGAGGTGGCCGACTACGACCACGACAACCCGGCCGTCTGCTTCCAGGACCTCTGCGCCAAGGTGCGGCGCCTCGTGCGCGGCAAGGCCCCCATCCCCGTCCTCAAGGTCGTCTTCAAGCTCGAGGGCACCACCCTCGTGGCGCCCCTCACCGACGAGCACCTCACCCGCCCCACCGAGTACTTCCTCGGCATCCGCACCAAGCAGGACCCCGTGGAGCTCGTCAAGCTCGTCGAGAACCGCGACGAGTTCAAGCTCATGGCCCGCACCCTGGCCGACAGGGCGATCTGGGGCATCCTCCTCAAGGAGGAGCGCTTCCCCCCCTTCGGCCTCCCCGTCGAGCGCGGCCTCCACTACTTCCGCCTCCTCCGCGGCGAGAGCCGCCGCATGTGGGAGCGCATCGGCCAGGAGAAGGCCATGGCCATCCGCTTCCCCGGCGTCGAGACCTCCGACTGCACCATCACCCTCTTCATGACCATGACCGAAGAGGCCCCGGAGAAGAAGAAATGACCCTCGCCCAGTTCGGATTTCGGATTTCGGATTACGGATTTCAATCTTCCCGATCCGCGATCCGCAATCCGCAATCCGCAATCCGCAATCAGGAGACCGCAGGATGACCCTTCTGGAGCTGTGCGAGCCCCTCTTCCTCTATGTGTGCCGCCTCAACCGCTCGGCGCGCAAGGGCGGCACCCACGACTACAACCGCGTGCGCGCCGAGGTCAACGCCATCTTCGAGCAGATGCGCGCCAGGGCCGCCACCGAGCCGCGCCTCGTCGGCCAGTACCCCAGGATCGAGAGGGTGCTCATCTTCTTCGTGGACTCCATCATCTCCGAGAGCCGGCTGCCCTTCGCCCGCGAGTGGCACAGGAACCGCAAGGCATTCGAGCTCGACGAACTGGCCGGCGACGACCGCTTCTGGGAGCTCCTCGACGAGACCCTCGCGGAGAGCACGCCCGAGGCCACCGAGCGCCTCGCGGTCTTCTACACCTGCATCGGCCTCGGCTTCACCGGCTTCTACGCCGGCCAGCCCCAATACCTGCGCCAGAAGATGATGCAAATCTCAGCACGGCTCCAGCACGTGGTGGACACGGACGTGGACACGCGGGTGTGCCCCGACGCCTACGAGCACGTGAACACGGCCGACCTGGTGCAGCCGCCCGCGGTCAAGCTGGCCGGCATCGCCATCGCCCTCCTCGGCCTGATCGTCGTGCTGTTCGTCTCCAACATCTTCCTCTTCAAGTGGACCTCGGATGAGCTGGTGACCGCGCTCCGGCAGGTGGTGGCCCACAAGAGGGCCACTGTAACCCAGGAGGCCGCCGGAGCCGGCGCGGCCCCCAAGAGTAAGGAGGGGAGCACCCGATGAACTTCATGCGCGACCTGGTGAGCACGTGCGTGGGGCTGCCGCTGCCCCTGCGGTTCGTCCTCCTGCTGATCGTCGGCGGCGGGTCCGCCAGCATGCTGGGCTACATGCTCAGCTCCTTCATGGGCATGGGGCACGCCTCCTGGATCGTCGTCGGCGGCATCTTCGTGGTCGTGCTCCTCATCGTCGGCTTCGCCGCCCTTGTGAAGTGGCACAAGCGGCGCAAAGCGAACCCGATGGAGCGCGACATCATGGGGCAGGCCGCGGCCGCCCCCACCGCCGTGAGCGCCGCCAGCCGCCGCGCCATGCTCGACGACCTCCGCCGCAACTTCGAGGGCGGCATCGGCAAGTTCCGCGCCGCAGGCAAGAACCTCTACAGCCTCCCCTGGTACGTCATCGTCGGCGAGCCCGGCTCAGGCAAGACCGAGGCCGTCCGCCACTCCTGCATCGGCTTCCCCGCCGGCCTACACGACCCCCTCCAGGGCGCCGGCGGCACCATCAACATGAACTGGTGGTTCACCGACCGCGCAGTCATCCTCGACACCGCGGGACGCCTCATGTTCGAAGAAGTCCCCGCCGGCACCACCAGCGAATGGCAGGAGTTCCTCCGCCTGCTCAGGACTTACCGCCACAACTGCCCCGTCAACGGCCTCGTCCTCGTCATCCCGGCCGACACGCTGATCACCGACAACGCGGACCAGATCAAGGCGAAGGCCAATAAGATCGCCGAGCAGCTCCACCTCATCCAG
>Ga0194112_10009197_pt1 | contig 12614 bp, 8 predicted proteins | sample TA2MahC400mmetaG_FD_146191 | JGI IMG/M metagenome (GOLD analysis project Ga0194112, IMG submission 146191) | Freshwater microbial communities from Lake Tanganyika, Tanzania - TA2015016 Mahale Deep Cast 400m | ecosystem: Environmental > Aquatic > Freshwater > Lake | place: Tanzania: Lake...
GCTCTCCTGGTTCGGAGTCCTGCCTTTAGGCAGTCTTGGTGCCGGTGAGAGCGCCGCCGAATCGCTGAAAGCTATCTAGAGGATTCTTGTGATTCGCCTCTTGACACGCCTTTGGCGAGCGCTATAATGAATGCGGGGAGAGTGTCCGGGCGCAGCTCCGGAGGAGGTGCTCAGCATGGCCGATGAGAAGAACCCTCTGCCCATCGAGGAGACCGAACTCGACCAGTACGTCGAGCAGGAACCGAGCAAGTGGGAGGAGTTCCTCAACCGTCAGTTGCGGCGCTCCCCCTGGTGGGCAATCTCCTTCCTCGTCCACATCATCGCCGTGTTGGTCCTGTGGAGCTGGCCCTATCACGCTCACGCAAAGGACACGGTGATCAAGGACATCAAGGTGGACATCGTGCAGGACACTACGCCCGAGGTCCCGCCCGAGCCGCCCGAGCCGCCCGAGGTGGAGCAGATCGAGGAGCCCCTCGATGTGCCCATCGAGGACATACCGATCTCGCCCGAACCCGTGAGCAAGGACGAGCCCGGCCCCGACCTGGGGCTGGACCCGACCGAAGACATCATGAAGGACGTGGAGCGCCCGTTCACCAGCATTGACCCGCCATCGAACACCCCGGTGTTCGGCATCGACAGCCAGAACGCTCCCGCCTACAACCGCGGCATCTACTCGGGCCGGAAGAACTTCGGCACGGGCAAGGTCCCCGGCGGCCGCGGCGGCACCAATGCCCACGCCACCAGCGCCGTCATGGCCGGCCTCGTGTGGCTGGCCAAGGCCCAGGAGAACGATGGGCACTGGGACTGCAAGAAGTGGGATGGCGGCGGCGACTTCGACGTGGGGATGACCGGCCTGGCCCTCCTGGCCTTCCTGGGCGCGGGCTACACCCACACGAAGGGGAAGTTCAAGACCACCGTCGAGAAGGGCCTCGAGTGGATGGCCAAGAACCAGAAGGACAACGGCAGCTTCGGCTGGAGGACCTTCTACGAGCAGGGCATCGCCACGATGGCCGTGTCCGAGGCATATGGCCTCACCCAGTCGCCTGCCGTGGGCAGGATGGCGCAGAAGGCAATAGACTACGTAGTGAAGGTGCAGCCGGACCACGGCGGCTTCCGCTACGGCGGCGCTGTGCCGAAGGACGACGGCGACATGTCGGTCACCGGCTGGCAGATCATGGCCATCAAGTCCGCCATCTGCTCTGAGCTGCGGGTGCCCCAGGAGGCGGTGGAGCGCGCGCGGGTGTTCCTGAAGAACACCTACCGCGACTACGGCGGCAGCTCCTACACGGTGGGCAGCCGCGGCGCCTCGGCGGCCATGACCTCCATCGGCATGCTCTGCCGCCAGTTCCTCGGCGGCGACTACGATGCCGAAATCCTCGCCGCCGCCGATTGGCTCCGCAAGCATCAGGGCGGCAAGCCCGGCGTGGCGAACGGCACCAAGGACAGCCTGGTCGGCGACCTCTACTACACCTACTACTCGGTCCTGGCCATGTTCCAGATGGGCGGCGAGTGGTGGCCCGAGTGGAACAAGCTCTTCCGCGACCCACTCGTCAAGTGCCAGATCCACCAGGTCAACGACGCAAGGGGTCGCTTCGTGCGCGGGAGCTGGGACCCCCAGAACCACGTGTGGGCCAAGCACTCCGGCGGCCGCGTCTACGCCACCGCCATGGCCGTCCTGAGCCTCGAGGTCTACTACCGCTTCCTGCCCGTCTACAAGAAATAGGCCCTCCCCTGCCCCCGATCCCACCCGTGCCGCCGGGCGCTGCCGCCCGGCGGCACCTCATGTTGGCCCACCCCAGTCAAGAATGCCAACAAGGATGCCAACTCTCCCTCCGTGGGTTTGGCATTCTTGAGTGTGCCTGATAGTGTGTGAGAATCAGCCGGCTGGCGGCTGTCACGGTCGGCTCGCGCGCGGCGGGCGCGCAGCAGGGAGAAGGCGGTGCGGCTGGCGTGGCCCAAGCAGGGGGCGCGGTGCCGGCTGCTCAGCGGGCGCCGCAAGCGTCTCGCCCTCGAGAACCAGCCGGATCGTGGCGAGGAGATGCGCGGGGCTGAAGGGCTTGGCGAGGAACGTCGCTCCCAGCTCCTCGCACAGGGCGAGAAGGCCCCCCGGCTCGCCCGCGCTCATCAGCAGCAGCTTGCAGCCGCGCTCCGCCCGCCGCACCAGCCGCCGTGCCAGCCTCAGCCCCCCGATGTCAGGAAGGTCCACGTCCAGCACCACAAGGTCGGCAGGATGACGCCGCCAGACCGCCAGAGCGTCCACACCCGACGCCACGACCTCCACCTCGAACCCGCTGTCCGACAGAATCTCGGCCACCGTCTCGGCGAGGCCTGCGTTGTCATCCACGACCAGCGCCCGTTGCTGCGGCATCGAAGTCACCTTTCCTGCCAGGGTCACGAGCAAACCCCGTGCCACAGGCACCCACAGCAGAGCCTGTCGCGTAACCATCGTGGTGCATGCCACTTACGACTGCCGTTGGGCGATAGGGGTCAGCCTGAGACCCCTGCCCTCTGCCGGATTGGCGCTGCGGTGACAGACAGGCCGCGCCTAGGGGCGACCAAAGAGCCAAAATGCCGAATGATGAACGCCGAATGTCAAACGTCGAACTGAGAAGAGCAATGCAAGCCACTGGCCTTCTCTGTCATTCGACATTCAACATTCGACGTTCGACATTCGACATTCCTTTCGTCACACGTGCGCAAGACGCGCGCGAGTGACAACCGAGGGGTCTACTGGCCCGCTTGGCGGCGGGTGTCGAGCAGGAGGAGTTCGCGGCGGGCCTGCGCCCCCTCGGGCCGGTCGGGGAACTCCGCGGCCAGATGGGAGAGGACCTCAACCAGGCCCTTCTCGTCGCCCGCCTGGCGGCATGATGTCGCGAGCCAGGCGAGAGCCCTGGGCAAGTCGTCGGCGCGGGACGCGCCTCGGACCCAGCGGCCGAGCGTCTGCCGCGCCGCCGCGATGTCCCCTCGGGCCAGGTGGTAGGCGGTCAGCCCCTCGAAGGCCTCGGCCAGCGCCCGACGCAGCGTGGCGGCGCCCTCGGGACTGGCCGCCACCGCTAGCCTGAGGCGCTCCCCCTGGGCGATTGCCGCCTCGAGGAAGCCGAACGCGGCGAGTTGGACGACCTCCGCGACGTCGTAGGCCAGCGGTTCCAGCCGCTGGAGCCGACCCACGGTGAGGAGGCGAAGCGCCTCCCGCCGCACTGCGGCAGGCGCCTGCGACATCAGCGTGTCCAGCAACAGCCTGGTGGCCCGCCAGTGGTCGCCTTCAGCGGCAGCCAGCTTGGCCGCCTCCACGGCGGCCCGTGCCGCACCGCCGCCCTTCGTCCCGCCCGTCGCAGCCCTGCGGCACGCGGCCAGCGCCGCTCCCAGAGCATCGAGTCCGGCGGGCGCCTCCAGGCCCGGCCTCACGCCCGCCCTCCTGGCCCACTCCGCCGCCCTCCCCCAGTCCCCCGCCTCGGCGAACAGCCCCGCCAGCACAGGCGCTGCACGGGCGAGCATACCCCGATCCGTCATCCGCAAGGCGAGCGCGGCCAGCCTGGCAGGAGCGGGCAGGCCCGAGCGACCGTGGCGAGCCAGGGCGAGAAGGAACTCCCCCTCCGGCCCCTCCTCCGCCAGGCTCACCTTGCCCGTCTCCACCGAGGCGATCTGGACCACGTGTGGCCCGAGCCCCGGATCGGCACATGTCCCAAACGCCAGGAAGCGGCCATCCGGCGACCAAGAGGGCATCAGGTTCGCCAACCCATCGGCTGTCACCGTCAGCGTCCCCTTCCCCGCCGCATCCATGACCAGGATGTCGGCGGGCAGGCCCCTCGTGCCGGGGCCATCAGGGCCGACGCCCAAGGGCAGCGAGACCAAGGCGATGCTATCGCCCCGCGGCGACCAGGCCGGCGCGATGCAGCCCCCCGCCAGGGTGCGGGCCAGGGGACGGCTGCCCCCGGTCGCGGGCTCCCATAGCAGAATCTCGGCGCGGCCCGGGCACAGATACCGCTCGGCCACGTAGGCCAACAGGTCGCCGCGTGGCGACCAGGCCGGCCCGTAGCCCGCGCCGTGCTCGCGGAAGATGGCAGAGGCGGCCACCTTGCGCGAGGAGCCATCGGCCGAGGCCACATAGAGCGACCAGGGCTCGCCTGGCTTCTCGCGCCCCACGAAGGCCACGCGCCGCCCGTCAGCCGAAGCCGCCGGGTCGCGCACCTCGGCGAGACCAATCGCCACCGCCTGCGCTGCCCCACCTTCCGCCGGCACACGGAAGAGGCCAGAGCCGCCCGACCTGTCCGCCGCGACGAAGACCGACCGGCCGTCGGGCGCCCAGCACAGGTCCACCACCCCGCGGACGCAGGCCGTCTCCCACGCCACCCTATCCCCGTTGCCGGCGCGCGACAGGATATGGATGCGGAGCGTGGGCGCCTGGCCATTCTGGCGGACCACGACCGCGCAGGCCGCCTTGTCGCGCTGCGGCGAAAGCGCCATGGCGGCGGGCGGACTCGTCAGGCGCCCCACCGTCAGCACTGCCCCCTTACGCGACGCCACGTCCACCTCGCGGACCGCCATCCCCCCCTCGGCCCGCGCCGTCACATAGTAAAGCCTTGCCCCATCCGCCGACCACACCGGCGCATAGTACACCGCCCACTTCCGCACGCACCCCACGCCCAGGAGTGCGGCGCCGACAAGCGCCGACATTCCAAGATTCTTAAGAATGTGAGAACGTCGCCGCGGCGAGCATGGCGGCTCGCCCTCACGGCTTCCCGCGTCCCCTCGCGCCAACCCTCCCCCTGCCCCCTCCCTGAGAGGGAGGGGGGTGGCCTGACCCCTCTCCCTTCCAGGGAGAGGGCAGGGTGACGGTGGGACTGCGGGAGTGCGGGTAGCGCTGGGCCGCAGAGGCGCGCCACTTGATCCAGGGCAGGGCGCCTGGTTAAATGGCGTCGCCCGCGGCGCAGGAGACAGGGACTTGGCGACCTTTTTCGTTGCCGGCATCATCCAGGGTTCGCTTCAGGACCGCTCGATCCACGGGCAGTCGTACCGCGACAGGTTGGTGGGGCTGCTCCGCGCGGCATTCCCCGACGCGGAGACGTATTGCCCGATCGAGAACTACCCGAACTCGCTGGGCTTCGCCGACGAGGTGGCGCGCGAGACGTTCTTCGGGCTGATGGAGCGCGCGGCCCGGGCCGACGTGTTGGTGGCCTACGCGCCCGAGGCGAGCATGGGCACGGCCATCGAGATGTGGCAGGCCCACCGGAACGGCCGCCTCGTCGTCGCCATCTCGCCGATGGGGGCCAACTGGGCCATTCGATTCCTGTCGGACGTCTTGCTGCCCGACATCGCGGCCTTCGAGCGCTTCGCCCGCTCCGGCGAGCTGGCGGCCCTGCTCGCCGCCCGCGGGATTATAGCGCGAAGCCCTGCGGGAAACCACCCTGTCCCGCAAGGCAAGAGTGGCCCCGAGTTGCAGTGAGGCCGTTGTTCTTCCGCAATCCTCCTCGTCCTCGTCCCTCGTTCTCGGCTCTTGCCCCCACAGGCGAGGGATCGAGGACGAAGGACGAGGGACGAGGACGATGTGAGAACGTGTGTGACCCGGTGCCTCAATGAGCGTTGACTCCCCTGCATCTCCTCCCGGCCACTTCCCCATCGTGGGCGCCACGCGCGACGAGGTGCGGGAGTTCGTCGCGGCCCTGGGCGCGCGCCCGTATCACGCGGACCAGGTGTTGCGATGGGTCTACCGGGGCCGCGCGGCCGGCTTCGAGGCGATGACGGACCTGGCGAAGCCGCTCCGCGCCACGCTCGCCCAGCGCGCCGTCGTCTTCACGTCGGCAGTGCAGCGCATGGAGGAGAGTGCCGACGGGACGCGGAAGCTGCTCGTGGGGCTGGCTGACGGGGCGGCGGTGGAGGCCGTGGTCATCCCCGAGGGCCGGCGCCACACGGTCTGCGTCTCGACACAGGTCGGGTGTGCCATCGGCTGCGTCTTCTGCGCCAGCGGCTTGGGCGGGCTGGTGCGCGACCTCTCGCACGGCGAGATCGTGGAGCAGGTGCTCCACGCCCAAGGCCTCCTGCCGCCCGAGGAGAAGCTCACGAACGTGGTGGTGATGGGGATCGGGGAGCCGCTGATGAACTACGCGGCGCTCGTGAGGGCGCTGCGAGTGCTCATGGCGCCCTGGGGCCTGGCCCTGAGTCCGCGGCGGATCACGGTCTCGACGGTGGGGATCGCCGCTCGCATCCGCCAACTCGCCGACGAGGGGCTGGGGGTCAATCTCGCCGTGTCGCTCCACGCCTCCGACGACCTGACGCGCCAGCGGCTGGTGCCCCACGCGCAGCCGCTCCAGCACGTGGTGGCCGCCGCACGGCACTACCGGCACGCGACGGGGCGCGAGGTGACGTTCGAGTACGTGCTCGTCCGCGACATCAACGATTCGGCAGCGGACGCGCAGGGCCTGGCGGAGTGGGTGGGCCGCGAGCCGATTCTGGTGAACCTGCTGCCGCTGAACCCCGTGGAGGGCCTGGCGTGGCAGGAGCCGCCGGCGGAGCGTGCCGAGCGCTTCGCGGCCGAGCTGCGGCGCCGACACGTCCGCGTCCAACTCCGCAAGCGGCGCGGCGCCGACATCGCGGGGGCGTGCGGCCAACTGCGGCGGCGGGCGAGAGACGAGGCCAGGCCCTCCACCTGACACACCTGCCGAGTGTGGCACGGCTGGCTTGCCCAGCCGTGGCTCCGGCTCCTGCGCCGCGCCTCAGCGACACGGCTGGGCAAGCCAGCCGTGCCACACACTGCAGGGGCGCGAGGAACGGGGGCCAGGCCGCGCGCACAGGCGCACAGCAGCGGCTCGGCGGGTTTTGGGGTTGACCCCCACTTGCGCGTTCTGCTATAATCGCCAACGCTTGGGAGTTGGGAGGTGAGCCACGCTTGCGTGCCGGCGTGGGGCGCGATGAAGTGCGCGAGGGCGGGACCTGTCCCGCCTCGCACTCGACGAGGTGGCGATGACGGCGGTGCTGCGCGTGGTGAATGGCCAGCGAGCTGGGGAGCAGGTGCGGGTGCGCCCATCCGAGGCCCTCTCGATTGGCCGCAGCGGTGAGAGCGATCTTCAACTCCTGGGCCTGGGCGTCTCGCGCTTCCATTGCGTGGTGGAGGACCACGGGGGCGAGCTGGTCATCGCCGACCTGAACTCGAGCAACGGCACGTTCGTGAACGGCCAGCGTGTGAAGCGCCAACCGCTCCAGGAGGGCGACCAGATCGAGGTGGGGACGATCAAGCTTGTGGTGGAACGGACGCCTGGGCGCAGCACGCCGCCGCCCGCGTGCAAGTTCACCGACTCCGGCCGTGCCGACACCCAGGTGGTCCCCGTGGCCGCCCTTGCCGAAGCCGCGGCCAGGCCCAGGCCGACGCAGGAGGCGAACGGCAGCATCCGCCGCCACCTCGTCGCCCTGGAGAAGGTCCACAGGGCCATCTCGGCCGAGGAGCGGCCCGCGCGGCTGATGGCCGTGCTGATGGACACGGTGCTGGACGTGTTGAGCGCCGAGCGCGGGTTCTTGCTGCTGTCGGACAAGGAGGGGGACCTGCGCCCCCAGGTGATCCGCGTGGGCGGGGCAGCGAGGTCGGACGCCCTGCTGCCCCTGAGCCGCTCGATCGTGACCGAGTGCATCGAGCGCCGGGCCTCCGTGCTGTGCAAGGACCTCCAGCTCCCGGTGCCCGAAGCCCTGGGCGACGGGGAGGCCGCCGGCCTCGTCCGCGCCGTGATGTGCGCCCCGCTTGAGGCCGGCGACCACGTGCTGGGCGCCCTCTACCTCGACGCGGCGGCCGGCCGCCAGCGCTTCGACGAGCAGGACATGGAGCTCCTGAGCGCCATCACTCGCCACGCGGGCCTCGCACTCCATCGCGTGGAGCTGGTGGACAACCTCGAGCGGCTGTTCGTGGGCGCCATCGAGACGCTTGTGGCCGCGGTGGAGGCCAAGGACATCTACACCTACGGCCACTCGGCCCGCGTGTCCAAGCTCGGCCGCCGCATCGCCGAGGGAATGGGCCTATCCGAGGCCGAGCAGGAGAAGGTGAAGCTGGCCGGCCTCCTCCACGACATCGGGAAGATCGGCATCCCAGAGGCCGTCCTGAGCCAGCGCGGGCGCCTCACCGACGACGAGTGGGCCTACGTGCGCAGCCACCCGCAGATCGGCGAGAGCATCATCCGCCAGATGGGCAGCGACCGCATCATCGAGCTGTGCCAGCTCGTCCGCCACCACCACGAGCGCCTCGACGGCAGCGGCTACCCCGACGGCCTGGCAGGCAGCAAGATACCGTTGGGGGCGCGCATCCTCTCGGTCGCCGATGCCTACGACGCAATGCGCTCGAACCGCCCCTATCGCTCCCCCTTCTCGGCCCCCGAGGCCATCGCCGAGCTGCGCGGGAACGCCGGCCGGCAGTTCGACCCTGACGTCATCGAGGCCCTGGCAGCCCTCCGCGCTGAGCCACGGCCGGCCTCCGGCACCCACGAGCAGTGACCACCGTGCAGCCACGCCGCGCCCAGGAACGGAACCCGATGCGAATGAAGGCCGCCGCAAGCGCGTCGCTGCTCCTTCTGCTCCTGGGCGGCCGGGCAGCCGCCGGCGAGGAGCCGCCCCAGCCGCCTCCCCTGTTCAAGGCCGAGATGTTCGCGCAAGAGGGCGCGGACATCATGTACGCCATCGGCAACGTGCGCGTGGCCTGGGGCGAGGCCCTCATCACCTGCGACGCCGCAGTCTTCTGGATGAAGGACGGCGAGGCATACCTCGAGGGCCACGTCCTCTACCGCACGGGAAAGAGCATGTTCGAGGCCGAGCAGGCCTATGTCCGCTGGCTCGACATCGAGGACACCAAGGCCGGCACAAGGAAGCGGGTGGCGCGGAGCGGGTTCCTCTTCAACGCCGTGGCCCGCTGGAGCGAGCGGCCCGACCGCGTCACCTGGCAGGTGCGCGCCGAGGAGGTGCTCCAGCTCGACGTGCGCCACTTCCTCGCCCGCGGCGGCGTCACCATGAGCCCCTGCCAGTTCCACGAACCCCACACCTTCTTCCGCGCCAGCGAGGTCGAGCTCGTGATGGACGAGCACCTGATCGCGACCGACATCATGTACTTCATCCGCGGCGTCTCACTCCCGCCCATCTGGGTGTTCCCCATGTACTGGCCCAAGCTCTACGTGCCCCTCGGCTGGCAGTGGCCCCGCATTCGCATCGCCGCCGGCAGCTCGGGGCGCTACGGCATGTACACCCAGACCGAGGTCATCTACCGCCTCAACGAGCGCCTCTTCGGCTTCCTCGACGCCGACGTCGGCGTTCGGGCCGACTACTACGCCAAGCGCGGCTTCGGCTACGGCGCCAGCTTCGAATACAGGAGCGCCGACCCCCCCACCGAGAGCGTCCTCGGCCGCGACCTCGTCCGCGGACGCCTCGAAGTCTACCGCGTCCCCAGCGACCGCGGCAAGGACCTCAAGGAGTTCGAACTGGGCACCAGGGACCGACACCGCGTGAAAGTCACCCACTCGCAGGACATCCCGGAGGGCTGGGAGTTCGACCTCGAGTACCAGCGGCACTCCGACGCGGGCTTCCGCCAGGAGTTCTTCGAGCGCGACTACGAACGCGAGAAGCCGATCGAGAACCGCGGCTACATCAAGTACTCCTCCGGCCCCTTCGCAGCCTACCTCCACGTCCGCTGGCGCGACCGCGGCCAGAAGTGGCTCGACACCACCGAATACCTCCCCCAGATCGGCTTCAACATCTTCTCCTACCCCATCGTCGGCAACCTCCTCTACACGGGACACTTCGAGGTCGCAAACATCCGCCGACGCCTCTCCGTCCTGCGACTGAAGCCCGGCCAGTTGCCCACCGACCCCGACTACGAGCGCGTGCGCCGCCGGTGGAACTTCTTCTACGACGGCGAGCCCGACTACCCGATCATGCCGTGGGAGTCCTCACCCCAGGAGGACATGTCGGACGGGCGCAAGCTCGTCCGCTTCAACACCTACCACCAACTCTCCTACCCCTTCGACGCGGGCATCTTCCACATCGAGCCCTTCGCCGCCTACCGCGGCACCTACTACTCCGAGCTCCTCGACGGCGGCAGCGGCTTCCGCAGCCTCTTCCTCTACGGCCTCCGCGTCAACACCCAGTTCTGGCGGCCCTGGGAGGACGTGCGCGTCCGCACCCCACTCCTCGACCTCCAGGGCATCCGACACGTCATCACCCCAGAGTTCCGATTCCTCGCCATCCAGAAGCCCTCGATACGCACCGACGAGCTGATCCTGACCGACGACACGGACTTCGAGCAGCCGATCCGGGACCCAGGCTATGCCTTCCCCGGCCGCTGGTATCGCCCCTGGGACACCCAGGCCCTCGCCTTCGGCGACATTGATGCCATCGAACCCGTCCGCCTCATCCACTTCAGCTTCCGCAACCGCTGGCAGACCCGCCGCGAGGGACGCCCAGCCACCTTCCTCGAGATCAACCCCAACGTCACCTACTACCTCGACAGCCGCCGCGACAACTGGGGAAAGTCCCGCGGCGACTGGGGCATCGAGACCCGCTTCATCCCCACCCACGGCGTCTACATATTCCTCGACTTCGGCCGCAAGGTGTGCGGAACCTACGGCGGCATGGCCAAGGAGGTCACGTTCGTCCGCTCCGGCGCCACCATCGAGATCAGCGACAAGTGGGCCTTCAGCTTCTCCCAGCGCTACGAGGCCGGCTACGCCAGCCAATGGGGCGCACTCCTCACCTTCCAGCCCAACAACAAGTGGCGCGTGGACCTCCAGTATGAGAGCAACTCCGAGCAGCGCTCATCCAACGAGTTCCAGCTCCGCATCACCCGCGACCTCCACGATTGGCTGGCCTCCTTCACCTTCCAGAGCGACTCGGCGGGGCTGGGCAGCGGCTTCGGAGTCAGCCTCCAGCCCAAGGGCGCCAGGGAACTCATCACCGGCCTCCGCTACACCCGCGACCTGCGCGGCGGCCTCGATGCCCACGCCCAGGAGACCTATCAGCACTACGACTACTGAGCCCTGCTGCGGAGCCTGTCCAGGAATCCCGTGGGCCGCGTTGCCGGCCCCAGCGAAGGGCCGCTGTAGGCGGGGGCGTCCCTGCCCCACGTGGCTCCTCGCGGGCCGGGGACGGCCCGCCTACAGGCTTCATCCTCTGCGACGCTCTGAGACAGTTCCTGAGGGGCATTCTTGGGCGCAGCATCCCGCCACATTGACCAGCTCTGGCACGACTATCAGCGCACCCGCGACGAGCGGGTCAAGGCCGACCTCGTCCGCGCCTGCACCCGCAAAATCTACGCCATCGCCAAAGACCTCCGCGCCGAGATGAACAACGTGCCGCCCCTCCAGGACCTGGTGGACGCCGGGATGGTGGGCCTCATGGAGGCATTCGAGCGCTTCGACCCCGCCCGCGGCGTCTACTTCGACACCTGGTGCACCTGGCGTGTGCTCGGCGCCATGCGCGACGACCAGCGCAAGACATCCTGGGCCACCGAGACGGTTCGCCTCAAAGCCCAGCGCCTCGAGCGCGCCGCCGAGGAAATCGCCACGTCCCACGGCCGGCCCCCGTCCGACGACGAGCTGGCCGACGCCCTCGGCGTCTCCCGCGCCGAGGTCGCAAGCCTCTGGCGCCAGGTCAAGCGCCGCCGCCCAGTCCTGCTCGACACCGCGCACGAGGAGGCCGCAGCCGACCTCGACCCCGCGCTCCTGGACCCCCGGCCCGACCCCGCCCGCCGCCTCCTCGCCGACGAGGCACGACAGCGCCTCCGGGACGCCATCAAGTCCCTCCCCGACAAGCAGCGATACACCCTCCTCCTCTACTACTTCGAGGAGCTGACCATGGCCCAGATCGGCCTCGTCCTCGACGTCACCGAGAGCCGCGTCTGCCAGCTCCACAAGGAGGCCCTTGCCACCCTCTCCCGCCGCCTCGGCCGCCGCCGCGACGAGTTCCTCGACGCCCTCAACGCCTGAGTACATTGCTTCTTGCCTTCGCCGCGATCGCTCTTGCGACGATTGTCCAGGAGGCCGCGGCCGCCCCCTTCTCCCAAGGCCTCGGGGACCTCCCGGGCGGGAGCTTCGACAGCGTGGCCTGGCCGCGCTGGCGCGGCGGAGGCGGCGCGGCCGCGCCGCATAGCGGCCCCTATCCCCTTATCATCTGCCCCTCGGGCTTCGCTCAGCCCCCTCGTGCGGAACAAGCACCCTCACCCCGACCCTCTCCACGGGCGCTGAGCCTTGCCCACAACCTCGCCAGTCGCGCTCCTCTGTCCGCTCCGCGGGAACCCAAAGCGGCGACTTCGTCACCGCAGTCCATAATCCGCCTCCTTGTGACGGGGGAGGATTATGGAGTGCGGCGCCGCAGATGCCGCTTTGCCTCCCCGCGAAGCGGGCCCGCGGCCAAGACTCGTCCGCAGTACGGCCCGACGCGAGGTGGGGGCGGGGGTTTGGGGGGACCGACGCCGAGAGGCCGAAGCAGCGGCCTGGCGGCGGGGAAAAGTCACGGCCTGGCACCAGCCCGCGCAAGCCGGGAAGCTAAATAGCTTTCAGCGATTCGGCTCATTGGGGCGAAGACCGCCTGAACGGCCTGTCGATTTACCCGGAACTGCGGATGCAGACAACGGAGGTCCAGGACCTGCCGCGGCG
>Ga0194112_10009198_pt1 | contig 12614 bp, 10 predicted proteins | sample TA2MahC400mmetaG_FD_146191 | JGI IMG/M metagenome (GOLD analysis project Ga0194112, IMG submission 146191) | Freshwater microbial communities from Lake Tanganyika, Tanzania - TA2015016 Mahale Deep Cast 400m | ecosystem: Environmental > Aquatic > Freshwater > Lake | place: Tanzania: Lake...
GACCTGTGCCTATCGCCTGCGTCACGAAGGAAAGCCGCTCCATGATTGGCACCACCTGATCTCGGGTGACAAGGATAGCGTGCACAAGGCGGGTGTCAGCGTGCGCGGCTGGACGGTCAGCGAACTGACCGTCACCGAAGAGGATTGGGAAGACCACATCATCGAGGACCTGTCATGAACTTCGCCTCCGACAATGCCTATGGGGCGCATCCCGCCGTTCTGGCGGCACTGTCCGAGGCGAATGCCGGCCCCATGATGGGCTATGGCGCTGATCCGGTCACGGACAGGGCCGTTGAAGCCATCCGTGACCTGCTGGAGGCGCCCGAGGCGGTTGTCCGCTTTGTCGCCACCGGCACGGCGGCCAACGCGCTGGTCTGCGCGCAGCTTTCGCCTTCTTTCGGGCGCATCTACTGCCACGAGGACGCCCATATCGAAACCAGCGAATGCGCCGCACCCGAGTTTTTCGCCCATGGCGCCAAGCTGGTCACGCTGCCAGGGCTGGGCGGCAAGCTGACGCCCGAATCGCTGGCGCCGGCAGTGTCCGCCGGTGCGGGGGCCGGGCTGAACGGCGGGCGCAACGCCATGGTGTCGATCACGAACGCAACGGAATGGGGCACCGTCTATGCGCCGGAAGAGGTGTCGGCCTTGGCCGCCGTTGCGCACGCAGCCGGGCTGCCCCTGCATATGGACGGCGCCCGGTTCGCGAATGCCGTGGCGACGCTTGGCTGCTCTGCCGCACAGGTGACGTGGCAGGCGGGTGTTGATGCCCTCTGCCTTGGCGGCACCAAGAATGGTGCCATGGCGGCCGAGGCGGTGGTCTTTTTCGATCCGGCGCAGGCCGAAGATTTCGACTATCGCCGCAAGCAGTCGGGCCACGTGTTCTCCAAAAGCCGTTATCTGGCTGCCCAGATGCTGGCCTTGGCCACAGACGGATTATGGCTGGATCTGGCGCGGCAGGCAAACGCCAAGGCCCAAGTGCTGGGGCAGGCTGTCCAGGAGGGCGGCGGGCAACTGTTGCAGCCGGTCCAGTCGAACGCGGTCTTTGCGGTGGTTCCGGCCGCGACCCATGCTCGCGCCCAGTCTGCCGGCGCCCTTTATCATCTGTGGCCCGACAAGGTCGCAGAGGGACTGGACCCTGTGCCACTGCGCCTTGTTTGTGCATGGGACACACCAGACCGCGATGTTTCGGCCCTCGCGGCTATTCTTTGCAGCTAGTTTTTCACCCCCGGCATCTGGTGGATTGGATTGGGGCTGGATCTGCCTGGCTCCGCGGTCCGGATGTTGCAGTCGCAGGAGGCCGGGCCATTGAGCGTCTTGAGCCGACGGGCATGTCATCAGCGGCGATGAAGTCGCCCGGATGCGTTCGCAGCTGATCCGTGCGGTGTTCAGCGGGAGAATGATTCCCCGGATCATTCCCCGACTCGCTTCACCTTCCTTGATCGTGGGGGTCATCCGCTCGACCTGGCCATCTCGGGGCAACAGCCCGGACTGTTGCCTGATCCTCGCAACTCGCGGGAGGCTTCCCCTTCGTCAGCCTGTGCCCGATCCCGCAAAGGCAGACCTCCAACGGCAACAGTGCATCACGCCTGGACGCCCACTGCGTCCTCCCCCCGGGCTCATCGTTATTGAGGCGCTTCCCTTGGTCCGGCCTCCCGGTCCTCGACTATCGCCTGCTTGCGCCACTTTGCCATCGTCTTGAGTTCGTCGGGCGAACAGCTCACCGGATCGCTTTCTGATCCTCTTCACGGCCCAGTTCCCGGCTCAGGGTCGCGAGCGACACGTGGGGTCGTCGTATTGCAGTACGGATGGCATGCCTTTGCCATGGTCACTCCAACCAGTGGAGTTTCCATGACTTGATCGTGGAGCGTCCGTGACGGACCTGTCCCAGTACGCCTCCTTCCAATCCCGAGAAAGGATCGCTCCATCAAACCAAAGGATGGAATACCTAGGCCCGCAGCGCGTCCAGCAGCAGTTGCAGCGCATGTTCGACGGTTGCCGCCCGGACGCGGTGGCGACCGATGGCACCGAATTCGATGGTCTGGGTGGTTGTGCCAAAGGGCTGGCTGATGCCAAAGCAGACCCTGCCCTCGGGCTTGTGCTCGGACCCACCAGGACCGGCGATGCCGGTGACCGACACGGCAATGCCGGCTTCCGAATGCCGCAGCGCGCCTGCCGCCATCTCGGCGGCAACCTCTTCGCTGACTGCGCCGTGCCGGTCCAGCGTTTCGATCCTGACACCCAGCATCTGCATCTTGGCAGCGTTGGAATAGGTGACAAAGCCACGATCCACCGAGTCCGAGGATCCCGGAACTTCGGTCAGTGCGCCCGCAATCAAGCCGCCGGTGCAGCTTTCGGCTGTGGCGATCATGACCCCCCGCACGCGGGCGGCATCAAGAACCTGGGCCGCCAAGGTCATAGCATCATCGGAATATGAAAGGCCGCAGCCGCGATCATGGTCGCGATCCCGGCAAACAGTCCGGCCCACAGGTCGTCCAGCATCACGCCGGCGGCGTCCTTGCGGCGGTCTGCACGGCCGATGATCCACGGCTTCCAGATGTCGAAGATGCGAAAGAAGACAAAGGCCGCGACCCAGCCCGGATAAGGAAACCTGTCAGCCTCCAGGCCCATCATCCAGAAGCCGAAGGACGGGAAAAGCAAGGCGATCCATTGGCCCGCAACCTCGTCGATGACGATCTCGCTGCCGTCGGGATCCGCCATGCCGGCCGTGTGGCGCGCAACGGCCCAAAATCCCAGCACAGTGACCGCCACGGTGGCCATGGCCAGCAGGGGGAAATGCCCGATCCGGTGGATCAACAGCCCAAGCGCCACTGCGACGGCCGACCCCCAGGTGCCGGGGGCAGGGCGCAGCAGACCCGCGCCGAACCAGATGCAAAGCAGGCGTTCCATGGGTCAGTCCTTGATCAGGGTGACGGTGGCGATGGCGGCGATGCCTTCGCGTCGGCCGGTGAAGCCCAGGCGTTCGGAGGTCGTGGCCTTGACGCTGACGCGGCCTGCCTCGATGCCCATGATCGCGATCAGGCGCTCCTGCATGGCCAAGGCATGTGGACCGATCTTGGGCGCCTCGCAGATCAGCGTGACGTCGGCATTGCCGAACCGAAAACCGCGGCTGCGGGCCAGGTCAGCGGCATGCGACAGAAAGATCGCGCTGTCGGCACCCTTCCACTGCGGGTCCGATGGGGGAAAATGGCGCCCGATGTCCCCATCGGCCAAGGCGCCATATATAGCGTCCGTCAGGGCATGCATCCCCACATCCGCGTCTGAATGGCCGATCAGCCCGACTTCGTGCGGGATGCGAATGCCACACAGCCAGACATGATCGCCTGCTCCGAAGGCATGGACGTCGTAGCCGTTGCCAAGGCGGATATCCATGTCGGCCCCCAGAATGCGTTCGGCCCGCGCGAAATCGGCGGGAAAGGTGATCTTGAGATTGTCTTCCGAGCCTGCCGTGATGGCAACCTCGATCCCGGCCAGTCGGGCAAGTTCCACGTCATCGGCCGCATCAGCCGGATAAAGGCGATGAGCCTCGGTGATCGCGGCCAGCGCAAAGCCTTGCGGTGTTTGCGCGCGAAACAGCCCGTCGCGCGGGGCAGTGCCGGTCACCTTGCCCTCCGTGCCCCGCCACAGCGCGTCGGAAACCGGCAGCGCCGGGGCGGCAGCCTGGGCGCCTGCCTGCAGGGCCTTGACGACGCCGCCGATCACGGCCTGGCTGACCAGCGGCCGTGCTCCGTCGTGGATCAGGACGTGGCTGGCCTGACCCTCCAGGGCAGACAGGCCCGCACGAACGCTGGCCGCACGGGTTTGGGCGCCGCTGACGATGGTGACCGGTCCGGCATAGCGTGCCAGGGCCTCGGCCATGTCATCGGGATGCACGACCAGCACGATGCGCTCGAATCCGGCAAAGGCCGCAAGCGTCCGGTCCAGCACGGGGATGCCACCCAAGTCCCGCCACTGCTTTGGCTGACCGCCGCCAGCACGGGTGCCCCGCCCTGCGGCAGTGATCAGGGCAGCAAAGCCCTGAGGTGCACGAAAGCTCATGCGTGGTCCGGCATGTCGCCACGGATGGCACGGGCAAAGGCGGTCCGGTAAAGCTCCGAAAGCTCGGCCAAGGGCGCGCTGTCGCCGCCAAGGACCACCGCATTCCCGCCAAAGCGGCCCACGACTGCCGTCGGAACGCCAGCGTCGCGGGCGGCCGCTCCCAAGGCTTCGGCCGCTTCTGCGGTGCATGCCACCAGATAGCGCGCCTGATCCTCGCCGAACAGCTGGCCGATGTCGGCGCTGTCCAGCGTCACGCCCAGACCGGCAGCTTCGGCCATCTCGAAGGCCGCAAGCGCCAAGCCGCCATCGGCAAGATCGGTGGCAGAGCTCAGATGGGTGTGGTTCGCGCGCAGGAATTCGCCATGCCGACGCTCGGCCACAAGATCGACATGGGGCGCGTCACCCGCCTCGATGCCGAAGGCCTCGACAGCCAAGGCCGATTGCGCCAGATGGCCGCGCGTTTCGCCAAGCACCAGCGCCAGGTCGCCGTCCGACGGAAGGCCAGAGATGATGTCGTCAAGATCCGCAATCAGGCCGACGCCGCCGATCGTGGGAGTCGGCAGGATGCCCTTGCCGTCGGTTTCATTGTAAAGCGAGACGTTGCCCGACACGATCGGGAAGTCGAGCGCCTTGCACGCTTCGCCGATGCCCTTGATGGCGCCGACCAGCTGGCCCATGATCTCGGGCTTTTCGGGGTTGCCGAAGTTCAGGTTGTCGGTGGTGGCCAGGGGCTGCGCACCCACGGCGGTCAGGTTGCGATATGCCTCGGCCACCGCCTGCTTGCCACCTTCGAAGGGGTTCGCCTTGACATAGCGCGGGGTCACGTCGCTGGTGAAGGCCAAGGCCTTGCGCGTACCGTGAACGCGCACCACACCCGCGCCCATGCCGGGACGGCGGATCGTGTCGGCGCCGACCTGCGTGTCATACTGCTCCCACACCCAAGCCTTGTGGGCGTGGTTCGGGCTGCCGATCAGTGCCTGAAGCGCGGCGATGGGGGTGATGGGGGGCAGGGCGGGCGCCGGCGCGGCGGCGGGCGTTTCCACCCAAGGCCGATCATATTCAGGCGCGCTGGAGGACAGCTTGGACAGCGGCAGGTCAGCCATGACCTCATTGCCGTGCAGGATCAGGAAACGGTCTTCGGAGATCGTCTCACCCACGATGGCGAAGTCGAGGTCCCATTTTTCAAAGATGGCGCGTGCTTCTGCCTCTTTCTCGGGCTTCAGTACCATCAGCATCCGCTCTTGGGATTCCGACAGCATCATCTCGTAGGCGGTCATGTTGGTTTCGCGCTGCGGCACATGGTCCAGGACCAGCTTGATGCCAAGACCACCCTTGTCACCCATCTCGACCGCCGAGCAGGTGAGACCCGCGGCGCCCATGTCCTGGATCGAGATCACGCTGCCCGAGGCCATGAGTTCGAGGCAGGCTTCCAGCAGGCATTTCTCGGTGAAGGGGTCGCCGACCTGCACGGTGGGACGCTTGTCCTCGATCGTGTCGTCGAATTCGGCGCTGGCCATGGTGGCCCCGCCGACGCCGTCGCGGCCGGTCTTGGCGCCCAGATAGACCACCGGCATTCCCACGCCCGAGGCGGCGGAGTAGAAGATCTTGTCGGCATCAGCCAGGCCCGCCGCGAAGGCATTCACCAGGCAGTTGCCATTGTAGCTGGGATGAAAGCGGACTTCGCCGCCCACGTTCGGAACACCAAAGGCATTGCCATAGGCGCCGATGCCTTCGACCACGCCCTTGACCAGATGCGCGGTCTTGGGATGATCCGGCATGCCGAAGGACAGCGCGTCCATCGCGGCGATGGGACGCGCACCCATGGTGAAGACATCGCGCAGAATGCCCCCCACGCCCGTGGCCGCGCCCTGATGCGGCTCGATATAGCTGGGGTGGTTGTGGCTCTCCATCTTGAAGACGACGGCCTGACCGTCGCCGATATCCACCACGCCCGCGTTTTCACCGGGTCCGCAAATGACCTGCGGCCCTTCGGTGGGCAGGGTCCGCAGCCATTTCTTTGATGACTTGTAGGAACAATGCTCGTTCCACATCGCGCTGAAGATGCCCAGTTCGGTAAAGCTGGGTTCCCGGCCGATGATCTGCAGGATGCGGTCGTATTCGTCGGGCTTGAGCCCGTGCGCGGCGATCAGTTCGGGGGTGATCGACGGTTCCTGCATGATACGGCCCTTCCTGCGCGTGAAATCAACGGCCTTTTAGGGCGTCGGCACAGGCATGGAAAGGGTGCGGCACCATGGACCGGGACAAAAAAAAGCCGGGCACGAGGCCCGGCCTAAGTCCAACAGGGAGGTAGAAGGTGATGAGCGGTTAAGCTGACCATCTCCTTCAAAGCTTGATTTATGTGCACAGCGTGAATCGATCAAGGTGTTGGAGGGCAGGAAAAAGACATATCGGCCATGCAGTGGCGGTATGGCTACACCTGAAGCGTGCAAGGTTGCGCCTTCACTCAGCCCCGGACTCGATCCGTTGGCGACGATAAGCCTGGATTTCCTCCAGCACGAAGTCGCGAAAGACGGCGACGCGGCGGGTCTGCCGCAGTTCCTCGGGATAGGCCAGAAAGACGGGAACCTCGCCCGATTCGATATCGGGAAAGACCCGAACCAAGTCGGGATGGTCCGCCGTCAGATAATCCGGCAGCACGCCGATGCCCAGATTGGCCAGGACCGCCTGAAGCACGCCGAAATAGTTGTTGACCATCAGGGTCGAGCCGACATTCTGTGCCATCAGTTCCTGCACAAGCCGGGCCCCCGCAGCCACCTGCGGCAGGTCGGGCTTTTGGCAGATCAGGCGGTGGTGGGTCAGGTCGTCCAAGGTCGCAGGGGTCCCGCGCGCCGACAGATAGCCGGGGCTGGCGTAAAGACGCATGCGGATGTTGAGCAGGCGCCTTCGGATCAGGTCCGACTGGCTGGGCTCCTTCATGCGGATGGCGACATCGGCCTCGCGCATGGGCAGGTCCAGAACCCGCTCCTCCAGCAGCAGGTCGATGCGCAGGTCAGGGTATTTTTCATAAAGCTTGACCAGGCGCGGGGCCAGCCAGAGTGTCCCGAAGCCGACGGTGGTCGTCACCTTCAACTCGCCAAAGACATTCTCCTCGCTGTCCCGGATGCGGGCCGCGGCGCTGTCCAGCTTGCGCGCCATGGCCGAGGTCGCCTCAAACAGCAGTTCCCCCTGTTCGGTCAGAATCAGCCCCCGTGCATGACGGTGAAACAGCGTCGTCCCAAGCGCCTCTTCCAGTGCCCGGATCTGCCGGCTGACCGCCGACTGAGACAGGTGCAGCGTGTCGCCTGCATGGGTCAGGCTGCCTGCATCGGCCACTGCGTGAAAGATTCTGAGCTTGTCCCAGTCCATCCTTTACATTCCTGTCATGTCAGCCATGCGTGTTTTGCAGACCTGATCTTCACCTGCGTGTCCAACCGCGTCGCGTCAAGCGTTGATTTTTGTCTTCTTCGGTCAGCATTTCTGACCTATAATGATGGGGGGAGCCAACAGGCGCAGGAGGAGGTGCAACATGGGCAAGCAGGAATTCACGCTGGCTGATAGGTTCGACCTGTCAAAGGCACACGTGTTGTTGAATGGCACGCAGGCACTGGTGCGGCTGATGCTGATGCAGGCGGCACGCGACAAAGCTGCGGGACTGGACACGGCGGGCCTAGTGACAGGCTATCGCGGCAGTCCGCTTGGCGGTGTCGATCTTCAGATGATGCGCGAGGGCAAGCGCCTGGCCGAGGCGCAAGTGCGCTTTCAGCCCGGCCTGAACGAGGATCTGGCCGCCACCGCCATCTGGGGCAGCCAGCAGGCCGAACTGCGCGGCGAGGGGCGCCACGACGGCGTCTTTGCGTTGTGGTACGGCAAGGGGCCCGGCGTCGACCGGACCGGGGACGTCATGCGGCATGCGAACATGGCCGGGTCGTCTCGGCATGGCGGCGTGGTCATGGCCATGGGCGATGACCACACAGGCGAAAGCTCGACCGTGCTGCACCAGTCGGACTGGGCCATGATCGATGCCTATATTCCCGTCCTGTCGCCCGCCGGGGTGCAGGAAATCCTGGACTATGGCCTTTATGGCTTTGCGCTGTCACGCTATGCGGGCATCTGGACCGGCCTCAAGACGATGAAGGACACGGTCGAGGCGACCTCGGTCGTGAACGGCGACCCGCACCGGATGCGTTTCGTCCTGCCCACCGACTTCCGGATGCCCGAGGGTGGCCTGAACATCCGCCTTGGCGACACGCCTGTCGCGCAGGAGGCACGGATGATCGACCACAAGCGTTGGGCGGCCGAGGCGTTCAGCCGCGCCAACCGCATCGACCATCGGGTCTGGGGCAAGCCGGGCGCCAAGATCGGCTTTGTTGCTGCCGGGAAGAACTGGCTTGATCTGGTCCACGCCCTTTCGCTGCTGGGCATTGACGAGGCCGAGGCCGAGAGGCTGGGCCTGACCACCTACAAGGTGGGGCAGACCTGGCCGATGGACATGAAATCCATCCAGGAATGGTCCGAGAACCTGGACCTCATCATCTGCGTCGAGGAAAAACGCAAGCTGATCGAGGTGCAGCTGAAGGAGGCGATCTTTGACAACCGCCGCGGCCGCCGCGTCCATGGCTGGAAGCATGATCGAACCGGCGAGGAACTGTTTCCCACCCGCTATGCGCTGGACCCGGTGATGATCGCGCAGAAGATCGGCGGCATCCTGATTGAGGAAGGTCGCGGGACCGAACATGTCCGTGCGGGCCTGGCCCGCCTGAGCGAGGTGCGCCGCAACGACAACGCGCCCGAGATCGCGACCCGCACGCCCTGGTTCTGCTCGGGCTGCCCGCACAACAGCTCGACCCGCCTGCCCGAGGGCAGTCGTGCCTATGCCGGGATCGGATGCCATTACATGGTGCAATGGATGGGGCGCGATACCGAAGGGTTCACCCACATGGGCGGCGAAGGCGCCAACTGGATTGGCGAGGCGCCGTTCAGCAAGAGGGGCCATGTCTTTCAGAATCTTGGGGACGGTACCTATAATCATTCCGGGGTTCTGGCGATCCGGGCGGCCTTGGCGGCAGGAACCAGCATCACCTACAAGATCCTTTACAACGATGCGGTTGCCATGACCGGAGGCCAGCCGAACGAAGGCGGGCTGACGGCGCCGCAGATCGCGCGTGAACTGGTGGCGATGGGTGTAAAGCCGCTGGTCGTCGTATATGACGAAAAGGAGGACGTGGATCGCGCCGCGTTCCCCGCAAACCTGCGCTTTGAAGAGCGGGCCGAGATGCTGAACGTCCAGCGCGAACTGGAGGGCGCGCCAGGTGTCAGCGCCATCCTGTACATCCAGACCTGCGCCGCCGAAAAGCGGCGACGCCGGAAAAAGGGTCAGTTCCCCGACCCCGATCGCCGCGTCTGGATCAACCCCGAGGTCTGCGAAGGCTGCGGCGACTGCTCGGTCCAGTCGAACTGCGTGTCGATCGTGCCGCTGGACACGGAGCTTGGCCGCAAGCGGCAGATCGACCAGTCCAGCTGCAACAAGGATTTCAGCTGCGTCAAGGGCTTCTGCCCCAGCTTTGTCTCGGTCCGCGGCGGCAAGCTGCGCCGTGCCCAGGCCGAAGCGTTCGACCTGCCCGCGCTGCCTGACCCCGTGCTGCCCGCGATCCGGGGAACGCACAATGTGGTCATCACCGGCGTCGGCGGCACCGGGGTCGTCACGATCGGCGCGGTTCTTGCGCAGGCGGCGCATATGGACGGCAAGGGCGCCGGCATGATGGAGATGGCGGGACTGGCGCAGAAGGGCGGGGCGGTGCATATCCACCTGCGCCTGGCCAACCGACCGGAGGACATCAGCGCGATCCGCGTGGCCGTCGGCGAGGCCGATTGCGTGATCGGCGGCGACCTGGTCGTGACGGCGGGCGCCAAGACCGTGGGCCTGATGACGCAGGGACGCACCGGGGCGGTGGTGAACGATCACGAGATCATCACCGGCGACTTTACCCGCTTCCGGGATTTCCAGGTGCCGTCGGACCGGTTGCGCCTGTCGCTGGAGGCGCGGCTGAAGGATCGGGTGGCGTTTTTCGATGCCAACGACCTGGCGCTGCGGATGTTGGGAGATTCGATCTACTCCAACATGCTGGTGCTGGGTGCCTGCTGGCAGCAGGGGCTGATCCCGCTGTCCGAAGGCGCGATCATGGAGGCGATCCGGTTGAACGGGGCCAAGGTTGCCGAGAACCAGCGGGCCTTCCAGATCGGGCGTTGGGCGATGCTTCATCCGGATCAGGCCGGCAGGCCCGCCGAGGTGACGCAACTGCCCGCCGATCCCGTCGAGTATCGTGCCAAGCGGCTGGTGGAGTATCAGGGAGCGCGGCTGGCCCGACGTTATCGCAAGCTGGTCGATGCGGCACCCGCGCCCCTGCGTGGCAGCGTCGCAAGAAGCTACTACAAGCTGTTGGCCTACAAGGATGAATACGAGGTCGCCCGTCTGCACCTGAGCACTGCGGAGCAGATCGCTGCACGGTGGGAAGGCGATGTGCGGCTGTCCCTGCACCTGGCGCCGCCCATGCTGTCGGGCAAGGACGCGGACGGCCGGCCGCGAAAGCGCGAGTTCGGGCCTTGGGTCCTGCGCGGGTTTCGAGTCCTGGCCGCGATGAAGGGGCTGCGCGGGACGCCGCTGGACCCGTTCGGCCATAGTGCCGAGCGCAAGCGCGAACGCGCCATGATCCGGCAGTTCGAAACGGACATGGCGGAACTGTTCAGGGACGTCACGGATGCCACCCTGCCGGTGGCCGTCGAACTGGCGCAGCTGCCCCTGTCCGTGCGTGGCTATGGTCCGGTCAAGGACAAGGCTGCCGACGCCGCGGCCGAGAGAAGGGCGGAACTGCTGGCGCAGTTCCGCGCGGGCCATGCACCCATCCGTGAAGCCGCTGAATGATCTGAGTCATTTTCAAGCCCCGCGTGTCGCCCTATGAAGAACGGCACGCGGAGCAGGAGATCAGATCATGGCGGTAGGCGTATTCGATTCGGGACTGGGCGGCCTGACCGTGCATCACGCCATTGCCGCGCGCCTGCCCGACCTGCCGCTGGTCTATCTGGGCGACAATGCCCATGCGCCCTATGGCGTCCGCACGCCCGACGACATCTTTGCCCTGACCTGTGCCGGGGTCGAGCGGCTTTGGGCCGAAGGCTGCGACCTGGTGATCCTGGCCTGCAACACCGCCAGCGCCGCCGCTCTGCGGCGGATGCAGGAAACCTGGCTGCCTGCGGACAAGCGGGTGCTGGGCGTCTTTGTCCCGATGATCGAGGCCCTGACCGAGCGGGCCTGGGGCGACAATTCGCCGCCCCGGCGGGTTGCCGTGAACAACGTGGCGCTGTTTGCCACCCCTGCCACTGTCGCCAGCCGGGCCTTTCAGCGCGAACTGGCATTTCGGGCCGTGGGCGTCGATGTCGAAGCGCAGCCCTGCGGCGGCGTGGTGGATGCCATTGAAATGGGAGATGAAATTCTGGCCGATGCGCTGGTGACCAGCCATGTCGAGGCCCTCAAGCGCCGGATGCCGCATCCCGAGGCGGCGGTTCTGGGCTGCACCCATTACCCGCTGATGGAGGAGTCCTTTCAGCGCGCCCTCGGGCCGCAGGTCAAGGTCTACAGCCAGGCGGGGCTGGTCGCCGAAAGCCTGGCCGACTATCTGACCCGCAGGCCCGAATTCACCGGATCGGGCCGGGTTTCGAAATTTCTGACCACGGGCGATCCGGTGCGCGTGTCGGGCAAGGCCACGCAGTTCCTGCGCCGCCCGATCCGCTTCGAGGCAGCCTGACATAAAGGGGGAAACATGGCCGGGATGAAATCACTCAAGAAGCAGCGGCGCATCCAGGTGCTGGCGGCCGCGTCGGTGGCCCTCGTGATCGCCGTCAGCCTGATCGGCTACGGCTTCAGCGATGGTATCAACCTTTACCGTTCACCCAGCCAGGTGACAGAGGCCGCCCCAGAGCCCGAAGAGTTCTTTCAACTGGGGGGGCTGGTCAAGGAGGGTTCGATCGTCAACGGCACAGGGGTGGCGTTTGACTTCGTCATCACCGATGGCGCGGCCGAAGTTCCGGTGACCTATGTCGGCGGCGACCCGCGTCCGGACCTTTTTACCGAAGGGCAGGGCACCATTGCGAAAGGCTGGTATCGCGACGGCAGGTTCGAGGCGCGCGAACTGCTGGCAAAGCACGATGAAACCTACATGCCGCGTGAAGTCGTGGACACGCTGAAGGCCACGGGCGTTTACCAGCAGCCCGGCAGCTGACGCAACGCCCGCAAGGTTAACGGGCGGTTAATCCCATCGCGCCAGCATTCCGCGATGTGGCCGGCACCCGGCTGCACCAAGGATTGGGGGTTTCATGAAAAGCGTCGAGCAGATTGCGCACGAGATCGTTGCGCGAGAGGGGGGCATGTGAACGACCCCGATGACCCGGGCGGGGCCACGAAATATGGCGTGACCGTCGACACCATGCGTGCGCTGGGAAAGGACCTGAACAAATTGGACACATTGACGCCGCCGATGTCCATGCGTTGACGCGCGCGCAGGCCG
>Ga0194112_10009201_pt1 | contig 12613 bp, 13 predicted proteins | sample TA2MahC400mmetaG_FD_146191 | JGI IMG/M metagenome (GOLD analysis project Ga0194112, IMG submission 146191) | Freshwater microbial communities from Lake Tanganyika, Tanzania - TA2015016 Mahale Deep Cast 400m | ecosystem: Environmental > Aquatic > Freshwater > Lake | place: Tanzania: Lake...
ATCCCACGTTGCTGGCACTGGAATTTTTCAAAAAAATAAGTTAGCCAATAATTAGGCTTCAGGGGTAAATCCTGCGCCGCTACATAATCCCGCCGTTCGCCGCCAAAGCCTTGTTTAAAAAATGTAACTTTGCTCCAAGGGTGATTTCTAACATCTTTGGGCGCAATGCCCATAAAATTAAAATAGGTTAAATTTCTTTCTTTGGCCTGCAAAATCGCCCGCCATAATAAAAATGGAGTGTGAGGAACTTTTTGTTCCTTTGGCAAAGAGGCGCCAACATAATAATAAGCCGTCTTCCCGTAAAAAATAATTAAAGCGGCGGCCAAAACCTTTTCTTGTTCCGATGAGAAAAATATCTCAACTTGATTATCTGGAGCAAAAACTTCAAGAAGCTGTGACAAAAAGTTCAAGTCAAAAGGAATAAAACCTTTGCGCTGGGCAGTTTTTGTTTGCAAATCAAAAAGAGTCTGGGCGTCTTTGGGATTATTGCTTGGGCGAATTTTGATGTCTTCGCGTTGGCCGCGGCGGATTTCATAGCGGGTGGCTTTGCGCATATTGCTTAGTAGTTCGTCTTTTGAAGGAGTAATGTCAAGCCGCCAGATACTTTCGGCATGCATTGGCATTGGCGCGCGAATAAAGCCATACTTTTTGAAAATTTTTTGACCTGATACTTGGTCGGTCAAGTTTGGCCGCACCCGCACAAACCAAACTTGATGTTTTTTGGCAAAATTTTTGATGGCCTGAAAAAAAAGTTCAACCTCGTTGGAATCCTGCCAGTTAATTAAAGGTCCGCCGGGAATTGCCACAAATACCCCGCGTTTGGCTCGGCGCAGAAAAAGCTGCATTCCCGAGGCAATTTTTCCGCTATCAAGCATTCCCAATCGCACCACTTTGTTGCTCAATTTTTCATGCAGCGCTCCCCAGTCCCAAGATTGTAAAAAACAGCCTTGGGGGTGGAATTTGACGAAATCTTCCCATAAAGTTTTGTTTTGAATTTTTTGAAGACTTGCAAGCATCTCCCAACGTCATCCTGGAGCCCCGTCCGCCGCTGACGGACGGGGCGATAGGATCTAGTTAAAGGCGAATAAGATGCGGCTCAGACCTTGATTCTAATGTGAACCTTAGTCACCTCGAAGGTTTTCCGCTCTTTCCAAATTTTCCTTTGCTTTTTCCTCATTGTCCAACGTTTGATAGGTTTTTCCTAAAAGTTCAAAAGTTTGCGCATAAATGGGGTCAATTTCCGCGGCGACGTTTAACTCCGTCAAGGCTTTTTCATATTCACCCATCTTTAGATAGGTTGCACCCAGTAAAACCCGGGCATCGCGGTAATCAGATTTTTCGTCTAGAACCTGTTGCAATAATGGTTGAGCCAAATAAGGAAAATCTTCTTGTAAAAGCGCGTGGGCAACCAAGGTTTTTTTGTAAAGTTCGTTTTCCTGTTGTGATGCTTTCTGCAGTAGGTCACTTAAGCCACTTAGGTTGCTTAGGGATAACTTTTGGGTTGCTTTCTTAAGGTTCGTCTGTCCGGCCGCGGACAAGGCCAAAACATAATGCGCTTCAATGTAATTGGGGTCAATGCTTAATGCTTTTTGACAAAGTTCTTCAACCGCGCTAAAGGAGATACTGATACTTTGCAGTTTGGTTTTGGCAATTTTCACCAGCACTTGGGGGTTCTTTTGGTCAGCTTTGTAATAATAAGCGCGGGCGTCGCCAAAGCTGCCTAGCGCATAAGCAACATCACCAAGGCCAATAAAAGCCGCTGAGGATTTGCGGTCGGTTTGGGCGGCTTTTTTGTAAAGTTCAAAGGCTTCCTCGTAACTTTCTTGCGCGTACGCCACATCTGCCCGCTCTAAGTAATCCGTCAGCTTGCCGGCGTTTAATGCGCGGTTAATAGTAAGAAGCACTTGGGAAACACCCCAAATTGCCAAAATTCCTAAAACACATAGAACAACCTTCTTCCAGTTTTCCAAGAACCAAAAATGAATTCCCCGAATCTTTTGCATGTAAACAATAATAACATAGCTACATTTTCTCGCAACTATCGTCTCTGCCCCCAACACGGGGAATTAGACATTTAATTCGGCGGCGATTTCAGCGGCTTTACGGAGTTCGGATTTTTTCAGTTCATTCTTGCGCAGTTCCAAAAGGGCCTTTTCTTGCTCCATACTATCAAACATTTTTTCCGGCGGAAGCGAAGATAAAGTATTAAGGACTTTTTTCTGTAATTGCAAAATCTCAATCCGCGAAAGCATAATTTGCAGCCGATTTAGCAAAACTTCCGGCAGCAAAGGCAACTTTTCCAACCAAAAAGTCTTCTGGCTTTCGGGAAGTTCCGAGCGCTCAATTAAATCTTTTAGTTGTTTTAGACGATTTTCATTGTTCATAAATTTTTATTTAACGTTGAGTAAAAAGGTTTAGAATTTCCCCAAAAAACCAACCCAAAAACCAACTCCAATCAGGTCTGGCACCGACTGCCGCTGCACGTCGAGCAAAATCCTTAGCTTCATTTTCCCCTATCTGGCCAGCAATTAAATTATACCACCCCCCTCCTTCCTGCGCCGCGGTAATTAACCTTTGTTGTTGTTCGTTAAATTTTTCCTTGCCTATCCTACGAGTTGCCTCGGCCAAAAGCCTGGTTATTTCAGGCAAGACTTCAGCAGGAATATAAGTCGCTCCTTCCTCAACCTCCAGCGCCGCCTCTGGTGCCTCTATTACAGCTGTCGGCGCAACTCCAGCTGCAACTTCAGCAGGAGGCGCTGCTTCTGGCAACTTAATTCCCAATGCCGCCCTGACTTGCTCTTCAGTCAAACCCAATTCTTGCAGTTCCTTCGCCATCAAATTAAAAACTTCCATCTTATCTTTAACAGCTTTTACTTGCTCAGGTGTTTGTGCCGTCAAAAGCGCGTCGACAACTTCTCCAAAAACTCCCAAATTTGCCATCTCGGTTCTTAACTCTCTTTCAACTCTTGCTTCTACCGCTTTGAGTCCTCCCCACCATTCAACCCTATTTCTTATTTCCTCTACATCACCCCCCATTTCTTTGACCCAGATTTTTTCAAATTTGCCATACTGCTGCTCAATTCTTGCCATTTCTTCAAGGTCGGAAAGGCCGGAAACTTCGTCATCAGATAAAACTCGCCAAGCTACTTGCTGTTCACCTAAAATTCCTGCCTGACGACGAGAAACAAACTCGGCCGCCGCTTGCTGGATTTTTGCCAAGTTTTCTAAGTGTTCGGTGTCAAGCACCATTTTGCCAGTACTCGGATCTAGCTTTTCTGGCCCTGTTACCCATTCTTTTACCTTATAACTTCGATAGATATCATCAGTGTCAGTTGTCGCATGCAAAAAATTACGAATTTCATTTTGTTCAGTAATTAGACTTTGAATCTCAGCTTGGTGTGAGGCATAACGCGGGTCATCTTGAGGAACAATCTCACTCCTTAGATTGTTGATTTCCGTTTCCAGATTGTAGTAATAGCCATGATAGTATTCAACCATCCTCCTTATTTCCGCCCGGGACTGGCGGTCAGGAAATTGATAACCTTTCAGTTCCTGCGCGTGCTCAATTGTCTGCAGAGGAGTTTTACCGCCGCGCCAGCGTTCATTGTTATTAGTAAAAGCTTTTTGCGCCGTCTCAATGCTTGTTAAATCCGGGTGCCGCGGGTCAGCAGGTTCCGGTGCCTTCACACGGCCGCGGCCAAACAAAATTTCACTCTCTTCTTTTGTTTTTTGAAAAGTTCGGATTGCGTCTTCCAAATCGCGGCCATGGGCGTCTTGTTTTGCTTCCAGTGATGCTTGATGCCTTTCCATCAAAATTTGAGAACAAATAAGAGCAGTATAAGCGTCATATTCAGGAGAATCTCTGTCACCGGTTTGTAGCAAAGTTTCTTTGATTGTGCGACTGTTTTTTTCCAGCGGCTGATTATTTTCATCGCGTTTAATTGAACCATCGGGTTTATGTTCATAAAGGACTTCTTGATAACGCTCAATGTAGTTGCGGGTCACCTCGAGGAGTTTTTGTTCTCTGACATTTCTTACTTCCGCTCGTTCCAGAACAGTTTCCACATGCGCTCCCGCTTCTTGAAAAACATCGGGATTGGGTTGTTGGGCTTCATTGCTTGGAGGCATATTTTAAGTTTAATACATCGAAAAACAAAAAACAAATTTACAATTGCAAATTTGTTTTATTCAACGAGTTTTTACGCTTTTTTCAATCTCCTTTAGTATTTCTTCCAGACTGATTGCCGTAGTTTCCATAACCTCATCCTTTTTATGTTTATGAAAGGGGTGTGTTTTTATTTTGGGATAGTGTGGAGCGTTATCCCAACGGCAGATAAGTTTACCTTTTTTATCCTGCCAATGATAAGCGTATTTTCTAAAAGTGGGCGTGTAGCTTTCACGAACGAAAAGAAGACTATTGTCCCCTAATTCCGCCCTTATTTTGATATGAATAAGATTTGCCTCAAAGGTTTCCTCTAAAACTTCAAAGTTTTTAATAATTGGAGATTTTTGAAGAAGGTAAATAGCCGGATGCATTTTATTTGCTAATTAGTTGTTGATAACGTTCCTGCCAAAGTTTATGAGCAAGATATGCCGCCTCCCAGTCAATCAAATCGTCCCAGTGTTGAAAATTCTCCTCCTTAGCAGCAAGAACTTTTTTCTCAAATTTAGGGAATGCCAAGTGGTATTTCTTTTCAAAAACCTCTTCGCGGGCTTTATATTCTTGGATTTTACTTAGGGCTACTGACAGCATAAAGTCACAAACGACCTTTTGCGGCGTTGTTATCTCAACAACCCATTTAGGCAAAGAAAGTTGAAAGTTTTTAATTGGAGTTTTAGTTTTGGTATTGGCCATGAATTTATGGTAGCAACTTTTGCAAGAGATGTCAATAGGCTTAGAAGTTCAACATTCAACCCGTGTGGTTACTCTACCGGTTCGACAAAAAGAAACGGGTAAATCTAGGGGCTTATAGTTCAACCAAAATTGACCCTTGACAAACTGAAAACAGTATGCTATAGTGTAAGTGTCAAAATTCAAAAAGTATATTTGCACTAGGAAGGATAGCCACAAGCGGGCAAGGTTACATTAAGCCTTAGGATTCCTTCCTAGCGCAACCTTGCCCGCTTTTGGTTGCTCGCAAAGCAAAAAGCCTTGCGGGCAGCACATTAAAATCAAAATAAATAAGGAGGAGGTAAGAAAATGGGAACGCTACTTAGGTGGGTTGAGGGGATGTCGAATCTCATAAAGGCGCTGGTCATCGTAGTAATTTGGGTGGTCTTGGATGGAATCATCGTCAGGCTCCTGGTTGGGTTTTTACGGGGAATGGGGAAACTTGTTGGCCTCTTGGGTGACAACCCAGTGGCACGACTCCTTCTCAAGCTCCCCGATACGGCCATGCCAATCACAAGTTACATTTGGAGCCTGATTGGCCCCTGGGTAATTTTGGCTTTGGTGATTGTTGCCATAATCAAAATCATCACCTGGTGGGCCAGTCACCCAAAGGAAGGTGAGCGAATCGGCGGCGCCGTAAAGGGTGCTGGCCGCGCCGCGGGTGATACTTTGGGTAGTGTCCGCAATCGGCGGTCGACGGCCCGAGAATGGGAAGATGAATGGGAACTCTACGAGCGGCCCGAAGCACGGCGGCGGCCACGGAAGAAATTCAAGATAAGAATCCGGAGGAAGTGAAATGGCAAAAAACAGTGGAAACCCGGAGCCAACGCCTAGGGGATTGCTCGGGGCCCTAACCAAGGTTATTCCTTGGCTTTGGGGAATCGATACACTGAACGAGGTGATGGGTGAGTTTCGAAGCAAACCCGCTAAAGAGACCAAGATAGACGATGTTGTCTTTGCGGCCTTAAAGTCGGGATTGCTGCTTCTCCTCTCGCCATTCGGCTTAGCATTCACCATCCCGACGATTCTAGCCTGGAGGCTCCACCTTGGTGAACCCCTGAAGGTTGGGGTTTTTACCGAGGCTATCCTCATCGTGTTCGTCGTCTATCTGGCCTGGAAGAAACTGCGCCGTGACCCTTGGTCACGGGCTTATACCCAGGCAAAGTTGGCGTACAAAGCGAAGCCTGACCTGGAACCCGACGCACTCGTGGACAAAGTGCGAAAGGCATTAGGTCAAGACGAACGTGCTGCCAGACTCGCCGACGACGCGGTACGGAAGGTATTCCGCGAAGAGCGCCCCGAGTGGGTTAAGGGCAAGGGCAGAAAACTTCGCCTTCGGATCGGCCGCAGGCGCGATGAAGAGCGGCCAAGGGGCCGACAGCGGTCACGATTTCATCGTGATCAACCGCTCCGGTCGAGGTTGCCGCGCCGTATTGTATCCGATTTACTACCGAAGAGGAGATCTCGCGGCGATGGCCGCTGGGATTTTCTCTAAACTAGAAACAAGGAGAATGAAAAAATGCCAATGGAATGGGGGGTTTTTGCAATCGGCCTTGCATTGGCCGGGTTGGTAACCCTAATTTTCCGTTGGGTGAAAAATAAAGTCCCCAAGGAAAAGAAGGGGTGGAAATGGCTAAGGAAACTCTTCGAAATCGCCTTCGTCATCTGGCTGCTGGTCGTTACCATCTGCATCGCTCGCTACCTACTGGATCCTTGGGAGCGGGCAGTGGCAATTCACCAGTTACGGCCAGTGGCGAACTGGTTAGAGGTAGGTTGGGCTTGCGTTCTGCGGGGACCCGAGAAGATTGAGGCCGCCAAGGAACAGTTAGCTCACTTGCCTCAGGTCGTAATCTTGCCTCCTCCACCGGTGGCCCCAACCGCGGTGCCGGCGGTAACTCTTGAGGAATTGCGGCGGCGCGAGCTGCCGATTATTCCTCTGGAAATCCGCTCGGTGACGGCGGCGGAAATTGAAACTTTCTCCGCCACAAAGGTCATCACCGAGGGGATTCCGGCGACGATGCCAATGACAGCAACTGTAACAGTTCAGGTGTTTAAGGACGGCACGGTATTTGTGTCGAACAAGAGCATCACAGAAACAGTTGCAGGCGCTGGCGGTTGGCTCTTCAGAATTCGCAAGAAAGCTGAAGATGCCAATGTCTTGGATGTCGCTGGGCGGTTACCCAAACAGGACTACACCCGCGTTGAATTGGCTCAGGCAATGAGCCAAATGCGGGTCGTCCTTGAGTTCAGCGGGGTGACCACCAACCCGGCCGCCGAATACGGTCCAGCCTTCATGGAGACCGAGAAGCTGGTGGACCGGCTGCTGGTTCTCCCGGTCGCCGTGGGGAAATACAAGTTCAACATTGCCCAAGCTCCCCGCGGTGCCACTGAAGGCGGCACGTCACAGTTGCAGGCGCTTGTCAGCGCCCTGCGCCGGCAGTACTACGAGCTTAGTAGCCGCCACCGAACGCTGGCTGACCAGGTTGCTCTGGGCAAGGTCAAGATTGATGGGCGCGAACGAAAAGCCCTCTTGACCGACGCTCAAGACTTACTCTGGACGGTTCGCGATTTGAAGTCCAAACTCAGCGTTGAGATGGACGTCAATGGGACCGGCTATGAGACGGTTCTGCTCCAGTGGCTTAACGCTACGGAGTTGGACCTGGTCGCCTTAACAACCAGAATATAAGGAGGAGGAAAATGATAGGGGATAGAGTGCGTTTAGTCCTGGCGGCCGTCGCCGCCATCCTGGTGCTCGTGGGTTTGGTTTTCGGCGGGCGCTGGGTCATCGGCTGGATTCGCGGTGGCGAAACGAAGCCCGCGGCCACGGAAGTAGCGCAGGTGCAATTACCCAGCCCGACCCCGACCGAGTGGGGGGCGGAACTATTTCCAACCTCAACGCCGACCCCAACCGCAACACCGACGCCGACTTCTACTCCGGTTCTAACCGGCGTAGACGCCTTCGGGTTTCCACCCGGCTACCAGCCGGAGGGAGCGGCGGCAGAGGAAATTCCGGACATCAAGAAAATTGCTCCGCCGGAAACTCCTACTGCTCCCGGTGTCGAAGTCACCATCGGTGAACAAAAACCAGGGTTGATTGAACAAATCCCCGGGTTAGCCGAAAGGATGAAAGAGGCCGGGGGAAAAGCCAGTGAGTTCTGGCAGGGTATCGCCGGACCCACACCGACACCGACGCCGCCGCCCAAGGGCGGGATTGCCGGAACAGGAATACCGCTGTGGGCGGTGATTCTGGTCGTAATTGTGGTTGTGGTGGTTATCTTGGCTTTACGCTTTGTAGAATTTTCCTACGAGTAGTAGCGTAAAGCCGTCCAAAAACAAAATAGGGGTCTCGACTCGACCCCCTTGAAGTTAGAAGTAAAAACTGTATAACTGATGGGGCGTCGAGAGTCGAAAGACATTCGCCAACTGGCGAAAAGGTTGATTTGTTTTCCCGGCCTGGGAAGCAAACTCACCTCCAAAAAGTCTTTTCGGCGCCCCTTTTATTACCTGAAAAAAAGTCTCTCTTTTTCAGCGGAACGGTCAGCTTGTTTAATAAATCTCAAAATAAGATTTTTTAAGCAGGCTGGCCACTAAAAGGAAAATAAGGATTAGAAATTAAGAAATGCGGGCAACTATTTCGGTGCTTTTGGCCGCAGAGACCAAACGGTTGATGGATGGAGTTTCTAAAGGCACTCTGCGATTCAAATTAAGACCCCAGGTTTCTGAGAAGCAATCTCAAAATAGCAACTTCTGCCTTCTATTCTGGGAGTTGGCATTAACATTCCATTTTGATTAAGAAACAACCAAGTATCTCTACCTCTTACCATCGTAAATTCATTACCCTTCCTTTCATAAATAATGCTTTCTCTTTCTGGTTCAATTTCCCGAACTTCGCCAGTACCTAAACGTTCTTGCCATTGCCGACGCCATTTTTCAAATAGGCCTTTTCTTTGATAAGTGCCGACACAAAAACGCAAACCTCCCTCTTTGGTATAATCTACGCCAGTTCCCAAACTACCGCCTCTGAGTGCTTTGGCGACTCTTGTTTCCTTTGTTAAAGGTGTTAACTGCCATTCATGGACTGCATAAGAACCACCATATTCTCTTTTTATCTCCAATCGGTGATGAGGACTATTTTGCACAACATCCGTCGGAACTTGCCTTTCGGTATCAATCAGAGCGCTAAAATGTATGCCTGTTTTTTTGTTGTAAGCAAAAATATGCTTAATATCTGTGGGTTTTAATCTTTCAGCAAAAACGCGGGGGGCAAAAACTACCGTTGTTTCCGTATCGCCTTTGGTGAATGAATACTCGCGCTCGCCAGAGCTTAATTTATCACCAAGGGCTGTACAAATTTCCTGACATAATGGAGCTACTGCCCGGCGAGCGGCATCTTCGTCATAAGTTTCTTTTGACCTTGTTGCTTCCGGCGGAACATAACCACCCTCGCCGCGGGATGGATAAAGTGCCATTTTATTCTCCTTAATTTCACTTTATCATAGCTGTCAACCTTGCGGCAACAATTGGCGAAGTTAGTATTTGGTTCGTTAACCTGTGATTAGCCGAAATAAATTTTGGATTTGGAAACAAAAAGGGCGCTGAGAATGCCAACTAGGACGCCGCCCAAAATATCAATTGGATAATGCACCCCGCCAATAACACGCGCTGTTCCGATTAAGACGGCTAAAATTAAAAAGATAATACCTAGTTTTTTATATTTGAGAAAAACTGTTGCCGCAAAAGCTGCGGCCGCTGAGGTATGACCGGAGGGGAAAGAAGCGTCACTTCCTGGTATTGGCATACGCAAAAGAGGAGAAATTGGTGTTGCCTCATAAGGCCGCGGGGTTGGGTATAAAAGATTTAGTCCAGTTTCAATAAGTTTTGCCAGAGCAACAGCAAAAATTAACTTAAAAAAAAGTTTTCTATCTTTCTGCCAAAAATAGAAAAGGGGGATAATGGTAAAAAAAATTAAATAATCACCGAGAAAAAGGACTAAAGAATAAAACACGAAGAGAAAAGAGAAAAGAGAAAAATTACCCGTCTCGCCTCCCGCCTCGCGTCGGCGAAGCGGGCCGACAGAGTAAAATTCAAAAATTCCTTTCCCCCTTTACAGTTAAAATACTAGCTCCAAGAATATTAGCAAACTCGTGGGTTTCTTGTAATAAGGGGTTGATTATTTCAGAATTTACTTTTTTAGAGTCTCGCAGCAATCCGAGCCAAAATTTACTCTCGTTTGCACTTTTTAAAGCGTGATTAAGAAAGTTAGTAAAATCTTTTTTGCTACTTGCGGACTGAGCCTCTATGGTATTTGCACCAATACTTGTTGCGCTTCGAAGTAGTTGTTTCCCAATTGTTTGAGTAATGTAATCTTTAGGTAATCGTTCGAGCAAATGAATAATCTTGAGAGCGTAACAATAAGCCTTTACTTTCAAATCTTTTTTTGAATTTTTATTGGTATCTTTGCTCTTTGCTTTTTGCATTTTTATCTTCCTATTTTTATCTTCCTTTTGGCTTCCAAGATTTGACTACGCCTTTGGGCGCGCCGTTGGGGAACTGAAACCCTTTGCTCTTTTTGTTCTCTGCTTTTTTGTGCTCAATAAGTTTGCTCACCATTTCTGCCGCGCACTCATCACACATCCGTTTGCTCTCGGGAATTTCTTTGCCGCAGGAAAGACACCGCATAGCTTCGCCGATTAACGCCGATTAATACGCGGATTAACCCCGTTATTCCGCCTACGGCGGGATAACGGGGCAGGCGCGGATTAACTGAAGTTAATCTATTGGCCTGCCGAATTAAATCTACTGGACCAGTAATGGTGAACCGTGAAAATTTGCCCCTTTTTTTAAATTCCTGAGAGCAAATTTTCTCTGGTTCATCCATAAACCTATTACCATTTTACTACCTTCTTTCTATTTTCTCTTTGCCTACATATTCTTGCAAAACTTCGGGTATTATTACCGAGCCGTCTTCCTGCTGATTGTTCTCCAGAATTGCAACCAAAGTCCTGCCAATGGCGATTGCGGTTCCGTTAAGCGTATGAACAAAATCCAAAAGGCCGTCATCTTTACGATACTTAATATCAAGCCGTCTTGCCTGGAAATCAGTACAGTTTGAGCAAGATGTTATTTCGTGATAGGTTTTTTCTACTGGACTCCAATATTCTAAATCGTATTTAACATATGCCGGCGCGCTCATATCCCCAGTGCAGATATTGACAACACGATAAGGAATTCGCAAACCTTGATAGATTTTTTCCTCAAGAGCCACCATTTCAGCAAAAGCGCCTTCTGATTGTTCGGGCAGGGTAAATTTATACATTTCCAGTTTGTCAAATTCGTGCACGCGGAAAATCCCTTTTTTGTGTTTGCCATAAGCGCCAGCTTCTTTGCGAAAACAAGACGAAAAGCCAACATAACTTTTGGGCAACTCTTCTTTTTCAAGGATTTCGTTCATATGATAAGCAGTCAGGGGCATTTCAGCGGTAGCAACAAGATATAAATCCTCGCCTTCTATTTTGTAAATATCTGGCTCCTCGCGCCGCGGAATAAATCCCGCGCCTTCAGCAGCTTTAGCTCTAACAACTTCGGGAGTGACGACTGGAATAAAACCGGCATCTTGCAATATCCTAAGACCATATTGAATAAGAGCAAATTCCAAAAGCACGGCTTCATTTTTTAGATAATAAAAACCAGAACCCGAAACTTGGGCCCCTTTTTCAATATCAATTACATCCAAACTTTTACCCAATTCATCATGCCCCTTTGCTTCAAAATTGTATTGCGGTTTACCGCCAAACGCCCGCAATTCAACATTTTCAGTTTCATCTTTGCCGTCAGGTGTTTCCCGATGCAAAAGATTTGGAACTTGCATGAGAATATCTTCCTCGGCCTGTTGTGTTTCTTTAAGTATTGGTTCAATATTTTTAAGCTCCTGTTTAATTTCTTTTCCTCGTTTTTTATCTTCTTCTTTTTGTGTCCTACTTATTCTATTTTTTTCTGCGCGTAGATTCTCAATTTTTTGAATAAGTTCTCTTCGCTTATTGTCTATTGTCAACAAATGCTCAATATCTACTTTTAAACCGCGGCGACGAATAGATTGTTTAACTTGATTTGGATTTTCGCGAATAAGATTGATATCTAACATTTATTTTTCACCTCCCCTCAATATTTATCACGCGGCCAGCCAAGGACAAAACCCTTATGGATGAACCAGAGAAAATTTGCTCTCAGGAATTTAAAAAAAGGGGCAAATTTTCACGGTTCACCATTATTGGTCCAGTAGATTTAATTCGGCAGGTCAATACTTGCTTTAGGAGGTTAGTAAGCCAGATTCTGTTATCCCGCTAAGCGGGACGGCGGTTATCTATCTTGTGCTCTCGTCTTTGACACTAGCCAAGCGAGCTTCCGCCAGAGGCGGATTTTTACGTGTCGTTCGGAGATTGCTGCCGGCGGGATTCCCCGTTTCACCCTTTGGCGCGCCCTCGCTTTCGCTCGGGCTTGCTCAGGGCAAGCTTACAACTTGCCCAACGGCGCCAAAGACTCGTCTCTGTTGGTCTCAAGCGATGTTAATTCACCACCTGTCCCCCATGGCTTTAGGCGACGGGGGAACCGGCTGTTACCAGCCGGGGCTTGCGCCCCGATCCTTTGCTTTGTGCAGTCTGGACTTTCCTGCCCCCCATAGCCTCGCATAGCGGGGCGAAGGGGGCCAACCACCCTTCCTCCTAA
>Ga0194112_10009202_pt1 | contig 12612 bp, 11 predicted proteins | sample TA2MahC400mmetaG_FD_146191 | JGI IMG/M metagenome (GOLD analysis project Ga0194112, IMG submission 146191) | Freshwater microbial communities from Lake Tanganyika, Tanzania - TA2015016 Mahale Deep Cast 400m | ecosystem: Environmental > Aquatic > Freshwater > Lake | place: Tanzania: Lake...
TTGCATTTTCTGATTCATAGACCATGACATTGTAAACCCCACTTTCGACATATTCTACTACAGATCGCTCCGAATAGGAAGGGTCTTTTTTAAAGAAAAGAAGAGGCGAGGTGACCAGGATGAGAATAATTGCGGTCGCCATAGCGGGAATCCATACTCTCTTCCTGAAAAGAGGAGAAAGGTCAAGCCAGGACCTAAGCGACTCCCACCAGGATAGTTTCCTCTCCTGGCGGATTCCTTTCTCAATCCTCTCCCAGATCCAAGGAAAAGTTTCTTGCCTCAGGGCTGCGTCAACAGGGGCTTTAATGAACATCCTCAACCCCTCGAGATCTCCCAGTTTTTCTTGACAGATTGTGCAGTCGGAAAGATGATTTTCGACAAGAGACTTTTCCTGGTCTGTCGCCTGCCGATCAAAATATTTTTCCAACATTTGTGCAATGGATGAACAGGAATCTTTCATTCGCCTTCCCTGCCTTTCACCCCGTTAGAAATTATGCTCCGCTACTCTGGAGCAGGAATAGATTTTGGATTAATTCCAGCGGAGCATTAAACCTAAACCCCGCTGGAATTTCTAACAGGGTTCACTATGTCCCTTAACAGATCCTGAAGCTTCTTCCTTCCGTAATGGAGACGGGACATGACTGTTCCGACCGAGCACCCCATTGCCGCTGCGATTTCATCGTAGGAAAGTTCCTCAATTTCTCTGTAGATCATGGTTGCCTTCTGATCCTGGGGAAGTTGATCAATCGCCCATCTCACCTTTTCCTCCAGTTCCTTGCGGGCTACTATTTGATCGGGCCTTTTCTCAGGCCTATCGGATGGCTGAAAACTTCCTTCCTCATCCAGGCTGAAAAAAACGGCTTTTTTTGCCTTTCGGGAGTGGTCAATGGCAGTATTCATGGCCAAACGATAAAGATAGGTATAGAACGCTGATTTCCCTTTGAAGTTTTTAATTGATCGGAAAAGCTTAATAAAAACCTCTTGTACCACATCGAGGGCGTCTTCTCTGTGCCTCACCACCCCATAGGCGATCCGGTAGACCTTCTTATGATACTGATTGAAGATCTCTTTCAAAGCGTCCTGATCACCCTGCTGGCAACGGGAAATCAGTTCCGTTTCCTTATCGTTCACCGCCCTGTACCTCTTTAGACGAAAAATAGAAGTAAATATTCAATGAGTTAAAAGTAAGCAGATTATCTCCCTCGCCCCTTGTGGGAGAGGGTTAGGGTGAGGGGGACCATGTTATACCCACCCCCACCTCAATCCTCCCCCATCAAGGGAGAGGATAATGCTTGGTAATTTCATTCTTTGAGGGTGCCAAACCGTTTAAAAACATTGCCTTGATTTTATTTATCTATTAGTGTAAGACTTTCGGACAGGTTGGGCAAATGGAAAAATTCAAGCAGATTGGGATTGTTATCATCGGATGGGCCTTTCTTGTATTAGGCGTCTTGGGCCTCTTTCTCCCCATCCTTCAGGGCATCCTTTTTATTATGATCGGCCTTGCTATTCTTTCCTCGCGAAGTGAAATGATCAAGCGGTTTTTAAAGCATCTCGAAGAACGCCATCCCCAATACCATGAGCACGTAGAGAAGTGGAGGAAGAAGATAAGAAGTTGGTTCAGCAAGGATGGGATGGAAAGTTAGATGGCCAACAAGAAACAACCGCATAAACATGGAAACCTGCACGAGTGGGTGAATAAATTAAAACGGATTGAAGAAAAAACCGAAAGACTATCACTACTCTCACGCTTGGGTCAAATCCTTAACTCTACCCTGGATCATCAAGAAGTCCGAAGAAGGGCAATGGAGGCCGCCACCCAGTTGATGAAGGCAGAGGTGGGATCTCTCCTCCTCATTGATGAAGAAAAGCACCAACTCTACTTTGAGGTGGCTTTGGGAGATAAGGAAGAGGCCATCAAGAAGATCACCCTAAATATCGGAGAAGGGATTGCAGGATGGGTGGCCCAGAACGGGGAGCCATTGATTATCAATGCTCCTGAGAAGGACCCTCGTTTTTATAAAGGGGTGGATGAGAAGACAGAGTTTAAGACGAGAAACATCATCTGCGTTCCTGTCAAAGTCAAAGAAAAAACGATCGGTGTTCTGGAAGCGATCAATAAGAAAGAAGGGGAGGCTTTTGACGAAGAAGACCTTTCTCTCTTCACCTCTTTGGCGGACCAGGTCGCCATTGCCCTGGATAATGCCCGTCTCTATCAGGAACTGGAGGAGATGTTCTTTCAAACAGCTGAATCCCTTGCCGATGCCATTGAAAAAAGAGACCCCTATACCGGAGGACATACCCAGAGGGTCACAACCTACAGCCTGGGTACGGCAAAATACCTCTCGTTGAAACCTGTGGAACTGAGGTGGTTGAAGATATCCGCAGTACTCCATGATATCGGCAAGATCGGAATCGATGACCAGATCCTCCGGAAGCCGGATCGCTTGAACCCCGAAGAGTTCAATCAGATCAAACGGCACGCCAATATGGGAGCAGAGATCATTGATCATATCAAGCAACTGAAAAATATCATTCCCGGGATTAAATATCACCACGAACAGTTGGATGGTACAGGATATCCGGAAGGTCTGAAAGGGGAGAAGATCCCGATCATCGCAAAGATTGTGGCGGTTGCCGACACCTTTGATGCCATGACCACAGACCGGCCTTATCGAAAAGAGATGAGCAAAGAGCTGGCGATTAAAGAATTAAAGAGGATTTCGGGAACCCAACTTGATCAGATTGTTGTCGAGGCGTTTCTCAAGGCTTATGATAAGGGGGAGATATAGAAGTTCGGAGTTTAGAGTTCGTAGTTCGGAGTTAAAAAATATTCTAATTCTGGTCCTCCAAGTCATTTGAGGAATACAGGATGTCTATTGAAGAGATTATCCGATCCTGGAAGCGTTCAAGAACGATTTCACCCTGTATCACCGATCTGCGGGTTTTCAAGAAAAGAGAGGGACGCTATCGCCCCTTCCCGGATTTTCTCCATCCCCTTCTGAAAGAGGCATTGAAATCTGAAGGGATCGAAGCTCTCTATTCTCATCAGGCTGAAGCCATTGAACATGTCCAAGAGGGGCGGGATATCGTGGTGGTGACTCCCACTGCATCCGGAAAGACCCTCTGCTACAATCTTCCAGTTTTAAACCGGAAACTTTCCGACCCATCCTCCCAGGCATTCTATCTCTTTCCCACCAAAGCCCTCTCTCAGGACCAGATGGTCGAACTGCAGAACCTGATCGGACGACTGGAGAGACCGATCAAGACCTTTACCTATGACGGAGATACGCCTCAGGATGCACGGCAAGCCATACGGACGCAAGGGGATGTGGTCATCACCAATCCGGATATGCTCCATACAGGAATCCTTCCGCACCATACGAAGTGGGTGGCCTTTTTTCAGAGTTTGAGATTTGTGGTGATCGACGAACTTCATACTTACCGGGGCGTTTTCGGGTCGCACATGACGAATGTGCTGAGGCGGTTGAACCGGATCTGCGAGTTTTACGGATCGAAACCTCAGTTCATCTGCTGTTCCGCAACGATTGCCAATCCAAAAGACCTTGCTGAAAGACTTCTGGAGAGGGAGGTCGATCTGGTCGATCAGAACGGGGCACCCTCTTCGGAGAAGATATTCATTTTCTATAATCCGCCGGTGGTCAATAAGGAGCTGGGTATCCGTGGAAACCATATCCATGCGGCAAGACGGCTGGTCTCACCCTTTCTCAAAGAGGGGATTCAGACCATCCTCTTTGCCACAAGTCGTCTTAATGTGGAGGTCCTGACCAAGTATTTGAAAGACCGATTTGAGAAGAGGCTCGAGGACAAGGAAAAGGTCAGGGGATATCGCGGAGGTTACCTTCCCGAGGTCCGCAGGGAGATCGAAAAAGGGTTGAGAGAGAAGAAGGTCAAAGCCGTTGTCTCGACCAATGCGCTCGAACTCGGCATCGATATCGGAGACCTGGATGTCTGCGTGATTGCGGGTTATCCCGGAACCATTGCCAGCACCTATCAGCAGGCAGGAAGGGCGGGGAGGCGAACGGAGAAGTCACTGGCCATTCTCATTGCCCGGAGTCAGCCTCTGGATCAGTTCATCGTCGAAAACCCGGACTACTTCTTTGGAAGGGCGCCTGAATTCGGCCTGATCAACCCGGATAATCTTCTCATCCTCCTCAGTCACATTCAGTGTGCGGCCTTCGAACTTCCCTTCCGGGACGGAGACCGGTTTGGCAGGGAGGACCTCAGCGAAATCCTGCGATATCTCGAAGAGAAGGGAACACTTCATTATGTAGACCAGCACTGGTACTGGACCAAAGATGCCTATCCTGCAGAAAAGGTCAGTCTCCGTTCGACCTCCGAGGAAAACTTCGTCGTGGTCGATACAACGAAGAAAAAAGAAGAGGTGATCGCAGAGGTCGATTTCACTGCCGCCCATACGACGCTCTATGAGGAAGCGGTCTATCTCTGTCAGTCAGAACTTTACACCGTTGAGAAACTCGATTACCAGAGTCGAAGGGCCTATGTGAAAAAGACGGCAGGGGATTACTACACTGATGCCATTGATTATACCGACGTCTCAATCTTGGAGGATTTTGAAAGGAAACAGGGAGAGGGAATCTTTTATGAACATGGCGAGGTGAGGGTTGCCACACGCATCGTGGGGTATAAGAAGATCAAATTCTACACCCTTGAAAACCTGGGATACGGAAAGATCGAACTTCCGGATCTCCAGTTTCACACCACATCTTACTGGATCACGTTTAAGAGGGAACTGCTGGGACGACTTCCGTATCCCCGGCTGGAAATGATCGAAGGCATCCTGGGATTGGGCTATGCTTTTCATTCGATGGCTGCCCTCCACCTGATGTGCGATCCTCACGACTTGAATCGGTGTGTGGGAGACCGGGGTGCCAAATGGTTCATCAGGTTTTCGAGGGATTCAAAGGGGATTTACTCTTCTTTCAGCTCTCCGGAAGAGATGACGAATGAGACGATCGATTTCTTTGAGCCTACGCTCTTCATGTATGATAATTATCCAGGGGGAATAGGGCTCAGTCACCAGATCTTTGACGACACGATGAGTCTCCTGGAGAAGACGATGAGGCTCATCTCTAAATGTGAATGCCGCTATGGATGCCCCTCCTGTGTGGGACCGGTGAAAGAGGTGGGCGAGAAATCGAAAGAAGTGGCAATGGCGTTGCTGAAAGAGATCTTGAAGTTCGGAGTTCGGAGTTCAGAGTTCGGAGAAAAACCAAAATAAGACTCCTTCTCATAAAATACTCCGAACTACGAACTCATTTCTCCGAACTTAGAATTTAAAGCGATGGATCTTAAAGAGCGTCTTCGACAACTTTCCTCCATATCGAAGGTTCCTGTTGCTCCCATTGAAGAAGAGGAGGGAGGGGGAGACTTAAGAGAGCGTCTCGATCGTCTTCTCCGGACAGGGAAGGTTTATCAAAAGCGAGAACTCTTTCCCATCGAAAAACTGATCCATGGAGAAATCGTCTCCTCCTCCGAGGGAGAAACCTTCCGGGCTGAGGAGTACTTTCCTCCTCATTTTCGATACGGAGAGATGACCCTGACTGAGATTCATAACATCCCCACCTATCCAGCCCACCTTCTCTTACGGGACGATCGGTTGAAGGACCTCGATTTCAGGAAAGCCCTTTTTCTCGACACAGAGACAACCGGCCTTTCAGGCGGCACAGGCACCTTTGCCTTTATGGTGGGGTTGGGGTTCTTTCAGGGAGAAGGGTTTATCGTCCAGCAACTTTTCATGAGGGACTATTCAGAAGAGAAGGCTTCACTCTCCATCTTACAGGACATTCTCGAATCCTATCAGTTTCTGGTCACCTTCAACGGCAGGCATTATGATATTCCACTGCTCGAGACGCGGATGATCCTTTCCCGAAAGCGCTCGAAGATCAGGGAAATGCCCAACTTCGACCTCCTCTACCCATCGAGAAAGATCTGGAAAGGAGCCTATGAGAACTGTAGGCTGGTCACGCTGGAATCGAGGCTTCTGGGGATGGAGAGAGAAGATGATATTCCATCGGAGTGGATCCCTTCCCTCTATTTCGAATATGTTCAGACCGGCGATGCGAGAAAGATCCACCGCGTCTTCTATCACAACCGGATGGATATTCTCACCATGGTAGCCTTAGCAGGGAGGATTCATCTTGTCTATCATGATCCTCAGGCGGCACAGCCCAGGAAGGGAGTGGAGCATTTTTCTCTTGGACGACTGTTCTGGGATCATGGTCAACAAGAGAAGGCCATTCCCTGCTTTGAGATTGCCCTGAAACGTTGCAATGATGATCTTGCGTGGGATGTGATGAAATGGCTCTCCATGGCTTTTAAAAAGACAGGGCAGGGTGAGAAAGCCCAATCTCTATGGCACGAGATGATGGAGTGGCCCTTTAAAAGGGATGGCCATCCCTATATCGAACTGGCAAAGTATCATGAGCACCGGCTCAAGGAGTTTGAGAAAGCGATTGAGTATGTAGATCAGGCGCTGGCCCTGACCCCATCTCATCGGGAGCGAGAAGTGGAACTTCTCCTGGAGAGAAAACGGAGATTGCTTAAGAAAAAGGTCGGCAATGCAGCTCGATGATCGGTTCAGATGGCTGATCTGGCTCTCTCTGGCTGAGATCGGCACGATGTTCGTCTTCAATAACTACTCTGCCCTCCTTCCCATCCTCCAGAAAGAATGGTTACTTACCAATAGCGAAGCAGGCTGGATTTTCTCATCCTATCAGATCGGTTATATCCTTGCAGTTGTCCTCCTGACCTCTCTCACTGATTATGTCAACACGAAATATATCTACCTCGTCACTTCCTTATGGGCAGGGATTGCCGGAATCCTGTTTTCCTGGTGGGCCGAGGGGTTCTATTCGGCAATGATTCTGAGGACGCTGATGGGGATCGGTTTTGCAGGAACCTACATGCCGGGATTGAGGATGGTATCCGAGAGATATACGACAAGGGAGAGGGGAAAGGCGGTAGGGATTTATGTGGGTGCCTTCACCCTCGGTGCGGCGCTCTCTCTCTTTATCACTGGAATTCTTAACTCTCTTCTTGGATGGAGATGGGCCTTTTTCATCACCTCTTTAGGACCGGTCGCCGGAGGGATCATCGCACTCTTCAAATTAGGGGATGTGCTGAAGACAAAGGCAGAAGAGGAGGCCAGGATTCCTATTAAAGAGGTTTTGAAAAACCGGCCAGCTCTGATGATGATCGGAGGTTATGTAGCCCATATGTGGGAGTTGTTCGGGATGAGAGGATGGATCGTTGCCTTTCTCACGGCCTGCCTCCTGACAACCCAGTATGACATGGGAAAGGCGGTGAGTCTCAGTGCGACCATCGCTGGAGCAATGACGCTGGCAGGAGCACTCTCCAATACTTTGGGGGGTGCACTCTCTGACCGGTTTGGAAGGACAAATACAATCGTCGTTATGATGCTTGGAAGTGGTATTCTCTCCCTGCTCATCGGATGGACAAGAGGATTTCCCATTGCCCTGATTCTGCCGCTTTCGCTCATCTATGGATTTTTGGTGGTGGGTGATTCCTCCGTAATTTCAACAGGAGTAACGGAGTTAGCCCAACCGGGCGGATTAGGCAGGACTTTGGCTCTTCAGTCGCTCCTCGGATGGGGATCAGCCTCACTTTCACCTATTGCCTTCGGATATATTCTGGATCTGACCAATTCAACCAACGCCCTGAGTCAATTTGGATATGTCCCCAACTGGGGCTGGGCGTTTATGATCCTGGGGATTGGAGGGCTAACGGGCCCCCTGATCCTCTGGAGGCTAAAAAAAAAGAGATTTCTGAAAAAGTCCAGAAATCTCTGATTACACCGATTATAGAACGATTACATCGATAAAAAATACATTGAAAACTAAATGAAAATCTGTGAAATCAGTTTTTTGAAATCTGTGTAATCAAGAGAGCGAGAAATAGATTTTGAGCTCTCTCAAAGTTGACTCTTGACAGGGAAGGGCTGGATTTTTATATTATCGAATTGAGGGGGATGGTAAAAACCAAATAAACTTAATGAACCAGGGAGGAACAACCAATGCCCACTTACGATTATCATTGCCCGAAATGCAAAAAGAAATTTTCTCTCATTCTCAGCATCAAAGACCATGACACAGGCAAGGCCAAGTGTCCGAAGTGCGGTGGAAAGAAAGTTGAACAACAGATCACCCTTTTTCAGGCGAAGACCTCACGAAAAAGTTAGGACGATCTTTAAATATTCAACCGTCCTCTGAATCAGTCATCCTCGAGCCACTGGCTATCCTATAGTCGTTAAGGACCATAGGGTAATAAAGAACTTTAACCCACAGCCTAAAAATTCACGCTGAAAAAAGTCCAATTCATTTTGACCTTCTTCAGCGGTGATTCGTCTCGTGGACTCCGCCCAACTCCGCCGTTCGGTCATTAAAATGGTTTATAGAATGGTTTAAGCGACTCGGATTTTTCTAAGGGATGGAAGGAGGCGTTTCTTCTTGAAGAGAATGACCCGAAGGGAATTTGTGAAGGCGGGTGCTGGCTTGGCGGCTGTTGTAAGTGGCCTCGAGATGATAACTGGGTGCACTACGATGGTCAACCGTTCCATCCAATTTAATAAGATCATCTACGTCTTGACCGCCCATGTCGTGAGTCACAAGGGGTTGGTTAACAACCATGGATCCTGTAAACCAAACAATTGGACATGGCCTAGAACCGAAGATTTTCTGGTCCGTTGATAACGGAATGGGCTGCAGAGGAGAAGATCCTGGTTTTTCTGCAGACCTTGATCCTGATGGGTGACTGGTGCCGTCAAGACAGTATGATTCACTTCGAGACGGACACCGAAAACTCAAAAGAAACTACGGCAAAGGAAAAGATGGGGATGACCCGATGGATTTGTTTCGCTCACTCCGATGCGACCGATGGAAACGAAAGAAGATACTCTTCTTGCGGTAGGGATATTTTTCTATATTGACAGGTGCCTTTTAATGGGTGACCCTTTTACCTTTTAGTAGGGATGGGTTGAGCGGAAGGGAAAAGGAGATTCTCCAGTTGAGCATCGTCGAGATCGGAAGGCAAAGGCCAACTCAGTCCTGCTCTCTGGGCGCGGTGGAGATATTCTTTCACAGTGCTTCGGGAAATGTCACAACTCTTGGCGATTTGTCTTTCGGAAAGGCCAATTTTTTGATGGAGTCTTAGAACCTCTTTAATTTTACGGATGGATAATCTCCTGTTAGCCATGGATACCTCCTGACGTTTTGTCAGGAGGCTAAATGGCTTTGAGGCTAATTATCCAGCGTCGCTTACCCTTCGCTCAAGGGTGGCCGGTTTGCTTCGGAATGCCCGGCCGGTTTGGAACGGAATAGGTGGCCGTTTTGGGCCGGAATACGCATAGGGCGTGCGGCGTTGTGTTTTTTGCCACATTTACATTTCACACAATATTCAGCCCAAGAGAGAATATTTCTATAAACTTTTCCTATTCTTTCATACTGGTCAGCGGTTACTCATCACAAAAACATCCACAATCACGGGAATCTTGACATTTCCATTCAAAATTAGTATCAACCCATAGGGTGGCCTAGACCCCGGAGAGGAAGATAGACGTTCTTTGGGCCGGGGTAAATAACAGTAAATTGAACGAAATTGTTTATTGGTTAATGTTGTTAGCGAACCAGAGGAGGCAAGGATAAGAAAAAGGGGGCCTCCCCAGCGGGAGATGATTTAATTAAGGCACATGAAGAGGAGCTAGAGCGGAGAGGGGCAAAAAAGGGATAGCCTGACAGGGTGTATTTCCATAGATGAGACGGCACGTATAATGAATGAGCAAGCCCTCCAAACATTGTCAAACACATTTCTTAAAATCAGAAATAGAATCCATATGACAGACAAATGGAAGAACGGGGAGAGGATAAGGATTAATATACCAGAGGCTATAAGGCTGATCGGTGCTATATTCTTCCTTACGATCCTGCCCGTGCCGGGCTACACCCTTACGCCCGGTCAGGTCTTCGATAAGGTCAAGGATGCCGTTGTTGTGGTGAAAACGCTGGACGCCTGGGGCAAGGTGAAAGGCCAGGGGAGTGGGGTGCTGCTTTCTTCCGGCAGGGTCGCCACCAACTGCCACGTCATTAAAGGGGGTGCCTCCTACCAGGTGGGCCGGGGAAAACAGTTTGTTTCTGCCACCCTGTATGCGGAAGACGGCGACAAGGACATCTGCCTCCTCGATGCCAGAGGCATTGAAGGAAAACCAGCACAGCTCGGCAAGGCGGCAGGTCTCAAGGTGGGGGACCCGGTGTATGCCGTAGGTGCGCCGAAGGGCCTGGAACTTTCACTTTCCGACGGGATCGTTGCGCAGCTCCGGGGTGGTCCGCCTCCCCTGATTCAGACCACAGCAGCTATCTCCCCGGGTTCGAGTGGCGGGGGCCTGTTCGATGGGGAAGGCCGGCTTGTCGGCCTGATAACTTTTTATCTGGAAGGCGGGCAGAGCCTCAATTTCGCCATGCCCGCGGAGTGGATAGGTGAGATCAAGCCGGGCCGTAAACCGATCGCCGAGGGTCACGGTGAAACCGAATGGTTGATACGCGCTCTCGCCCTGCAACAGATGGATGACTGGCGAGGGTTGCTTGATTGGTGTCGGAAGTGGACGAAAAGCAAACCGGAAAACTTCATGGCCTGGGCCAGCTTGGGATTTGCTTACTCCATGCTCAATCGCCCCAACGATGCCATCGAAGCCTCCCGCCAGGCCCTGCGGATTAATCCGAAGGAATTCTTTGCGTGGTTCATTCTTGGGTTCAATTACTCCAAGCTCAATCGCTATAACGACGCCATCGAAGCCTTCCGCCAGGCCCTGCGAATCAATCTGGAGTATGCCGAGGCTTGGCACGGCCTCGGGTGGATTTACAGAAACCTCAATCGCTACAACGATGCCATCGAAGCCTCTCGCCAGGCCGTGCGGATCAATCCGAAGTATGCCGAGGCCTGGTATAACCTCGGGATCGCTTATGAGCTTTCTGGCAACCGGACAGCCGCCCTGGATGCTTTGCGGGAACTGCGACGCCTTGATCCTACGAGTGCGGATGAGCTTTTCAATTTCATCGTATCGCGCTGACGCAAGCGAAGATGACAAAGGTGGAATTACATCATGACGGATAAACGGGAAGTAAGCCTTCGCACTCTCCTTGGTCTATGCGATCTGGCCGCGTGTTTGAAGGAACACCCGGAAATGAATCTGCACCTTCTTCTTTAAGGCCATAGACGATCTGACCGCACCGTATGTAAAATTATGTTAGGCATGAAAGGAGAAATTAACATGACCTATATCTGGTATGTCGGATACGGTTCAAATCTTCATGAGCAACGTTTTCTCTGTTATATAACCGGCGGAACCCCTTGTTTTGGAAAAAGCCATAACAAAGGTTGCAAGGACAAAACCCTCCCCAGAGAAAACAAACCAATGGCAATCCACCATTCACTTTACTTTGCTTTGCCTCGCAGCAACACGAGAACATCTATGTGGGGTACTGGAGGCGTAGCATTCATTGAGCCGGAAGAAAATAAAACATCAAAGACATTGTGTCGGATGTGGAAAATAACAAAAGAGCAATACCAGGAAGTTAGAGAGCAGGAGGGGTGCTCTTGGTATGGTAAAGAAATACAACTTGGTGAAGACAGTGGAATTCCTGTTTACACTATCACTAATGATGATATTTTAAGCAATATCAGCTGTCCTTCTGAGTCATACATAAAGACAATCGCACTCGGACTTAAAGAGACTTATAATTTCAATGCTGAAGAAATAGCCGATTACCTAATCGAGAAAAATGGGATAAGGGGAAGTCTGCAAAGAGATGTAATTCTAAACATAATAGCTTCTCTATAACAAGAGCCAAAGGATACAGAAATATTCTTCAGCCACTTTTTTCTATAATGCTGGGATCCCTGTCAAGATAGATGCCCAACACACCATAACCCATAATAAAGTAATGGTTATCGATGGAAAGAACGTGATTACGGGCTCCTTTAACTTCACTAAAGCTGCTGAGGAAAACAATGCAGAGAACCTGCTCATCAGAGCTTTAGTGTCAGGTCTACACGGGTTGTTGCCCAAATCACCGTTTACCCTTCGACAGGCTCAGGTCGCTTCGACTCGCAACCGAGGTGAGTGGTGATTGATGAAAATCCTTTAACTTTTTCGATCATGTCCCGCAAAGTGCGGGATCGAAGCATGAAATGAATTTGGGCAACAGCCTGTTAACCATTGACCACGGATCGCCTATAAACTAGGCTCATGGAAAGCCTTTATATTAGATGCTTGGGGGATAGACACAATGAAGAAAAGTGCGCTCTTTTGGTGGCGTTGGCTCATCATTGTATCGGTTGGTGTGATGCTGTTCGGCTTCAGCATGGTGGTAGCCCCGAGTATCACAAAGCAGTTTTTCAGCTTGCTCCTCTTTTCTTCGCCTGAAGTGATTTGACCCCTGATGTCAATAGTGGACACGAAATATTTTTATACTGCCACCTGCTTTGCATAGAACTGCCGTTCATAGAGAGCCGGGGATAGGTACCCCAGCCGTGCTTGCCGTCTTTGGCGATTGTAGA
>Ga0194112_10009203_pt1 | contig 12612 bp, 15 predicted proteins | sample TA2MahC400mmetaG_FD_146191 | JGI IMG/M metagenome (GOLD analysis project Ga0194112, IMG submission 146191) | Freshwater microbial communities from Lake Tanganyika, Tanzania - TA2015016 Mahale Deep Cast 400m | ecosystem: Environmental > Aquatic > Freshwater > Lake | place: Tanzania: Lake...
CAGCCTTTGTCATCGACGCCTACGCCCGCCGGATCGTCGGCGGGCGGGCAAGCCAAACAGCGCAGGCAGGCCTCGTGCTCGACGCCCTGGAGCAGGCTGTTCACGATCGCCGCCCGGACAAGGGCGTGGGGCTGGTCCACCATTCCGTCCGCGGGTCGCAATACCTGTCGATCAAATACACCGAGAGACGGGGCGAGGCGGGCATCGAGCCCTCTGTCGGCGCCGTCGGCGACAGCCGTGACAACGCTCTGGCGGAAACCATCAACGGGCTCTTCAAGGCCGAGGTCATCCTAAAGTGCCCTCACTGAAGTGGTTCACGAACTGGGGTAGAATTATCCCGTTCAGGAGGACCAGAGATGGCAGGAAAGCGGGAGAGGGCCGAGGATATTGTGCTGAAGCTTCGGCAGGTTGAGGTGCTGCAAGGGCAAGGAGCATCAATCGGCGATGCCGTTCGCCAGATTGGGGTGAGCCAGTAAACCTACTACCGCTGGCGCAAGCAGTATGGCGGCATGAACCGAGACCAGCTCAAGCGGCTCAAGGAGCTTGAGACGGAGAACCAGAGGCTGCGGCGCGCAGTATCGGATCTGACCTTGGACAGTGAGGCGCGAGCCGCCACTGGTTCAAGGCCGTGCCGAACGATCCTGGCGGAGGCTGCTCGGGGAAACTTCTAAGCCCTTCGCGCCGTCGCATGTGCATCGACCATGTGCGGCAGGCACTCGGCATATGCGAGCGCCGCGCCTGCCGCACACTTGGTCAGCACCGCTCGACGCGAACCGCAAGGTTCCCTGCGACACCCGGGACGAAGAGCGGCTGACGGAAGACATCATCGCGCTCGCTCGCACTTACGGGCGATATGGCTATCGGATGATCACCGGACTGCTGAACAACGCCGGCTGGCATGTGAACCATAAGCGCGTGGAGCGGATATGGCGGCGCGAAGGGCGTGAGGCGTCCCGCAAAAACAGACAAAGAAGGGACGGCTATGGTTGAACGACGGGTCCTGTGTCCGGCTCCGGCGGAGCGTGCGAACCATGTCTGGTCTTACGACTTCGTGCAGGACCGGACGCAGGACGGGCGGCTCTTCCGCACGCTGAATATCATTGACGAGTTCACAAAGGAGGCGCTGGTGATCCGTGTCGAGCGCAAGCTGAATTCTACGGACGTGGTCGATACCTTGACGGACCTGTTCATGATGGGGGGACCGCCGGAGTTCACAAGATCTGACAATCGCGCAGAATTCATTGCCACGCAGGTGCGAAACTGGATCACGGCCGTTGGCGCCAAGACCGCTTTCATTGAGCCAGGATCACCTTGGGAAAATGGTTATTGTGAGAGCTTCAATGCCCGGTTCCGCGAGGAATTCCTGAACGCAGAGGTCTTCTATTCGCTCCGGAAAGCCCAGATCCTGATCGAGCGTTGGCGCCGCCACTACAACACGATCAGGCCGCACAGCTCACTTGGCTACCGCCCACCCGCACCGGAAACCGTTGTCCCATTGAACCCAAGACCGGCGATGCACTAACAATCAATCCGGACCACTCAGTGGGGATAGTCCAATCCATCGACGCGGGCCATGGCGGAATTTCGGGGCCGTCGGATATGCCACCCCCGAATGGGTTTATTGGTTCAACAACCGCCGCCTGCTCGAGCCGATCGGAAACATCCCGCGGGCGGACGGCCAGGTCGCCCCGCTCTGTCCGCCAGCCATGCCATCTCCTTGTCCAGCCAGATCAGCAGCGAGCCGCGCCGCCTCGTGCGTCATTGCAGGACTTCCAGTTCGTCATGCGGTAGCGCGCAGCCTCAGGTTTGCTCATGGCAGGACGCTTACCCTACCAGCCAGCCCGCGTGAATCCCGCGGCAGGTTGGAGTTCTGCAACAACGCCATGTAAAACAACTGTGCAAAATGCTCTTGCGCTTGAGTTACAAATCACTCGTCTTTGTTTTCATCTGACGACAGTTCGTCCAACGGGGGACCTGGGATCACGTAATCCCCCCGGAGCCATTTCGCCAAGTCAACATCGGCGCAGTGCTTGGAGCAGAAAGGCCGGTACTTGGGCTGGCTTGATTTTCCGCAGATGGGACAGGCCATCACATACCCTTGGCAGCGGATGCGAGGCGCGCCAAAGGCAGGCGGTCGCGCTTGCGGTTCAACTCGTAAAGCCCCATGGCCGTCCAACCGACCAAGGTAACTTCCGAGCCGGCGGTCCGGAAAGCTCCCTGCAGGACCTGGTCCAGCGTCGCCCGGTCGCGCTTGGGCATAGGGGCGAAATCGATGACGATCTGACCGCCCAAGCCACGCAGTGCAAGCTGCCGGGGAAGATCACGCGCCAAGGCGACGTTCGCCTTGAGACCTGCCGCCTGCGAACTGTCATTGCCCGTATTGACATCGACGGCAACCACGGCCCGGGTTGTCTCGATAAAGGCACTGGCACCGCCAGGCAGAGCCACACGGGGCAACAGCAGGGCGTCGACCGCCTCAAGGACGCCGCAACGCCCGAAGCTGTCATCGCCCTCTTCCACTGCGTCGGGCGCGGGATCAGCCCAGTCCATCCAGGCCTGTTCCCAAGGCGTCGCGGCATCCAGAAGCAGTTCAGCCTCGCCAGAGCTTTCTGCACAAATCCGGTCAGCCAAGTCCAGAAGCTCGGCCAGTTCGTCGGCAACCTCATCGTCATCGGCATCGGCGGCTGCGCTGCGCAGGATCAGGCCATGCACCCGCCCGCCCAAGAGATCGCGCCCAATGGCGGCCAGCGCGTCGCGCCGCTCCTCGATGCGGATGCGCCGCGACACGTTGACGCCCGGCGCGTCGGGCGTCACCAGCGCATGCCGACCGCGGAACAAGAGGCGCGTGGTCACGGGAACGGCCTTGCCGTCCTCGGCCACGCCGGCAACCTGCACCAGCACCGGCTTGCCCTGGGAGATGCCCTTGCGATCGCGCAGATAGCCTGTCTGACCCTCGGGCAGGCGCACGAAGATGCCGCCCTGCCCCTTCATCAGCCGATCCGCCTCGGCTCGGCAAATTGCGCCCGGGGCCAGAGGCGTCAGCGCCTCAGGGCTGACAAGCAGGTCGATCAGCTGGCCGTCCTGCATCAACGCGGCAGCCTCTTGTCCGAACAGATGGCCCAGAACAACCTGGCGACCCTTCATCTGGCGTCTCCTTTCGGGGCGGGATGGATACCGATGGCAGCCAGCATCGCCGCGGTTTCCGACAAGGGAAGCCCCACCACGGCCGAAAACGAGCCTTCGATCCATGGAATGAAGGCTGCGGCGGCGCCCTGGATGGCATAGGCCCCCGCCTTGCCCTGCCAGTCGCCGATGTCGAGATAACGCTGCAAGGACGGCTCGTCGATGCTGCGCATCCGCACCTTGGTCTCGACCAGCCGCACAGCCGTACGCGGCCCATGGCGCAGGGCCATGGCTGTCAGCACGACGTGCCTACGGCCTGACATCAGGCGCATGAAGGCGGCGGCCTCGTCCCGGTCGGCCGGCTTGCCAAGGATGCGGCGCCCGACCGCAACCGTCGTGTCGGCCGTCAGCAGGGCCTCGTCGGGCGACAGATCCAGCGCAGCCGCCTTTTCGGCCGCCATGCGGCGAACGTAATCCCGGGGGGTTTCGGCCCTGCGGGGTGTCTCGTCGATGTCTGCCGGGCGAAGGTCCTGCGGGGCGATGCCGATCTGGGCCAGCAGTTCCAACCTGCGAGGGCTGGCGGAACCCAGGATCAGCCTCGGCGCAGGCGCTTTGGTCATGTCGGCTGCCGCGACCGACAGCTTATTTGAAGCGGTAATTGATACGCCCCTTGGTCAGGTCATAGGTGTTCATTTCCACCTGAACCTTGTCGCCGGCCAGAACGCGAATGCGGTTCTTGCGCATCTTTCCTGCCATATGTGCAATGATCTCATGGCCGTTTTCAAGCTCGACCCGGAATGTCGCATTGGGCAGGAGTTCCTTCACGACGCCGGGGAATTCGAGCATTTCTTCCTTGGCCATGGTCACTCCATCATGATCATCCCGCAAGATTCGGGACCGACGTTACATGCGGCCGGATCGCGCGGAATTCAAGGAAAAAGCGCCCAAGCGGGCAATCTCAGCTGCCGAAGTCCGCCGCGCCGAATGCGATCAGGGCGCCGGCGCCTTCGTCGGACATGCGAAAGACATCCGGCTGCGACAGATCGACCGGCGCCTGCGCGGCATGCAGCAGCGTGTCCAGGTCGGGCCCGCCCGTCTCCGCTTCGGGGATGGCCTCGGCAGGATCGCGCAGGCGGATGGCGTGACAGCCCTCGGCCTCGCCCAGCTTGCCTTGCGCCAGAACCTGTCCCGTTGTCGTCTCCAGCGTCGCCTGGTGCAGGCAAGCCCGCGGCAGATGCAGCAGGCGTCCTTGCGTCAGCGCGCGCAGTTCGGCCAAGGTCACGGTTCGCCGGCAGAGCACGCCGACCAGCTTGACCGGCACGTCCTGCATTGCGGGCTGCAGCGTCGGCCGCGCGCGGGGGGCGGGCGGCTCGGGCAGCGCGATCTGGGGCGAGGGCGGAGCGGCAGGTTCGGGATGCGGGCGTGCCGTCGGCGGCGACTGCGGCAGCGCCAGCAGCACCTGCCCGTCCCGATGTTCCCCCGCGCCAAGCCGCAGGTCCAGCGCAAGGCTGCGATAAGGGCGATCCTCGAGCATCAGCGACAGCGGCCGTGCATCCTCGAGATATGTCATGAAGCGATATCCCGCGATCGCCTCGAACCCTTCCATTCCTTCCAGCTCGACCGGTAGTTCCGTCAGCAGCAGGTTGATGAAGTCGGCGCACAGCATGGCGTCGCTGCGCGTCGGGCGCCGCCTCTCGACCGGACGCGAGGTGACTCGGCCCAAGGCCTGGACCTCGATCAGCGCGGCGACGGTCTGGGGACATAGTGCGATTGCGCCAAGGTTTTCGCCCGGACCCTGAAGAACGGCGACAAGGGGCAGGTCCGGCAACAGTTCGGGCAGTTCCGCCAGCGTCAGCGCGCCGGGCTGAACCGAAAGCGGCTGCACGGCCAGCCCGTAGAGCCGGTCGGCAGCCCGTCCCACGGCCGTGGCAGCGGCCCTTGCCGGTGTCTGGGCGGGAGGCTGTGGCAGCTGGGGGGCGCCGCCTTGACCCAACTTGACGTTGTGGCGGGCCTGCAGCATCCCGCGCAGCACGCCCGAGCCTTTGGGCGGGCGCGTGACGCCGTCACTGAGGTCTGCTTGGGTCATGTCGCATCCGAATCTGCTGTCCTGTTGGCACTGTCGCCGAACGAGGTTGAGAAACGGTTAACCCTCCAGCCTGCCAGACACCGTTCCCGAGACGTCCTGCCCCATTCCCGCCTGTACCGGCGGGCGCGGCGGCAGCAGGATGCGGAACGCGGCCCCTCCCTGCCCGGGAAGATAGCTGATCTCTCCGCCCAGGTTCAGCATGATCTCCCGGCAGATGGCCAGGCCAAGCCCCGCCCCGCCCGCCCGCGCCGGATCGTTCAGGCGCGCGAACTTTTCAAAGATCAGCGACTGCCGGCCGCTGTCGATGCCGCTGCCGTTGTCCACGATGTCGATGACGGCGCCGCCTGCCTCGGGGCGGCGCACGCGGATGATCAGCACCGGGTGGACGGCATCGCAGTATTTTCGCGCATTGCTGATGACGTTGATCAGCACCTGCAGCAGGCGGTCGACATCGGTGATGATGGCCAGATGCTCGGACGGAAGGTCGCGGTCGATCAGGAACCCGCGTTCGGACCGGGTGGCCGAGGCGGCGCTGAGCGCGCGCGTGATCACGTCGTGCAGGTTGGCAGCCGACACGTTCAGCTGCGCGCGCCCGCTTTCCAGAACCGACAGGTCCAGCAGGTCGTCCAGCAGACGCGTCAGCCGGCCGGCCTCCGTGTGGATGATCCCGGCAAAGCGGGTCCGCTCTTCCGCGGTCAGCGAAGGGTCCTTGAGGATCTCGGAAAAGGCGCGGACCGAGGTCATGGGGGTGCGCAGTTCGTGGCTGATCTGGCCCAGAAAGGCATCCTTCTGCACCGACAGCGCGGTCAGCTTGTCATTGGCCTCGCGCAGTTGCCGCGCAGTGCGGGCCAGTTCGGCGCGCGCTGCCTCCAGGCGCTGCGTTTCCTCTTTGGCACGCTGCGCCTCGTCCGCCACCTGCAGCAGGTCGGAGACGGTCAGGGCCACACCCCCGGCCACGCGATCGACCATGGCGTGGGCCGTGGCCGAGCCGATCGATCCCGCCAGCCGCCGCTCGAGCCGGGTCAGGAAACGGGGCGTCAGATCGGGCAGATAGCCGGACTTGCCCTGCGACCGCGCCTCGGATTCAAAATAGCGCAGTGCACGTTCGGCACCCCAGACCCTGCGCGCCATGGCCAGCAGCGGCTCGGCGCGGTCATCGGCCCGCATCATGCGGCTGTGGCGGATCGGCTCGACCGCTGAAACGAACGACAGGCCCTGCAACCGCTCGACCGGGTCGGGAAAGCCAAAGATCGACACGCCGACAAAGGCCAGCGTGTTCAGCGTCAGGCACAGCATGACGGTCGCGGCCCAGGCATCCATGCCTTCGGGCACCGGCAGCGGGCCGCCAATCCCTACCGACGGCAGGAACAGCAGCGACATCCACAGCACCAGCCCCGAGCCGATGCCGGCATAGGCGCCCTTGCGGTTGGCGCCCCGCCACAGCAACCCACCGATCATGGCCGGCAGCACCTGCGCCATGCCGGTAAAGGCCACTAGGCCCATCGCGGCCAAGGCGGCAGTCCCCCCCGACGCCTGATGATACACCCAGCCCGCCGCCATCACTGCCAGGATCGCAAGTCGCCGCGCGTTCAGGACAAAGCTGCGCAGGTCGTCGGCCTCGTCCCCGGCCGGGATCTGCCGCAGGGCCAGCCAGGCGGGCACCAGCCAGTGGTTCGACACCATTGTCGCAACCGCAATGGCGCACACGACGACCATGGAGGTCGCGGCCGAAAAGCCGCCCAGAAAGACCAGCAGCGCCAGCATGTCCTGTCCGGCGGCCACGGGCAGGGTCAGGACGTAAAGATCCGGGTTTTCACCCGCTGGCAGCAGTTCGCGCCCCATCACCGCGATGGGCAGCACGAAAAGCGACATGGCGAACAGGTAGGCCGGAAAGGCCCAGCCCGCGACATGCAGCCGCTCTTCGTCGGCGGCCTCGACCACCATCACCTGGAACATGCGCGGCAAGGTCAGGATGGCAGCCGCCGAGACAAGGATCAGCACCGTCCACCGGTCGGGTTGCAGCACCCAGCCTTCGGCCGTTTGCGGATCGGCGGCAGCGCGGGACATGCGCGACAGGACGTCGGCAGGGCCATCCGCGAGGCCCCAGACCACAAAGATGCCAAGCGCGACAAAGGCCAGCAGCTTTATGATCGCCTCCAGCGCGATGGCGGTCACGACGCCATGATGGCGTTCGTCGGCGGCAAGGTTGCGGGTGCCGAAAAGGATGGTGAACAGTGCCAGGCCCGCCGCGACCCACAATCCGGTGCCGCCAAAGGCTCCGTCATCCAGCGCCGCGCCGTTCGGCCCGTCGGTGGCAAAGACCTCGAAGGACAGCCGCACGGATTGCAGTTGCAGCGCTATATAGGGGGTCGAGGCGATGACCGCGATCAGCGTCACGATCGCCGCCAAAGGGTTCGACTTGCCGAACCGCGCCGAGATCAGGTCCGCGACCGAGGTGACATGGTGCATCCGCGCCACGCGCACCAGCCGTCGCAGGCCCCACCATGCGCCCGTGAAGACAATGGTTGGTCCCAGGTAGATCGTCAGGAACTCGAGCCCCGACCGCGAGGCATATCCGACCGCGCCATAGAAGGTCCAGGCCGAGCAATAGACCGACAGCGACAGGGTATAGACCAGCGGATGGTCAAGCCAACGCACATGCCCCCGCTCGGCCGCGCGATCGGCCGCATAGGCGATGGCGAACATCAGCGCGACATAGACCAGGCAGGCGGCGACCAGCCCCTCAAAAGGCATCGGTCTGATCCGGTTCGACTGCGGGACCGGGCGGGGCGGCCGCGTCGGTCGCATGCGGTGTTGCCGCCTCGGCGCGCAGCAGCGCGCGGTGCAACGCCCAGATCGCCATGACCAGGACGCCCCAAAGGCCAAAGATCCACACCGCACCGCCCGCAAAGCTGACGTTCTGCGGGACCCACCAGACCGGGACCAGGAACAGCAGCGCCGCCAGCACCGGGAGTACGCGCGCGGCATCCCCCAGGCGGCGCCGGTGGAACGAGGCGCGTTCCAGGAACAGCGGCCGGTCGGGCATCAGGCGGCCCTCCTCATGCCAGCATCCGGCGCACGATGGCGCGCAGGTCCTCGTTGTCGAATGGCTTGGACAGCACCGCATCGGCCTGGCCGCCGGCCATGACGGCCTGTCCGCGGGCCGTCAGCATCAGAACCGGCGTCGCCGCCAATTCACGGTCGCCCGCCGCGCGCAGGTCGTCCAGGATCTCGGCCCCCGACCGGTTCGGCAGCATCAGGTCAAGGATCACCAGGCGCGGGCGCTGCTGGGCGATGGCCTCCAGACCGCCGGCACCGTCCGGATGCAGATCGACGCGCCATCCTTCGCGCGTCAGGATGAAGCGTACCGCCTCGGCGATGTTGGGCTCGTCCTCGATCATCAGGATGTCCAGTTCCATCAGGCTCTGCCCCTCCCCGGTCAAGCCCGTTGATAATGGGCCGGATCACGGGCACGTGTCAAAGGCCGGTTGGTCAGGAACGAGGGGTCCGCACACTGGCCTGCGGCACCAGGATCGAGGGTTCGCGCCGGGCCGGGCAGTCCGGGCGCGGGCAGATCCGGCAGGCCGGTCCCACAAGCAGGGCATCCGAAGGCGCCTCGTCTTCGGTGGGCAGCAGCAGCATCAGCGCGGTGGTCAGCACCGGCCCCTCCAGTCCCTCCGGCTGGCTGCGCGTGGCATAGCTGAGGGCGCGGAAACTACGGCCCTCCGGGGTGACGATCACGCGCGACAGCGCCACCTGCGGCATTGCAAGCGCCTGGTAGAGCGGCCAGAGCGCGCAGTTGTCGCCCGGACGCGGCAGAGGAAAGCCCGAGGCCGCCCGCCGCAGCGTGGGCACGCCGGACGCGTCGCAGATCAGCAGACCCGCCCGCTCATAACCTTCCGGGCGCAGGTCCCCCAGGCGGCGCATCACCAGGTCCAGGGGCAGGCCAAGCGTCACGGCCAGCTGAACCGGGTCCAGGGCGGCGCCGCCCGTCGCGACGGCCTTGGTCAGCCGGGCATCCGGCAGCGCCGCGCGATCGGCCTCCAATGTCCTGCCAAGCGTCATTGCCAGATCGCGCGCCGCATCCGATACCAGCATGTCGAGCGCGCCCGTGCGTGAGGCGTCAGAGGCCAGCCAGGCCTCGACCTCCTCCTGCGGGGTGGCCGCGTTGCCCTCGGTTTCGAAACTGTCCAGATAGGCCACAAGCCCCTGCGCCGTCTGCGACAGCCGCCGGCTGTCCTGGTAAAGGTTGGTATGGAACCGTTGGCGCCAGTCATCGGAGATGTCCTGCTCTTCCGCGAGGATGGCGGCGGTCGAACGAAGCGAGGTGACGGCGGACAGAACCTCGTGCAGCGTGGTCAGCAGGTAAGGGTCCTGCGTCATGCGGTCCGACAGATCCACCAGCTGCCGCTCCAGCGCCCTCACCTGGCGCGACTGGGCGACCAGCAGTTCGGCCCAGCCCGGAAAACGGGCGATGAATTCGGCCACCTGCTCCAGTTCGGGCGCTGCGGCCGCACCGGCCGGATGAACCGCGGCCTCGCGAAGCGCCGCAATGCGGACCTCTTCGCGTCCTTCCGCAAGCTCGTCGGCGGGAACGTCAAGAACCTTTGCCAGCCGCGCGATCATCTCGGGGCCGACGGGGCGGCGGTTGTGCTCGATCAGGTTCAGGTAGGCTGCCGAGATTCCGACCTCGCGCGCGACGTCCGCCTGCCGCCGCGACAGGACAAGCCGCCGCTCACGGATGCGCGTTCCCGTCAGCACGGATGATCCGCTGCGGATGTTCATGGCGTGATGAACCGGATCGGCCCGGCGCACCGCAAGCCTGTCATGGCCCTAGACGGCAATGTCATGGCGGCCGGCCAGATCGGTGAAGAACTGCCAGGCCACCCGGCCCGACCGCCCCCCGCGCGTCGCCTGCCATTCGATCGCCTCTGCCCGCAACTCCGCGGGATCGATGACCAGCCCGTAGGTGGCGCAATAACCGTCGATCATCGCCAGATACTGATCCTGGTCGCAAGGATGAAAGCCCAGCCACAGCCCGAAGCGGTCAGACAGGGAAACCTTTTCCTCGACCGCTTCGCCGGGATGGATGGCCGTGGCCCGCTCATTGTCGATCATGTCGCGCGGCATCAGGTGCCGGCGGTTGGATGTCGCGTAGAGGATCACGTTCGAGGGCCGCCCGCTGATGCCCCCGTCCAGCACCGCCTTCAGCGACTTGTACTGCGTGTCGTCATGGCTAAAGGACAGGTCGTCGGAAAACAGCAGGAACCGGTGCGCCGTTGCCCCGCCCAGGACGGCCAGCAGCCGCCCCACGGAAGCCAGGTCATCGCGCGCGATCTCGACCAGCACCAGCGGCAGGCCCTGGGCCACCGCCTCGGCATGGACCGCCTTGACCAGTGACGATTTTCCCATGCCGCGCGCGCCCCACAGCAAGGCGTTGTTGGCGCCGTGGCCGCGGGCAAACTGCAACGTGTTGGCCAAAAGCGTCTGCCGCGCGCGATCAATGCCGATCAGCTGAACCAGATCAACCCTGTCCACGGCCGCGACAGGCTCCAGCCGGTCCGGATCGGGATGCCAGACATAGGCCGTCGCCTGGGCGAAGTCGGGAATAGGCACCGGGGGCGGCGCCAGACGCTCCAGCGCCGCGGCAATGCGGTCCAGGGGCCGCTGGCTCACGTGTCGTCCTCGACCCACAGGCCCTGTGCGCGCAACTCGGCCTCGCGCTTGCGCTCGATCCGCTTCACCAGCTGGATGGAAATCTCGTAAAGCCCATAGACGACGGTGAACAGCACCACCTGGGAAATCACGTCAGGGGGCGTCGCAACGGCGGCCAGAACCAGGATGGCCAGCACCGCATAGCGGCGCACCGAGGCCAAACCCGCCGCGGATACCAATCCCGCGCGCCCCATCAGCGTCAGCAGGACCGGCAACTGGAAGCTGAGGCCAAAGGCGAGGATGAACTTGGTGGTCAGCGACAGGTATTCGTCAACCGAGCCCTGGAAGACGATGGCCGCCAGCGGCGTCGCAGGCCTTGGGGCTGTGGCCGTGGCCGCATCATCAGGCAGTTGCAGCGGCCCCTGCTGAAAGCCCAGGAAGAAGTCATAGGCCATCGGCAGGATGACATAAAAGGCAAAGGCGGCCCCGATCAGGAACATCACGGGCGAGGCAACCAGGAACGGCAGAAACGCCGCCTTTTCGTTGCGATAAAGCCCCGGCGCCACAAAACGCCACATCTGGTAGGCGATGATCGGAAAGGCCAGCACAAAGCCCCCCAGCAGAGAGATCCGGATCGCCACAAAGAAGCCTTCCTGCAGCTTCAGCAGGATCAGGCCGCATTCCTGGCCGCGGTCTTCAAGGGCGTGACAGATCGGCTGCGTCAGGAAGTTATAGATCGGGTTCCAGACCGTGTAGCACAGCACCATCGCCGTGATGAAGGCGACCATGGACCAGATGATTCGGGTCCGAAGCTCGGCCAGATGCTCGATCAGCGGGGCCGAACTGTCGTCCAGGTCGTCAGGCTTGGGGGTTTTGGTGGCCACGTCACTCGTCCTTCATGTCGGACCGGCGCACGGCATGCAGGCGGCGTTGCGGCGCAGCGACGGCTGGTGCCGGAGCCGGCAGCGTGTCCGCAGTCCCAGGGCTCGCAGGCCCGGCGGAGGCGGGACTGGCGGGCGCGGCACTGGCAGACGTTGCCGCGGCTGCGGGCGTTGTCGGGGAAGAGGGATCGGGCTGCGCGCCTTTGTGCGGCGTCGGACGCTTGGGGTCCCATTTCTCGAACCGCTCGGTTGCGCGGTCCAAGGCATCCAGACCCAGCCCCTTCTTCGAGGTCAGGTTCTTCACGTCGCGCAACGAGTTCGCCGCCTCGTCCAGTCCAGACCCTTTGGCGGCATCTTCCATGGCCGAGCTGAACTCCCGCGCCATCGAGCGTGCGCGGGACGTGATCCGGCCCAGGGTGTGGAACAGATGCGGCAGGTCCTTGGGACCGACCACGATCAGCGCGACGACGCCGATCAAAAGCAGTTCGGTCCAGCCGATGTCCAGCATGGGACGCGCCTTTCGGGCTTAGCCGCGGTCGGTCGTGTGAGGGCCGGGCGCAGTGGTGCCATGCGGCGTCACGTCCCGGGCGCGTTCGCCCGGCAGGTCACGGGCCAGCGGGTCACGGGCCAGCGTGTCGCGGGGTGTATCGCGCGGCTCGGCGGCGGCGTTCTCGATTTCCTCGCTGCCATCCTTGACGCCCTTCTTGAAGGCGGTGATGCCCTTGCCGACCTCGCCCATCAGGGACGAGATCTTGCCGCGCCCGAACAGGACCAGCACGACGACCGCGATCAGAAGAAGGCCCGGAAGGCCGATGTTGTTCAGCATGAGAGACTCCCTTGCCAGGCGGTCCAACCGCCCGCAGGCGA
>Ga0194112_10009206_pt1 | contig 12609 bp, 9 predicted proteins | sample TA2MahC400mmetaG_FD_146191 | JGI IMG/M metagenome (GOLD analysis project Ga0194112, IMG submission 146191) | Freshwater microbial communities from Lake Tanganyika, Tanzania - TA2015016 Mahale Deep Cast 400m | ecosystem: Environmental > Aquatic > Freshwater > Lake | place: Tanzania: Lake...
CGCCGGCGAAACCGGCGAAATCCCCAGCAACAAGGATATCGCCACGCGCATGAGGGTGGACGAGAGCCATGTAGAGGAGTATCGTCGCTTCAGCTATGAAGACCTCCGTGCGAGACTATCTCGGATCGACAACAAGGGCCGGGAAAAGACCGCAATGGACACCATAGGCAAGGAGTTCATGCACATGTCCTCCGCTATCGTATCGGAAATCGCCTGCGCCCACGTCAAGCAGGACGGGGCACCAGTATCCGAGAAAGAAGCCGCGCAGTTGGCGTGGAAGGCTTTCGAGTCCTGGTCACCGGCGCTGTCGAATTTCCCGAACCATGTGCGCAAAGAGATCGCAAGGGGGCATAAGCCCACCTACGCGAAAGTCAATCGGACAAAGACCGGCTACCACACCATGTGGAAGATGGTAGCCCGTACCGACAAGACGCTCTAGTCATCAACACGCGGCGGCAGTATCCTCAGGGATGCTGCCGCCTCGGCGTATACTCCCGGAAATCCTAGGGTTCTAAAGTTTTCCGTACCTGACCAGTTTTCGCCTGACCACCGGGTGGTTTAGTTTGCTGAGGCCTTTGCCTCAATCTGGCGCACCGCTTCACGGGAAAGTTTAAGATGCGACCCTATGGCGCTGAGCCTCTGCACGGGATCCCCGTCCAGACCGTATCTACGGACTATCACGTACATCTCTCTGTCGTCCAGGGACGACAACCCGTAGCGCTCCAGACTCGTGACCTCTTGTTTGTTCAACACTAAGTCCTCGACCGTGGATCCCGGGTCCACCACGGTTTCCCCTAGGTCGCCCTCCCCTTCGTCGCCCAGCGGACGGGACAGGGAGTCGAGGGCGGGTGAGTGCAGCACGCGCTTGATAGCCTCGATGCTGGCCCCGGATTCTTTCGCGATCGCCGCATAGTCTATGAAGCCTGCGGGGCCCTTGCCGGCCAATTCTACTTTTTTGGCGGCCCGTAGTATGTCCGGCCTCTTCTCGAAATCCCCGGGGTTGAGTTGCTTGAAGTCGGCGTCACGCACGGCTTTCAAGCATTCGCGCTGGATGGGCTTGTACGCCCATGTGGAGAATTTGGAGCCATACTTGGGGTTGTACGAGTTTATCGCCCGCATAAGTCCCACCACCGCCGCCCCCTCGAAGTCGCGGGAGTCGTCCCGGGTGGATGATGCCGTGAACTTTTTCACATAGTTTATGACCAGTCCGTAGTTGAGCATGACTATTTTGGTGTCGATTTTTTCCAGATCTTTGCGCAGCTTGTTGACTTTTCGCGCCACCGCCGCGGATTTGCTCGGCTTTTTGGTCAGCGCCCCCAGGTCCTTGACCGTCTGGGCCCTGAGGCTGAACAGTTCCTGGTTTCTCAGGTTGTACTCCGTGCCGCTCATGCTGGCAACCGGGAGGCCGTCGGGCCCCAATGGTTTAACGTTGTTCGTCATAATATACTATAAAGTAAGTACAGTATCGGTACTTCCCCCGACCTAGTAATGTGCCCTGCCGCCGCCGTGCCGCACTCGCTCCCTCCCGGCCGTTTACTGCGCCGGCGCCTACTCCTGCCATTCGTTCATCGCTGCCGCGTATATGTTGTAGCCGTGCCGCCCGGTTACGCTCTTTCGGCTACCGGACTCCCCGAGTATGGCGTCGGTGAGGTCCGCCTTGGCGCCGACCATCTTCAATATGCCCTCCTCGATGGTTCTACTGAGTGTAAAGTTTATGATCAGGTACCTTTTACTTACGTCCCCGTCGATCCTGTGTATCCGGTTGGCCCGCTGGACCATGGTGGATGGTTTGAAGGCGAGGTCGAAATTGACCAGGGTTGAGCAGCACTTTCCGAGGTTCAAACCTTCGCTGGCGGCGTCCGTGGCCAGGAAAACCGTGGGTCCGGGGCTGTCTTCCGTCCCGGGGGTGTTGAACTTAGCCACGGCCGTGTCCCTGTCCTGCCGACTGGTCCCCCCGTTGAAGGTGACGTAACGAATGCCGTCCTCGTCGAATCTCTCGGCGATCAGATCGGACATGGATCGAAAACCCGTGAACACCACCAGTCTCTCGGCGTTGACCTGCATCTCCCCGGCCAGCAGGCGCAGTTCGTCGAGTTTCGGGCCGTCTATGTCCGGTATGAGACCCGCTAGGACCATCGCATTCGCGCTAGCCGCCGGGCTGCCCAGGACCAACTTAGGGGATGAGCACATCAGGCGCAGCATTCCCACCGCGGTCATGGCCGCGCCGGACTCTATCTCGTCTTCCACCTGGCCGTCGAGTACGCCGATATTCCGTTTGTCCATGGCGGCCCGCGCTATCTCTTCGCGCGCGTCCCGGTGGGCCTGCCTGAGCGCGTGGGCGAGCTTGGGGTCAGGGTCCAGCACCTGGTTTTTTACCAGCAAACTCGGCAGATGGGCGGCGACCTGTTCCTTGCGGTTGCGTATGTAATGGGGGTTGGAACGTTGCTTTAGTTCGCCCAGGTTGCGGGCGCCTTCGAACCCGCCGAATCTGCCCGGGTAGGTGTAGCGGTTGAAAAAATCCATCACTCCACCGAACATGCCGGGAACCACGAATCCGTTCATCAGGGTGTACCATTCTCCCGGGTTGTTCTCGACCGGTGTTCCGCTCAGGGCCAGTCTGCGGGAAGCCTTTACGGCCAGGTTGCGCATGGCCGAAGTACGTTTGCTTGTCCGGTTCTTCAGGCGGTGGGCCTCGTCTGCGACCAGCAGGGAACCATTGACCAGGGGCACTATGCGCTTGTAGTCTATGTGCAGCAGGTCGTAGTTCAACACCACCCACCTCGCCCCGGTGGCTTCCCCGTACAACTTCTCCCTTTTCTTCTTGTCACCGTCGATGACCACCACGTCCTCGCTGCCGGTGAACCTGGTGATCTCGCGCGCGAACTGGGTTTTTATGGCCCCGGGCACGACTATCACCGTTCTCGTCGCCGCCTTTCTATTCTCCATGAGTTCCCACGCCCATCCTATGGCCGTGGCCGTCTTCCCTAGTCCAGGTTGGTCCCATACCGCAAAACCGCTACGCTCTACGGCGACCGCGACGTTAAGGGCCTGGAACTCGAAAAGTGGCTCCAGGAGACCGGCCGGCTGGAGGCTCGGCCCGATGCGGGCGCGTTCACCCCTGTAGATCTCTTCGGTTAGGGGGTCCAGGAACGTAACGTCGAAGCCTTTGTCCAGCCATTCCTTGACCACGTCCCTGCCGGGGAAGTTTTTCACGAAGGCACTGTGGGCCCTGGGGTCACCGACCACCTTGAAGGCGCCCACCCGGGTATCGAAGGTCACGGTTATCGCCGAGGGGGTGAGTATCCTCGAGGGGTCCGCGAGAACGCCGCGGGCCACCAGTTCGCTCAGGGCCGCGGCACTCGTACCAGGGTAAGACAAGCCCTGTTCGCTCTTCTCCCACTGGGCCCCGGCCACGCTTCTCAGGCGCGAGAACAGGTTCTCATCCCTGGAACCGACGTGCACCACGTACGGCCGCCTGAGGGTGCCCGCCACTATGGTGGCAGGTGCGGCCGGTTGCACAACCTCGTTTTCTTCCAAGAGTTCGTCCACATATACGTCAGTCAGGCCGTCTGTTTCGAACCATTTTCTCAGGGTTTCCACGGCCTGGGAGGTGACGTCGACGCTCCAAGTTTTGGTCTGCCCGTCGTAGCGTGCGTACGGAAGGGACTTCACTTTCTCCACTAAACTAGGGTCGTACCTGAAAGAAAGCTTGAAGGTGCTTCCTTCTCGGGTCAGGTATATGGGCCTGTTCAGGTTGGAGGTAATGCTGGCCACACGTTCTATTGTGCCTGTGTGCAGGTTTTCCACACTTAAGATACCCGACCCCGGGTGAAAGCCCCCGCGGGACCGAGTGTTACGATAATAAGCATCATGCAAGGCCAGACGCGGTACGGATCCCCGAGGGTACCTGCCGCTAGCGCCTGCGCTGTCCTGAGGGCTCGCGCGGCAAAGAACGTGAAAGATCTCCGCATGGTGGACGTGGTGGACATGGCCGCTTCCGCCCTGAGCGCCGACGCCTGGGTGGCAATAACCGGGAGTTCGGACATGACCGAGGCCTACAAATACGGACCGGACGCCGTTAAGGTGTTGGCGGCGTGCCTATCGAGGGCGTGCGGCTACCCGGGGGAGTACGATAAGGACTACTGGAAACAAGGCAGCCCGTCTCTACCGACCTCGGACGATTACCTGGTTTTATTGAAGGATCACCAAGGATGGGCGGCCGAAATGTGCCCCACCGCCTGCAATCTGGTGCTAGCCAAGGCCGGCGCAGACCTCCTGGCCGCGGGGGACAACAATGACTACGGCAGGTACGGGGCCCTGCTCATCCTGGTGGCCGAGCAGACATAGGCAAAGGCCACACGTACCCGCCCTATGACATGTATGAGTCATAGGAATAGATACGTGTGGCCTTATTGCTAGAGGGCGGTCGCCGTTTTGTAGGTGACCGAGAACTCTTGGTACACCGAGGATCTGTCCTTGGGGGACCAGAGTGCCGCGACGGTTTCCGCGTGGTCTCTGTACGACGATTTCACGTCCCTGACCACGGGGGTCAGTTCGGGGCGTCGTCTGCTTTTGCAGACGTTCTCGATATACCGTGCCACTATTTCAGGGCATACGATCACCGTAGTGATGAATCCTCCCGAGGCGGTAGGATGTCGCACTATGGTGTGCGCGGTCATCACCGGGTCCGGCAGTCCGCCCATGAAGCTGAAGTCGTATTGGTTTCTATGGTCACCGTACTCGACTTTGTCGCTGGATACCACACCAAACGCCACCAGTTCCGACTGGTTGAAGTAGGTTTCATACCTGTCTACCCACATGGAGGCGACGTCGCTCAGGACGCTGGTCACTTTATGGGACCATGCCCGTGTCGCGAAGGCATTCAAGGTTTCTCCGGTCGACGGTTGGCTGTCGACCGGGAAATCGAAGAGACTCAACTTCTCCGGCGCGCCCACAATTCTGGCCAAGTCGTCCTTGCCAATCAGGGAGTACACGCTCTCCACACTGGTTGCGCTGTTGTCGCACATAGAAAACCACAATTCACGCAAATTGCGCAACGGGTTGTTCTTCGTGTAATTGTAACCTTCGGTGTCTCCGCAGACGGATAAAGCCGCGCGGCCACCCCAAATGTCGCTGTTGTACGAACTGCCTGATTGCTCCAGCAGGGTTTTGATGCAACTAAGGGCGGCGTAGCGCATCGATTCGCTGTGTACGGTTTGCGGGGATTCCGGGAGTAGGGAGTTGTCGATGAGTGTCAGGCACTCGTCGCGCATATTCTCCAGTCCGGTGAATTGCCCCTTGTTATTCACGTGCTCGCGAAGGTTTCGTAGCCCCGTGTTGTAACGCAAGGCCAGCAGACCGGGGTATCCTTTGAACTGGTCCACGGCGGACTTGTCTAGCAGGTAGGAGACGCCGCTCGCTACCGACTCGAGGAATTTCGCGGCTGCCGTAAGGTCCTTCTCCGCACTGGTCTGGATGATGCTTTTTTCGCATTCGACGCAGACCTTTTTTTGGCCGCTTAGTACTTGGGTGAAACTAAGGTCCTGGGTCACTACCCCGGTACTCTTTAGTTTTTCGCAGTAGCGGGACGCGTGCAGGTGGCCCCGCGTTCCGTTGGAGTACCAAAGTCTGTTGCCTTGGAACTCGCTGACCCCCAGGCCTCTAAGCTTTCTTACCAATTCGATTACGCCCATAAGATCTGGCTCCTTTTCGGTGATCTGGCTTGTGATTTGGTGTCTTTACCGTTGGCGCAGGGATACGTCGGGGAAATCCCCCGGCCGGTTACGGGGCTATGCTGCTACGGAGTTTCTCCAGGCCCTTGTCGCGTTTTTGGCGGATCTGTCTGGGGGTTACACCGAGTCTTGCGCACGCTTCCGAGGTGTCCAGGTCCTCCAGCACCAGCAGGCGTATGGCCTGGGCTTCCTCGGCCGGCAACATGTCGACCAAGGAGTTCAGGTAATCTTTCTCCAAAGATTCCAGCACGGCCTGCTCCACGTCTTCCGTGGATTTGAGGTTGCTGAGCGCGGTGCCTCCGTCCTCGGTGTTGCCGACGTCCAGGGAAGCGGCGGGTCTTGTGCGCTGGATTATCTCGAGATGTTTGGTGCTTATGTTGGATTTCTCCGAGATTTCCCGCAAGGTAGGAGTCCTGCCCAGGCTCTGGGTGAGGTCGTGCTCGACGCTGTTGGCTATGCGCGCCATGGCGCCCAGTCGCTTGGGGACGGGGCTTTCCGCACGTATCCCGTCCCGCATGGCGCCGACTATTCGGGTGCACGCGTAGGTGGAGAAGGCGAACCCCAGCGAGGGATTGTACTGTCGCAGGGCCGCGCGCAGGCCGAGCCACCCCCAGGTGAGCAGGTCCCCGGGTTCTATTTCGCCGTAGTTGCGCGCGAGTTTGTTCACCTGGTGCCATACCAGGTTTACGTGTTTTGCGCTCTCTAAGCGGACCATTTCCCAGCCTATGTCCGCCAGGGGACCTTTGCACAGGGGGGAGGCGATGGTCACGTCGAAGGTTCTCTCACTGGTGGCGAAATTGTCGTAGATTTTCTCAAGGTGCTGGCAGTAGGCCCGGTCTTTCAGTTTGTTCTTCAAGTTCACCAGATCATGAAGGTGTTTTACGCTCAGGGCCTTGGTGGTGCCCCTCTGGGCGTCCAGGTCCCGCATGTCGTCGATATAAATTCCGTCCTGGGCCAGCACGGCCAACCATCCCGAACTCGTTCGTAGAGCCGCAGGCGGTATGGAGGTTTCGTACGATAGTTGGCTGCTCGCTGAGACGATTGCCGTCTCCACGAATTCCTCTGCCGCGGGCAAAAGTCCGTGCAGGACGCATTCGTAGGGTTTTTCCAGGATTTGTGTCCCCCTGAGCCAGTTCAACGTGTAGGCATAGAGGTATTCGGTGGTGTGCGGCACTTGCCGTCTCTTCAGGGCTCTGGACACGACGGAGGTTACGTGGGCGACGCGTTCGATGGTCCCGGATATGTCGGGATGGCCGTCGACGTTACTTTTTACTCCGTGTGTACTCACCCTTACAACTGTTCTAGCCGGACAACCCGATGCAAGAGTCGATTATTCGACCATCACCGCGCTCAGGGTGCCGAGAAGGTGGGAAATTGCCGCGTCTCCTTGCCCGCGTTTGGCGAGATAGTCCGCCCGGACGGCGGCTTTGAGCAGCAGTTTGAGGTTTTCCTCCCCGACGTTTTGCCCGAAAGTACGCGCGGCGTTCCGGGCGTAAGGGGTCGTGTCTCCCACGTATCTGCTCAAGTCTGTGTCGCTGATCAGGGAGTCGCGGCACAGGACAAGGGAGGTCAGGCATCTTTTGCCGATGTAGGCTATGGCGGGTATGGGGTCCAGTACGGGCATCAGGGAGCGCACCGAGTCCCAGTCGCCTTTTTCCGCGTAGCCCAGGACTTCCCACGGTACCCCAGTTTTGGTGTCCGTTCCGGCCAGGACCGCTATCTGCCGCACCGTGGGTTCCGTCCACCCTCCGGCCGCTAGTGCCGTCACCACGCCAATCGCCCGGTCCACGTCGTGGCCCAGACGGTTGTTTATTTCTTTGATGCAGTTCAGGTCCAGGCGCACCCCCAGGCGTTCCCCTACCTGCTGCCATAGTTTTATGTTCATGTCCTTGCTTTTGAAAGTCAGGTCGCGGATCTTTACTTTGTTTTCTATGAGCCTAGCGAGGTCTTTCGAGATTCTGGTCCCTTCGCCGCGGTTGCCGGACCCCTGTAGGAGCGCCCGTGCGGCTTTCGCCGCGTCTTTTTTCTCCACATCCTCCAGGTGGGTCAGCAGCAGGGGGGTGGGGAACAGCGAACCGGTGTCGACAAGGTCCGTCCATCCTTCTTGCGAACAGTCGACCAGCGAGTATGTGCGGGTCTTGTCGCGGTACAGTTCGCACAGCAGCGGATGTCCCGTGTACACTTCGGCGTCGGTGTTCTGCATGTCCTCTACAGTCCCCTGCGCGCCTCCGACCGCCCTTATCGGTCCCGTATCAGTGCCGACCCGTACGCGGCGGGTACAGTAGTGCCCATGCGAAGCAATAAAGTCTCTGGTTGGCGTTTTTTTGCGCTGGTTCTGCTGCTGTCCGGGCTTTCCGTTTCCTGGGCGTCGGCTCTCAGGGCGGCTTCCGAGGACTCCGAGTCCTGTTTGTCGGGACCGGAGGACTTGGACATGTTGGAGGAATACATGATGACCGTGCTTTTTGAAAGGCCTTTTGCCGACACCATAGTGCGTGTGGAACTTAAACCGACCCTCGGCAAGATGACCAAGGGGCGCGTGCCTTTGCGCAATTGGCGGACTACCGTAGGGGACGACGGCGTAATTTTCGAGAAGACCACCGATGGCGCGAACCCCGCCGACCTGGGTTTCGTTGCCGGGCTGAAGTACGGTACCCGCGTGGATTACGTGGAGGTGGCGATGGTCCTGGTGCTGGAGGACGGCACCACGCTTACCTGGGGCGGGGATGCGTCGTCCAATCTGCCGTACCAGCGGGCATTTTGGCGCGAACTACCCGAAATACCGGGGATAGGCGATGTCACCGAGATCGTGCTCGACGTGGAGCCGTGCTACAACGAGGATTTCATCCTCAGGCAAACCGGTCCCAGTAAGGCCATAGTTGCGGCTCTCGGTACGGCTTCCTTGGCCCTAATAGGGACCGTGACTTACTTGATTTGGGTCAGGATGCGCTTACGATGATAAATATGGTTAAACGCGCGTTGTTTGCGTCCCTGTTCGTCTTTCTGGGTCTTCCGGTTTCCCACGCTCATGCCGCCGCCCCGTCGGTGACCCCTCCTTCGTCGCCATCTGCGGTTCCCCCGATTTGCCCCCGTCCGGGAGGGACTTTAGAAGGCGTTACGTGTTTTTATACAACAACGAGATATAGTAATGTTTACACGGTCGCACGAACATACGTGCACACTAACACCTACGAGGCCACCTGGGTCCAGACGGTTAGGAAGGAAATCCCCGTCGCGCCCTCTATAAGTATACGCCCGGCTGTTAACAAGACAGAAATGGTCCCCGTGCCGGGATACTACAGGGATGTAGTAGTGAAGAAGGAAATTCCCCAGGACCCGATCTGGGTCCCGGCTGTTACTAAGTGGGAGCCCGGCAAACCGGCAGTGTACGGCACCGTATACGATAACGTTCCCCAGGACCCGATCTGGGTCGCGGCTGTTACTAGGTGGGAGCCCGGCAGAGAAGTAGTGGTTTCCTCCGGCTACTGGCAACCGCAGCCCGGCATACGGGTGCCCAGAACGGTAGTGACAGGCTACGAACTATCGTACAGCACGCGTCGGGTTTGCGCCGAGTACTGGCGTGGCCGCTGCGTGCAGTACCGGAACGAAAGTTATGTGAGCGGTCGGAGCCCCGTGTATGGCACCGTATACGATAACGTTCCCCAGCCCTCGATCTGGGTCGCGGCTGTTACTAGGTGGGAGCCTGGCAGAGAAGTAACGGTTTCCTCCGGCTACTTGCAGAGACAGCCTGACAAAAAGGTGCCCAGACAGGTAGTGATTAGCCCTGCGACGGAGCCCAAACAAGTAGTGGTTACCCCTGCCTTCTTTCGCGAACAGCAGCCCAAAGTCGATACAATCATCGAGAAAGTGTGGGTTCCGGCGAGCTCGTATGCTCAAACAGTATTGACTTGCCCTGATATGGGGGTGGTTAAAGGGGAACTAAACGGCAAGAACTGTCAGTACATCACTCCCCCAAAACCAATAATCGACTTCGTGGAAGAGACCCGGTCGGATACCATGCACCCGTCGTGCGAAGTGGATACGCGGGATGCTAGTTGCGGCGACCACGAGACAATACCCCAAAACGGACGAGAATACAAGTTCAAAACGCACACTCTTCCCAACCCCCCGAAATTTCAGCAGTCCGCCGCACCACGACTGATCCAGGATATCGTGTCCGAGCCGGCCGTATGTCCTAACGGATATGTCCTGGTGGACGACGTGTGTGTACCCACTGCAACCACGACGACCACGACGACCACGACGACCACGACGACCACGACGACCATTGTCCCACCGTCGACCACGACGACCACGACGACCATTGTCCCACCGTCGACCACGACGACCACGACGACCATTGTCCCACCGTCGACCACTCTCCCACCGTCGACCACTCTCCCACCGGCGACCACTCTCCCACCGGCGACCACTGTACCGCGCAACATAAAGCCGTCTTAAAGAGTAGCGGACACCCAACCGCTACCCCGTGTCCCTGCGACGCGGGATACGCGGATGGTTTTATGGTTTAAGTTTGCAGACCTCTCCTGCGGTTTTCGCCGGCGGCACGGTTACCGGCCTGCGGAGAGTCGTGGACGTGGTACTTCCACCCTCCCCGCCCTCCGCTTCGCCGTCAACCGCGTCGTCGATCGGTGCGCTGTCCGGCTGGATTTCGTTTCCCGCACCCTCGAGACCCAAAACGGGCTCGGGGGTTTCCTCGGTCGCAGGGTTCGTATCGATTCCCGGCACCAAGACGGGTGTTATCACTTCCGTCACTGCAGGCTCGGGGGAAATTTCTTCGTAAGGCACGTCGTATACGGTGCTGTACACCAGATTCTTCACGAACTCGGCGTCCCATCCCTCGGCGGGCACCAGAGGAGGGGTGAGACCGAGGAACTTCACCCCCGTGGCGTCCGAGCCGGAAAGACCCGCCAGGACGCCGAGAAGGTTGGGGTCCAGGTTGGTTTTCACGTTGGCTCCCAGGACTGCCGCAATGGCCGGCCAGCGGGTAAGGAGGTCGATGGGGTCTTTCTGGGCGGCAAGCGAGGCCAGCAGGCATCTTTGGCGTCCCATGCGTGAATAATCAGAATCGGTTTTCCTGCTTCTGGCGAAACTCAGGGCGTTGGTCCCATCCATATAATGCCACCCCTTGTTGAGGTCGGTGGTGGTTTCTTTGCTACCGGACACCGGCCCGGGCACCGAGAGATCCTTGTCCACGTACACGTGCACGCCCCCTGCGGCATCTATGACGTTTATGAACCCGCCCATGTCCACCATGATCCAGGCGTCCAGGGGCATCCCTAGAAGGGTCGCCACACTATAGGACAACAATGTCGCGCCGGGATAATCCCCGCCCCCTACCGCCGACTCCACGGCTTCCGGGTTGCGCTCCCCCCACCAGTACAGGGTGTTGAGCAGGTTTTGGTAACCGCGCGGGAAGTATGTGTCGCGCAGGTACTCCGGTATCGGGGCGTTCTTCAGGTTGCGCGGAATTCCTATCACCGTGGTGTTCAGGGTTTCCAGATCGATGGACACGACGTTCATAGAGTCGGTCCGCGCGCCGTACCTGTCGACGTCCGCGTCGCTGCCGATGAGTAGCACGTTCAACCGTCCTTTCCGTCCATCCTTCCCCGCCCGCGCCAGCACTCCTTCCGAGGTCCCGCCCGCCACCGCGGGCAGGTACTGTTCCACCTTCGGCATGGGGGAGACGGTGAATATGTTCGTGGCGGCATTCACGTAGGGGTTAACCACGTATACCGAACTTGCCGCAAGGGCCAGCACCGCGGAGACCAGGGAGATCTTGGAAAATAGTATGCTTTTGGTCAGGTGCGGGTACCTGTACCTGCGGGCGAGGCACACCCCGCTAATCGACGCAACGCACAGGTACACGAAAGAGAACATGAGGAACATCAGGCGCGGCGGGTCACCGAGGACGGCCACGCCCGCCGATGCCGTGTAAGCCGTCACACCCAGGGCGCAGGCGTACATCCCGAGCAGGATGCGCCCGTAGCCTCTGCGTCTCCTGTCCCGCATCAGGTCCCACCCGGGCACCATCCCGTTTAGGCAGATTTTGAGGAAGTTGTTGAGCACTTTCAGCAGGTAAAGCATGGTGGCCTAGTATTGTGCACGGGGACCGGGATCTGGCATTGCGCGACCCGCGCACCCGCAGAGCGCACGTCAGGGCCGGTACTTGTCGGCTACGAGTTTCGCGAGCTCCTGCGCGTAGGTCTCCTTGCCTTTCTCGGTCATGTGTACGCCGTCGTACTCGATCAGTTCGTCGTCCCGCAGAGTCAGGTCGTACCAGTCGAACAGCACCGTGTTCGGGTGTTCGGCTGCCGCGTCCCGGATTAAATCGTTGGTTTTGTCCAGATCGTTCCAGTTGTAGCGGGCCACGGTAACCAGCACAATCATGCGCGCCTTCTTAAGGCCGACCATGTAGTCATCTAGTTCGTCTTTCGTGAAATCGCCGAAGTTCCCGGCGTGCACGACGACGACGTCCGTCTGCCCGGCGTCGACCAGGGTCTTGGCGATGGCGAACATTTCCGCGGATCCCCGGCTCCGTTCAGCGTCGGTGTCCATGCCGCGGCGCGCCAAAGCGTCGGTCAGGGAAAGGACGGTGGAGTCTCCCAGGACTACCACCGTGTACGTCGACTCGACGACAGGCTCCCCGGTATTACCCGCTTGCACGTTCTGCTCGATGAGGTTGACCGTGGGTTTGGCCGTGATAAGTACGGCCGCCACGCCCAAAAACAGGGCGCAGAAACCGGCCCCGACAACCTTCCGGTATCTGGGAGGAAAGGATGTCGTGAACCACGCCTTAAATCCGTGGCGTCTGACGGGATTCTCGAAGTACCGGTAAGACAGGTCCGCTACCACTATC
>Ga0194112_10009211_pt1 | contig 12605 bp, 9 predicted proteins | sample TA2MahC400mmetaG_FD_146191 | JGI IMG/M metagenome (GOLD analysis project Ga0194112, IMG submission 146191) | Freshwater microbial communities from Lake Tanganyika, Tanzania - TA2015016 Mahale Deep Cast 400m | ecosystem: Environmental > Aquatic > Freshwater > Lake | place: Tanzania: Lake...
GAGAACCGGAATGCTCCATCCCTTTATCCTGGCATCGAATGCTGGGATGCCGACAGCCGGCAATACGGCTCCGGATGGACGGATGAACTGATGCAACGTTTGACCGGGCAGTATCCCGATGCCTATTTCTGCTTCGTCATTGGCGCCGACAATCTACCCTCGCTCGACCGCTGGCACAATTTTGCCTGGCTGGCGGAAAACGTCCATTTCATCATCGTCCCCCGCTTAGGACAAAGTGATGTATCGCCCCTCCGGGGCTTGGGCTTGGGGTGCCGGCTACCGGTGTGCAGGGGTTCCGCTTCGCTACACACCCTGCCTAAGATGGTGTCGCCCCTACCGGGGCTTTCCCTCAGATTTTCCTGGGTGGAGATGCCCATGGTGCCTGTTTCCTCCAGTGATATCCGTGCCAGGATCCGGACAGGAAAAAGCATCAGCGGTTTGGTGCCCGAACTGCTCGAACCCGACATCATCCGCCTGTACTCTGATGAATGATCGGACAAGCGCCGCTTATGCAACAGACCGGAGATGATGGGGCGCTGAAGGAAAGCGCCCCTACGACTGGACAAGTTACGCTTATGCACAGTACCCGAACTGATCGAACCCGACATCATCCGCCTGTACTCTGATGAATGATCGGACAAGTTACGCTTATGCAACAGACCGGAGATGATGGGGCGCTGAAGGAAAGCGCCCCTACGACTGGACAAGCTCCGCTTATGCAACGGAGCGCGGGAATGCTTCCCTGGATGTTGACCGGTGGGATCTGTTACACCGGAGGCGTCCTGTTTTACGTCGGGAAACGGCTGCCCTATCACCATGCCATCTGGCATCTCTTTGTCCTTGCCGGCAGCATCTGTCACTTTATTGCCACGTTAATACCGGGCAAATCATAACTTCAGGATAGAATATGAGAACCATAACCAAACGCATCCTCGCCATCCACGACCTGTCCGGCTTCGGCTTCAGCTCACTGATGGCAGTCATCCCGATCATGACGGCGATGGAGATCCAGGTCTGTGCCCTGCCCACCGTTATTTTATCTGCCAACACCTGTTACGACGGCATCCAAAGCGTGGATATGACAACCCACCTCAAGGCATTCGCCACCCATTGGCAAGATCTTGACCTCCATTTCGACGCGGTCTATAGCGGCTTCCTCGGTTCGCCGGAGCAAGCCCGGATCGTTGCCGGGATCATGGCTTATTACCGTGAAAGGAATGTGCCCTGCATCGTGGATCCCGTGATGGCGGACAAGGGTGAGCTCTATTCCTGCTTTGATCGCAGCATAGTGGATGCCATGCGTCAACTGATCCGCCAGGCGGACGTTATCACTCCCAATCTCAGCGAAGCCGCGCTCCTGCTCTCCGAAAGCTATCCCGAACGCCTGAGTGCGGGTCAGTTGGAGGACTGGACCCGCCGTTTGGGTGAGCTTGGCTGCCGCAATACCCTGATCACCGGCGTCCTGCTCAAAGGAATGAACTCCCAGCATTCCATTTCTGCCTACAATAGCGAGCACGACCAATACCGTCACCTCCAGCACAAGGCATTTGCCGGTGACTTCCCCGGCTCCGGAGATATCTTTGCCACCGTACTGACCGGTGCCCTCGTCTGGGGCAAGAGCTTGATCCGCGCCATTGACATCGCCGGTGAATTTGTCTATCAAACGATAGAACATACCGCTCTGTCGCCGCGTCCTTTGAGTGAAGGAATCGCTCTGGAAAAGACCCTGCATCGCTTGCACAGCATTCCGGATGCCTGATCCCCGCGGTATCTGCGTCACTGATCTCGATGGCACCCTGCTGACCAGCGACCGCCAGATCACGGATGCCAGTTTGGCGGCGCTGCATGAGCTCGGTAAGCGCCGGATCATGCGCATCATCGCCACCGGCAGATCCCTCTATTCATTCAGCCGTGTCCTGCCCCCTGATCTCCCGATCGACTACATTATTTTCTCCACCGGCGCGGGCATTATGGAATGGCGGAGCCGGCAGATCATCCACCGCACCAATCTCAATGCCGGACAAATCAGCCGGGCGATGACCGTCCTGAACCGGATGAAGATGGATTATGCGCTTCACTATCCCATTCCGGAGACCCATCGCTTTTTTTACGTGCAGGCAGAGAAGGTCCCCGATTTCCAGCGCCGCTGTGAATACTATGCCGAATTTGCCTCACCTCTGACCAATGCCAGCGCCATGAACCTCCAGACCGCCACCCAATTCCTCGCCATTACCGAGCCCGACCGGATGGCGGATGTGGATCGCCTGAGCCGGATGCTATCCCCGTTGACCGTCATTCGCACCACCTCCCCGCTGGACTTCCGATCCTTGTGGATCGAGGTCTTTGCCACCGGTGTCAACAAAGGCAACGCCGTATTGCGTCTGGCGGAAGACCTGTCCTGCCCCCGCTCCCGCATCATGGTGATAGGCAATGACTACAACGATATCGATATGCTTCGCTTGGGGGTTGCTTCCTATGTCACCGCCAACGCTCCGGAGGATCTCCGCCAGGAATTTCACAACGTCTCGCATCACGATGATGATGCCTTTCGTGAGGCGGTTACGGATTGGTTGGACAAACTCGATAATTAGCGGTTCAATCCGCTATATTGGCTCCCCCGATTACCTGATTTGACCTCATCGCTCTGCTTCAGTACCATTTGATCAATATCAAATGCCCTGGCTCCTCCCCGTTTTCTACCCCAGAAAGGACAGCCGCAACCAGTTCCGTTTCCCCTGTTCTCCTTGCTTGATTACCTTAGTATAACCTTAGTATAACCTTACGGTTGTAAGGTTATACTAAGGTTATACTAAGGTAATCAAGCAGGGATGAAGGGATGGTTTCCACATCAGCGCAGCCATCCCATCGCGGTCGCTTTTCCGGTAGCCATGACGGCGAAACCAGGCTGCCTTCATCCAGAAGGGCAGGATCAGTCCCCAGGCAGCCATACCTTTGGCTTCCAGACCTCCTGATCAATGATCTCGTTTTCCCTTCGGGTTCGCTTCGAGATGGCTTCGAGACTCGGCGATCTCGAGGCGAAGGCGAGGTAAAGTATAAAGGAAAACGGAGGTAATCAGAGACGAGCGGATATGTTGCTATCGGCATCGATGGAATGGCGTCCGCCAGTAGTACCTGATCAACCGGACACCGAAAAGCCCCAGCCAAAGCCGGGGCGGGATGATGATGTATATGATTATTTCATAATCTGTTCGGCTTTGGTCTTGTCGCTGGAATAGGTAAAAGCATCCAGGATCCGGTATTTATTTTGGGGATCGGCACATTCAAGCCAGGCGATGCGCAGCGCTTCCAATTGGTCGTCGGAGAATTGGAATGCCTTGATCAATTGAACGATCTGATCGACTTTGAAACGGAAGCTATCAGCGGCGGTTTTGAGCATTCTGATCTTGTCGTCGCTGAATTTCTGATTTTTGATCCGGCTCAGGAGGTCGCTGAAATCGGGATCGGTGATCAGCGGTCGGGTGACCTTGAGATCTGTGCGGGGTTTTTCGGGGGTGGGTGGCTTCTGTTCCACCTGCGGAGGTGTGACATTCACCTGTTCGGGAGGCGGTGTGATGGTGATATTGATCCCGGGAGTGGGCGTGATGGTAAGGACTGGATCCTGCTGTTGCAGCACCGGTTTGACCGCCAGGAGGACGGGTTGATCGACGGGGATCATCTCCAGCAGGGTGAGGATCTCGTCCATGATGGTATCGAAGCTGCGCTGTTCGCTGCGGTTCAATTTGCCTTTGATGAGGTTATCGATCTTGTCCAGTTTGGCATAAACCTCTTTGAGAATCTTACCGGTCGTGGTAGTACCATCCGGCAGAATGCCCTCCACCCTGAGGGTGACGTTGCCCCGGGGTGTGGTGATCTGAACTTCCTGAGCCATTAGCACGAGAATGGCGGTGAGTGCCAGAACAGTTAGTATGATCGTCTTCATAACTTCTCCTTTATCAATGGTATTATTAGCAATTCCACAAATTCATGAGCCGGATACTTGGCAAGAAAAAAAATCGCGGGGTTAAAGGGGACAGGGTAAACTCTGTCCGTGCTTATCGGAAAAAAAACGAATGCAGAGCTGTGCCACTGGTCAGACCGGGTTCGGTGCATTGTTTATCCTCTCTCCAATGCCTATTGTATCTGCATTACCGGGCTATTTAGGCATTAGCTTCGGAGATGAGAAAACGGTTGTGCTTGACAAATTTCCAACCATGGATAGACAGAACGCACAGACAAAAAACAGAGCAAAAGAGATAGTAACATGAAAACGAAAGGGATTCTCGTCAGTTTGTTTTTTCTTATCCTGATCATCGGTTCGATGACCGCCGAGACCCTGATCAGCGGAACGATCTCGACCTCCCAGACCTGGACCTGGGAGGGTTCGCCCTATATTGTCAGCGGGACGGTCAATATCCAGGGGGTATCCAATCCGGTTGTGACCATCCAATCCAGAACCGTGGTTAAATTCAATGCCGGTGCGGAGATCGTGGTCGGACATGCCAGCAGCTCTTCCCTCCGGGGAGGTATTGTAACAAATGGGTTGATCACCTATCCGGTCAGATTCACCGCCAATCAGGAAATGCCCACGCCCGGATTCTGGAAGCATATCAAGATCAATGCTTTTACGGTTGATGGTCAGGTGAACTTCAGCCGGGCTGTTTTTGAGTATGGCGGCAGCGTCAATGGCATGCTTGAAGTGACTGGCTCATTTCCTCAGGTCACCAATTGCACCTTCCGGTATTCCCAGAAGATGGGCTTGTATCACTCGTCCCTGAACCACTCAGCAGTAATGTCCAACACCTATTTCAACAACAACGGCACCTATCCGCTGAACTGGAATCAAAATTATCTTTATAATCTGGGCACCGGGTGCAGCTTCACCAATAACGGTACCCAACGTATCCTAATCGTCTCTCAGAATATCACCACTCCCCAGACCTGGATCAATCCCGGCATTCCCTATGAGCCGGATAATGACATCACCGTCTATACGGGCAATGATCCACTGCTCCTCGCTAATGGTACGACGATCGCTTTCAGGACTGGCGCCCGATTGATCATTGGCCATCCGTCCTCAAGCTCATTTATCGGTTGTCTGCAGGCAGATGGCGTTACTTTTACGGGTATCACTCAGACCCCTGGTTCCTGGGCTGGGATCTATGCTCTACGCTATATCAATACGGCTCAGACCATCATAGATAACTGCACCGTCAGCTATGCCGGCGGAACCTACGGCGGTATGAATACAGCCGTCAATATCGGAAACTACTCGGGAATCAACCTGACAAACTGCACGATCAGCAGTTCCCCGGGCTGGGGGATCTATCTCGGCACCAATAGCAATCAAGCCACGATCACTGGTTGTAACCTGGTATCGAACTTCCGATCGGTTTCACTTCCAGCACCTGAGGCATGGCGTTTGGGAGGCGGTAACACTTATGCAGGAACGGATGACCTGCGCCCGGAGATCCGTTCCGGAATCATCGGCACCACCTGTTTCCTGACCAAACAACCAGTTCCCTGGTTTATCAACGGCACGGTCAATGTCCATGGCAACGGGGCACCCATGCTGACCATTGAAGACAACTCCCGGCTGGAGTTTCTGAGTGGCAGCAAGATCACTTTGGGAAGCACCAACTCAACCAATCTGGCTGCCGGACTGAATGCCACAAATGTAACGTTCACGGCGGATTATGAAGCCCAGTATCGTTGGCAGGGGATGGAGTTTTACCGTCATTCCCTGGCATCCAATCTTACAAATTGTCAGTTTCGTGCTTTCGGTTCCGGCAATGTGGCGGGTCTGAAACTCGGAGGCAATCAAACGGTCACCGTGGATAGCTGTAGCTTCACCATAGGTAATGCTTATGCCATTGAAGCCAGCTCAGAAGCTCAGTTCAGTCTACTTGATACAGTGCTGCTGCCTTTCTGCCGGCATGTCAATGCTCTGGATAACGATAATTGCTTCTATCAGTTAAAGACTGTGGATGACCTGAGGCGTTAGGATCCGCCTCCGGTTCAATCGGTCTTCCCGCCTGTTCCCGGCTTGGAGGATACGGGAACCTGTGAGCCTGGATCATCCCGAGATTTCGACAGGTATTAAAGATGTTACCGAGAGGTAGGGGGTTCCTGCATAATTGGATTGTACAGCCAATCTGACCAGGCAGCCGGTAGTGGGGTTCTCCTTAGTAGTTTGGCTCTTATCTTGCCTCCAATTGCGGAGCGGTGAAGAATTACTTGACTTGAAGTGCCCTATAAATTCCCTGGAAGCAAGAGAACTTGGGAGGATTGGATAATGGAAAATATCCGCATCGGCATCGTAGGAAACATCGGAGTAGGTAAATCCACTTTTATTGAAGCAGCCAGTACCGCACCCCTCAATAAGGTGCTCACATCCGTGTATCCCAACCCCACAGGTACCGAAGGGGTTTACGCTTTTCCGGAAAAATTCAATCCCATCGTGCTGGATTCTTTCTATCTGGATCCGGTGGCTAATGCTTTTATGGCTCAGATCGAATTCTTCAACGGCAGGCTTGACCGCCAGAGACAGATCCAGACATGCCGGGGGATAGTATTGGAAGACAGGACATTGGCCGAAGATTACCACATCTTCGGCAAAGCTCAACGAATCCTGCAAAACATGTCTGAACCAGAATTTGCCGCCTACCAGCGTACCTATCGGCTGATGACCGAACAGATCAAGGAACCCGACCTTCTGGTCTATTTCAAAGCGGACGTCCCTATCCTCCGGGAACGGATCCGGGAACGAGGCCGTGAAAGCGAGATGGCTATCTCAGCCGAATACCTTGCTCTGCTCAATAACCTATATGAGGATTTTATCGCTCATCATGTGCAGTGTCCCGTGCTGGTCATCGATGCCGATAAGGCGGTGGAAAAGGCTGAGTGGCTATACCGCACTGTTAATCTGGTGGCAGAACAAGTGAAAGCTCTGGAACTCCGTGTATCCAGCCCGGGAATCAGTGAATGGGTTACTCTTCCTCAGACAGAAGCCACCTTGAAGGCTATTGATGTGGAACGTCAACTGGAAGAATATCTGGCCAGACATCCCAAACTGATAACCATCGCCGGAAACGTTGGTCTTGGCAAATCCACCCTGACAGCCATCATGGGTCGTAGCCTCAAAATCAAAACCCTCTATGAAAAACCGGAGGAGAATCCGCTGTTGGAGAGGTTTCTGGGGGACAAGAAAACCTATTGCTATGATCTGCAGCTCCATTTCCTGCAGATGAGGGCTCAGCAGCGGAGACTGGGGAAAAGCGGAGATGCAAGCTATGTGAAAGACCGCTCCCTGCCGGAAGACCTGCTTGTGTTTTGCAATCAGTTTCATGCGGACGGTTTGCTCACCGATGACGAACTGGACAACCTGGTCACTCAATTCCAGACGGTGAACCGTCAGTTACCCTCATCAGATCTGATCATTCTCTTACAAGGGAGTCCATCCCTGGCCTGGGAAAGGATTCAACAGCGTGGGCGGGAAATGGAAATGGAGGGCGGCTGGCAATTCACCGAGATCAACAACCTCAATCACTGGTATAAAGCCTATGGCTCAAATGTCCGAAAACTAGGCTTTCACAACGGTCCTGTCCTGGAAATCGATGTGGAAAAGCTCGATCTCACCAACCGCATCCACGTGGGCTATATCTTTGAGCGGGTGCTGGAAGTCCTGAAAGCGCAAGATTAACCCCCAGCGATAAGATTGTCCCCACGTCCGACTCCTGAGCGCAAGACGCTCAATTCAGCATGGGTATGGTGCGAGTGGATAATGGTCGCTCGGTAATAGGTTCTGGGTCAATAACGGAGCACTCCTGTCTCCTGGCTCACTATTGCCGCTCGATCTCAGCTTTCTACGCCAGCCGTTATTCCGAGCACAATCCGGCTGATGCAGCTTCTTTGGTTCAATAGCATCTCTGCCTGAACCACATCCTCCGTTTTACCTGATCTGATTATGGCATTATCCAGGTAGGTTAATATACTGCCCTATTAGTGTTTAGGACTGTCAATGCGCGATGTTAAGTTCTGTTTGGCAGAATTCAATCGCACTTCCATATTGCGTTCGAGTGAAAATGCGCCTATCCGTGGCCTGATGGTCTAAATCGATCGATGCAGATTGTTGGGTTTCACTTGACTATGGGCAAATTTGGGCGAGGAGGAGAAATGAGACAGATCTTGATGATATTGGTTTTGCTTTTTGCAGCAAGTGGGATATGTGGTATTATCTATTATTCCACCGGTTCAGGCGAGTTTAATTCGATATCCCGGAGGAATACACAGCGGGACGGTATGGGCTTGCAGCATAACGGTAATTGGCTTGCTTTGCATACTTATCACATCCAAAAGGACCACACAATAACAAGAGCTACCGGCTGTCAAAACATAGGATCCCTGGAACAAACCCCTATTTTGCCAATTCCACCAACGGCGGTAGTGGTACCAGAACAGTGGAAATCCAGAATCAGGGAACGGCAGCAATCTCCACTGGTATCGAGTGGGGTAACGTCATAATCAATAACACAACGACTGCCCAAGCCATTGGGAATGCAGCCGCTTTTGCGAATGTGGATGGCGATTTCACCGTCAGAAGCACAAATAACCAGGAATACCGCTTGATGTCCAACCAGCCGTTGAGCCACAAATGGCAGGGAAATCTGACCATAGAAAGTGGGATCCTGGTATGAAAACTGGTGGCGGATCCGCTGCCGTGCGAATCTATGTTCTCATTGATCCTTCACCCGTTACGGTCAGGATACTGAATCAAAGAGGTCAATTGGTCAAGTACTTCGCCTATGATCAGATGAGTCCCGGAAGGTCCTGTTTGCACTGGGATGGAACATGTGAAAGCGGTCTTTCTTGTGGTTCCGGGATTTATTTCTTTATTTTGGAGACCAGAGAAGGTATCGGCGCCAAAAAAGCAACCATGATCAAGTAGGTCTCTCCGCCCTATCCTATAAGTCGTTTAGTGAGAGCAACCCCTCGAGAAATCTCTGCCACTTCTCATCGGGTGGTGGACAAGTGCACCTGTGTGGGTGGCTTGGCGAAATGGAAAGTTTCGGATCGCAGGTGATTGTGTTGTGACCGGTGAAGGTTTTTCGTGGATAAGTGTTTGTATGTGAAGCGAGATGACTCATCTTGGGCTGAGGGGTCGTGTTTTTATTGACATTATCCCCGCCTCTGATAATTGTGCCCGCAAATATAATCATCTGTTATGAAATGGGTTAGCGCCAGATACAAGGCAAGAGCCCGATATTATGCTCATGCAGTGAAGGATAGATATGCGCAGGAAAAGGAAATGGCTCATCTGGGGACTGATCGGTCTGGTAGTGATATTAGTAATGGTCAGTCGTCTGAACAAAACCGGATCAGACCGCGAAGCACCTCAGCAAGAGCAGCTTACTCACACCGTTAGCCGGGGGAATATCATCTCCAAAGTGGAGATCGTGGGCGAGATCCAGCCTCAGACGGTGGTTGCCGTGAAGTCCAAGGTCTCCGGTACGATCCTCCGTTTTTATGCCAATGAAAATGACTATGTAAAAACCGGACAGATCATTGCCGACATCGAGCCGGACTACAATCAAGCCAATACGCTGTTCACCACCAAATCCCGTCTGCAATTGGCAGAACTGACTTTGAACAATGCACGGGCTGAACTGGAGAAGAAACGACAACTCCTGGCTGAAAAGCATATCTCACAGGCGGAATATGACCAGGCAGCGGATCAATTGACCACGGCACAGATCGAATTCCGGCAAGCAACCGAGCAATATGAGCTGATCCGTGATCTGGATACCGGCGGCAGGGTGACGCACGTCTATGCCACAGCTTCGGGAGTCGTGATCGAACGCCGTCTCAGCGAGGGCGAGATGGTTCAATCCAGCAATACCGCGTTTGGCGAAGGAACTGTGGTCATGCGGATCGCTGATCTGAGCAAGATGATCGTCAAGACCCGGATCAATGAGGTGGACATCGCCAAATTTGCCCTTGGTCAGGAAGCCCGGATCACCGTGGATGCCCTGCCCTATGAGGAAATGAGCGGCAGGATCATCAAGATCGCACCCATGGCAGTGATGGAAAACAATGCCCGTGTCTTCCCGGTCGAGATCGGTCTGGATCGTCAGAACACCCGGCTCAAACCAGGCATGAGCGCTAATGTCTCCATCATCGGCGAATCCCGTAACGATGTATTGATCATCCCGATCAGAGCGGTCTATACAGACGATAAAAACCAGGATATCGTCTATGTCATCCCTGCCGGTCAAGTAGCAGATACTGCCGTCAAACCGAAAGCCAAGGACGAGAATTCCACCCCCGGAACACCCACGCCGGTCAAGCTGGGCAGCAATGACCTGCAGATGGTGGAAGTGATCGACGGGCTCAGGGAAGGCGATGTGATCTCCCTGCAGGCACCCGATCGCTCAGGCATGATGTTCATGGGAATGAATTGATGATCAGAATTGAGCACATAACCAAGGTCTTTGGCAACATCCGGGCGGTTGACAGTGTGTCTTTCTCGATCCCGCGTGGCGAGATCGTCGGTTTTCTGGGTCCGAACGGCGCCGGAAAAACCACCACCTTGCGAATGGTTACCGGGCTGTTGCAACCGACTGCCGGTAACATCTGGATCAATGAAATCCCCCTAAACGAAGCCCCCCTGGCTGCGTCCCGCATCATTGGCTACCTGCCGGAGCAGAACCCGCTCTATACTGAAATGCTGGTCTATGACTATTTGAAATATATCGCTTCACTGCGTCTGGTCAGGAAACAGGACTTTTTCACCCGTCTGGATCATGTGGTGCAGAAATGCGGGCTGGAGGACGTCCTTGCCCAACCGATCGGCACCTTGTCCAAAGGTTACCGGCAGCGTACCGGACTGGCGCAGGCGATCATTCACGACCCCGAGGTCCTGTTGCTGGATGAGCCCACCTCCGGTCTGGATCCCAATCAGATCCTTGATATCAGACAACTTATCCGTGAGATGGGCCGTGCCAAGACGGTTGTCCTCTCCAGTCATATCCTGCAGGAAGTGCAAGCGCTCTGTGACCGGATCATCATCATCAACCGGGGACGGATCATTGCCGATGCCCCAAAGGACGAACTGCCAGCTTTGCTTGATCTGCCTTTGCAGGTGACGATCGAGATTGAAGGTGAGGAAATGGACGTAGACCGCTTCCTGGACGAGAATCAGGATACCGGATTAGAGGAGGTACTGCCCACCGGACAGAGCACCCGCTATACTTTTATTATCCAGGATGAGGCGGAATTCAAACGCCGCTTTGCCCAGTATGCTATGCAGCAGCAACGTCTGATCATTGGAATGCAGACCCATACACCCAGCTTGGAGGATGTCTTTCATCGCCTGACCCGCCGCACCACCCTGGCTGAGGATGAAGTGCCGGAAACGCCTAAACAACCGTAGGGGGCGCTTTCCCTCAGCGCCCCATTACACAAAGGAGACCTCTGATGAATAGCGTCCTAACCATTGCCCGCAGGGAATTCAGCGCCGCCCTCCGCTCCATATCCACCTATATCATATTCACCATCTTTCTGGTGATCTGCGGTATCTTATTTGCCATGACGGTGTTCAAGATCGGCAAGGCGGAGCTGCGCTTCCTGTTTGAACTGATCCACTATGCCTATCTCTTTTACATCCCGGCAATCACCATGGGCTCTCTGGCGAAGGAGAGATCCGGCGGAACACTGGAACTGCTGATGACCCTACCGCTTAAAACCGGACAGATCATAGCGGGTAAATTCACCGCAGCGGTGCTGATGCTGCTGACGGTTATCCTCTGTACGCTCGTCTTTTATGGGATCGTCTGGTGGTTCGGGTATGGCATTGACTATGGCGCCATCCTCAGCGGTTATCTGGGGATAGTGATGGCTGGTGCTGCCTACATCGCCATCGGCATCTTTGCTTCCAGCATCCAATCGGATCAGGTGCTGGCTTTTATCCTGGCCTTTGTCATCTCCGCCTTTTTCTGCCTGATCACCATACTCTTACCGTTATTGCCGGTTCCGCTGGCATCGGTTTTTCAGTACATCAGCTTTGGCTATCATCTGGAGAGCTTCTACAAGGGCGTCCTGGACAGCCGGGACATCATCTGGTTCCTGAGCATTAGCATTGGCTTTTTGCTGATGGCGGAATTTAACCTCAAGATGAAGAACCGGGCACAGGAGCGTTAACCGTGAAGACCAAAACCACCTCCATCTTCAGCGCTCTGATCATTCGGCTCGTCATAATCCTGTTGCTCAACCTGATCGGCGTCTATCTTTTCATCCGGATCGACGTCTCCAAAGACCGGCGTTATACCCTCGGTGATGTAAGCCGCGAAGCCGTCCGCAACCTGAGTGACAAGCTCCTGCTCAAGGTCTATCTGTCCAAAGACCTGCCTCCCTTGTACCAGGAACTGGCACGCTATCTGAAAGACCTTCTGACCGAATACCGGCAATATGGCGGCAGACGTTTACAAGTAGAATTCATCAGCACCGCCAATATGGACGAATTCCGTTCGCTGGCGGTACAGAACCAGATCCAGCCGCTCAGCTATCAAAGCTACGACAACGACCAGATGTCCGTCAAAGAACTCTATTTC
>Ga0194112_10009214_pt1 | contig 12596 bp, 11 predicted proteins | sample TA2MahC400mmetaG_FD_146191 | JGI IMG/M metagenome (GOLD analysis project Ga0194112, IMG submission 146191) | Freshwater microbial communities from Lake Tanganyika, Tanzania - TA2015016 Mahale Deep Cast 400m | ecosystem: Environmental > Aquatic > Freshwater > Lake | place: Tanzania: Lake...
TTATAAGAAACTGAAAATCCTAGATTCTTTTTTATCCCCCCATTATCAGCAACATAATGTGGCAAGGTTGTGCCATTTAGAAAGCTTAGGTCTCGACCTTAACAATAAAAAAATACTTGAATTCGGTGCGGGTATTGGAGACCACACTATTTATTATCTTTTCAAAAATTGCAATATTCTCTCAACGGATGCAAGACCTGAATTGGTCGAAATTATTAAAAATCGATTTGGAATAAGAGCCGAAGTATTTAATGCCGAAAAAGACTTACAGAAATTAGAAGGCTTTGAATATTTTGATGTTATTCACTGTTACGGAGTATTATACCATCTTAATAATCCGAATAAATTTATAAAAGCAATCAGTTCAATTGGGAAAATTCTTCTACTTGAAACCTGCGTTTCACCTGATCATTTCCCCGTTGACGTTTATTATATAAAAGAAAATCAAAAACACTCTACACAAGCTGTATCCGGCATCGGCTGTCGTCCATCCAGAAAATGGGTGGAAAATGAACTAAAAAAAAATTTCGAATTCGTCTATTATCCTAAAACACAACCTGATCATTTTGAATTCCCCTTAAATTGGAACAACCTTCCCGAAAAAAGCCTTATTCGTGCAATTTTTATCGCCAGTCATGTCGAAATAAATAATTCAAACCTAACCACAGAAATTCCTCTCGAATATGAAAAAATAAAATCCACCATGTAAGATAGGTGCCTGCTGAACCAAGAGCCAATATTTGAAGTTATTTATAATTACGCTATCTCCGATTTTTTTAGTACTTTTTAATTGCTTAATCATCCCGGGCTTAACTAGAAATCTAAAAATGATTAATAATATTAGATTCCGGTTTTTTACCGGAATGAAAAATTGCCAATCTCATAGTGCTATACAAAGTTTTTAGAATGTCAGACTAAAGAAATGGGTTTGCTTTCCAGAACATTAAAATCGATTCAAGACGGTAGCTTTGTCTTTAAAGCATTAAACCGCATTTCATCTATTAAATACATCCCAGGGCCCGAAAAAGAAATTAACGAATATATAGCAAAACACTACCCTCACAGTGAAGCATGGCGTAGATTGTCTCCTTCGGGTAGAAAAATATGGATTCAGTTTCATCCCATACTTGATCATTACAACATTAAAATCATTGCCTATGTTGGTGCAAATGAAGGCAATACAGCATTAACGATTAACGAGGTGTTTCCAGACCGCGAGTTTTTCTTGTTTGAACCGGCTCCTCATACATTCGATATTCTTGTAGAGAAAACAAAGCCATTCAAGAACATGCATTGTCTCAATATCGCTGTCGGCTCAAAAGAAGAATATCTCCAGATGCTCGTGGACGAATTTTCACCCGCAAGTTCCCTTTTGCCTTATGAACAATTAGCGTATCAAGAATATCCTTTTCTGGGCAGACAGCACAGTGTCAACGTCCATGTAAGGCCATTGGACGTGGTCATGAAAGAAATAAAAGTTAATGGCATCGATTTGCTTTTAATGGATGTCCAAGGTTACGAAAACGAAGTCCTGCTTGGAGCCAAAGAGACATTAAAATCTTGCAAGGTCGTTATCACTGAATTGAGTTTACAGACTTTATACCGTGGCTCATCCACATTCGATTCCATATATCAGTCGCTGATTCAACAAGGTTTCAAGTTGCGGTACTTCATCAACCCTATGCATGGGAAGAGCCATCAGATTCTTCAAATAGATGGGATATTCATTAGCGAACGACATGCATAAAGTGGCCTATCTGATCAATCGTTTTTTTATGCATCTTCATGGGGGCGCTTTACCCATGCGAATCAAAGAAGAGTGGCATAAAAGTATCAGGCGTAGACGCATGATTTGGTGGAACACTCTTAAAAATAAGAAGGAATATTTTACCTACCCACTCCAGAGAAAAATTAAAATCAACCTGTATTTTGATAGTGAACTATGCCGCTTAATATATTGTGATAATTTTGAATGGTCTGAGCGTCAATTCCTCAACAATTATTTAAAATCTGGAGACGTCTTTGTTGACATCGGAGCCAATATCGGACTATTCACTTTGATTGCTTCACACAGCGTGGGCAACAAAGGGAAAATTTACTCATTTGAGCCCTGTTTGAAGACATTCCAGCGGTTAATTCAGAATACTCAGCTAAACAGAATAAAAAATACACAATGCATACGTCTGGCTTTGTCAGATCACCGCGGGCAGACGCAGATGAACGTATCTCTAGATGGTTATAATGCATGGAATTCAATAGGGCAACCCACAGCCGGCCGTTTTTTTACAACGGAGACAGTTGATGTTACAACTTGGGACGATTTTGTCCATGAGCATCACCTCGCGGGACGCGTTACCATGATGAAAATCGATGTCGAGGGATGGGAAAGCCGTGTTCTTTCAGGAGGTATTGAAACATTGAGCAGAGCGGATGCACCTGACCTGCAAGTCGAATTTACGGACAAAGCCGCTGAATCTGCAAATACATCATGCCAGGCGCTTTATCGCCAGCTCGAAGGGTTAGGTTATCGGATGTTTGTGTATGACGAGAAATCAGGCAGGATAGTGCATGATCCAATACGCGATGAATACCCATATACTAACCTACTGGCATCGAAAAATCCCGATATTGTCCAGGTCAGACTGAACAAAAAAAGATAATTACCCGTAAACTTTCATTTCAATCTGATAATTATGCGATGTCCGACCCTTAAGAAACTTCCCGTACCTCAAACCAGCAAAACTGGCTGGCCATGGACTGAGGAATCACTCCAACTGCCGGATAAAATGCCAGATGGATCAAAATGGCCTAAAATCAGCATTGTCACACCCAGTTTAAACCAGGGCAAATTTATTGAGGAAACGATTCGGTCAGTGCTTTTACAGGGTTATCCTGATCTAGAATATATTATCATTGATGGTGGTTCCAAAGACGGTTCCGTTGATATCATTATGAAATACGAACCCTGGTTGGCTTATTGGGTAACTGAAACCGACAACGGTCAGGCCCAAGCAATTAATAAAGGTTTAAAAAAATCTTCTGGAGAAATTGTGGCCTGGTTAAATTCTGATGACGTCTATAAGCCTTTTGCACTAAAAAGCGGTGTTGAAATATTCTTGAAACATCCAGCCGCATACATGATATACGGCGACGTAAGTTTTGTAGATGAAAACAGTAAGTTTCTCAAAAAATTTAATACAAAACAATTTGATCTCATAAGTCAACTATATACCAATATGGTCCCGCAGCAAGCCGCATTCTTTCGACGCAAGGTGTTTAATAAAGTGGGATACCTTAACGAGAGATTCCATCATCCTTTCGATAACGACTTATTTATTCGAATTGGTACGATGTGCGAGGTTAAATACGAGCCAGTTGAGATAGCAAAATATCGGCTTCATCAAAATTCAAAAACAGAAATTGCAGCAATAAATTTCTTTCTTGAATATCTTGCGATCCTTGACGAGTACTTTCGAAGCAATTTGGTACCTCAGTATGTGCGAAAACATAAGAATAGAATTTTATCTTATTGGCACGAACGAACCGCACATAAATATATGGAACTTTTTTCCTATGACAATGCTCGCGATTATTTTAGAAGATCAATTCTTTTAACCCCTATGAGAATTCAAAATATAACACTTTGTGCTTATATAATAGACACTTTTATTGGTTCAAACTTTGGTAAAATTATACAATCGATTGGTAGAAAATTGAGAAGATTATGAAACCTCTTATTGTCAATATTATGCCCCATGGTCCTGCTTATCATTTTTCTCCAGATGAGAAACCCGACTTCTATTGGGAAAAACAGGACTACACATGGTTGGGATTCTGGAAACGAGAATGGCCTGACCTTCTCGGAGAAGCAATTCTAAAAACGACTGATCGTTATACATGGGAGGTTTGGCAACCTGACTGCCGTGCCGACAAAATTTACTCAAAGACAATAGAAACTGGGGTGCTCCATTATTTGTTCCCTGCGGAAGAAAGGGTGTATAAAACTGGTATTAAATCTCAAAAAGGAATCTTTTCGCAGGCGATAATTGAGAGAATCGATGAATTAAAAAACGACCGTATTATTCTTCAACTTCATGGTTTTCGAGTTCCCTTCTACTATGAAATTTTGAGACTTTTCGGACCTCAGAAAAAATGCCCCATATTTCTCACTGGACATGGTATGTCGATAGCACCAATCAGCGAATTATTCAGCATTCACAGACCTTTAACATATCTATCCCTTATCGCAGAGCAATTACAATTAAAAAAGCTTTTGAATTATGTTGATATTATCTCTGAACAAGCTGAGTCTGCTTTAAGTGAAATTAAAAAACTTTACTCTGGCCGTATCGAAAAGGCAACAATGGGTTGTGATTTTAATTTTTGGATTCCTGCTCCTTCACATGAAGTCAGGCTTTCCATCCGACGTAAACTTAACATTAGTGAAACGAAAAAAGTCTTTCTGGCCACAGGTAATTTTATACCTCGCAAACAGTTCGACATGCTAATTAAAATTTTTACTAAGTTAATACATCGTGACGATTTTTTTCTCATAATTGCAGGTCATGGAGACAAAATATGTACAGATAATCTATCATCACTAATCACCCCTTTAGCAAACCAAGGCAAGGCATTATTACACACTTATGTGACCGGAGAATCTCTCAGAGATTTATATTGGGCATCTGATTTGTACGTTTCTGTTTCTACAAATGAAGGAAGTTCTGTTGCAATTATGAAAGCGATGGCCTGCGGATTGCCGATCCTCTCAACCCCCGTGGGTGAAACAACAGAGCTTATGAAAAAATGGGACGCAGGTATGTTCCTTCCCTTGCGGGATAACAGAGCATGGACGGAAATTATCAAGGAAATCATAGATAAAAACTTGCCGGCACAGATAGACCGTGGAATAGCAAAAAACTCATACCATTGGCCCAATGTGGCTAGGCGTTTTATAAAAATATATGACGATCTGTTCAATACTCGAGAAAAGATTGCATGGAAAACAAAGTAGCCATCGTGATCCTACATCTTTATAATCTCCCATGCCTTATCGATTGTATCCGATCTTTAAACTTAGCCGGCTACGCCAATTTCTCAATCTACGTCGTTCATAACGGCAGGAAAAACACATCGCTCATAAATACTTTAACTCCCATTTACTGTAACATCTCAGACGTGATTGACACAGGCTCCAATCTCGGATTTGCCAGGGCAAATAACATCGGAATAAGAAGAGCCCTGGATGATGGATTCGATTATGTTCTGTTATTAAACGACGACACTGAGGTGGCACCAGATTTCTTATCGATATTGATCGACAAATCCGATAAAATGCCTAATTTAGGAATGATTGGTCCTTCAATACTTTTTTTTGAAGAACCAGAAAAAATCTGGTTTGCAGGCGCTCGGTTTCATTCCGAAACATGCACATTGACCACTCCCGGTTCCAATCAACTTGACGATGGCACAAATACTGAACCTATAGAATCTGATTATATCACCGGCTGCGCACTTCTGATCAAAAGAGATACCATCGAGAAAATTGGTCTGCTCGATGAAAGGTTTTTTTTATACTGGGAAGATGTAGATTGGGGCTTGAGAGCAAAAAAAGAAGGATTCCAAAATTTTATCATACCTTCTTCCCACGTATGGCACAGAGTATCTGTTTCTACAGGTGGTATAGATGCACCGCTCAGGGCTTACCATAAAACCCGAAGTCACTTATTAATGGCAAGAATCCATGCCCCTAAGGCGCTGAACCTGTTACATATAGGTTTTTTTCGCGATATCGCTTGGCTCTTAATAAAGTCCAAAGATAATAATCGCATCATGAAAGCCCGCGCATATATGGCTGCAATTATAGACTATCATCGGGGGCGCACAGACAGAGGTCCGCACTGGCTTTGGAATGATTTATGTCAAATTTAAAAAATTCATACGAAGCTTACTGGCAGAATCGCCTCTCGTCCATAAAACGAGAATTTGAAGAAAATACATCAAATGAAATATTTGAATCCATTACGCCAATTTTACACAACGGTAAAAGACATCTTGATGTTGGATGTGGTAACGGACAAATTATTCAAATTGTCAGGGATAAATTTTCCGAAATACATGGTTGTGATATATCTATCACCGCTCTCAATGAAGCAAAAAAGATAGGCTTACTCCCAGTTTGTTCTAATCTAAACGAGGGTTATATTCCCTATAAAGATGATTTTTTCGATTGTAGTACGGCTCTCGAGGTTTTAGAACACGTGTGGGATCCTTCTCGACTTCTTAAAGAAATCAGGCGAATTTTAAAATCAGGTGGAAGATTAATACTTACCACTCCCAATATTAGATATCTTAGAAACCTCCGTACATTAATTTTTCTTGGATCGTTTCCACACACCTCTACTGATAGTTTCGTCTGGGGAGGTGGGCACTTACATTATTTCACACGGAAAGATCTTATTTCTCTATTAAGCCATGCTGGCTTTAAGAATATAAAATTCTACATTAATGAAAAGCAGTTTAGCCGTTCCTGGAAGCGACGCTTCATTCGGAGAATTGTCGGGACTAACATGTTCGGTGAATATTTCTGCGGAGGTATTACTCTGGAGGCTATTAAATAATGCCAACACTGCCAACACTTCACGACATTCGAAAGGCACATAGATGGAAAAGGGATTATGAAAGATACCTACCTGTTAGCCGTTTTTTCTTCCGTCCTGCCGGTTTTCTGGTTACGTGGCTTGCAATTAGGATCGGTTTTACATCCGAGGCAGTATCTTGGTTGTCCGGTGTTGTTGGACTTGCAGGTTGTTTTTGCTTGATATGTGGACAGGGCATATGGCTACCAGTCGGTATCGCATTACTTTTTGTGTTTAATTTACTTGACTGTGTTGACGGCAGCATCGCGCGATCTATGAAAACGGAGAATCCTTATGGAAGGTTCCTCGATTCTATTTGTGGTGGTGTTATAGATTTAATTTTTTGGGCAGTAATTGGTATCATGGCTTTCCGCAACCAAGAATATCTTCTGTTTAAACACGTTCAACCAATGTACGGCGGTTTCCTGTGGCTTATTATAGGCAGCGTAACTTGTTTTCTTTCCGTTTTATTAGGATTTCTCGAACAAACCTTTGATAGCCTCATAAGACCTGCATGGGAAAAGGTACACGTTCCAAAATACGCATTACCTTCATCGCACAGCAACAATCAAAGTACATCACACGACATGCTTAGCAAAGTTAAAATAATTCGAATTATCAATCACAATCTCCGGGTGCGTGAGACACATTACGTTCTCTTTCTCTTCGCGTTCCTTGGTCGCTTCATGGATTTGCTTCTCGTGCTGTTTTTCATCTACTACCTTTTGAACAACATTTTTTTGATGATAATATACTCTGTCAGAGGAATTAAAGTGAGAAATTCATACACGAAAGATCAACTATGAATGTGCCGATTCATCATAAAATAGTTCAGTTATTAAAACGCCCTCCCTATCCGCGCAGTCTTTTAGTCGATATTCACAGTTATTGTAATGCAAGTTGTCGAATCTGCCCCTACTCCCAATTAAGCAAAGTTAATCCTATGGGTTTCATGTCCTGGGAGTTATACACCAGGATTATAGATGATTATAAAAGATTGACAGACCGTTACGATTTCACAGGTGTCCTCGCATATTGCCAAATGGGTGAACCGTTTATTCTTAAGGACATCGCAATATGGGTTAAATACGCTATGGACAAAGGCATAAGAATCTACTTCAATACGAATGCGTCGCTTCTGTCTCCTTCCATTGTGGATTCTCTGGCGGGAATAGGTTTCACTGGATTCTTCAATATCAGTTTTCATGGAATAAACCGCCAGACATACGAAAACACCATGCATCTGGACTATGATGCGACCATAAACAACATAGATTATCTACTGACGAAATTTCCCCCAAGCAGAATCCGTATCAATGCGGTTTCTTTTTGCTGGGAACCTGATGAAGAGGATAAGTTGCGCTCTTTCTGGCAATCGCGAAATGTGACCGTCATTGTAGATCAGGCACTTTCGAGAGCTGGATTGGTCAAAGAGTTACGTAAAGTTTCGAAAGGAAGAATTGCAGGATGCCGGACAGAGCGCCCGTTATACGAAATGGTAATAGCTTTCAATGGTGATGTTCTGCTATGCTGTCATGATATGGCACGTGAGGTCGTATTAGGAAATTTAAACCTCTCTACTATAGAGGACGTATGGAATGGTGAGAGATTCGTCAATATTCTGCGAGAAATTTACAATGACCGAGATTTGCCATCTGATTTCATATGTAAGCGTTGCGAGGAAAGTGACGAATATTGGTCTGCAAGAAGAATCATCAAGCGCTTCATCCCGGCGCATATTTTGCGCGTCATCAAGAAGACAAAAAAAGATGGGGAGTGGCTCGCAATAAAAATAAAGGATTTATAGAGAGACCGTTAGGAGACTATGAAATAATCAGTGCTTGATTATTGCATGATTAAGCGTCTGTCGGAGAGAAGTTCAGTATTCGGGAATATCCAAATATTTTTTAGTCACATGCCGGGTAATAAGCCAAGCGATATACAAAAGGGTTTCGGCAGGGATACAACTCTATGCAAATAATACGTATTTACAGAATGGCAGTTAATAAGCTGCCATTTAAAAATAATTTTCGTTTCTTAAAGCATTTGTGTTTGCAAGTAAGATTTTATTTTCACTGGATATTGTTTAGAAACAAAGTTGTAAGTAGCATCAACAATTTTGAGAAGAAAATATATTCTGAAAATGGAGAGGATGGCATCTTAGAAATAATTTTTTATAAAATAAAAACCACTAATAAAATGTGTGTTGAATTTGGGGTGGGAGACGGCAAAGAATGTAATACACGCCACATTATCGAAGATTATGGTTGGCAATATCTTCAAATGGATAGCCGTGAAAATCCACCTCCAATCAAAAGAGAGTTCATTACTACAGAAAATATCAATTCTATTTTTGAGAAATACAAAGTACCCAAACAATTTGACTTACTATCGATAGACATAGACGGAAATGACTATTGGGTTTGGAAAGCACTTAAAAATTATGATCCTCGCGTTGTTGTTATTGAATACAACTCGAGTATTCCGCCAACAGAAAGTAAAGTAATAGTATATAATTCCTCATTTACATGGGATCGTACGAACTACTTTGGAGCAAGTCTCCTGGCAGTCACAAATCTAGCACGAATGAAAGGATACACTTTGATAGGTTGCGACAATCGCGGTGTGAACGCATTTTTTGTTAAAAATGAATTGATTAAGGATAACTTTGAAGTCAAAAGCATAGAGCAACTATACAGAGCACCGCGCTATGGCATACTTACTAATGGAATTTTTGAGGGTCATCCTGTTAGTCAAAAAAAAATGACAACTATCGAGTAAATTCACCAAGCCACCATCATAATCAAGACCTTACCAGATATGGTTTATACCGATGTACTTCTTTGGGTCACTACAAAAACCCTTTCCTGGCAGCGGGTCTTAAAAAAGCTTTGCAAGTGAATCGTGACTATAAACAAAGAAGTATTTTAAAAAAAATAAAAGTGTCATTAAAGAAATACCTAAGCTTCTCTATGTTATGGCTGGCTACAACAAGCCTTGTATCCTATTTTGCGGGATTACTCTATGATCTTCTCAATCCAGCCAGTGATAAACCCATAGAAGACCGGGAGGATATCCACTCCATCATTGTATTCGCATGGAGAGGTCGGGGTATCGGAGACCTGCTGTTACTGACCCCCGCCCTTGAAGCTCTTAGCAATACCTTTCATTCAGCTAAAATTACCCTCGTTGCATCCACTTCAATTGCCCAAGCCATTCTGGGATCAAATCCTCACATTGAAGAAATTATCATCAAGGATCCCTTCCCTCTGTATAGAATAGACAAACTTTTTAAACTGGGAAGAAAGTTAACCGTTTTTAAACCGGATATCTTTTTGGTATCAACCGGAATAGATCCCATAGGTTCTACTCTTATCTCTTTTTTCAGCGGTGCTCCTTTTAGGGTTGGTCTAAACTGGAGAAGCAGAGGATTCCTCTATACACATAAGGTTAAAGTACATCATGGTAGCCATGAGATCGAAAGAAACTTAGATTTAGTTAGATCAATAGGAGTAATAACAGGTGACGTAAGACCCCGTTTTTACCTGAACCGTGAAGATATAATATATACAGATAAATGGCTTATAGAGCGCAATATAAAAAATGATGAATTGTTGATTGGAATTCATCCGGGATCTAGTGAACATTTAAAGCGGAAAAGATGGGACTGGAAGAAATTCGCAGTGCTTTCTGACATGCTGATGGAGAAATATAATATAAAATCAATCTTTTTTTTGGGCCCTTCAGAGTGTGATCTGACTGACAAGTTTCTGTCTGCAGCCGTAAACGGACTAATTATCGCAAAAGAACTAAGCATCGGTCAAACAGCCGCTCTTATTTCTCGTTGTTTCCTTTTTTTATCTAACGACAGCTCTTTGATGCATATGGCTGTTGCCTTGGACATTCCTACCATTGGCATTTTTGGGCCTACAAGTTCAGAGCAGTTTGGTCCTTGGGGCAAGAAACATAAGGTCATAAGAGCTGAAATTAACTGTCCCCCCTGCTATTACACAGACGATTGGATGAACTGTGATGGTATAAGATGTTTGAAAATGATATCCGTTAAAGATGTGTTGAGACACCTTTCTGAACAAATTCCAGAAATAGATCTTTATTAAAAAACAGATAATGGCTATGTTGTCTCAAAAAAAAATCAATTTGGGCTGCGGGCACAGAAAATTACCTGGCTGGATTAATCATGACATCGTTCCTTTACCTGGCGTTGATGTAACACACGACCTGACCAAATTCCCTTGGCCATGGGAAAATTGCAACTTTGACGAAATCAATATGACGGATGTCCTAGAACATCTTCCAGACACTTTAAAAACATTGGAGGAGATTTACAGAATAACAAAACCGGGGGCCAAATGTTTCATATCCGTCCCCTACTGGAACAGTTGGGAGTCTGTCACAGACCCTACTCATGTAAGGCAGTTTAATGAACTCAGCTTTGATTACTTTGATCCGACAAAATGGAGATGCCAAAATAGAGAATATTACACCAACGCAAGGTTTTATGTAAAAAAGATTGATTATTATATAGCACCTTTCGGACCTTATTTTGTCATTAGATATATCAGGATATCAAACAAGTATCTCAAAAGAATATTTGCCGTATTAGCTTCTTACCTCAATAATATTATTGTCCGGCTTGATTTTACTCTTGAAAGAGCAGACTAAATTCAGTCTCAAAAAAATAGCCAGATGACAGATAGAGTAGATCCGTCACGAAGTGTTGATATCTTTGGAGTGAATACTACATGCTATTCAAGATGCAAGGAATTTAGAATAGATTTTCATTAAACAAATGGGTTATAGATAAATCTTGAAATCATGAACATCTGCTTTTTTTCCTGTGTAACATACCGGCATGGTCTCAAAGGAGGTATGGAAAATTTCGGCAAATTACTCCTTGAAGGCTTGGAACATCGTGGGCACAAAATTACAGTCATTTCAACGCGCCATCCATCGGGTATTGATTATGAGATAGAAGGAAACATCCAACTATTTTATTTGCCTCATACGGAATTTAGTTCAGTTAGGTATGGTTGGAAAAAAGAAAGCCAAAAGAAGTTTAATGATCTAAACGACGCAATTAGGTTTGATATCATTTGTTCACAACAACCTATATTCCCTCCTATCTCAAACGAAGTTAGATCCATCACACCTATTGTCACCTTCATCCAAGCTCATGAAGGATGGGTGATGTTATCAGAGATTAACAGATTTTTGAATTTTAAGTGCAACTCGAAGATACTAGTCAAGAGTATGGGCGCATTTCTATATTACTACCTACGGTGGGAGCTTCCTAATTTCATGCTCAGCGATTTGATTATTACACCTGCTTTCGAAGTTTCTTCCTCACTTCGTAAATGGTTTTTTTTGAAACCAAATAAGATTGCAACCATTTTTAATGGCGTTGACACAAACCACTTTAAACCTGACCAAACAGCAAAACTGCGCTTTCTTTATAAATACCCTCAGCTTGCTGGGCAAAAAATTATACTGTTTATGAGTCACATAACACAGCAAAAGGGTCTCCATCTTTTACTTTATGTTTTACCTTCTCTAATTACACGAGAAAATGATGTTAGCCTTTTCGTTGTCGGCGGCGGTGACTTTCTAGATGATGCAAAAAAAATGGCTTTCCAGTTGGGTATCAATAACCGTGTAATATTTACCGGTATGGTTGATACTGAATTACTTCCAGACTATATAAATGCATCCGATATATTTGTATTGCCTACATTAAGAAAAGAGGGGTTGCCTCTTTCTATCCTCGAGGCGATGGCATGCAAAATACCAGTTATCACGACTAATATAGGTGGAAACCCTTCGGTAGTAAAGAACGGCGTAAATGGGCTTTTGATTCCACCTGGAAATATCAACGAACTTGAAAAAAATCTTATTCTCTTACTTCGCGATAAAAATCTATCCGATCAACTCGCCGAAAAA
>Ga0194112_10009218_pt1 | contig 12592 bp, 9 predicted proteins | sample TA2MahC400mmetaG_FD_146191 | JGI IMG/M metagenome (GOLD analysis project Ga0194112, IMG submission 146191) | Freshwater microbial communities from Lake Tanganyika, Tanzania - TA2015016 Mahale Deep Cast 400m | ecosystem: Environmental > Aquatic > Freshwater > Lake | place: Tanzania: Lake...
TGCAAGTGCGGAACGCGGAAGTGTGGAGTGCGGAGCGCAAAGCATAAAGGCGCCATGGATGCCGACGCGGGCGGCCGTTTCAATCCGCAATCTGCAATCCGAAATCCGAAATCCGCAATGGCGGCCGACGGCCTGGGCCGCCGCATCGCCAAACTCGTCCCCAACGGCAACAACTGGGACCGCACGGACTACTATTGCAACGAAGCGTGGCAATGCCTTGAGGAACGCTGCGGCGCGAACCAGCAGAGCAAGGACACGGTGGCCGCGGCCGTCAAGGTCCAGCACCTCTGGGACGTCCGCTACGTCGACGCCCCGGTCCTCAGGTGGCGCGACACGGGCGGCGACCCGGACCTTGACGAGACCCTCTACTTCTGCAATGATGCCAACATGAACGTTACGGCCCTGGTTGACGGCACGGCGGGCAGCCAGACCGAAGGCGAGGTGGTGGAGCGGGTCGTGTACGACCCCTACGGCAAGCCGAAGTTCTACGACGCCTCCTGGGCCAACCCCGCTGACTCAAGCGCCTACGCCAACGAAATCCTCTACTGCGGCTACCGCTTTGACCCCGAGACGGGCCTGTACCACGTCCGCCACAGACACTACCATCCGACGCTGGGGCGGTGGCTCCAGCGGGATCCGGCGGGCCATGGCGCGGGCATTAATCTATCAGAATACGTATCTGGATTCCCTATTGGCTACCGAGACCCGGGAGGATTGGCCGGCGAGCCTGACTTCGAAGGCGCCTTGAGGCGCGCGGCCCCTACACCTATTACTGTTGTGAAGATTGCTACCTTGAAGGGCTACGAGGGCAGGAAATGCGAACGCGCGGCCGATGAAGGCACGGGAGTTCACGCCCTTGCCATTTACCGAGCGCATGAATTCATTTGGCCAACCTCTAACGCAAACCGTATCACGGTCGGTTATTACGAGTGCACTGTGGAGCTCACCGCAATCTGCGTCTGCAACACCTGGAAGATCCCTGTCCTGGGCATTACGGTGTGGTCCTCCTATGACTGGGCTCACCTCAAGCCTTTTCTCGTGGTTGCATACAATGTTAGGATTGATAGCATACGAAATACCATGGCACGTAAGCTGTCGCCGTACTTTGACAGCGATGCTGCGCGCCTTGAGGGAATATTGAGAAAGATTAAGGGCCAACTTAAGCCTGACTTGGCTTTGCCGTTCGTTAATCCGAAGCGCTTTTGGCCCGGGGAGGCGGCACAGTTGCTCGGGTCCTTCGCTGTACCGGAAAGTATCTCACAGTTTGTTGAATCACACGTTGAAGGGCGTCGGTTGGGAGATTTTGACCAAACAGAATCATGGCTTAAGCTGGACCCATCTAGGGCCGAGACGGTCTGCCTTAAGTAGCGCAACAATAATGGAGATAACACGATGGTGCAGATTTCACGTCCGGCGACGGGCTTGCTGCTGTGCCTGGTCTTTGGGGCTTGCTTAGCAGTCGGATGCGCAGACCGGCCGGAAGACAAAGCAAACGAAGCGCTCGCTGCCATAGATCTGGAATCCTTGCACATTCCGGCCCATGGCGGCTACACGCCATCCGAACTCGCCGCCAAAAGAATACTTGCGCAACAGAACGTACGCAGGATTGCAGTGACCTTGGTGAGGCTTTTTACCGAAGCCCAAGACCCTGCCATAAAGGCCAAGGCAGTTACAGCGCTGCGGCTTTGCGTTCTTTCTGAGGGCGCTGAAACCGAAGACCTCAAGGGCCTGGTGTTGTCGGCGGCCCGCCGGGGAGTAGCGGATCCCAGTCCCACAGTAGCCCTGTGCTCGCTTCGCGTGCTCAGAGACATTAGCGACGGAAACTGGCTCGACAGGCTTGTCTTGGCCGAGCGGAGCCGCGTGACCCACGATTGCCTTCTGCTAACTCACATGTACGACACGCTATACCGATGGGGCGAGGAGGAATGGTTGTGGGATCGGCTTTCGCAGCCATGCCCCGGTCCCGGCAGGGAATATGAGCAGTGGTACGTTTCGACGCAGTCCATTCTAAATGTTCTAAACGATACCAGCAAATGGCGCCGACGAAAGATGTCGCAGTCCTTGATAGAGAGCCTCGTTGCGCTCATGGCACAGGACCGTGAGTTCATAAGGCCAGCCGCGTGGTCGCTGGTGCACTTGAAATTGAAGGAAGCGCTGCCTGGTCTCAAAGCCCTTTATGACCGCACCCGAGTTTTGGAAGACAGGATTCTCCTTGGCGCCGCGATAACTGTTATTGACCCTGAGCTGCCCAAAATGAGGTCAGACCTGTCAGAGCTGCTCGCGCAACTTGTAACTCAAGCCTCATTAAGTTCCGAGTGCGGTTCGACTCTTATCAATGTTAATGGCTGGCTAATGCTCTGCGTTAGAGTTAATAGCGATGAGTCCTTGATGAAAGCATCCTGGCGTTGCTATAAGCCACTTTCCCCCGCCCTGCGAGCCCAGCTTCTGGAGCGCTCGCTCGTGGAACTTCTGCAATCTGAAACTCTTGTGCTTGGACTCCTCAGTCAAGTTTCTGACGACGAGCTTCGCGAGATGGTGCTCGCCTTACCCGTGTTACGCGAGATTCTAAAGCACTTGTTCAGCGAAACACACGGGGTTCCTGTGCAGGGCAGCGCCTTGCGCAAGGCAGCGGAAGAACGGCTAATCACGTTATATAACGAACATCTTCCAGGGGCTGCGACTTGCCCAGCGCAAAAATGATGCGAGGTGCGTGAGCGGATTCGCGGTGAGACTGGCCGCTTTCACCGACGACCGGCGCAGCAGTGAAATGCGCCGGGCGATTGACGCACCTTGCAGGACGGGGCCGCCATGAAGCACTTGTCGTGGACGAAAGGACGGGCGTTATGAGAAGGTCAGCAACGTTTGCCGCAATCCTGGCCGCCGCGGCGGTCCTTGCCGCCGCATGACAGAACACTTGGCCAGCCCGTCGTCCGCCCAGCCGGACGTGTCCGCCAGGCCCGTCACGTTGAAGTTGGCGTCGGCGCAGCAGCAAGGCGCCTGGCCTTTGCCGGCTCCCGACCTGCGATTCCCGATTCCCGTCGTTGCCGTCAAGCCTTTGCCCGTGTCTCGCGTCTCGCGTCTCGTCTCTCGCGTCTCGTGGCCGTCGTCTTGCCGTGGCCGATTCCCGACTCTCGCCTTTGCTTGCCCATGTTGCCTATCTTCCCCATCTTCCGGCCGTCAAGACCGCCCGCCGGCCCGCCGAGACGTGGCACGGCCGGCTTGTCCGGCCGTGGGAATCCGCGGCGGACCTGGCCGCGGCCGGGCAAGCCGGCCGTGCCGCAGCAAACTCGGCCCCGGAAAAAGTTTTCCACAAAGAAGTATCTATAACTGCCAATATGACAGGCCGCCAAAAACGATCAAAAACCGCAAAATCGGACCATGTTCCGGTCAAAAACGATCAAAAACGTTCAAAAAGCGCGCGATTTTGCCTTACCTATCTTAACATTTTCGCCCTCTACCCCCTCTGGCGCTAGCGCCAGGGCCGTTTTGCCCCTCCGAAAGGGGTCAAAACGGGCGTTTTCGGGGCGCGCCGGCGCGGCCAAAAAGTTATCCACAGGTAGGGCAAGGGCGGGAGGCGGGAATCGCAGTCCGGGAATCGGGAAACGGCAGCGGCGAACGGCAAGGGCGAACGGGGGGGGCGCCGCCGGTTACTCGACCGCGACGATGCAGTCGAACCACTCGCCGTAGCGGTGGCCGTCGAGGGTTACGTCGAAGGCCGCGATGTGCACGCCCGCCGGGGCGTCGGCCGCCGCACGAAGCCGCACAGGGAAGGCCGCGCGCTTGCCGTTACAGGGACCACCCTTCGCGGTAGTCGGGGCGGAGGAGTTTGTCCGCCTCGGCGTTGCCGGCGATCTTGCACTCGGCGGGGTCGAACTCAAGTTTGCCTTCAAACTGCGTGGCCACGTTGCCGAGCATGAGGAACTCGTTCAGGGGCGCGGCATACTCGAAGTTGGCCCAGGCGGGCTTGCCGCCGCGGCAGGCCAGGAGCCAGTCGCGCTCGTGGCCGCGGGAGGCGTCCACGGTTTGCGGCTTGTCCTTCTCGACGTCCTTGAAGGCGTCCTCGGGGATGATACGGAAGGTGGCGTTGTGGCCCGTGGTGTGGATGGTTCCCTTCGTGCCCACGAGGAGCGCAGCGCCGAAGTCAATGGGCTTGCGGTCGGCGGCGGGCACCTTCATCAGGTCAAAGAGCATGTCGTGCGACCCCGGCGCCGGGCCGTTGTGCCACGTGAAGGTGATGGGCGGAAACTCGGCCCGCGCGGGGATTTCCCAGCGCACCACCTCCCACCTGGGGAACGACAGGCGGTTTATGCCGGAGGTCTTTGCCTCGCAGCGGATGAGCGGCCGGGGCGACTTCGGCGCGTCGGCCCCCCACAGTTCGTGCACCTTCAGCGCCATGAAGGCCAGGTTTGCGGTGTGCGAGGCCCAGTTGCCCAGTTGGCAGGTGCCGAAGTCTCGCCAGGAGTTGCGGCGGAGCCAGTCCTGGTGGTAGGGGCGCACGGCCGCCGGCCCGAGCCAGAGGTCCCAGTTCAGGTAGTCCGGCACGGGCGGGTTCCCCTGTGGCGGCTGCTGCTTGTCGCCCCCGCCGCCGGTGTTCCAGACGTGGACTTCCTTGATGGGGCCGATTGTGCCGTCGCGTATGAGTTCCAGGGCGCGGCGGAAGGGGCCGGCGGCCGTGCCCTGGTTGCCCATGCTGGTGGCCACTTTGTGTTTGCGCGCAAGTTCGCGCAGGGCGCGCGATTCTCCGATGGCGCGCGTGAGGGGCTTTTCGCAGAAGACGTGCTTGCCCGCGCGGATTGCCGCGGCCGATGCCACGGCGTGCGTGTGGTCGGGCGTGGCCACGACGACGGCGTCGATCTGCTTTTCCATCTCGGCCAGCATCACGCGGAAGTCGGGGTACGTTTTTATTTTGCCCTCCAGCAGGCGGTTATAGTCTGCGGCGGCCTGGCGCTCCCAGTCGTTCGGCGACTCGGCGAACTTCTTTGCCTGGTCGGCCAGGCGGGCGAAGGCGTCCTGGAGTTTGCGGCTGCTAACGTCGCAAAAGGCGACCACGTTCTCCATCTTGGGGATGGTGTCGACGAACCACGTGCCGCGCCCGCCGACGCCGACAAGGGCGACGCTCAATTTCGCGTTTGCGGCGTATCCGCGCGCCGGCGGGCCGCCTGCCAGGACGATAAGCCCCGCGCCGCCCGCGGCTGCGGCGCTCCTGAGAAACGTCCGCCTGCTCATTTGCCGGTTCATCGGCCAGCCTCCTCTTGCGCCGGTCGGCCGCTTGCCCGCACGACGGCTTCCGCCACGCCAAGACGATACATCGCGCCTCGGCGCCGCGTCAAGCGCCAGGGGCGCCGGCGGCGGTGGACATCAGAGCCGCGACGTTGCCTGCCGGCAGGCGTAAGGGAGCGGTGCCGTCGGGCTGCGTGCGCAACTGCACCGCTCCCTCACGGTCGCGGCTCTGATTCGCCGCCCTTCTGAGCGCTTGCCTGCGCCGCCCGCAGGCCCAGGTGCTTCAGCAGGAACTCCGGCAGGCGGTCGCCGCCTGCCTGGCCGGGGGACACCAGGACGCACTCCACGCCGACCTCGTCGCAGCGTTTCTTGATTTCCCGCGCGTGGGCCGGGTGATGCAGGTAGTGGCCGCGGTTGGTGGGCGGCTCATCCGGCTGGGGGTTGCTTACGAAGACGGGCGGGTCGCCGCGAGACAGGAGGGCCAGCATGTCGCAGTCGGCCAGGATGCGTTTTCCCTCCGGCGTCTCGAAGTCGGCCTTCGACTTCAGGTGATAGAACGCCGGGCTTTCGTCGGCCGAGTCCAGCCACTCGGGCCTTGCCTGGCCGAGGAACGATTCCCATCGCGGCAGGTTGTACGTGGCCTGCGTGCCGAGGCATCCTGCGGCCGAGATGCGCGACGACTCGCGCAGGACCGGGTCCGCGCTCGACGGGTCGGCCAGGTCGTCATGTGCAGCAAGCCAGAGCGACGTGCCGGCCCCGGCCGAGCCGCCGTAGCAGGCGATGCGGGCCTTGTCCACCTTCCACTCCGGGGCGCGGCTGCGGATGAACTGGACGGCCCTTGCGGCGTCGCGCAGGATGTCCTGGATGGGGGCGTCCTTGCGGAAGCGGTAGTTGATGGCGGCAAAGGCCGCGCCGCCGTCGAGGCACGCCTTGAGCACGGGGCTGCCCCGGACGCTGGACTTGTCGCCGCCGACGAAGCCGCCGCCGTGGATGAAAACGACGACGGGCGCGGGCGAGTCGGAGGAGGACTTCCAGAAGTCCAGGACGTTGCACTCGTGCGGCCCGTAGCGGACGTCGGCGAAGGCGGGCGCAGGGGCGGCGGTGCGAGTGCGCCCGGTGCCGGCGTCGGGCGTCGCCGGCTGCTGCCCGGCGGCCGATGCGCGCAGGCCGCCCAGGTACGTGCGGGCTTCCTGGAGCGTTACCGCCCCGTCGCCGTCGGCGTCGAGGGCCTTCAGGCGCGGCGCCCCGCCGAACTCATCGGCGGTGATGCGCCCGTCGCCGTTCTTGTCGAGTTGCCTGAAGCGGTCGAGCAGTCGCGGCGGCGCACCGGAGGGGGGCGGCTCCTCCCCCGCGAGCAGGGCGGGTGCTGCGATGAACACCGCCAGGGCTGCCAGCGCCAGCCCCGCGGCCGTTCTCAGCAATTGTTGCCTCATGGTCTTGCCCCTTGTTCAATTGTTCTTTGCCGGCGGACCGTGTGCCGGCCGGCGGCACTATATTAAACGCAGGCCGCCTCGGCAACTTGCGTCCGGCGTTTCTCCGGCCTTGCGGCCGCGTCGCGCCGGCCAACAACACCGCTCCCTTACGGTCGCGGCTCTGTTACGGCCGCGGCTCTGTTACGGTCGCGGCTCTGTTTCCCGGGCGCGTTGCCCGTAGACGCTGCTGCGGGCAGTCGGTATCTTATTGTAGCACGTAGTTGCCCGCGCAAGCGCAAGGAGGCTCGCCTTGAGCACGTTCGCTCGACGCACGTTTCTGAAGGGCGCCGGCGCGGCCGCGGCCGCGCTGCCTGCGGCCGCGCTGCCTGCGGCCGCGGCGCCCGGGGCGGCGGACGCCGCCTCTCAGGCTGCTCCCGCGGCCCGCACCGCCCCCGCCGGCCCGGCCGGCGGGCCCTCGTTCGGCTGCTGCCTGAACACGGCCACCATCCGCGGGCAGAAACTCTCGGTGGCGGAAGAGGTCCAACTTGCTGCCAAGGCGGGCTACGGGGCCATAGAGCCGTGGCTGGACGGCATCCGCCGCTACCAGCAGGGGGGCGGGTCGCTTCAGGACCTGCGCAAGAGGATCGCCGACCTGGGCCTGGCCGTCCCTTCGGCCATCAGTTTCTTTTCGTGGATGGCCGACGACGATGCACAGCGCGCAAAGGGACTTGAGCAGGCGAAGGCCGACATGGACCTCGTGCGGCAGATAGGCGGCACGGGCATAGCCGCGCCGCCGGCGGGCTTGAAGCAGCCGGTGGACCTCCTGGCCGCCGCCGAGCGGTACAAGGCGCTTCTGAAGGCCGGCGACGAGGCGGGCGTCGTTCCACAACTGGAAATCTGGGGGACCAGTCCGGCCCTCAGCCGCATCGGCCAGGCCGCCATGGCAGCCATAGAGAGCGGCCACCCCCAGGCGTCGCTCATCCTGGATGTTTATCATATCTACAAGAGCGGCTCGGACTTCGGCGGCCTGCGGCTGCTCAGTGCGTCCATGCTGCGGGTTTTCCACATGAACGACTACCCGGCCGATCCGCCGCGGCAGACCATCACCGATGCGCACCGCGTGTTTCCCGGCGACGGCGTTGCGCCGCTGAAGTTGGTCCTCGGGTCGCTGCGCAGCATCGGCTTCAGGGGGTGGCTGTCGCTGGAACTCTTCAACAAGGAATACTGGCAGCGGCCGGCCGAGGAGGTGGCCCGCGCGGGCCTGGCCAGGATGAAGGCCGCGGTCGGGGCCGTGTAGGCAGGGGCGACGCCCCGGGGAGCCGCGCGGCGGGTATCGAACCCGCCGCGCTCACCGCGCTGCGGCGGTCGCGAGGGCCGCTTCTTGCGCGGTGGGTACGGAGACCCACCGCGCAAAGGCTTGTGTGGCGCTGTAGTGCTGATGAGGTGTGCGATGAACATCTGCCGCCGCGCGTTTGTCCGAGGGGCCCTGGCCGCCTGCGGCGCAGGCGCGATCGCCGGCCCGCTGCCGGCGGGCGAGGCGCCCCGGCCGGTCCTGCCTACCGTCCGCTGGGGCAGGCACGACCTGACGCGCCTCCTTCTGGGGCACAACCCCGTCAAGGGCGTGTCGCACTTCTCGGCCGACCTTGACCGCGAGATGCGCGAGTGGCACGCTGCCGACCCGTCGCGGGCGCTGGCGCTGGTGCGCCGTGCGCGCGAACTGGGCATTGCCACGGTGCAGTGGGGCCTGCGGCTGACGGGCGGAGACATCGTAGAGAGCGCGCTGCGGGCCTTCCACAAGGAGGGCGGGCGGCTGAACTGGATAGCGACGTTCTACTCATCTCCGGCCGACCCCGACGCCGCCAAGGAGGAACTTGCGCACCTGCTGGCCGTCGAGCCGCCCCCCATCGGCATCCAGCAGATAGGCAACACCACCGACGCCCTGATGAGGCAGGGCAAGGCCGACCTCTCGCTTGAGAACCTCAAGCGGCTGCGCGACGCGGGCGTCCTGGTGGGCCTGGGGTCGCACAACCACGAGGCCGTTGACTACGCCGAGAGCAAGGGCTGGGACGTGGATTTCTACGAGTGCTCCTTCTACCGGTCGGTTTTCAGCCTGAAGGCCGGCGCGGCGGGCGAGGTCTTCCAGGACGCCGACCGCCAGGCGATGGCCAGGACGATCCGCCGTGCCTCGAAGCCGTGCATCGCCTTCAAGGTGCTGGGCGCGGGGCGCAACTGCGGGTCGCCCGCGGCTCTTGAGGCTGCCCTTAGATTTGCATATGAAAATATCAAGCCCACCGACGTGGTCCTGGCGGGCATGTGGCAGAAGCACAAGGACCAGGCGGCGGAGAACGCCGCGATTGTGCGCGGAATCCTCGGCGCGGCGTAGTGCCGCACAGGCATGCGAAAGACTTGAGGAAAGGGCAGGGCATGACTGCGATCCGCCTGCTTGCGTGCCTGGCCGGCGCCGGCCTGGCCGCCGCCGCATCGGCCGCCGCGGGGAAGGACGCCGCATCGTCCAGGCCGGGCGCTGCGGCGGCTGCGCCGGGCGGCGCGTCCGCGGCGTCGGGCGGCGGGTCGGCCGCGGCCGCTGGTTCCGCGTCCGCCGCCGCGGAGTCCGTGGCGGCGCTCATCCGCCGGGCCGGCAGCACCGACGACGAGGCCGAGCGCCTGGCGCTGCTCAGGCGACTGGCCGACCATCCGCAGGCCGACGCCGGGCTGCGGGCCGAGGCCGCGAGCCTGGCCGCCGCCGTGAGCGAGTGGAACACCGCCCGCCGCCTGGATTCCTACGACCGCAAGGTCCGCAAGACCCTCGACTACGACTTCGGCGTCGCCCCCGCCAGCCCGCTGTGGCCCGTCACATGCCTGTATCGCGGCCGGATGCTCACTTGGATAACGCTTGAATACGGCGGGGTGAAAAATCAGCCCGAGCGGCGGCGGCAGCACCTGGACAAGGCCGCCGAGAACTTCCGGGCCGTGCGCGACGCCTTCCCCGAGAACCGCATCGCCCGCATGTACCTGGGCGAACCCGTGCCGCCGGCGAAGGCGTACGCCGCGCCCGAAGGCGCGCCCGCGTGGGCCGCCGCGCAGCGCGAGGCCCTCGAACGTCTGGCAGATATCATCATATGGTGGATCGACAACCGCATGCAGGCCGACGGCCAGTACGGCGGCGGATGGGGCGACGACTGCGAAATGTGGCGCTGGTGGGTCCCCGCGCTCATCGCCTTCGAGGACCCCAGGATCGCCGCCGCCCAGGCCCGCTTCTCGCAGGCCCTCATGGGCCAGCCCCACATGTCCGGCGGCTACACCATCGCCATGACCGACGTGGAGCACTCGGCCGAGGATTCCACCGACGCCATCCTGCCCATGATGCACCTTGCGCCGGACGACCCTGCCTGGCAGGCCCGCGCCTTGAGGCTTGCGGACCTCATGGAGAACATCTGGACGGGGCGCAACGCGCGCGGCCATCTTCAGTTCCGCAGCACGTTCTTCAGCGTCCAGAAGACGGACGCGGCGCCCGACCGCGCGTGCGACACGCCGTATCACGTACGCGCCGTCGCCCCGGCCATGCTCTACTGGCAGCGGACGGGCGAGCGGCGCATCGGCCGGCTTCTGACCGACTGGCTGCGCACGTGGGTTGACGCGGCCGCGCGGTCCGAGCGCGGCAAACCTGCGGGCATCGTGCCGGCGGCAATCCACTGGCCCGACGGCGGCATCGGCGGCGCGGGGCCCGACTGGTGGGACCCGCGCAACTACGCCGAGGCCACGCTCTACGAGTGGCCGAGCGCCCTGGGGGGCATGTGCGATGCGCTCCTGCTGGCGTGGCACATGACGCGCGACGAATCGTTCCTTGAGCCGCTGCGCTCGATGGCCGCCGTCAGGCAGCGTTACCTGGAAAGTCCGCCGCGCGACTCGCCCGCACCGGGGTCCGAGGCGTGGTGCGGGTCGAAACTCGGACTCCTCGGGCCGACGCTGGCCAAGTACCGCGCGCTTACGGGCCGGCCCGATTTCGACCGCCTCCTTGCGCGCGACTACCGCGCGTGGTTCGCGCTTCAGCAGGGCGCCGACCGCAGGGCGCTGGTGGCCGCACTGGATGAGGCGGCACACGCCCTGCGCATCAACTTCCCCGGCTATACCAGCGAAGTGCGCTACACCGACCGCGTGCTGTCGTTCCCGACGCTGTTTGGAGATGGTTACATGTTTCAGAAGCGCGTCGCGGGCATCCCGCGGCCCAGCACCGACCTTCTTTACTCGACGGCGACGGGCGACCCCGGCCGTCTTGAGGGGCTGGCGATGAACGCCGTGCGTTGGCTCACCCCGCCGCGGGACATCGCCGCCCTGGTGGCCCGCTGCGGGCCGGACGACTTCAGGGCCGAGTTGTACCACTTCGGCGAGAGCGCGCGGCCGATGGGGGCGGAACTGTACCTGCTCGCGCCCGGGGCGTACGCGGTTGCCGTCTCGCCCGACGGCGGGCCGCCCGGCCGGCCTGCGGCCCTGAAGGTCTCCGGGCGCCGAGCGCGAGTCGCCTTCGAGTTGCCCCCGCGGCGCCTCTGCACTCTGACCATCCAGCGCTCTGCGGCGGAGTGATGCGCCGAAGTGAAGGCCGGGATGAACCGGCGGCTCACGGCCGCGCCGGTGCTCCGCCCCGGCCTGCCTGGCTGCCGCGCCTCCGCGAGAGATCGCAGAAGCGGGGGGCCGCCTTCCTGCCAAGGCGTCCCGAATTCCAGGTGTCTGCGCAGCAAAGCGCGTCTCCACTCTTCGGCCGCTTCTGTGCGGCGGGTCAGGAGACCCGCCGCGCAAGGCAGCCAGGGGTGCCGGGGCCGCCGCCGCGCCCGTGCAGCCCGGGACAAATCGGCATTGAAACATGCCTGGTTGCGGCCTACCATGAGGGCGTCGGCAGCGGTTCCCGCCGGTCGGAGGCGGAGCCATGACGGCCGCGAGCATCCAACAAGCCCCGCGCCCCTGGTGGCAGAGGCTGGCGAGTGCCGGCGTGGTGGTCCTGGGCGGCCTGTTCGGTGTCGGCGGTGCGGCCCTTTTCGCGTTGTTTGCCGCACGCTGGCAGGAACTCTATGACCGGTTCGAGTTGCGGGGCGGCCTGCCGATGCCCGTGCAGCGGCTGATGGACCTCAACCGGCTGCTGACCGAGCACGGGGCCGAGGCGGCCTTTTTCTGGGCGGCGTGGGTGCTTGTGCTGGCCGTGCTGGCGGCGCGGGCGCGGCGGCGCTGGGCGTTTTCGCTGGCCGGCTGGTTCGCCGTCGTCTGCTTCTTTGGCTGGTACGGGATGCTCTTCCTGCTGATCCTATGTTGTTCACTTCTCTTGCTTCCGTGCACGCATGCGTACTGAGGAGGGCGAGTGCCATGACAACGCTGGGAGCCGCGACTCCTGACATTGTGCCGCATCGCCCTTCGCGGCGGTTGCGCGTGGCTGGCGTGTACTTCTCGCTCGTGGGCGGCTTGGCATGGTTGTCTATGTTTCTGCTGCTGGTTCTTGCCGTGCCCAGGTTCGAGCGTGTCTTCGACGGCTTCGGCGTCAGGGGCGGCCTGCCGCCGGTGACGCAGGCGGCCATTTGCCTCTCGCACGCCGCCGGCAGGCTGGACTGTTCCTTCGGCCTGATGGTGGCGGGCAGCGCGGTCCTTCTGGCTGCGCTGTGCGCCGTTGGGCGGTGGCGCTGGCTGCTCATCGCGGCCATCGCATCCGGGGCGACCTCCGTCGGCGTGCTGCTGGTCTCCGTGGCAGTTGCTCTTGCGAGTTTCTACGGCACGCTCATTTCCCTTGCCGGCCGCGCCGCCGCAGCGTGCCACTGATGCCCAGGCGGCCCGCGCACAGGCGGGCTTGCGATGCCCGGCGCAACCGTGCGAACCGAAAACGCTTGAACGGCGGCGGGCGGCGCCGCAGAATCGGGGCGCGCGTGAGGCGGAGGGCGGGCACATGGCGCAGCCGGAGGAAGGGGCGACGGCGCGGGCCT
>Ga0194112_10009219_pt1 | contig 12592 bp, 9 predicted proteins | sample TA2MahC400mmetaG_FD_146191 | JGI IMG/M metagenome (GOLD analysis project Ga0194112, IMG submission 146191) | Freshwater microbial communities from Lake Tanganyika, Tanzania - TA2015016 Mahale Deep Cast 400m | ecosystem: Environmental > Aquatic > Freshwater > Lake | place: Tanzania: Lake...
CCGACACAGAGGTCCCAGTCCAGCCCTTCCGGTGAGGGTTCCGAAGGCAAGGCAGGGTCGAGCGGCACGTACGAGGGGCCGACCGTGGGGATGTTCAACTTGCCCCAGATCGTAAACACCGACCTGATGCGCCCCAGCCCGCCGCGGCGGACAAACGCGCAAACCTCGCGGATCGTCGGGATCGAGCGATACTGCGTGCCGGTCTGAAAGACCCGGCCGTAACGGCTGACGGTTTCCACCAGGCGGCGGCCTTCCTGGATCGTCAGCGAGATCGGCTTCTCGCAGTAAACGTCTTTGCCGGCCTTGGCGGCGTCGATGGAGATCGGGGTGTGCCAGTGGTCCGGCGTGACGACGACCACGGCGTCGACGTCGGGCCGGGCCAGCAGTTCGCGGTAATCGTTGTACGCCGCGCAGCCGCGGTACGTGCCGGTGGGGCGGTCGGCGGCGTAGGCCTCGTCCGTCTGGCGCCGGGCGGCCTCGCAGCGCGTGCTGTCCGGGTCGCAGACGGCCGGAACTAGGATGGCCGGATCGCTGCTCAATCGGCGCAGGTGGCCGGTGCCCATGATGCCGTGGCCGATGAGGCCGACCGCCAGGCGGTTGCTCGGCGCCAGGGCGCCGTCTGCGCCGCGCGCCGCGCCGGAGATGACCCACGGCGCAGCGGCGGCACACGAAACTGCGGCGGCCCCGCGCAGAAAGCCCCGGCGTGTCGTCCGGCAACCGCCGGCCGCACCCTCCTCTGAAGACCGTTTCATGTCGCGCCTCACTTTGCCAGCGTCAGGCTGACCTTGTTGAAGAACTCCACGCTCCGGGCCACTTCGGGCATCGACTCTAACCAGTTGTAAGCGTACTCGATGCCGAACATCGTCGGCCGGATGCCCAGGCGGTGGACCTCCCGGATAAACTCCTCCGTCTTGCCGGCGCCCGTGCCCCACGGCACGTCGTGCCCCTCGGGCGTCAACTCGTTCAGGTCGTGGACGTGCAGCGTGATGACGCGGTTCTTGAGCGCCTGGAGGCCCTTTATCGGGTCAATGCCCGCGCGCATCCAGTAGCCGAGGTCAGGGCACGCGCCGATGCGTTTGCCGCGGCCCTGGCAGGCCTTCATTATCCCCTCGGGTTGCCAGTACTGCGGCGAGGCTTTCGGGTCGTGATTGTGGATCGCGAGGTTGATGTCGTACTGGTCGCAGAACTCCTCGATGTCCTGGATCGCCTCGGGATCTGGCTCGCAGACGAGTGTTTCGACGCCTATCTTGCGCGCGAACTCGAAGACCTTGCGGCAGCCCTCTGCATCGCCGGGAATCCGCGGAATGTAGTACGTCAGGAGGCGCACGCCGGCGGCGTCCAGTCTCAGGCGAATCTGGAGGAGTTCGTCATCGGTAAGTTGCGGGTCGAAGTTCTTTGCTATGCCGTTTCCGACCTTCTGGAAACTCAGGCCGCCAATGAAGGGCAGGCCTAACTGCGCGGTCTTCTCGACGGCTTCGAAGAACGTGAACTTGTTGAAGGTGTACGCCTCGATGCCAAGGCGCCAGCCCAGGCTTTCCTGCGCGCGGATGGCGGGCGTCAGCCGGGCGCTGGGGACCGTCGGCCCAGGCAGGTCGCCCAGTGCGAACTGGACGGCCCCGAGGTAGAACTCCAGCATCCTGGCATCCCAGAAGACGTAGGGGTTGTGGGCGATGGTGCAGTAGAAGACCCGCCCGCGGCCGTAGTTGCGCACCCATGCCACGGCGTAGTCGTTGTCGGCGCGGCGGCGCCGGTCTTGCGGATAGGCCGAGAGGTCGGTCTTCTCGGTATCAATGGAAAGAAGCACGCGGTTCCGCAAACGCGAGTACGGGTTCTGCGGCCGGAAGAACTCATCGCGGAAATCGAACGTCTTGCCCCCGAAACACCGCGTGACCGGATGGTCGGGGTCGTCCAGTTTCATGAACACGTGCTCCGTGTTGGAGTAGTGATACGCGCCGCGGGTGCCAAGCATGAAGCCGAACTCGGGCCAGTCTTCCTTGGCGCCCTCGGGCCACCGCGTGAAAGCCACAGACGTGCCGTGAACGCCCATCAGCCCGCCGCCTGCGTAGACGAACTCCAGCAGGCCTTGCCGAAGGGTCGTGTTCTCGAACAGGTTACCGACGGTGTTATTGAAGAAGACGGCGTCGAAAGTCTTGAGGCTCTCGGGCTTGAAGACGGCCGGGTCGCGGCTGACGACCGTCTCGTACGCCCCCGTCTTCCTGCCCATGAGCGTGAAGGCCAGGTTGGCGGTGCGGGCGGAAGGGTGCCCGCCGTAACCCACGTTCAGGTCGAAGATGAGGAGCCTGCGCTTCTTGCGGGGCGTCGCCGGGGCCTTGGTCGGCAGGGCGGCCTCGATCTTATCTTGTTCGCTTGACTCAGCGGCGGCCTTTGCCTCCGCCGCAAGAAGATCGGACCACGGCATGGCGAGTACCCCGGCCGCCGCCGCCGCGCCGCCGAGGAAATTGCGCCGCGTGACGCCGCAACCGGAAGACCCTCTTCGCTTTGGGTTCATGTGCGATTCCTGTCGTTGGTTCCTGTCTTCGGGCACGGTCGCGACCCGGCGTATTCTAACCGCGCGGCATACGCTGGCCAGCGGAATTGCGCCTGTGCGTGCCGAAAACTCCGTCCGGGGTCTACGGGGTGAGTGACGGATGTCAGCGGGTGTTATCTGCGACAACCAGATGACGGATTGCGTCCGAGAGAAGGCCGAATCCGCAAGCCGGTTCATACGATTCAGACTCCGAAAGAAGTTGTGATCAGACACCTCGGAGGCTACCATAAACGCGGCCGAAGAAACAGGTTACGCTGTTAGACGAAGCGCACGAAGAACGGTGGACCAGTACAGCAGCCCCGGCTGCGAAGGCTGGACCCGCCGCGCAATCGAGCAATACCGGACCACTCTGACGAGGGAAAGGAACTTCCATGCGTACGGCGGGGTGCCTGGCGGGTCTTGCGGCGGCGATGGGACTGGCGTGCCTGGCGGCGGGCCGCGAAGCGGCGCCAAATCTGCCGGAAGGCTACAAACTCCTCTACTCGCAGGATTTCAAGGACCCGGCCGCGGCGATGAAGGATTTCGTCTTCGCCGATCCGGCCCAGTGGCAGATATCGCAGGTTGACGGCCGCGCGGCACTCGACTTCGCCGGCGTCACGCCGCAGTCGAACCGGCCGCTGAAGGGGAAGTACGAGCCGAAGTTCCGGTCGCCGCTGCTCATTGCCCTTGCGGCGGACCGGAGGTTCGGCGACTTTACGATGGAGGCCGAGGTCAAGCCCAACACCAAGCCGTATGGACATCAGGATATATGCCTATTCTTCGGCTTCACCGGCCCGACGAAGTTCTACTACGCCCACGTGGCCCTGAAGGCCGACGCCGTGGCCCACAAGATTCACATCGTCAGTGACGCCCCTCGCACCGTCATCTCGAAGACCGCCACCGGCGGCGTGGAATGGGGGGACGGCTGGCACAAGGTCCGCGTCGAGCGGCGCCTGGCCGACGGCTCCGTCAAGGTGTTCTTCGATGATGGGGCGGACCCGGTGATGACGGCCGAGGACAAGACCTTCGGCTGGGGATATGTGGGCGTCGGCTCGTTCGACGATTCGGGCTTCGTCCGGGCAATCCGCATCTGGGCGCCGGAGATGAAGGAGGAGAAGACGCCGTTCTTCTCGCGGAAGTGAGCGGCCGCAAGGAGCCGAACGGCGCGTGCCCTGGAAAGGAATGATCGGCATGACGAACAAGGTGAGGAAACTGGCTCTCGTCGCCTGGTTGGCGCGTTCGCGCTCTCCGCGCGGGCGGCCGGGGTGGGGCTGGATGTGACGGAGGCGGGCGCGCCGCCCGACCTCAAGGTGACGCTGACCTCGCCGGGCGTCTATAGGGCCGTGGTCTGGCAAGCCGCCGGCGGGGGGATGATGGAGTTCTACGACTTCGCCTCGGACCCCGAGGCGAAGAAGAACCTCGCAGGACATGACCGGGGGCTCTTCGAGGTCGGCTGGCACGGCGCCACCCGGTTGGTGGCAATCGCGGCCGCCGCTACACGCGATGCTCCTGCCGGATGATCTTGCGAGCCCCGCCGTGCCAGGCGGGGCGCCAGTCCTTCGGCGGGACGATCTGCTCCAGCCGATCCAACTGGCCGATACCCTTGAGGCGCTTGTAGATGACCTGCCAGGCGCACGGCCGGTCCTTGTCGATCTCGCAGCACTCCTCGGTCGACCCGCCGCACGGGCCGTTCAGCAGGCGCTTCGCGCACCGCGTCACCGGGCAGATGCCGCCGAACTGGGCGAGCATGCAATCGCCGCAGCCCAGGCATTTCTCGGTCCAGACGGCCTGGTCCTCCAGGATGCCGAGGAACTGGGTGTTAAGCGCGGCATAGACGGGGCGGTTGAGGAACCGCTCGGCCAGGGCCTGGACGCCCGCGCCGCAGGCGAACGATAGGACCGCCTGATTGCGCTCGACGGCCGGCGCGAGGTCCTTGATGAACTCGTTCTCGCACTGGCGCTCGATCGTGACCTGCTCGATGTCGATGGGCCGGCCGGCCAGGCGCCGGGCCATGCGCATCGCGTACGAGTAGATGCCCACCTCGCGCTCGCCGCCCGCCAGGCATACCGTGACGCACGTGCCGCAGCCGACGAAAAGGATCTTGTCGTGCGCGGCAACGATTTCCTTGAGTTCCGTAACCGGTTTGGGACTTGCAACGATCATTTTGAAACCACTCCCTGCTGTGCGGACTCCTTCAGCGGATTCGGGCCGAGGTTGGTCACCGTGTCCACGATCTCGCGCACTCGTTCGACAAACGTCGGCGCCATGGCGGCCGAAAGGTTGACCATCCGGAGGCGGTCGGCGCCGATTCCAATTTCATCCAGGATTCCACGGATGTGCTCGACGCGGTGCTTGGCCCGCAGGTTGCCCTCGATGAAGTGGCAGCCGCCCTCGAGGCAACCGGCCACGAGCACCCCGTCGATGCCCTTTTCTAAGGCCGCCAGGATGTGCTCCATCTCGATCTTGCCGGTGCATGGAGAATGCACGACCCGCACGTTGGGCGGGTACTGCATCCGCTGCGCCCCGGCCAGGTCGGCCGCGGCGTAGGCACAGTAGTTGCAGCAGAACGCGATGATTTCGGGCTCCCAGGCGCCCTTGTTGGCGGCAGAAGCCCCGGGTTGAGTGTGCGCCGCAGTCATTATAAGCCTCCGTCGGCGACAAGCAGTTCGTCCAGCATGGCCAGCACCTGGGCATCTTCCTGGTGCCGCAGGGTGATGGCCCGCCGCGGGCAGACCGCGACACAACTGCCGCAGCCCATGCACTTGGCGCCCTGGATCTCGGCCTTCTGCAGGTCGTTGATCATCGGGGCGCCGTACGGGCAGACCTTGACGCACGTGGCGCAAGCGACGCACCGGCGCGGGTCCTCGTCGGTCACGTCGCGCTCCCACGGGTAATCGCGGCGCTGGATGAGGTTGCCGCGGACCGAGGCCAGTTGCTCCATGGCGCAGGCGGCGGCGCCGGAGGCCTGGGCAACCGACTCCGGAATGTCCTTCGGCTCCTGGAACGCCCCGGCCACGTAGATGCCCGGCCGCGACGTGGCGACGGGCGCCAGGCGGTCGGTCCGGCAGAAGCCGAACTCGTTGAGCGCCAGGCCCAACCGCTCGGCCGTCTCGCGGACGCCGGCGCTGGGGCGCAGGCCCACCGAGAGGACCACCAGGTCGAACTCTTTCTGCTGCTCCTCGCCATTCTCGTCGAAGTACCGCACGCGCAGGTTCTTCGAGCCCGGGATCTCGACCAGGCGCGACGGCATCGCGCGGATGTACTTGACCTTGTGCTCGTCGCGGGCGCGGTTGACGTACTGGTCGAACTCCTTGCCGAACGCGCGGATGTCCATGCAGAAGATCGAGATCTCGGCGCCGGGCGCGTGTTCCAGGGCGACCATCGCTTCCTTCGTGGCCGACATGCAGCAGATGCTGGAGCAGTAGCCCGCGTTGCGCGCGGTATCGCGCGAGCCCACGCACTGGACCAGCGCGATGGACTTGGGGTGCTGGTTGTCCGACGGCCGCACGACGTCGCCGCCCGCGAAGATGCCGGCGATGCTGGTCGCGAGGGTCTCTTTGTCGGCGGCAACGCGGCCGCCGGGGCCGGTGGTTACAGTGCCTAGCGTGCTCGTGTCGATGCCCTGGCCGATGGTCACGATGACCGTGTCGGCCCGGACGGTGGTGGTCTTCGCATCGTCGAACTGTGGCGAGAAGCAGCGGTTTTCGTCGAACACACGCGTGCAGGCTCGGAACTCGACGCCCGTCACCGTGCCGCCGTCGGTGAGGACCTTCGTGGGGCCCCAGCCGTTATGAAACTCGACACCCTCTTCCAGCGCCTCTGCGGCTTCCGATGAGTGGGCGGGCATCTCGCCAGGCTTCTCAAGGCTGGCGAGGCGGACGGCCTTGACGCCCGACAGCCGCCGCGCGCAGCGTGCGGCATCCACGGCGACGTCGCCGCCGCCGATCACGAGGACGTTCGGCCCGATGGCGGGCTTGCCGCCGACGTTCACATCGTGCAGGAACTTGAGGCCCGGCAGCACTTGCGGCGCATCTTCGCCAGGGATGCCCAGTTTCTTGGTCGTCCACGCGCCGATGGCGACGAAGACGGCGTCGAACTTCTCGCCCCCGGCGCTACCGCCGTTGGTCTTGGGCTTAAGAAGCGTCTCGGACTTCTCCACGCGACTGCCGGTCCGCGCCTCGATACCCAAGTCGAGGATGTTCTTGATTTCCTGGTCCAGCACTTCGGCCGCCAGGCGGTACCGCGGGATGCCGTAACGGAGCATGCCGCCCATGAGCGGCCGCGCCTCGAAGACGGTGACGGCGTAGCCCATGCGTCGCAGGTCAACGGCCGCCGTGAGGCCGGCCGGTCCGCCGCCGATGACCGCTACCTTTTCCTTCTGCTGCTCGGCGGGCGCGGCGGGGGCGCCCTTGAACTCGTCGCGGTGGGCGTACACGTAGTCGGCCGCGAACCGCTTCAGGTCGCGCACCGACACGCCCTCGTCAATGTCCTTGCGGTTGCACTCAGACTGGCACGGGTGCTGGCACACTCGCCCGCACACGGCCGGCAGCGGGCACCGCTCGAAGATGAGGTCGTAGGCCTCCTTGAACTCCCCCTGGGCGATGAGGGCGACGTACCCCTGCGCATTGACGCCGGCCGGGCATGCCGCCTTGCACGGGGCGGGGCTGCCGGCCTTCGAGATTCCGTACAGGTTCGGTATCGCCTGCGGGTACGGGCGGAAGATGGCCTTGCGTGTCCCGATGGCGCGGTCGAACTCGTTCGGGAGCGACACGGGGCACGCCTCGACGCAGTCGCCGCAGGTGTTGCACTTCCTCGCCTCTACGTAGCGGGGGCGGCGGCTGATCGCGACCTGGAAGTTCCCCGGCTCGCCGGAGATGCCTTCGACGTCGGCCAGCGTAATAATGTCGATGTTTTTGTTGCGGGCGCACTCCACCAGTTTCGGCGACAGCGTGCACATGGCGCAGACCGGCGAAGACGTAACTGACTTCCACGTGAAAGGGGCCAGGTGCACGCTGGAGATCGCTCAGACCGTCGGGGCCCAGTGCGCGTACTTGAAGGCCGGCAGCCCATCGTGTGACCGCGACGGGGTGACCGGCGAGTTGCTGCGCCGAGCCGGCATTGAGGTCATCCGCGTGCGGTAACCTTTGAGCAGGGCCGGACCGTGACAAGTCTTACCCACGACCCCTCGCGGCCGGCGAACCTTTCCTTCCCGGCGGCATTCTCGTTCCGTTCACCTGGGGTTCTGAAGGCGTTGTTGACTCCGCCGGGGCATGAGATGACTGTGGCTTCGGCAAGCGGCGGTCCGTCAAGGTTTCCTTCTCTTGCCATTCGCCGGCGCGAGCACTATGCTGGCGCCACGTTCAATCGCAACGGGAGCCAGGTTATGCCGAATCTCCATCTGGAACGTCTGAAGCGTCTGCCGCAACGCGCCAATGAGACGTGGCAGGGAGGTATCGTACGGATGCCCGCCTGGGTGACCGGCGACGGGCCGAGGCCCTTCCGCCCCGTGACGGCCATGTGGGTCAGCCTCCGGACCGGGCTGGTGCACACCGGGGAAGGGGGTCGGCGGCCGGAGGAGAAGGACTTCGCCATGGCGCTGGACGCCTTGGTCGGTTTCGCCACGGATGAGAAACTGGCGGGCTACCGGCCTGGCAAACTCGAAGTCAACGATCCTGCGCTTGCTGAACATCTGGCGGGGCTCCTGGCCGAGGCCGGTGTCCGTGTCGAGCATTGCGCCAGACTTCCGGCACTGGAACGATGCCTCAAAGACCTGGCTGAGCACCTGAACCGCGGCCCGTTGCCGCCTGGGGCGATGGAGGGGAAGGCAGTTACCATCGAGCGGTTGCGGCCCTACGCCGAGGCCGCCAAGATGTTCTTCGAGGCGGCGCCATGGCAGCACCTGTCGAACGAAGACCTGATTGCGATTGAGGCCCCCGCGGCCCGGCCGGACATGAGGTTCGCCGTTGTGATGGGCGCGGGCGGACAGGAGTATGGTCTGGGGTTCTACCGTTCCATCGACCAGTACTGGGAGATGGTTGAGGCCGAGCAACCGGGCGATTTCGCGCCGGACGGCCTCTGGGCGGTCAACTTCGACGACATTACGGAAATCCCCATGGCGGACGCCGATCTGTGGGAGGACCACGGCCTTCCCGTGGCGGGCGACAGGGCGTACCCGTGGGCCATTCGCTACGAGAGCCGCGGCCGCCTGCGCCGGCCAGGCGCCGACGTGCTGGTCTTCTTCGAAGGGCTTCTGCGGGCACTGGCTGCAACGACCGTGGATGAGATGGACTCCGGCCGGTGGACGAAGCGGGTCGAGACCGCAGACGGCCTCGTGGAGTATCGGCTCTCGCTGCCGTTTCTCCTCAAGCCGCCCACCCGGCAGGAACTCCACGACCACGGCCGGATGCTGGACCGCCGGGCGATGGAGCAGTTGCACGCCCAGATGGACCGGTTCTTGGAAGGCAAGACGCCCCAGAGCGTCGAGGAACTGAACGCCCTCATCCAGAAGGAATTCCTCGGCAAGACGCTCGATCCAACGAAGCACTCGCCGCGCACGCCGCTGGAGAAGGCCCAGGACCTGTGCTATCAGGCGTTTGACGCCATCGGCCGGCGCCAGGTGAAATTGGCCCGCGAGGCCCTGGCCATCTCGCCCGACTGCGCCGACGCCTATGTCCTCCTGGCCGAGAACACGCCCGACAAGGCCAAGGCGCTGGATCTGTACGCCAAGGGCATTGAGGCGGGGCGGCGCGCGCTCGGCGAGGAGATCTTCAGGGAAGATGCGGGGCGATTCTGGGGCATCAACCGCACGCGGCCGTTCATGCGGGCCCTTATGGGCCTTGCCACGACCCAGGAGCGGCTGGGCCGGCGCGAAGAGGCCATCGGCAATTACCAGGAACTCCTGCGCCTCAATGCGAACGACAATCAGGGCGTGCGGGACCTTCTGCTGCCGCTCCTTCTCGTCATGGGGTGCGACGCGGAGGCCCAGCGCCTGCTCGCGCAGTACGAAACCGACGCGACGGCCCTCTGGGCCTACTTGCGGGCGCTCCTTGCGTTCCGCAAGGAGGGCGACTCGGCCGAGGCCCGGAGGCTCCTTGAGAGGGCCCGCAAGGTCAACCCGTACGTGCCGCGGCATCTTCTGGGCGAAGCGGAACCTGTATGGTCCAACGGCCGCTACTCGCTCGGCAGTCCGGAGGAGGCAGCCTTCTGCGCCGAGACCTGCGCCGAGGCATGGAGGTCCAGCCCTGGCGCCCTTGACTGGCTGGCGGCAATTGCAGGCATTTCTTCGTCGAACGGCCGGCGCAGCCGAGGCAGTGCGCACGACAGGCAGAAGTAGTCGCAGGCCGCTCTCCTCGGAACGTCTGTTCCGCCGCCCCGCGCGTCAAGTTTCCAATTGGCAATTCCACTTGGCAAGGCTTGCCAGTTGCCGGCGCGCCGGGTAGGATTGCGCCAAGAAAGGCGAGGATGTTGGGCTGGCGCAGGAGCCCAACGGGCGATGAACGTTACACGAGAGAAGAAACACGGCATCCATTACACGCCGCCGGACTTGGCAGCGTTTCTGGCTGAGCAGATCGTCAAGAGGCTTTTGTCCTTAGAAAGCGATCTTGTGGTTCTTGATCCGGCCTGCGGCGATGGCGGCTTGCTGAAGGCGTTTGTCGAGGCCATGCCCAGCAGCACCCACGGCAGGTTAACCTTGGTCGGATATGACACAGACAAGCAGGCCGCAGAAGAGGCATCGCGGAGCCTGTCGGGGTTAGGTGTCAAGACGGTTGACGTAAGCGCGGCCGACTTTCTCGATTTGACGGCTGTTGATATGCCGTCTGATGCCTGCCTGTTCTCACGTGAACCAGCCTATTCGCCGCTTCATGCAGATGTAGTGATCTCTAATCCACCATATGTGCGGACACAGGTTCTGGGAGCAGAAGAGGCCCGGCGGCTGGCCAGGCGGTTCGGGCTGACGGGGCGGGTCGACCTCTATCACGCGTTCGCTATGGCAATGACGAACGTCCTGAGGCCTGGCGGCGTCATCGGGTTGCTCACGTCCAACCGCTTTCTTGTCACCAAGGCCGGCGCTTCGATGCGGAAGTTGCTGCGCGGGCAACTTGACTTGGAAGCCGTCTTTGACCTGGGAGACACGAAACTCTTCAAGGCGGCCGTCCTGCCTGCTATCGTTATCGGCAGACGGGCAAAGGACAAGCGTGACGAACCGTGCGCCTTTGTCCGCGCTTACGAGTCCAGATTGCCCGCGGGCGAAGAGGTACGATCTTGCCCGTCGGTGCTGGATGTGCTTCGAGCCGGGCAAGAGGGCGTAGTACGGGCGCCCAGCGGGTGCTTCCGCGTTGAGAAGGGCCACTTGGTCGCCTCCGCAGACGGCACGGAGCCGTGGTTCCTCGCCAGCGACCACGTCAACGGGTGGATGGAGACAGTTGCAGCGAATACGCATTGCTGTTTCGGCGATGCGGCCGAGATACGAGTGGGCATCAAGACAACTGCAGACGGCATTTTCATCCGCGATGACTGGGACGACCTCGACGAAGACCGGCGCCCTGAGCCGGCGCTCCTTCACCCACTTCTGACCCACCACGTCGCCCGGCGGTGGAACCTGCCGCAAGCCGCCCTTGCGGGCGGCAGGCGCGTCCTCTATCCCCATGAGGTGCGGGACGGAAAGCGTTGTGCCATCCGGCTGGAAGAGCATCCTGGCACTCGGCGATACCTGGAGGCAAACCGCAAGAGGTTGGAGGCGAGGACTTACGTCATCGAAGGCGGACGGAAGTGGTACGAGATATGGGTGCCGCACGACCCGCTACAGTGGGCCAGGCCGAAGGTGGTGTGCCCGGACATCTCCGTCAAGCCGTGCTTCTTCCTGGACCGCCAAGGCGCCATTGTCAACGGCGACTGCTACTGGATAACGCTACGGCCGGGACTTGCGGAGGATTGGCTGCTGCTGATCCTGGCGGTGGCGAACTCCACGTTCGTCGAGAAGTTCTATGACACTCGATTCCACAACAAACTGTACTCCGGCCGGCGTCGCTTCATCACCCAGTATACGAGCGAGTTCCCCCTGCCCGGCCTTGAGTCCGCTTCCGCGACTGAGATCGTCCGACTGACGAGAACGTTGCTGGATACCGAGGACGCAACCGCACGTTCCCGGCTGGAGACGGCCATTGACGAGCAGGTCTGGCAGGCCTTCGGCGTTCCGGGCGAAGCCGCGCCGCGTGCCCTTTCTCACTCTGTCGCACGGTAACCACCGCCGCCCAGGGTGCACATCGGCGGCCGCGTCAGTCGAAGAAGCCCTTGGTCAAATGTATCTGTATCTTCCTGTTGACGACCTTGCCCTCGAATCGCCTGAAGAACGTGAAGAAATCCTCCCCGGTACATATGACGAGATTCTCGACCTGCACCTTCCCGCCGGAGATGCTTCCGTAGAAGACGGCGTACCTCACATCGCAGTGCCGGAACTCCGGCTGGTTCGCAAGGCGCTCAGTGCTGTCCGGGCTGACCAAGCCAAGGTCGATGGTCGGGGAGGTCTGGAACTTGACCTCGAGAAGTTGGCCAGGAACATCCGGGAATTGGCCGGTGTCATGGTGCTCCCTACCAGGGAGCACGCCCGACACCATCTTGTGGATGAGGCCACCGCGGTTCCGTTCCTGAACCACGCCGGGGTCATCAAAGGTCTTGCCGACGAGCGTATTGAGTAGCTGATAAAGTTCTGCAATCGGCAGGAGGCCGGCCGCGGCGGGCCTCCGCGCAAGTTTGGCGATTACGCCTTAAGCGAGTGCCGGCCCGCCACGTCGCAGTTCGCGGGACGCGACCACCACGACATGAGGTCCTCGATGCGGCCGTCGAGTTCGGCGCTCCCGGTGCGGGACTGGAACGAGAAGGTGCTCACGTAATCGAGGTGCTTTCGGATGGCCCAGGCGGCAATGGTGAAATTGCGGTGGATAGGCAGGTTCCTCTTCGGCTACGACGCCGTCGAGTCGAAGAACCGGCGGCAAGCGCCCACGGGCCGCCTGCGGTCCGAGGATAAGGAACTCCTCCCCTACCAGCGCCGGAAACTCACGAGCGCCG
>Ga0194112_10009223_pt1 | contig 12586 bp, 11 predicted proteins | sample TA2MahC400mmetaG_FD_146191 | JGI IMG/M metagenome (GOLD analysis project Ga0194112, IMG submission 146191) | Freshwater microbial communities from Lake Tanganyika, Tanzania - TA2015016 Mahale Deep Cast 400m | ecosystem: Environmental > Aquatic > Freshwater > Lake | place: Tanzania: Lake...
CATATACTCCTCTCGATTTCATTCCCACAAACCTGTTCTCCACCATATCCACCCTGCCGATTCCATTGGCACCCGCAATTTCATTCATGCGATGAAGAAGACCCGCAGGGCTTATCCGCATTCCATTGAGTGCCACGGGATTCCCTCTCTCAAAATCGATATCCACATATGTGGCAGCGTCGGGTGCCCTCTCCGGGGAGACCGTGAGCACGAACATGTCCTCCTGCGGCTCCCTCCAGGGATCTTCCAGAATGCCGCCCTCATATGATATGTGCAGGATGTTTCTGTCGCTGCTATAGGGCTTTTCTTTCGTCGAAGTCACGGGGATGCGATGTTTCGTCGCATAATCGATCATCGCACCTCTCGAATCGAAGCACCACTGAGGATCCCTCCAGGCGGAGATAATCCTGATACCCGGCTGGAGGGCGGTATATGTCAGCTCGAAGCGCACCTGGTCGTTCCCCTTGCCTGTGGCACCATGTGCCACCGCATCGGCTTTTTCCTCTCGGGCGATTTCAATCTGTCTTTTCGCAATGAGGGGTCTTGCCAGGGAAGTACCCAGGAGATAGGTACCCTCATAGATGGCGTTTGCCCGCAGTGCCGGAAAGACAAAATCCCTCACAAATTCTTCCTGCAGGTTATCGATATATACCCTGCTGGCACCGGTGGCTAACGCCTTCTCTTTGATTCCGCCGAGTTCTTCCTTCTGCCCGATGTCGGCGACAAAGGCAATCACTTCACATCCGTACGTGTCGATCAACCACTTCAGAATCACCGACGTGTCCAATCCGCCGGAATACGCGAGAACAACCTTCTTTACCTGCTGAGCCAATAGCGTTATCCTCCCTCAGATCAAAATACTCATTATCGCCTTCTGCACATGAAGCCGATTCTCCGCCTGATCAAGCACCACGGAGTGAGGTCCGTCAATCACATCATCCGTTATCTCCTCACCGCGATGCGCCGGCAGGCAGTGCATCACAATAACATCTGCGCGTGCCCGCGCAAGCAGTTTTTCATTGACCTGATACCCCGCGAATACTTTTTTTCTCTCTTCCCTCTGTCCCTCCTGCCCCATGCTTGTCCACACATCGGTATATATCACATCAGCACTTTGAGCCGCCTCACGCGGATCCCGATACACGCGTATCCCTCCTTTCGCTTCCTTCATCCCTCTTGAGAGTATGTCCGCGTCCGGTTCATGTCCCTCGGGACAGGCGAATACAAGCTGGAAGGGCAGGCGTGCAGCCGCATCAACCCAGGAGTTTGCCACATTGTTTCCATCGCCGATATATGCGACCTTTATCATTTCGTAGCTTCCTCTCTGCTCGATGATGGTAAAAAGATCGCTTAATATCTGGCACGGATGCTGGAGATCTGTCAGACCATTTATTACCGGGATGGTCGCATAACGGGCGAACTCTTCCACAAACTTTTGAGAATATGTTCTAATCACGACAGCGTCGAGATACCTGGACATTATCCTCGCCGTATCAGAAAGATCCTCTCCCCTGCCTAACTGGGTGTCGCGGTTGCTTAAAAATAACGCCATCCCGCCAAGCTGGTAGATACCCACCTCGAAAGAGATGCGGGTTCTCGTCGACGACTTATCGAAGATCATACCGAGCGTCTTCCCCATCAGGGGGGTATACGTCTTTCCTTCCCTCTGTATTCTTTTAAGCTCCCGGGCCTTTTCGAATACGGTATCGAAATCAGCACGGTCAAGGTCATAGAGGCTTAACAGATCTTTCTTCATCAGCCGGCCATCACCTCGTCCAAGATACCCACGGCAATGTCAATATCGGACTTTTCCACGATGAGCGGTGGAACAAACCGGAGAACATTACCGCTGGTACAATTGATCAGCAGACCTTTTTCCATACACCCTGCCACTATATCCGTCCCCTCAACGGTCAATTCCGCACCGACTATCAGACCACGCCCCCTGATCTCTTTTATGAGGGAATGCGTGCGTTTCAACTCCTGAAGTTTTGTCCGGAGATACTCCCCCATTTTCACCACATTATCGAGAACTCCGTCGTGCATGATGGTTTCCATCGTTGCAATGCTTGCAGCCATTGCCAGGGGATTCCCTCCAAAAGTGGATGCGTGGTTTCCCGGCTGAAACGCCGACGCAACCTTCTCCGTCGCAAGCATGACACCGACAGGGAATCCGTTCCCCACCGCCTTCGCCAGAGTGACGATGTCCGGCTTTATGCCGAATTGCTCATAGGCGAAGAGGGTTCCCGTTCTTCCCATTCCCACCTGTACCTCGTCCAGGATCATCAAAAGTCCTTTCTCATCACATATTTCCCGGACTTTTTTCAAGTAGTCCGCATCAGGTATTTTTATGCCCCCTTCACCTTGAATCGGCTCCAGCATAATGCCGCACGTTTTCTCCGTAATTGCACTCTCAAGAGCGGGTATTTCATTGAACGGCACGTACTTGAAACCTTCCGGAAGCGGGGCAAAGCCTATCTGAAATTTCGTTTGTCCCGTAGCGGTTATGGTCGCGAGTGTCCGACCGTGAAATGAGTCTTTCATCGTGATCAATTCATACTGATCGCCTTTCGTGCGCTCATGCGCATATTTTCTGGCAAGCTTAATCGCCGCTTCATTTGCCTCAGCACCGCTGTTGCAAAAAAACACCCTGTCCGCAAAAGAGTTTTCCACAAGTATTCTGGCGTATGTTATCTGCGGCTCGATATGATAGAGATTCGATACGTGAGTGAGAATGCCAGCCTGTTTTGCGATCGCCTCAATCACTTTCGGATGAGAATGTCCTAAGCTGCAGACTGCAATCCCGGCAACGAAATCGATATATTCCTTTCCGTCCTTATCCCACACCCTGGTTCCTTCACCCCGGACAAGCACGACGGGAAAACGCCTGTACGTCGCCATAATTATCTTATTCGATAGCGTGATCAGTTCATCCGTAGTCATTATCCCTGAACCCCACCTACATCACAATTTCGGTTCCTATACCCATATCGGTGAAAACCTCCAGGAGGATTGCATGCTTTAACCGGCCATCCACAATATGCGCCTTTTTCACGCCCCCATTGAGCGCCTTCAGGCAGCATTTCACCTTTGGATACATGCCCCCCTTTATGACTCCGCTCTGGATCATGCCCTTCACTTCATCATTAGTCATGGTATTTATCAGATTCCCGCTCCCGTCAAGAACCCCTTCCACATCAGTGAGCAACACAAGTTTTTCCGCCCTGAGAGCAGCCGCCACCTCGCCGGCTACGATATCAGCATTAATATTGTACGTCTCACCGCGGTCACCAACGCCGGTGGGTGCAATGACGGGAATGAACCCGTCTTTTTCAAGGGACGTGATCAAGCCGGCGTGAACATTCTTGACCTTTCCCACCAGACCGATATCAATGATTTCGGGAGGTGTATCCTTCGCCTTTTCTTCGCTCAAATAATATTTTTCCGCCTGGATGAGATTGCCGTCCTTTCCGCTCAATCCAACCGCCTTACCTCCGTGACGATTGATGAGCCCCACGATCTCCTTGTTCACATTTCCCACCAGAACCATTTCGACTATATTCATCGTTTCCTCATCGGTCACGCGCATCCCCTGAACGAATCTGGAATCCTTACCGAGTTTCTTCAAAAAATCACCGATCTGGGGACCGCCTCCATGTACGACCACGGGATGGATGCCGATGTATTTCATCATCACCACATCCATGGCAAACAGATCCTTCAATTCCTCATCAACCATCGCATGTCCGCCGTATTTTATGACGATGGTCTTGTTATAGAACCTCCGTATATAGGGGAGGGCCTCAAGAAGTATCTCGGCCCGCTCAATAGAACTTTTTATATCAGCCATATGGACTCCACAGATAAAAACACTAAATCCTAATATCTAAATCCAAAACAAACTCTACCGTCGAAACTCTGAACAAATCCAAATTCTCAATATCAAAATTCTAAGTGTTGTTATTTGAATTTTGATATTATTCAGCAGTGAGGATTTTATGCTTAGTAGTTCTCTTTAGAGGATGTACCTGCTGAGATCCTCGTCCTCGATAATGTTCTCCAGCTTTTCCCTGACGTATGCCGCGTCAATCACCACTTCCGCACCTTCCATATCCGGGGCATTAAAGGAAATTTCCTCTAAAAGAGTTTCCATTACCGTGTAGAGCCTCCTCGCACCAATGTTCTCCGTTCTCTCATTTACCAGTGCTGCAACCTCGGCGATCTCCGCAATCGCATCGTCTGTAAAAACCAGTGATACCCCTTCCGTCGCGAGCATCTCGATATACTGTTTTACCAGGGCATTGTGCGGTTCAGTGAGTATCCTTATAAATTCACCCCTCCCGAGAGAATCCAGCTCAACCCTGATGGGGAATCGACCCTGCAATTCAGGGATCAGATCGGAGGGCTTGGTTGCGGTGAACGCACCCGCTGAAATAAAGAGTATGTGATCCGTTTTCACCATTCCATACCGTGTATTGACCGTGGAACCCTCTACGATCGGGAGAAGGTCTCTCTGCACACCTTCCCTTGATACGTCCGGCCCATGGGTCGAGTTACTCCCGACGATCTTGTCAATCTCATCCAGGAACACGATACCTGATTGCTCCACTCTCTCAACAGCCGTTTTGGTGACTTTATCCATATCAACCAGTCTCTGTGCTTCCTCCTGCTGCAGGATTTCCAGAGCCTCGGGGATCTTTACCCTTCTCTTTTTTTTCTTCTGGGGAAAGATATTTCCGAACATTTCCTTGATATTCAAGCCCATATCCTCGATCCCTGAAGAGGTAAATACCTCGATCATCGGGCCGCTTCTCACTTCCGATGTTTCTATGTCCACATAACGATTATCGAGCTTCCCGTCCCGGAGAAGCCTCCGCATTTTTTCACGGGTGCTGTCAAATTGAGCGGGGTGTTCTATGTCCGTCACCTCCCAGTGTTTTTCCGAGACAAGCTCTTCCACCTTTTTTTCCGCAGGCCTCGGAGGAATCAAAATATCGAGCAGCCTCTCTTCCGCAACCTCTGCCGCCTTCGGTTTGACATTTTCCTGTTCCTCCGATTTCACCATATTTACCGCCAGCTCCACGAGATCCCGGATCATCGATTCCACATCCCGTCCCACGTATCCGACTTCCGTAAATTTCGACGCCTCAACTTTGAAAAAAGGAGAATTGTCAAGTTTCGCAAGTCTCCGGGCAATCTCCGTTTTCCCCACACCGGTCGGCCCAATCATGATGATATTTTTGGGAGATATTTCTTCACCCAGTTCCCTCGTCACGTTCTGGCGTCTCCACCGGTTGCGCAGCGCGATCGCGACCGCCCTCTTGGCTTCACCCTGACCGATAACGTACTTGTCCAACCGCTCAACAATTTCCCGCGGTGTCAACCCTCTGGAGGACATATACCGTTTACCCCCGGTCACTTTTCCGCACTCCCGGAATTCGCATTTTCAGATTTCGGGTGCGTATCCAGCTCCTCTAAGGTGATGTTGTCATTCGTATAAATGCAGATTTCAGAGGCTATCTTCATGGCCTGCCGGGCTATCTCCGTGGCATCCAAGCCGGAATACCTGATAAGCGCGCGGGCCGCCGCCAGTGCATAAGGACCGCCCGTACCGATGGCCATTACGTCATCATCGGATTCAATGACGTCACCGTTGCCCGAGATGATCAGAAAATGGTCCTTGCTCACCGCAATCATCAGCGCCTCCAGATGCCTCAGTATCCGGTCCGTGCGCCAGTCCTTCGTCAATTCCACAGCGGCCCTGAGGAGATTGCCCTTATATTGCTCCAGTTTCTGATCAAACCGGTCAAAAAGAGTGAATGCATCAGCCGTCGCCCCGGCAAAGCCGACAATAACTTTGTTGTTATACAGACGGCGAACCTTCCTCGCACCGTGCTTCATGACGGTAACATCGACGGTAACCTGACCGTCTCCTGCCACCGTGACCTTTCCCTTATGCCTTACGGCCAGGATTGTCGTTGAGAGTATTCTCATAATCGCTTCATGACCTCCCCTTCCCACTTCACCGTTGGCGGCAAAGCCGGGTGATCCGTCTGTTACAGGCCGCAAGGAGCAGAAAATTTACCTTCCCTCTTCTTTGTCAATCGCCTTATCCCTCCCGTGACGTTTACCTTCCCGGGCGGCTTTTTCAACATCGGCCTTGGGATGTGCCTTATCGTATACTTCAAGTAATCTTCCGATGCTCACGGAAGTATATTTCTGAGTCGTAGAGAGACTTTCGTGGCCGAGGAATTCCTGAATGGCACGGAGATCCGCCCCTGCCTCCATCATATGTGTCGCGAAGGTATGCCTCAGTGTATGGGGGCTGATTTTTCTCTTCAATCCTGCCCGCTCTACCTGTTTATCAAGGATTCGCGCAACGGTCCGTGCAGTGAGCCTGTTACCCATTTTGTTTACGAACACGGGATCAGTGTCGGCATATCCTTTCTTTCCCTGTACAAGCTCATGCCTCCTTTCCAGATACCCTTTCACGACTGCAATGGCATATCCGCCTACAGGGACTATCCGCTCCTTTTTTCCCTTGCCTCTGATCCTCATCAAGCCCTGAGCCATATCGACATCATCCATATTCAGTCCAACGAGTTCGCTCAGACGAATTCCGGATGAATAAAACAGTTCAATGATGGCGCCGTTTCTCACGTCAATCGCATCCCGTCCGGCTTCGATATTAAGCAGAGAAAGCATCTCATCGATTGAGAGTGTCGCGGGTACGTGCGTTTCCCCTTTCGGCGCCTGAACCATTTCCGCAGGATTGACAGTAATCTTTCCCTTGCGCCGCAAATAATTGAAAAAAGACCTGAGCGCCGCCACCTTTCTTGATATCGTCACCTTCCTGAATCTCTCCCGGTGAAGCATTCCCAGAAATGCCCTTATCACCATGTGGTCTATGCGTGAAAGATCATCCGCACCGTCCTTGATCACGGATATGCCCAGGGTATCAATGAATTCCTTAAACTGCCTGATGTCGGAGAGATAATTTATCCTCGTGTGGAGAGAGAGATTCCTTTCAAACTCCATATGGTGTCTGAAATCTTCTATGGCTTTTTCCATACCCCTTAAAAAATAATTGCCACGATTCTTTATTGCATTCACCAAAACCATCTTGTTTCGTGGCAGAGTATCGGTATTTTTGTGCTACTTTTCAGGAAGCGGGCAATGCCTCTTCACACCATTCATCCCGGGCCTGCGCGTACACTCACATCTTATACTTGCCGAAATCTTCGGGTGAAAGATTTTCCAAAAATTCCTTTAATTTTTCATCTTTCATTTTGTCGAGCTCCGTAATCTTCTTTCCGAAATCAACGTTCCTCGATTTCTCAATGACTTTTTCATCGACAAATATGGGGGCACCTGCTCTCAGCGCAATCGCAATGGCGTCACTCGGGCGTGAATCAACCACCAGACTCTTACCTTCTTTCAGGAGGTGTATATTCGCAAAGAAAGTATTATTCCTCAGGTCATGAATCTCAATTTTGATTATTTCAATATTGATGATCTTCAAAATATCATTAATGAGATCATGAGTCATCGGTCTCGAAAAGGTAATTTTTTCAAGTTCAGTTGCAATAGCGCTCGCCTCAAATAATCCTATCCAGATTGGAATCGCCTTCTTTTCTTCGGCATCCTTCAAAATCACGATAGGCGTATTCGTGAGTGGATCTATCGTCAACCCGGCTACCTTCATTTTGATCAACATTCTGTAACCTCCCTATGTGAAAGCAATATACCTCTCAATGAGTGGAGGTATGCTTCGGTTATTTTCACAGAAACGGTCTTCCCGATAAGGCCTTGGTCCCCTCTGAAGTTCACTATCTTATTTGTTCTTGTTCTGCCGTATACATCATCCCCGGAGTTCTTACTGATACCCTCAACGATAACTTCCTCAGTACGACCCGTCATGGACGTATTCTTCTCAAGAGTATGTTCGTCCTGCAGGGATTGGAGCGTTCTGAGTCTTTTACCCTTTACGCTTTCAGGTACTTTTCCCTTGAGCCCGTATGCAGCTGTTCCCTCCCTATCCGAATACTTGAAAGAAAATACGCTGTCAAACCGTATTTTTTCCATCATGGTAATTGTTTCGTGAAAATCCTTGTCAGTCTCCCCAGGATATCCCACAATGATATCGGAGGTAATACTGATGTCAGGACATGCCTTCCTCAGTTTATCCACGATTGTACAATACTCATCAATCGTATAACAGCGGTTCATCATTTGGAGGATCCGGTTCGACCCGGACTGCACAGGGAGGTGAATATGTTCACAGAGTGAATCGACCTCGGAGAAACACGCTACAAGCTTATCCTGAATGTCCTTCGGGTGTGATGTGGTGAACCGTATCCTCTCAATCGCCGGAATTCTGCCGATTGCGTATAACAGATCCGCGAAATCACACCCCCCCTGAGTTGTATTACCGTACGAATTTACATTCTGCCCCAGGAGCATTACCTCCTTAATTCCGCGTCCGGAAAGTATTTTTACCTCCTCCAGTACATCTTCGAACGCCCTGCTCTCCTCTTTCCCCCTCAGATGGGGTACCACACAATAGGAGCAAAAATTATCGCATCCCTGCATTATCGTTATATATGCGCTTATTCTGCCGTTGCAGGGCATAGCGACCAGGTTCAGCGACTCTACGGTTTGATGGAATGCGGTTTCAACTACCGGAATCCCTGTGTTTTCCACGGACTCGACGATCCCGGGGAGACGATGTATGTTGTGAGTCCCGACAACAAAATCGACGAACGGCATTTTTTCTACAAACTTTTCCCCCCACTGCTGGGCAAGACATCCCCCCACTCCGACGATAAGTCCCGGCTTTCTTCTCTTTAACGCCCTTAATCTCCCCAACTGGCTGTATACCTTCTGAGCGGCCTTTTCTCTGATGCTGCATGTATTCAGGATAACCAGATCGGCTGTTTTCACATCAGCGGTTTCGCCGTATCCCACGTTTTCCATCAACGCTCTCATCTTTTCCGAATCGTGGACATTCATCTGACAGCCAAAGGTTTTTATATAGAGATACCTTCTCACCGTATCTTCCAATATATTTAATGTCTATTGGGAGTTAACTAATATATGGGTGAGGGATAGTCAACAGATTTTTAACGGGAAGGGAGTGGGGTAATGTTCGTATCCCCGTTGATTCACATGCGGCATAGCGATCACTCATGGTAAACGGATTCTGGATAAACGCCGTACACCTGTGGTGACCATTCTTCATTGCGTCGCCGCCGACATGGTATCATCCCCTTGAGAGAGTCATCATGACCTTGCCCGTGTAAAATCAAAAAGGGATTCTCTGTTAAGTCATCGTGATAATTTTTAAAAATACTTGCAAGTGAATGAAATACAAAGTATATACATGATAGTGTTTCGCCGAAGATACCTCAAAGAACAGGGGGGAGTTTGAGCAAACAGGTAGCAGTCAGCTTCGAAGATAACCTTGTGAAGGTTGTTTTCGCATCATCGGAAAAGGGAAAGACTGTTCTACAAAAAACTTTCATCCTCAAGGATGACGAATTCGATTCTTTCTTAAAAACCACCCGGCTGCAGAACATCACCGTTGTCTGCCACTTTAAGAAATTCTACAGTGACATTGTATCTGCCCCGCCCGCAAAAGATGTATACCTCAAAAAAATTGTAGAAACCGAAATCACAAAAAAGTTCCCGGAGTTAAAAGATTTTTCTTATTTCTATACAGTTCTCCGGGAAAAATCACCCGAGGACAAAGGGTTGAGGGATGTGTTTTTCTTCGCCGTTGAGAATCAGGAACTCTCCGATATCTATGAACGATTCAACAGGTACGGTAAAACGGTTCAGTCTATATATCCTGACTTACTGACATTCACCCATCACATACAATCAGGCGATGGTGCACGCACAAAAACCCTGCTCACTGTTGCACTCTCCGAAACGGACAGGACCCTTTTCCTCATCCATCACGGCGAGATACGTTTCATCCGGGTCATTCCCTACATGGGCGGGGATATCTCCGACACCGATATCGACATTATGAACATGACCGTGAGTTACTGTCGACAGCAAATAAGGTTAAACCCCGAGCAAATCATTCTGATAAACCCTGCAAAGAAAGAGGAGACCGGTAGTTTAAAAACGCTGATCCCCGCGGTTCCCATCGACTATCCGTCAAATGTCTTCGCACCCGAGGAAACGCTACGGAATTTTCTTGCACCTGTCTCCGCAATTCTCTATGGAGAAACACTCAAAAAAGACAATCTCCTGCCTCAGAAATACAGGACACTGTACATACAGAAACGCATCGCTGCATACTCCATTATCTTTTTCCTCCTCTTCTCTCTCATAGGGTTGAGTTATTCCCTTATCAATCTCTCAGAAATAGTTCAGATAAAGGATAAAATTGAAACGCTGAGAAAAGAGTTCACATCGGTCGCCTCGATTACCTCGAATTATGAAAGAGAGTCAGCGAGAATGCAGCAGCTTATGCCTCTGATCACCATCACGAATGAAGCCCGTTCGACTCCGGACATTCAGAGAGCCCTCGCTTCGATGCAGTTTCTTCCCATGGAGCATATCGCAATCCACAACGTCCAATTGAACGTGAAACAGGGGGCACTGCGAATACAGATAGTGGGAGCTGCCTCCGCAAAAAACTTCGAGGACATGCACAATTCATTTCAAAAACTGCTGAAGAATTTTAATTCCATCCCCGGCATGTCCGTGATTTCCAAACGCATTGATCTGAAGAACGGTAACTTTGAAGTTGATGTCGAAAGTAAGACCATATAGAGTTTCGTGAGTATCCATGGATAAGAAATTAAAAATGCTTTTGTTTGCGTATGGGGCTTCAGCACTGTGTGCTGCGCTGTGCATCTCCGGAGCAATTCTTTCAAACAAATACATTTCAAGCCTTTCGGCTACTCTGGGCCAGTTTCAGAATCTCAAGGTAAACAGCGTAAAAATGAAAGATGCCACAAGAGATATGGAGGCGATTCTCTCACAGACCAGATCTCTCGCCCCATCCTATCACAGGCCGGAAGAGATGGAAGGGTCTCTCCTTACCACGCTTGATTCGATAAAATCACGGATGAAGGGCGCGGACATTTCAATTACTCATTTCGAAAAGAAGGGAAGTGAAATATCCATACCGGTGGTCATTACGGGCACGATTCGCGACTATACCGAATTCGTCAACTTCATCGGATACCTTCAGTCGTTGAGATTCCCCTTCTTTTTCACCAGCGATATTCTTATCTCAGGACGATCGGGCGATACAGGCGAAGTGGTCGATTTCAAAATCAACGGAATTCTCAAATCACAATCAATTACCGCTGCCGGTGGACCATGAACGATAAAAAAACGATCCTCATTGCCTTTTTCACATTTCCCCTGGCAGCGCTCCTGTTTATCTTTCTCATTTCAAAGGTCAATTTCCATGCAGCCCTTTCTCCCGCGGAACAAAAAGTAATCTCTTTCAATTACGACAATATCCCGAAGGTGGCTGAGAGGAAACAGGCATTGGTCACATCCATCAGGAACCCCATCGTGTTTGCAAAACCGTCGCACCAGGAATTCCCGAAGGTACCGCTTGCCCAGGTTGCGCCACCGCCCTCCGCGGAAAACAAAGTGTCGTTTATTCTCATCAACCGGGAGAAAAAACTGGCCATCATCGACGGGAAAGTTGTCAATGAAGGAGATGTAATCGGCAACCAAAGAGTCACCAAGATCGAAAAAGACAAAGTCTTATTAAAGAACAGAGAAGGTGAAAAATGGCTAAAGTTAGACTAATGAGTACAAGCGTCATCCGTTTTGCTTCCTCACCTTTCGCTCTCATTGCTGCGTGTATTCTCCTTTCCCTCATATCATGCAGTACAATGGAGATAAAAAGGGAGATTCAGATCCCGAAGGAAGCAAAGGAAATAAAATCTGCTGAATCTCCGCCTCCGGAACCCCTGAGAGCTCCCGATTTCGTTCCCGTCCAGGAAGACACGTCCCCGCTGAAAACAAGAATAATCGATCTCTCTGCACGAAACACCCCGCTGAGGGATGTCCTCTACGTCATCACGGAGGCAACGGGTCTCAACCTTGTGATCGATAAAGAGGTAAATGTGGATATTCCGATCACGATAAGTTTGAAGAACGTCACCGCCGAGGACGGACTCAACAAGGTCATTTTTTCCGCCGACTATTTCTATACGGTCAAGAATAATATGCTCTTTGTGAAAGCGCTGGACACCAGGACATTCGAACTCGGGTACCCCGCGATCATTCAATCCTACAACACCGATCTCGGAGGCGACATACTCGGCGCAGCGACATCCGGAGGAACCACCACCGGCGCTGCTGCGACGAGTCCTCTCAAGGGAAGTATTACACAAAAATCCGAAACCGACAAAAGTGCGTACAATTTCTGGGACGTCATCGAAAAGTCAATCGAAAGACTCCTGGGAATACCGGCGGGAAAGGCTTCTCCCACGCAACAGCATTTCCTTGTAAACAGGCTTGCCGGAACCATCGTCGTCACGGCGTCAAGGAAAAACCTGGAAAAGATTGAAAACTACATAAATTTTAGTAAAGAAGGTGATTA
>Ga0194112_10009224_pt1 | contig 12586 bp, 11 predicted proteins | sample TA2MahC400mmetaG_FD_146191 | JGI IMG/M metagenome (GOLD analysis project Ga0194112, IMG submission 146191) | Freshwater microbial communities from Lake Tanganyika, Tanzania - TA2015016 Mahale Deep Cast 400m | ecosystem: Environmental > Aquatic > Freshwater > Lake | place: Tanzania: Lake...
GTGGAATTTGTTTGGGTTTTGGAATTTGGGATTTGGAATTTTTGAACAAAGTTAGGATTCGGCCTGCGTTTCAAGCCTGGTCCTTTCTACTCGATGAATTCCTTTAATCCTTTCGAGTCCTTTGATCACCTTCTTAAGATGATTTAGATCTCGGATCTCTAATTCAAAAATGCTGATTGCTTTTTTATCATCTGTTGTATCCACCCTGGCATTTGTAATGTTGGCTTCATTGGAGGAGATCGAGCTGCTGATCTCAGCCAATAACCCTTTTTTATCCTCAGAATAGATACGAATTCGTACGGGATAGCTGTATTCCTTTTTGGAATCCCATTCTACCTCGACCCTCCGGTTAGGATCTTCTTCCACTACATTTTGGCAGTCGGCACTGTGAATCGTTACTCCTCTGCCTCGAGTAATAAACCCCACCACCTTGTCGCCGGGCAGAGGGTTACAGCACCCGGCATAGCGGACCATCACGTTGTCAATTCCCTTGATCAGGAGGGCATCCTTTGGGCTCGTGCGGGTAATCTTCTGAATGAGGCTCTTCAAACGCCCTTCTTCTTGTTCTTCTTTCTGTTCCAACCTCTCCTGGGGAAGAAGCTTTCCGATGATCTGGTTGGCCGTCACTTTCCCATAACCGACAGCAGCAATAAGATCGTCCACCCCCTGAAAACTGAATTCTGAAGCAACTTTGGCAAATTCCCCTGATTTGATCAACTTAGTTTGCTGAAGATTGTATTTTCGGAATTCCTTCTCAAGGATCTCCTTTCCAAGGGCAATCGATTTTTCCCTCTCTTCTGTTTTAAACCATTGGCGAATTTTTGTTTTGGCTCTTGAGGTCTTGACAAATTTAAGCCAATCCTTGCTGGGTTTTTGATTGGGGGAGGTGAGGATCTCAACCGTATCCCCGCTTCGAAATTCATATTTCAGGGGCACAATCTTTCCATTCACTTTCGCCCCCACACAGTGGTTCCCAATCTCAGAGTGGATACTGTAAGCAAAATCGACAGGAGTGGCTCCAATAGGAAATTCCTTCACCGCCCCTTTCGGAGTGAAGACATAGACTTCATGGGGGAAGAGGTCTACCTTGACGCTCTCAATAAATTCCGCATCATCCTTTAAATCTCGCTGCCATTCCAAGAGTTGTCTCAGCCAGGTAAAACGCTTATCATCAGCTTCGTCGAAGGCCCTTCCTTCTTTATATTTCCAATGGGCAGCGATTCCTTCTTCTGCAACCTTATGCATGTCATGGGTCCGAATCTGAATCTCAATCCGCTCACCATAAGGTCCGATGACGGCAGTATGAAGAGACTGGTACAAGTTTTCCTTGGAGAGTCCGATATAATCTTTAAATTTCCCTGGAATGGGTTTCCAAAGGGAGTGGATGATCCCAAGCACGTCGTAGCATTCTTTAATAGTATTGACGATGACCCGAAAGGCGGTGATATCATAGACCTGATCAAGATCGATGTTCTGATCTTTCATTTTCAAATAGATGCTATAGGTCTGTTTTAGACGGCCGGTGACCTCCCCCTCAATATGGTTTTCATAAAGTTTCTTCATTAAGGTTCGATTGACTTCATCAATGTAGCGGGATCTCTCTTTCTCCTTTTTAGCGATCTTGTGTTGAATCTCTTCGTAGATATCGGGATGGAGATATTGGAAAGCTAAGTCTTCCAATTCCGATTTGATCCAGTCGATTCCAAGCCGATGCGCTAAAGGAGCATAGATATCGAGGGTCTCCTGAGCGATCTCCAACTTTTTTTTAAGGGTATGGTACTTAAGGGTTCGCATGTTGTGGAGGCGATCAGCCAGTTTGATCAAGATCACTCGGATATCCTTCACCATAGCCAGGATCATCTTCCGGAAGTTCTCTGCCTGGTCTTCTTCAGATGACCGAAGTGAGATCTGGCTGATCTTTGTCACACTATCTACAAGCTGAGCGATCTCTTCCCCGAAGTTTTCACGAATCTCTTCGGGGGTGGTTAACGTATCTTCCATTGTATCGTGAAGAAGTCCAGTCGCCACACTTGCCACATCGAGCCGCATCTGGGTTAAAATTCCAGCCACTTCGAGAGGGTGAATGAGGTAAGGCTCGCCGGAAAGACGGACCTGGCCTAAATGGACTTTAGCAGAAAAGACATACGCCTTTCTTAGGAGGTCTGTGTCTGCATGAGGGTTATAGGTAATCAGCCTTTCCAATACGTCATTGAATCTTAGCATCTTAATTTCATCTTACCCATAACTACTAAGAAATTCAAGGGGGTTCTATGGTTGGGTTACAAAAATTTTGACAGAGTTAGAAATGAAATTTATAATGGGTTTGGCTTTGAGAAGGATTTTAAATGAAACGTTGGTTGATATTCATCTTGGTGATTGCTGGCGTCTCTGGTCTTGTATACTATTTATCCAACCGAGATAGAGGGGAGAGGAATTCCTTCATCAAGGTCTCGGGAAATATTGAAACGACAGAAGTGAGTGTTGGGTTTAAAATCCCTGGAAGAATTGTTAGCCTTCCCATTCAAGAGGGAGATTGGATTCAAAGAGGAAAGGTGATTGCCAAACTGGATGACGAAGATCTTCGCCAGCGCCTTGAATTGGCACGAGCCACATTAAGGTCAGCTCAAGCGCGACTTGATAAATTGCTTGCCGGATCAAGGCCGGAGGAAGTGAGAGAAGCAGAGGCCAGCCTCCATCAGGCACAATTCGATTTCGAGAATAAAAAAATCCAATATGAACGGATGAAGGCCCTCTTTGATAGAGGTGTGATCCCTAAGGAGACACTGGATAATGCAGAGACTGGGCATAAAATCGCAAAGGCGGCCTTACAAAGGGCAATGGAAAATTATCAGTTGATTAGGGAGGGGCCGAGGAAAGAAGATATTGAAGATGCTAAAGCTCAGGTGGAACAGGCACGGGCTTCATTGAAACTGGCAGAGACACAGCTCAGTTATACGGTTCTATATTCCCCTATCTCTGGGGTCGTTTTGGTTAAATCTGGCGAGGCCGGCGAAGTGGTCAATCCAGGAACGTCGATCCTTACCTTGGCTGATATCGAAAATGTTTGGTTAAAAGCCTATATTCCAGAGACCGATCTCAGTCGTATAAAGTGGGGCCAGGAAGTGACGGTGACTACAGATCTCCGACCCCAAAAGGTATACAAAGGGAGAATATCATTCATTTCTTCTCAGGCCGAATTCACTCCCAAACAAATCCAGACGGAAAAGGAAAGGGTAACCTTAGTTTACCGCATCAAAGTTGAAATTCCAAACCCGGATCGGGAATTGAAACCCGGCATGCCAGCCGATGGGCGTATTTTGCTAACGTCATCTGTAACCAGCAAACCCTAATGCTATCCATTCAGACGAATAACCTGACCAAGAAATTTGGACCTTTAGTCGCCGTAGACCGACTGAACTTAGAAATAAGAACTGGGGAGATTTTTGGTCTCGTAGGTCCAGATGCTTCTGGGAAGACAACCACGCTCCGCATGCTATGTGGGATTCTTCCTCCCGATCAAGGAGAGGCGAGGGTGGCTGGTTGCGATATTCGAAAAGAGACAGAACTTTTAAAGAAAAAAGTAGGATATCTGCCCCAACGTTTCGGGCTCTATGGAGATCTGACCGTCCTTGAAAACATCCACTTCTACGGAGATCTCTATCAGGTACCAAAAAGGGAGAGAAACGAACGAATAGAAAGACTGCTCCGATTTGCTAACCTGGGACCTTTCAAAAAGAGAAAAGCTCAGGATCTTTCTGGTGGAATGAAACAGAAATTGGGATTAATCTGTGCATTGATCCATACTCCCCAACTCCTCTTCTTAGATGAACCCACGACAGGAGTCGATCCTCTCTCCCGAAGGGATTTTTGGATCATCCTCTATGACCTTTTGAAAGAAGGGGTGACCATCCTCTTTTCAACTTCCTATATGGATGAGGCCGAGCGATGCAGTCGCATTGGTTTAATCTACCAGGGAGAGCTATTGATCTCTGATACACCGTCGGCCATAAAAGCCAAAGTTGGAGGAGCGGTTTTGGAAATCCGTTTGGAAGATCATCAGAAAGGTATGAAGATGTTGGAAGGGATCGAGTCCTTTCATAGCCTTGTTCTGTCCGGAGATAAAATACACGTCTTGGTTGATGATCCTCAGAAGGGAGAAAGGATTATTCGAGAAGTTCTAAAAACAAAAAGAATGGAGGTGCTGGGTTTGATGGTGGTCAGACCTACCCTTGAAGATGCTTTCGTCTCCATCGTCCGAGAGAGGAGGGGACTATGCCAACTTTCGCCGTTGAGGTAGAAGACCTCGTCAAAACCTTTGGTACTTTTGTTGCCGTGGATCATATCCATTTTCAGGTGAGGAAGGGAGAGATCTTCGGATTTCTTGGACCCAATGGAGCTGGAAAGTCGACCACCATCCGAATGCTCTGTGGCCTGTTAATACCTACTTCGGGGAAGGGTAGGGTTTCGGGATTCGATATCATGGAAGAACCGGAGAAGATTAAGCAGGTGATCGGTTATATGTCTCAAAAATTCTCCCTCTATGAAGACCTGACAGTGTTTGAAAACCTCCACTTTTTTGGAGGGATTTATGGTCTCTCCGGTTTACTCCAAAAAGAAAGGGAGGAACAGGCTTTGGCAATGGCTGAGCTGAAAGAGCTTCGAGATCGAATGACTCGAACATTGGCTGTGGGTTGGAAACAGCGTCTGGCACTTGGCTGTGCCATCCTCCATCAACCCTCCATCCTCTTTTTAGACGAACCTACCTCTGGCGTGGACCCCATCTCACGAAGAAATTTCTGGAGTCTTATCCAGCAGATGGCAGAAAGGAGTGTAACGACCTTCGTTACGACCCATTATATGGATGAAGCTGAATATTGCGATCGATTGGCATTAATCTATCAGGGAAAGATTATTGCCCTCGGGACCCCTACTGAGTTGAAACTAAAGACCCTCGCCCATGGAGTAATGGAAATAGAATGCGATCCACTCATCCCGGCCCTTGACCTCCTGAGGAGAGAACCTTGGATTACTGAAGCCGCCGTATTTGGAAATGGTCTCCATGTGATCGGTAAAGAGGGAGTTGATTCGGAAAATGAGGTTAAGAATTTATTCCAGAGAAGTGGAGTTATTTTGAAAAAGATGGATTGGATCAGGCCTTCCTTAGAGGATGTCTTTGTCTCGCTTATTGAGAGAGAGGAGGGAAGATGAGCCCTTCTCGTATTTGGGCTATCGCAAGGAAAGAATTTATCCATATCTATCGTGATCAGAGAAGCCTGGCATTGATTATCCTTATGCCAGCCATATTGATGCTCCTCTTCGGTTATGCTGTCACCCTTGATGTCAAGAAAGTGCCGATGGCTGTTTTGGACCATGACGGGAGCCAAGAAAGTTTATCTTTTGTACATAGATTCAGCGCTTCCCCCTATTTCAATCTTCATATTTTTGTCCAAGATGAAAAAGAGATAAAGAGGCTCATCGATGACGGAACAGTGAAGATGGGTCTGGTTCTCCCTTGGGATTTCTCAAAGACGATCAAGGCTGAGAGAAAGGTGGCGGTGCAGGTTTTACTGGATGGCACTGATTCTAATGCGGCAAATATCATCCTCGGGTATGTCCAGGCCGTTTCGCGGCAATACAATCAAGAAAAGACCTTTTTGAAGGTGGAACGGATGGGACGAAAAAAAATGGATATTCCTGTTGAAGGTCGGATGAGGATCTGGTTTAACGAGGAACTGGAGTCGAAGAATTATTTTATTCCAGGGTTGGTGGCTGTGATCATGTCGATCATAGGAGTACTCCTTACGGGGCAGGTGATTGTCCGGGAGTGGGAAAGAGGAACCATGGAACTCCTTATCTCGACCCCGGTTCGGAAAGGGGAATTAATTATCGGAAAATTATTTCCTTACTTTTTCTTATGCCTCTTAGATATGGTCCTGACGGTTCTGATGGGGAAATGGGTCTTTCAAGTTCCACTCAGGGGTGACTTCACATTGCTTTTCCTTCTTTCTTGCATTTACATCTTTGTTGCCTTAGGACTTGGTCTCACTATTTCCACTGTGGCGAGAACACAACTCCTGGCCAATCAAATGGCTATGATCATCGGCTTTCTCCCCACGTTTCTCCTATCAGGGTTTACCTTTGTCATCGCCAACATGCCCATCTGGCTCCAAATCATTACTTACGGTATTGCGCCTCGATATTATGTGACCATTGTCAAAGAGATCTTTCTAAAAGGAGCGGATTTCTCTTTTCTCTGGACTGAGACCCTGATTTTGATCGGATTTGGGTGCGGAGGACTTTGGGTCGCAATAAAGAGTTTTAAGAAGGAATTGAGGTAGATCACCCCCACCCTCACCCTCCCCCTCCCCCCTTGAGGGGGAGGGAAGGGAGGGGTGAAAAGAGGTAGGAGATGTTCGGCAGAGTTTGGTTCCTTTTTTTCAAAGAGTTGATTCAGGTTCTGAGAGATAAGAGGTTAAGGACTACCCTTATCGTCCCGCCTCTTTTCCAATTGATCATCTTTGGATATGCAGCCAATTTAGATGTTAAACACATCCGCATGGCTGTCAGAGATCTGGATCAAAGCGTCGATTCAAGGGAACTTATCGCTCGATTTAGTGGTTCGAAATACTTCGATTTGGTCTCCTTTCCTGAAACTCCAAAAGAGATCGAATTTCTCATTAAAAAAGGGGAGGTCATTCTCAGTATTGAAATCCCCAGCGATTTTTCTAAGAAATTAAAAAAAGGAGAGGGAACAACCATCCAGATTATCCTCGATGGCACCGAGTCGAATACAGCGATGATCGCCCTTGGTTATATAGGCCGAATCCTTTCAGAATATTCTACCGCAATCTTGGTGAAGAGATTAAATCGAGAAGGCGTGATTGGCTTCGAGGAGGCGGGAGTGGAAGTAGAGCATCGAATCTGGTTCAACGCCACCTTAGAAAGTCGCCTTTTCTATGTCCCTGGGGTCATAGGCTCCATTGCCTTCCTCATTCCGATTATCCTGACCGCTCAGGCTATTGTGAGAGAGCGAGAGATAGGAACGCTCGAACAGATCATGGTCACCCCGATTCGTCCTTGGGAGTTGGTTGTGGGAAAGACCCTTCCATTTGCAATGATCGGCCTTCTGGATGCGATAATCATTGCCCTAATCGGTGTGTTTTGGTTTGAAGTCCCATTTCGAGGAAACCCCCTCATCCTTTTTCTGGGCAATGTCCTTTTCTTGATGAGTGCGGTGGGCATTGGCCTTTTCATTTCTACTATCTCGTCAACACAACAACAGGCTCAGATTTCTACCTTTTTCTTTGCCATGCCTGCTTTTATCCTTTCAGGGTTTGCCTTTCCTTTGGAAAATATGCCAGAGTGGTTACAAAACATAACCTATATCAACCCGCTCCGATACTTCTTAGTCATTATCCGAGGCGTCTTCTTGAAGGGAAATGGGTTGGATATCCTCTGGCCTCAGATGGTAGCATTAACAATTTTGGGTGGACTCATGATTCTCTTAAGTTCCCTTCGATTCCAGAAGAGGTTGAAATGATTTAAGTTCGGAGTAATTAATACAAACGCATTAAATCATTATACCCCCCACCCACCCCTCCCCCTCAAGAGGGGAGGGTTAGGGTGGGGGTGATGTCATTTTAATTAATGCGTTTGTATTAGTTCGGTGTTCGGAGGATTTAATCTTAAGACTCCGAACTCAAAACTTAGAGTGATGGGGAGACATAAGATTAATGAGAACTCTGCTGATGAAGATTTATCGAACACTTTACAAGGCTTATGGTCCCCGGAATTGGTGGCCAGGGGAAACCCCTTTTGAAGTCATGGTAGGAGCGATCCTCACCCAGAATACCTCTTGGAAAAATGTGGAGAAGGCGATCGGACGTCTCAAGGATGAGGGGGTACTCAATAGTGCAGGGATCCATCGACTTAAAAAATCACAGTTGACCTCCTTGATTAAATCCTCGGGTTATTATCGAATCAAAGCCGATCGGTTGAAGGCCTTTGTAAATTTCCTATTTAAGGAATATAGGGGGGATATAGAGAAGATGAGGAAAGAAGAATTAGAGAAGTTGAGGCAGAGGCTCCTTGAGGTCAGAGGGATAGGGCCTGAGACTGCAGATAGCATCCTCCTTTACGGTCTGAAAAAACCTATTTTCGTTGTCGATGCTTATACGAAGCGGGTCCTTTCAAGGCATGGAGCGATTTCAGGGGAAGCCTCCTATGAAGAGATCCAGTATCTCTTCATGAACCATCTTCCCCTTGATGAGAGGCTATTTAATGAATATCATGCGCTCCTTGTATATCTGGGGAAAACGGTGTGTAAAAAGGTACCCAGATGTGACATCTGCCCACTTAAAAGCATAGGGCAATGAAATCACAATAACCAAATTACAAGCTCCAAATAAATTCTAACCAAAAGTATTTTAAATTTCCCCTCACCCCCACCCTCTCCAAGGGGAGAGGGCTTCGTCGTGAGACTTCGGCGTGAGCTCAGTCGAACGCTCAGCCGAACGGGAAGGGTGAGGGGGCAAAATGTTAGAAGAAAATTCTCAAATTTAACCATGTAGGAATCCAATTATCCAATATTTAAACAATTTTAGTTGTTGGAATTTGGAAATTGGTTATTATTTGATTATTGGTGTTTGGTGATTGGTTATTCGTACGGCTCTATCGAATCCTTTATCATAATTTTCATTGCTTGTGAGTAGTGAGATCAGAATGGGAAAATACTGGGAGAAAGAGATTCGAAGTTTGATGGGAAAAGCGATCCACCGTTATGGTTTGATCCAGGATGGAGATCGGATCTTAGTGGGGGTTTCAGGGGGGAAGGATAGCCTTACACTCCTCCACCTCCTTCATGAGCGTCGGAGGCGAGTTCCCATCGAATATGAATTGATTCCGGTTCACATCGACTTAGGTTTCGACTATAAACGATCGGAGATCCTAAAAGATTTTTTTAAAACAAAAGGTCTTTCCTATCATATTGAATTCACAGATATCGGAAGGAGAGCGAACAGTCCCGAGAATCGAGAGAACCCGTGTTTCCTCTGCTCCTGGGAGAGGAGGAAGAGGCTTTTCCACCTCGCCCAAAGATTGAAGTGTAACAAGATTGCCCTCGGCCACCATAAGGATGACATCATCGAGACCCTCCTTCTTAATATTTTTTATAGTGCTGAGATCAGTACCATGCTCCCCCTTCAAACCTTGTTCAAGGGAAAGATTATCCTCATTCGCCCCTTGGCTCTGGTGGAGGAAAAAAAGATTGAGCGGTTTGCCAGAGAGATGGGTTTGCCCTATGGTCCGAGCGGTTGTCCAAGCTCTGGGAAGACGAAAAGAAACGAGATGAAGGAATTAATTGAGACCTTGGAAAAAAAGAACCGCCGGATAAAAGGTAATATCTTTCGATCGCTTTCTAATATTAAAATGGATTACATGCTGTGAGATGTAGAGAACAAGAGAGAAAGAGGTTAAAATAAGATTTAGGAAGAGATAAAATAGAAAGGTGGAATAAAAATGTCTAATGGAATCACAAGAAGGGATTTTTTGAGGAATTCACTCTTCGGTGGGATCGCATTAGGAACTGGATTGAGCCATATTCATTTAGCTTATGGACAGACTGTGAATTTAAGATTTAGCACATGGCACGTTCCTGTGGGATATGAGGTGAAAACTGTCTGGATACCCATGCTTGAAGAACTGAAAAAGAGGAGCGAAGGGCGAATAAATTATACCATGTTTGCAGGTGCTTCACTGGGAAAAGGGCCGGAACATTTTGACATTGTAGCAAAGGGCCTTTCTGATTTAGGTTATTTTACCGCAACATGGACCCCTGGCAGATTTCCGCTTACGGATGTGCTTTCCCTTGCTGCATGGGTGGATGGAAAGGATATTGCTGTTGATATTGGGAATGCGATGTACAAGAGAATTCTCCATAAGGAATTTCCCGGTGTGAAAATGGTCGAGATGAATGGTTGCATTCAATCTTTCTTATGGACAAAAAAACCAGTGCGTTCCTTAGCAGACACGAAGGGTCTCAAGGTAAGGTCCCCCGGCGGTCATCAAACCCATTATATCAGGGCACTGGGGGCAGAGCCTGTGTTCATGCCCCTTGGCGATGTTTATCTGGCCATGGAGACAGGAACAATAGATGGAATCGTTACATGTCCACCCTTGGTACTATCATTCAAGCTTTACGAGGTCGCAAAATATGGGGTAGTAACGACATTCGGTTGTGTCTCTGAGGGTGTCATCATGAACAATGAAAGCTGGAAAAAGATTCCCGAAAATCTCAGGCCAGTTTTCGATGAAGTATGCCACAATCCTTTCAAGACTACAGGGGGGTTGAGCAGAGATGTTTATAAGAAAATGATGAAGGAGATAATGGATAAAAAGGTGGAGCTCTATAACCTTCCCACAAATGAGGCGGAACACTGGTATGAAAAATTCAGAGAGGCAACGAGAAAGTGGGTGGCAGATCTGGAGGGGAAAGGACTTCCAGCCAAAGAAGTCGTGAGGATGTACAATGAAGAATGCGAGAAGAGAGGCGTAAAAGTTGCGGCGTTTCCGCCTGAATGGAGAAAGTAGAGAATGAGGATCGCTGCGATGGGATGGTGGGATAAAGTAAAAAAAGGAATACAGACAATTAATTGGTTTATCACTGGAGTGGGTGCGTTTTTTCTGATACCTTTAATGCTTATCACATCAACCGATGTTCTGTGGAGAGACGTATTCAACCATCCTATCCCGGGCACTGTAGAGTTATCTGAGTACATGTTAGCCGTTTTCATACTTCTTGGACTCGCATATAGTCAGCAGGTGAAGGCCCACGTTGGAGTTTCTATAATAACCTCTCGGCTATCCCCTCATACTCAATTAATTCTCAATCTCATTACCACCCTTACCAGCTTATTTATTTTTTCTATACTGACATGGCAGGGCCTAATGGTTGGAATTGAAGCACGAACCGTTTCAGATATGCTAAGAATTCCACAATATCCTTTTAGACTTCTTGTGGCGGTGGCCGGTTTTCTTGTTTGTCTCGAACTTTTGATTGATTTTGGGGAGATTGTAAAAAAGCTTGTTCAGAGGCCATCATGATGGATCCTGTCATGATAGGTATCATCGGTTCTTGCTTACTCTTTCTCCTTCTTCTCATCGGTATGCCTATTGCTTTTTCTTTGATATTTATAGGTTTTTTGGGTGTGAGCTATCTTACCTCCATCCAGGCGGCCCTTCCTTTAATAGCGAGAACAGTGTATGAAACTTCCTACCATTATCCATACACGATCATACCCCTCTTTATCGTTATGGGTGGTTATGCGGAGATCTCAGGTATTAGCAGCGATCTTTACGATACTTTTGATAAGTGGCTACGAAAGTGGCCGGGAGGCCTTGGGATGGCAACGATTGCATCCATCGCAGGGTTTTCCGCTATTTCAGGTTCGTCAGTTGCATCTTCAGCAGCCTTTGGAAAGGTTGCTTATCCCGAGATGAGACGATTCAACTATTCCCAAAGATTGGCTTCGGGAATAGTTGCAGCCGGAGCAACTATCGATTTTCTCATTCCCCCCAGCCTCGGCTTTGTGATCTTCGGTATGCTTACGGAACAGTCCATCGGAAAGCTTCTCATCTCCGGTATGATTCCTGGCCTCATGCTCGCAGGAGCCTTTATGGGGATCTTATATGTATGGGTGAAATTTAATCCCAATTCAGCTTTAAGCAGTCCCGAAGGAGTATCCTGGAAAGATAAGATCTATGCATTAAAAGGAATTTGGGAAACCGTGGCCATCTTCTTACTTGTTATCGGTGGGATCTACCTTGGTTTTTTGACTCCAACTGAGGCGGCGGGGGTAGGGGCTACAGTCCTTTTTTTAATGGCGTTCATAAAAAGGAAATTGAGTCTTAAGATACTTCTTGATTCTCTTTTTGAAGCTGTCCGTGTTTCCGTGATGGTCCTCTTCTTAGTAGCTGGTGCAAATGTGTTCAGTTATTTTTTAGCTCTCTCCACAATCCCCATGAAGGTTTCAACATGGATTGTAGGACTTGGAGTTTCCAAATATGGGATTCTGACCATCATCATCTTCATTTATCTCCTACTTGGATGTTTTTTAGATGCCATATCAATGATGATCCTCACACTGCCCGTCATCTTTCCTGTTGTGTTGAACCTTGGCTTTGATCCAATATGGTTCGGAGTCGTATGTGTGCTTATGATGGGGGCAGGTTTGATTACACCTCCTGTGGGTCTCTGTGTATTTACAGTCGCCAGCATCGCCAAAGATGCACCCCTTGGAGAGGTTTTTAAAGGGGCTTTACCCTTTATCGTGGCCATTTTTTTAATTACTTTCCTGATCACTTTATACCCTTCGATCGCCCTGTATCTTCCGAGGATGATGGGTCGGTAGCAGCAGGCAAGATGTCACGTTGAATTTTGCATAAAAGAGTTAGGCCCTTAGCGCCACAACATCGACAAAAAGTTGTCGATTTTCGAACAGGGAAATGGTAGGCGCAGCCTTTAGGCTGCGTGAGGAGCTCGAGTAGAGCATCTACCCTTTACGCAACCTGAAAGGTTGCGGCTACTACC
>Ga0194112_10009230_pt1 | contig 12578 bp, 15 predicted proteins | sample TA2MahC400mmetaG_FD_146191 | JGI IMG/M metagenome (GOLD analysis project Ga0194112, IMG submission 146191) | Freshwater microbial communities from Lake Tanganyika, Tanzania - TA2015016 Mahale Deep Cast 400m | ecosystem: Environmental > Aquatic > Freshwater > Lake | place: Tanzania: Lake...
GGAGACGAGGGCGCCCAGCTTGAGGAGATGATCTACGAGGGCTATGGACCCAACGGCATCGCCATCATGGTGCAGGTGCTGACGGACAACCGCAACCGCTCCGTGTCTGACGTGCGGCGCGTGTTCACTCGCCACGGCGGCAACCTGGGCTCGGATGGGTGCGTGGCCTGGATGTTCGCACGCAAGGGCTCGATCCTGGTCAATGCGGCTGGCGCCGATCCGGAGGAGATCGCCCTGATGGTCATGGACACCGAGGCTGAGGATGTCGAGATCAGCGACGATACCGTCGAAGTGTACACTCAGGCCGAGGACTTTAAGAAGGTGCTGGACGCACTCACCGAGTCCGAGCTGGAGATCTCTCACTCGGGGCTCTCCTGGGTGCCGCAGACGACGGTGACCCTCGATGAGAAGGAAACGCTGCAGGCGATGAAGCTCCTGGAGGCGCTGGAGGAGCTCGACGACGTGCAGGCGGTGTTCTCCAACCTGGACATCCAGGACGAGATGATCGCCAAGTACGAAGCCCAGGCGGCCTAGGCCGGGTCATGCGGGTGTTGGGCCTCGATCCCGGACTGGCCATCACGGGCTATGGGTTGGTCGAGGCCAGCGGCGAGCGGCTCACGCCGCTGGCCTATGGGGTTGTGCGCACCAACGCGCAGGATCCTTTGCCTCAGAGGCTCAGGCAGCTCTATCGGCGGGTCGGCGAGCTCATCGCCCGGCATGCCCCAGATGCGGGGGCAGTCGAAGAGCTCTTTTTCAGCACGAACACGCGCACGGCCATGACCGTTGGCCACGCCAGGGGCGTTCTGCTCTTGGCGTTGGCCGAGGCAGATATCCCCCTGGTCGAGTACACGCCGATGCAGGTCAAGCTGGCCATCACGGGTTATGGCGGCGCGGACAAGAGCCAGATGCAGGAGATGGTGCGCCTCTTGCTCAGCCTGGATCACATCCCGCGCCCAGACGACGCGGCGGACGCGCTGGGCGTAGCTATCTGCCATCACCACTCGACGCGCTTCCACGCGCTATTAGGCGTCTGACAGCGCTGGGCGCGCTTGAGCGTGCCACCTGGCTAGGATTCTGGCAGGCACCTGTGATCGCCAGTCTACAGGGACGGGTCAAAGGCATCCACGACAATGCCCTGATCATCGAGGTGGGTGGCGTGGGCTATCTGGTTCACGTCACCCGCTCGCTGTTGGAGGGCGCCGTTCATCGCGGCCAGATGCTGGAGCTGTATACCCAGCTCTATGTGCGTGAGAACGAGCTCGCCCTGTATGGCTTTGCGACGGCGGCGGAACAGGAGCTGTTTGCCACGCTCCTGGGGGTCAGCGGCATTGGCCCGCGCACCGCGCTCGCGGTCCTGAGCACCTTTTCCCCCGAGACTCTGCGGGCCGTGCTGGCCCAGGGTGATGTCCTTGCTCTGACGCGCATCCCTGGGGTCGGGCGCAAGACGGCGCAGCGCCTCATGCTCGATCTCAAAGACCGGATCGGCGTCGTCGGGGAGGCATGGGTCGGCGCGGGACTGAGCGAGGGCGACGCCGACGTGGTCAACGCCCTGACGGCGCTGGGCTACAGCCTGTTCGAGGCGCAGAGCGCCCTCACGGCCATACCAGAGGGCGTCCAGGCCCTTGACGAGCGCATCCTCGCCGCGCTGCAGTTCCTCGGCCGCGGTTAGGAGGCCCTGGCCATGAATTGGGTGGACGTCGGCATCGCGATCATCCTGGCCGCGTTCGCGCTCAATGGCCTGACCAAGGGCCTCTTGCGCCAGCTCACCAGCCTGGCGGGGTTTGCCTTGGGACTGCTGCTGGCGACGGCGCTCTACCCCTCTGTGGCGCGGCGTTTGGGCCAGGCCACCGCATCTGACATCGCTCTGGAACCCTTTGCCTTTGTGGTCATCTTTCTGAGCATCTGGGTGCTGGCGAACCTGGTCGGGTTCTGGGCCCATCGGCGCTCTGCCGCACAGCAGGATGACTGGGTTGACGACCTGGGGGGCACGCTCCTGGGGTTGGCCACGGGATGGCTGCTCCTCTCGGTGCTGGCGGTCGTGGCCGTGCAATGGAGGCTCGGCGCGGCGCGTGCGATCGAGGCGTCCAGGTTGGGTGCGTGGCTGCTCGCGAGCGCAGCGCAGGGGGCGCGTCTGCTGTCCAGGTGGATGCCGCTGCCCTGGCTTCCATAATCCGTCGCACCTCGGAGCCCGCTATCGGCTCCCGCAGCACATGGCTCTCGGCAATCGCCCTCATCCCCCTCGGGCAGCACAACCGGCCTCTCCCAGCCCGGACCTCTAGCCTCCGCTGAGAAAGAACGCAAACCATCCAGATGGAGAGATGGCCAGGACATAGGGCAGGAAAAGGAGCAAGAGGCTCAGGGGAAGGATCCAGAGGGCCGTCCACCACGACTCGCGGCGACCCCTCGGCGTCGTGGCGACGCTCAGGGAGGCGATGGCGCACCGAGTAAAAGCCCAGGCCACCCCAAAGCCCGTCAGCACCACCAGCACGACCCACGACGGTTGCGCGGACATCAGGCCGCGATACACGCTCACGCGACTGGCAAAGCCGATCGTCGGAGGCGCCCCCGCCAGCGTCAGGCCGCCGACGATCATGCCCAGCACCGCGGTGGGCGCATAGCGCAGCCCGCCCTGCAACCGCTCCGGATCGTCCCCCCCAAGGCATTCCTGAAAGACGTTCGAGGCCAGGCAGACGACGGTGATGGCTAGGGCGCGATAGAGGACGTGCCCCGCGGAGATGCCCATCTCCCCCATCGGGTTCAGCCCCAGGGCCATAAAGACGATACCCATGTCCGCGACCGCGGCATAGCCGGCGATCCGACGCAGCGAGGCCTGCATCGTCGCGCCGAGCCCGCCGATCAGACAGGCGAGCACGCCCCCAGCGAGCAGCAGGTCGGACCAAAAGCCGGGAACACCCGGAGGCCTTAGCGAGGCGAGCGCGTCTGTCAGACAGATGAGCGCTGTCGTGGGCAGCGCGGCGCCGAGCATCACGCTCGCTAGAGGGTTGTCGAACTGAAACACCGAGGGAAGCCAGAGCCCCAGCGGGCCCGCGGCGAGCAGGATGCCGCCGCCCAGCGTCAGGCAGATCGCGCCCATGGACAACAGCGCGTCGCCCTCCAGCCCCGCCGCGCGGGCGTCTTGGGTCCACGACGCCAGCAACACGCAGGCCCCAGCCACCGCAAAGAGCACCAAGAGGCGCACGCTGACGCTCGCTGCGCCGGCGACGCGCGCCGGGATCAGCATCACCGTCAGGATAGCCCCCAGCTCGAGGAGCAACGCGGCGATCGCCAGATGGCGCGTCATCGCCGCTGCCGTCAGCATGCCGACTGCCGCCAGGGCGAGTGGGTACAGGAGAGACTGCTGCGGGATGCGGTACGTGCACAGGATCGTCACTGCGACCAGCACCCAGACAATGGCCAGCGTGGCGCGCTCTCCAGGGAGGAGTCGCAGCACGCGGCCGAGAGCAATCACCGGACCGGCATCGCCGAGGGTTACGGCCAGAAGGGCCATCAGGACGAGCGCCGCAGCGGCCATCGGGGCGGCGATGTGGCGGGTTCTGCGGAACGGCGCGACCGCGAGGGCGGCGACCATGGGCAACACAGCCAGCCAGACGATCATCGCAACGCCGACTCTCCCTGGAGCAGATCCGCCCAACCTTCGGTGCGCAGTGAAACCACCAGGGCCAGGAGGATGTGCACGATGCCGAGCAAGCCCATGACCAGCAGGCTCTTCTCCAGGGAGAGATAGAGCGCCTCAAAGCCGTTCATCAGGGTCAGCAGCGCCAGGCCGATGCGGAGCGGTCTGCGCCCGATCAGCAGGGCGACCAGACCGCAGCACATCACCCAGTAGCTCACCCAGACCAGCTCGCCGCGCAGCACCGGCAGCGGATAGGTTCGCGCCAGGCCGGACGCCAGGAGCATGGCCAGCACCGCGGCCGCCAGCCGCATAGGAAGCCCCTCGGCGTATATCCCCGAGAGGCGCATGGGATCGGTACGCTCTGCGCTCGGGTTGGTTCCTGTCCATGCAGCCAGCCTTTCCGACGCGTCCCAGAGGCGCCGGCCATGCCGAGCCTCTGCTCGTTCCCCATTGGGCAGTCCTGTGTGCCCACTGATCTGGCGGGTCCGGCCAGACGGCAGCAGGAGGATCAGCGAGATCGCCAGACCCTGTCCCAGGCGCACCAGCGTGATGGCGGGCAAGAGCTGCTCGGCCAGCAGCCAGGCGAGCAGCACATACTGCAACAGAAGGAGCCCGACGGCCAGTGGACGATCGGTGAGGACAACCATCAAGAGGGCAGCCGCGCCCAGGCCCAACGACGCGATCTGCGCCGAGCCCCCTCCGGTGAATTCGATCACCCATGTTGGCACAGACATACTCGCCGTTACCTCTTTAGCGCGAGCACTGCGCCAACCATCCAAGCCATCAGCCAGGTCAGGTAGAAAGGCCCTTCGAGGGCAGCGATGGCCCCATCCGCGATGTGCTGTACTCTCAGCAGGGCGTTCTCCAGACCGACATACAGCCAGTCGAGCTCCAGGATCGCGCCGGTCACGTCGGCTGCGCGTTGCGCACCCGGGGAGGGCGCTCGCGTGCCGCGATAGAGCGCGCGGCCACCCCAGAGCGAGGCGCCAGTGGCCAGGAGCAGCGCCACACCGCCGCGCAGATCGAGCCGGCCAAAGAGCATCGCGGCAAGCGAGAGCGGCGGCTCTGCGGTCGGGGCGCCCAGCCATACGCGTGAGAAGAACATCGGGGAGAGGCCCATCAGGACGATCGCTCCAGCCGCCACGGCCGCGCAAGGGAACGCCACCTGCGTCATCCAGGAAGCCGGAGACACTGACAACGCCTCCCGACGCCTGGTCTGGCGCCAGCTCGCCCACAGAGCGACATTGGTCAACAGGTAGCCGAGTGCGCCCAAGAGTCCCACGCTGTACGCGCCCTCGAGCCAGCACAGCCTGAGAAAGGCCCAGTGACAGACGAATCCCAGGGTCAGAGGCCAGCCCCCCAGGGTGGCCAGCGCCACGGCGCGCAACAGGAGCCGGGCCAGCGGGGACGATATCGGGCGCCCAGGCTCGGTGACCAAGCTCAGCGCCAGGCCGAGCCCGAGATTGACCAGGTTGAGCAGCGCCAGCGTTGATCCGCTCTGTGGGTCCAGCAGCACAGCGCAGATCGAGATCGAGACGCCGTTGTAGAGGATGTAGCGGCGCGCCGACATCGGATCGGGGGCCAGTGCGGCCAGGGCGCCGGTGAGGAGCAGGGTGGCGCCCGTCATCGGCAAGAGGGCTCCCATCTGGGGAGGCAGCGGCGCGAACAAGCCACCCACGCGCAGCCACAGGTAGCCGCCCGTGCACAGCGAGAGCAAAAAGACCTCCCAGGAGCCGCCAAAGCTGCCGGGCAGGGGGTAGCTCCCCAGTCGCAGCAGGGCGGCCGCCGCCAGCCATGCCAGCGGCGCGCCGGTCAGAGCAAGCGAGGACATCTGCGTGTCGCGCTGCCATCCCAGGGCCAGGACGAGGGCGACGCTCAGGGCGGCGGTGGACATCAGGCCTCCGGCCAGATAGCGTGTGGCGCCTCGCTGGCTGGTCATCGTCCGCGCCGAGTAGCCCATCAGCGCCAGATCCATCGTGCCCCAGGCTACGCACAGCACATAGAGGCTATCGGTGGTCAGGCTCACCACCGCCGACCCGAGGGCGACCAACAGGCAAACGGCATGGAAGCGCTCGATCGGCATGTCCAGGACGGCGACCTGTAGAAGGACGCCTCCCCCCAGAAGGAGCAGACCCACGTGAGCCGCCAGCGGGTCAAAGAAAACCCAAACCCGCTCGGAAGGGCCCAGGACAGGGCCGACAAAGGAAGGCGGCTGCATGGCGGCCCGAACGGAATAAGCCAGCGCCAGGGCCAGCCAGGCCGTCAGGAAGGCGCCGGCGACAATCCAGCGTCGCACGGCGTCCGAGATGCGCCGACGAGGAATGATCGCCAGCGCGGCAGCGCCCAGAAGCGGGATGGTTGGCGGCAAAAGGGGCAGGAAGCGAAGCATTTCTCCTTACGGCTCCCGGACAAAGCGCTCGTACAGCGCTTGCAGGTCTTCTTCCGAGGCAAAGTGGATCACGAGCCTGCCGCCTTTGCGGCTGCGGTAGAGATCCACGCGGGTGCCCAGGGCGTCGCGCAGCTCGCGCTCCAAGGCGATGGTCTCGGGCGTGCGCGAGCGCTGCCTGCCGGTGTCGTGCGTCGTGGCCTGGAGGCGACGCACGAGCTCTTCCGTCTGTCGAACCGACAGGCCCCGCTTGATCACCATCTTGCACGCCAGAAGCTGCTCTTCCTCCGCGTCCAGCATGAGCAGCGCCCTGGCGTGCCCCTCGGTGATCTGGCCAGCCAGGAGCGCTTCCTGGATCGGCTGGGGCAGGCGGAGCAGGCGCATGGTGTTCGTCACGCTGACGCGACTGCGCCCCACGCGGCTGGCAATGCGCTCCTGGGTCAGGCCGAACTCCTCCGCCAGTTGCGAATAGGCGTGGGCCTCTTCAAGCGGGTTGAGGTCAGCGCGCTGGATGTTCTCGATCAGGGCCAGCTCCAGCGTCTCCTGCGGGGTGGCCTCCTTGACGATCACGGGCACGTGGTGGATTCCCGCGAGCTGCGCGGCCCGCCAGCGGCGCTCGCCGGTGATCAGTTGGTAGCGCGAGGAGTCGCCCGTATCGGCCGCGGCTGGGAGCTGCTGCACGATCAGCGGCTGAATGAGCCCCACCTCGGCGATGGAGCGGGCCAGCTCCTGCAGCGCCTCTTCATCGAACAGGCTGCGCGGCTGCCGGGGGTTCGGGGTGATGCTGTCGACGCTGACGCGCCGCAGACCGGCCATCGGCTCTCCGGGCGGTATGAGTGCGCCCAGCCCCTTGCCAAGACCCCCTCTTGTCTTTGTCATGGCTTACCTCCGACTGGCCCATGCCCGTCCCCAGGCGCTGCCAGGTGCGTTTAGGCCCACTCTGTCGCGAGAAACTCCTGACAGAGCGCCGCGTACGCCCTGCCCCCCATCGAGTCGGGCGCATAGAGCGTGATCGGCTCGCCAAAGCTGGGCGCCTCGCTGAGCTTGACGTTCCGCGGGATGATGGAGGCGAACGCTGTGGTGGGAAAGTGCTGACGGATCTCCTCGACCACCTGGCGCGACAGGTTGGTGCGCGGATCGTACATCGTGAGCACCAGGCCGCGGATCATCAGGTTCGGGTTCAGGCCTTCGCGCACGAGCTCGATGGTCTGCAGGAGCTGGGAAAGCCCCTCGAGGGGCAGATACTCGCACTGGACGGGGATGATCACGCCATCCGCCGCCGCGAGGGCATTGACCGTGAGCATGCCCAGGCTGGGTGGCGTGTCGAGCAGCAGGAAATCGTACCGCTGGCGCGCCTGCTCCAGGACATGACGCAGGCGCAGCTCGCGGCCCGTCATCGCCACCATCTCCACCTCCGCTCCGGCCAGCGCCGGCGAAGAGGGGAGGAGATCGAGCCCCAGGCAGCGCGTCAGCAGGATCATCGGCGTGGCCGCCTCGGAGCCGACCAACGCATCGTAGATAGACCGCGTCAGGGCGTTCTTGTCCACGCCCAGGCTGCTGGTAGCATTCGCCTGCGGGTCAATATCCACGAGGAGCACCCGGCGCCCACACTCGGCCAGACAGGCGCCCAGGTTCACCGCCGTGGTGGTCTTGCCGACCCCGCCTTTCTGATTGGCCAGCGCGTACACTCGCCCCATGGACACCCGCTCAGCTTCAGTCGCGAAGGCGGCCGCGGCGCAGCCGATCCTCGACCCGCTCTCGATCCGGGATGTTTTCCGTGCCCACTCCCTCGATAACAAAAGAGGCCACGCAGTTGGCGAACCTGGCCGCTTCGATGGCGTCCCCCGTCTCGTGGTAACGTATGAGGTAGGCAGCGGCGAACACATCGCCCGCCCCAGTGGGATCGGCCACCTCGACGAGGTAGGCGGGCAAACGACGGCTCTGGCCACGATGATGGACGATAGCGCCTTTCGAGCCGACAGTCAACACCAGCAGGCGAGCCCGCCGTACCAGATCCGCTAATGCCGCCTGGTCGCCCCCGAGATCCTCCTGAGAGAGCACGACGACGTCCGCCAGGGGCAAGATGTCGTCAGCGTCCTTCCAGGAGACCGGCGCGACGAGGCCCGTTTCGTCCCACCGCCTCATCCAGCCCTGCGGGGTGACACCCAGCAGACCGTCGGGGAACACGGGGGCGAGGGATGCGTCCACCTCCTGCGCAACCGGTCCGAGGTGGACGATGGGCGCCTGCTGCCACTCAGGGGGAAGCTGTGCGACGGTCAGCCTCTCGGCCACAGCGCGCAGGTACTGGCGCCGGCCGTGGCCGGAATAGATGTTCTCGAACGTGGTGCTGGTGGGCGATGGGCAGCAGCAGACCCGGATGCCCAGGGCGGCATCGAACAGGGGATGATCGGGCGCAGCGGCGGTGAGCACGCCAACACGATAGCCCAATCGGGCGGCGGTCAAGGCCGAATAGGTGGCCGTGCCGCCGACGCGATAGGAGCCATCAGGAACCAGGTCGCGGGTGACATGGCCAATGACCAGGAACTGGGGCGAAGCGCCAGCCGCTTCCGCTTTGTTCCCATGTGGAAGAGAGAGCGGGTGGTCCCCCATCACCTGGGGATGATCTGGACCTTGCGATGGTCCTCCTCGCCCGTGCTCTCGGTGTAGACGTCCGGGTCATCGCGCAGGGTGAGGTGCACGATCCGCCGCTCGTTCGCCGGCATGGGCTCGAGGACCACCGTTCGCCCCGTTCGCTTGACTTGGTCCCTCATACGCAAGGCCAGGTCCCGCAAGGTCGTCTCGCGGCGCGCCTTGTAACCTTCCACGTCAATCACGATGTTCGGCCAGTGGCCCAGGCGGCGGCTGATCATCAGCCGCACGATGAACTGCAGGTCGCGCAGCGTCTCGCCGCGACGGCCAACCAGTCCGCCCAGATCGTCGCCAACGACGTTCAGCACCAAAGGCGTCGCCTCGCCGGTGGCCGGATCGGGCGGGCCCTCGCGCTCAGCCACCTCCACCGCCGCGAGGATACCCATCTTGTCCAGGAGTGTCGAGACAATCTCGATCGCCGTCTCCTCTAACTTGGCGCGGCTCTCGACGGACTCTTCTTTTCTCTCTACCTCTGGCTCTTTCGTAAGGATTGCCTCGGTGACGCCCTCCAGCGTTTTGGGAGGCGCCTCTGATGCAACATCCTCGCGACGGACAGGCTCCCCGACTTGCTCAGGCGCTGATGCCGTGGGTTGCGGGAGCCACACGCGGATGGTCACTTCTCCGGTGCGCACCAGCCCCAGGATTGTGCGGGTGCTGTCTCGGACGACCTGGTACTCCAACTGCTCAGGCGGGCAATGGAGCTCCTGGCTCGCTAGGGCTAATGCCTCTTCCTCCGTCCTGGCGCTGAACTCAACGCTTGGCCTTGCTTCTCTGTCGTTTTGATCCATTCTCTGGTTTTCCCCTGCTCTTGGCTGGCACCTTTTCGAGCGCCGCCGCACTGGTATCGCTTTCCAGCCTCTCAATACCCCACTGCATCACAATGCCCACTATGTTCGAGATCAGGAAATAGAGCGCCAGCCCCGACGAAAACTGGGTGGTGAAATAGCCGAACATCAGCGGCATCATGAGCTGCATGGTCTGGTTCATGGACGCCTGCTGTGCATCGGCGCTCGGCTGCGTCATCATCTTTTGCTGAAGCCACATGCTCCCCGCGACGAGCACAGGCAGGACAAAGGGCGTGGGATCAGGCTTGGCCAGGTTCAGCCACAAGAATCTGCTTTGCAGAGGCACGATGTCCTTGATCGCCGAAAAGCCAGCGTAGACGTCTTTGCCCAGGTCCATCAGCTCCAAAGGCGTATCGGCCAAGATGCTATTGATCGAACGATAGAGCCCGATCCAAATCGGGAACTGGATCAGAGTGGGCAAGCAGCCGCCCAGCGGATTCACCCCCGCCTCGCGGTAGAGCTTTTGCTGTTCCTGGACGAGTCGCTCCTTGTTCCCGCCGTAGCGCTTTTGCAGCTCGGCGACGCGCGGCTGAAGCTCGGACATGCGTTTGGAGGACCGGGTCTGTTTGATCTGGAGCGGCGAGGTGATGAGACGCAACACGACCGTAAAGATGGTGATGGCGACGATAAAGCTGCGCCCCACATTGGCGTAGAGGAAAAGCAGGGCGTTCAGCATGGGGCGAATAAAGCCCTCGCGCCAGATCGTGTCCCAGCCGATCTGGGAGCCGATGATCACGAGCGCGGCCACGGCGCCCCACGTGATGAGGGATTTGCGCAGAGCCTTGGGATCTACCCGCGGTCTATTCGCTGTCGCTTGCACTGTATGGCGACCTCCGAGCGTTCTCTATTTCTTGGGCGGGTAGACCCAGAGCTGCGGGTCACCCCGGCGCGATAGGTCAAGGGCGTACACGCGACCGTTGGTCGTACCGAGGTAGACCGTATTGCCCACAACTGCCGGCGTTGATAGCACTGCGCCATCCGCCTCAAAGCGCAAGACGGTGTCGCCCGTCTCGCTATGGACCAGGTACACCTTGCCGGCGTCGGTGCCGAACACCAGGTCCGTCCCAAAGAGCGCCGGGCCCGCGCGCACAGCGCCATCGAGAGCGACCGAGTCCCAGCGGGCCGTTCCATCGCTGACGGAGAGGGCATGTACCCGGCCATCCAAGGAGCCAAAGTAGACATGGCCGTCCCGCACGAGCGCCTCGCCCCAGACCCAGCCGCCCAGTTGCTCCGTCATCCAGAGCTCCTCGCCGGTATCCTTGCTGAGGGCATGGAGGCGCCGGTCCACCCCCCCGACAAAGAGCACGCCATCGGCCAGCGTGACCGACCCGACGATGGATGCGCCGATGTCGGTTTTCCAGATCAGCTCGCCTGTGGCTCGATCGAGCGCATAGACGTTGTGGTCCATGGATCCCACGTATACCTTGGCGTCGTCCACCGCGGGCGAGCCCCAGACCCAGTTCTCTGTGGCAAACGGCTCCGCCCACACGAGCCGCTGGCTCTGCAAGTCAATGGCATAAACCGAGTGATCTGACGAGCCAAAATAGGCGATGCCCTGGTGCAGCGTCACGCTGCCGATGATGGCTTCCTGCGCGCTGAAATCCCACACCCGCTCGCCCGTCTCGCGGTCAAAGGCGTAGAGGCGGCTGTCATAGGATGTGACCAGAAGGAGCCCATCGCTCAACACCGGAATGCCGTAGACGGCGTCCAGCGCTCTGTCAGAGTTCTCCTCCGGAGCGCGTAGGATCGCACACCCGAACCCTGGCGCCGCTGACTGTTGCGGGTAGACCCACAGCTCCGCGCCGCCCTGGGAATCATCGAGCGCCACGATCTGGCCCATGGCCATCGCGGCATAGACCACACCCTCCTGAGCGGTCACGACCGTCCACCCAGGGTTACTGATTGCGCCCGCGGGCATACACCCCGCCAGCACCATCGAAAGAACCACAAGCGCGTGCGCGCTCCGCCGCCAAGCCGCATGACCTCTCAAACGAGCGACCTCCGGGCTGGGAATCGTCACTGCCCTGCTAAACCGCCGCACAGCGCACGGGTGACTTGTCACGGAACCGGATCATAGCCTCCGGCGCTGAACGGATGGCAACGCAAAAGGCGGGAAAAGCCAAAAAAAAGCCCCCTTAGCACACCATATTTGGCCACGGCCTGGTAGGTGTACTCGGAACAAGACGGCGTAAATCGACAGCTCGGAGGCATCAACGGGGACAAGCCGTGCTGGTAGAGCCGTATCAGCCCTAGCACCATGCGCGTCACCATGCTTCTCACGCCCTCATCCCGCTCGTTCGGGGCACACGCCATCCGGCGACGCAACCAGCCCCGCACGCAGCAGGAGATCGGTCAGAGCCCCCTCGGTTGTCGGATAGTCCGCAGTCGCCATGCCTCGGCGCGCGATCACCACGATGTCCCACCCCTGACGCAGCAGGCCGAGGCGCGCGCGCATGGCCTCTCGTAGCCGACGCTTGACGCGGTTGCGAAGCGCCGCGCCGCCCGTCCGTCGCCCCACCGAAAAGCCAACCCGAGAGGTCTCGAGACCATTGGCGCGCTTGCACAGCACCAACAGCCGGTTTGACCAGCAACGCCCCTCGCGATGCACCAGCGCGAAATCGCCCGCCCGCCTGAGGCGATGTTGAACGGGAAGCACGGCGCCCTATCGAGAGTGCCCAAAGCGACAGGAGAGCGAGTAGCCCATCTACCTGGACAACGGGTACGTCTTTTGCACGGTCAGTTGCTTGCGCCCCTTGGCGCGCCTGGCCTGCAGGACTCGGCGTCCTCCCTTGGTCGACATGCGCGCTCGGAAGCCGTGCACCCGCATGCGGCGACGCTTCTTGGGCTGCCACGTTCTCTTGGTGGACATCGCTAACTCCTATCCCCGGGGGGAGAATCGTGCCATGTACAGACAGCCGCGCATTATAGCCTCTACAGAGGTATGCTGTCAAGTCAGCAGACTTTCTGGTCGGGTTGACGCCTTCCTCGCCCCCAGCTATCATTCCCCCGAAGCTCACCCACAGGAGGGTGCCATGCCGGACGCGCGGCCCAACATCATCCTCAT
>Ga0194112_10009233_pt1 | contig 12575 bp, 9 predicted proteins | sample TA2MahC400mmetaG_FD_146191 | JGI IMG/M metagenome (GOLD analysis project Ga0194112, IMG submission 146191) | Freshwater microbial communities from Lake Tanganyika, Tanzania - TA2015016 Mahale Deep Cast 400m | ecosystem: Environmental > Aquatic > Freshwater > Lake | place: Tanzania: Lake...
GTTAGGGCGGCGAAACGGCGGCGTCAGCGCGCCTTCTGGCGGTGGAGGTGCGCTGGCCTCCACGGCGAGCAAGAACCAGAGGCACGACGCCTTGCCCTAACGGGGTAGGAGAGCAGTGGCGCCTGACACGCATGCCGAGATTATACACCAAGATCGCCAAGGGTCAAGTGCCAGGAGACGAATCTTTGGGCGAGGCGTGGCGACACGCGGCTCGCGTTTAGGGGGAGGGACAGGCGGGCCGCCCGTGCCTACAGCGTTCCTGTATTTCGCCATCCCGTCTGTGGCCGCACACGTGTCCCAGAGGGGGGAGGCTCAGGCGCCCAGGGCGTCGAGGAACTCGTCCTTGCGGTGGCCGAGGCGGCGGGAGAGGGTCTCGATGGCCTTCGTGTGGAGCTGGCTGACGCGGCTCTCGGTGATGTCGAGGACCTGCCCAATCTGGGCCATGGTGAGCTTTTCGAAGTAGTAGAGGAGGAGGGTGTAGCGCTGCTTGTCGGGGAGGGCCTTGAGGGTTTCGAGGAGGCGTGCGCGGGCCTCCTGTGCGAGGAGGCGGCGGGCGGGGTCGGGGCGCGGGTCAATCAGGGCGGGGTCGAGGTCGCGCGCGCTCTCCTCCTGGAGGGTGTCGAGCGAGACGGGCTTTGGCTGCTCGTAGGAGCGGCGGAGTTCGGCGGCCTCGGCGAGTGGGATGCCGAGGGCGTCGGCGAGCTCCTCGTCGGTGGGGGGCCGGCCGCGGGCGGCAGCCATCTCCTCGACGACGCGTCCGAGTCGGTGGGCTTTGAGGCGCACGCGCTCGGTGGTCCAGGCGCACTTGCGCTGTTCGTCGAGCATGGCGCCGAGGATGCGCCAGGATGCCCAGGTTTCGAGGTAGACGCCGCGTGTGGGGTCGAAGCGCTCGAGTGCCTGCATGAGGCCGAGGGTGCCGGCGTCCACGAGGTCGCGGAAGGCGGGCACGCCGCCCATCTCGGCGCGGAGTTGTTTGGCGGCGGCGTGGACCTTGCGCATGCAGAGGCGGGTGAGCTCGGCCTTGAGGCGCTCGTCGCCCGTGCGGCGATAGTCGAGCCAGAGCTGGTCCGCGCGGCGAGGCGAAGTCGGCAAGGGGCCTCCCCGGCTTATCCCGATCGTCCTCGTCCCTCGTCCTCGTCCTTCGTCCTCGATCCTCCTGGCTCAGGGGGAGAAGAGTCGAGGACGAGGACGAGGGACGAGGACGAGGACGATTGGAGAAAGAGGGTCTGGGGTGTGAGCGGAGCCATGGTCAATAGTCGAAGTGTTGATAGGCCTCCTTGAGGTGGGCGTCGAGGCCGGCGCGCAGGTCGCGGGTGAACTGGAGGCCGGTGACGAGCTCGCGGCGCCCCTTGGGCGAGATGCCGATGCCGAACATGTTCTGGAGGCCGGCGGTGTCCTGCTGGATGACGAACTCGACGAGCCAGTCGTGGAGGTCGCGTGTGAGGCGGAAGGTGAGCTCGTTGGAGTAGCCGCGCTCGGTCTCGTATTCGTATTGGACGTCGAGGCGCCATTTCTTGCTTATCTGGTGGACGAGGCGGAAGGCGGTGTGGTTGGAGTAGCCGGCCTCGTAGCGCTGGGAGAGGATGAAGGCCCAGCGGTCGGAGACCTCGATGCAGAGGCCGAGGTTGTAGAAGCCGACCTCTTTGGCCTTGCCGAAGGCGTCCCCGGACACCTTGCTGCCGAACTCGAGGAAGGAGTAGACGCCGTGGACTGGGCTGAAGCGGGTGTCAATGGACCAGTCGCCGCGGGCCTTGCCCCAGTTGTCGCGGCCGCCGTCGAGGTAGAAGGTGACGTTGGGGTTGATCTCGAGGAGGTCGGCGGGCCGGCCCTCTCGGCGCGTCTGCCAGCGGTTGCGGAAGCTGAGGTTGATGAGGCGGACGGGGACGATGGCGTCAATGTCCCCAAAGGCCAGCGCGGTGGTGTCGAGTGGGCGGTAGGGGCGTGCGGGGAAGGCGTAGCCGTTGTTCCGGGGCGGCTGGAAGAAGTCGGAGTTGTAGTCGTCGGTCAGGATCAGCTCGTCGACGGTGAGCGAGGGCTTTTCGATGTTGAGGAAGCGGATTTCGGGGGTGATGACGTGCCGGATGCCGTCCACCTGGAGGAGCGGGCGGTCAATGCGGGCGTTGTCCCAGGAGCGCCAGAACTGGGTGTTGATGCGCGCGCCGTAGGCGACGATGCTGCGGAAGCCGCTGCCGCCGTCGAGGGTGTCGGAGTAGTAGGTTCCGCGCCAGGCGGCGAACGGCTCGAAGTGGAAGATCGAGACGTCGAAGGGGTATGAGAGCTGGTGGTAGGTGTTGAAGCGGAAGAGCCTGCGGCCGTCCGAGGCGAACTCCTGGGGCGTGGACTCCAGGGGGAGGATGGGGTAGGAGGGATCGCCGTCGAAGAAGAAGTTCCACCTGCGGCGGATGGCCTCGAAGGCGGGGTCGGTGGGGAGCTGGCCGGGGGCCAGGCGCAGGTCGGAGAGGCGGCGGTGGATGTTGGCGAACTCGAAGTGCCCGGTGTAGAGGAGGTTGCCCACGATGGGGTAGGAGAAGACGTTGAGGCCGGCCTGTGGGAGGTAGGCCGTGCTGTCGAAGAACCGCTCGTTGCGCCACTTGAGGTGGAAGTAGGCGGCGAAGGGGCCTGTGGCGTACTTGAGGTAGGCGCGGTTTTCGAGCGGCTTGTAGGTCTCGTAGTTGCGGGGGAAGTATTCGTGGATGAAGCCGGAGTCGGAGAGGCGGTAGGCCTCGAGGTCGAACTCCCAGCCCTCGGGGACGTCCTGCGAGTGGGTGAGCTTGGCGAGGTAGCGGTCGGTGGTTCCGAGTGTGAACTTGCCGCGGTCCTCGCCCTTGTCGGCGGGCACGCGGTAGGCCTCGATGCGGCCGCGGATGAGGTCGCGGCCCAGGACGCCGTCGGGCGGCGGGTAGTCGTCCTCGTACTCGAAGCTGGCGCCGTAGCCGAAGCCGCGCTTGGAGAAGAAGTCGAGCTTCACGCCGACCTCGCTCTTGAGGAAGCCGAAGAGCTTCTCGGGGATCGTGTGGATGACCTCGGTGCGGATGTAGAAGCCGAAGCGGCGCGAGCTGCTGAACTCGATGTTCACCTGCGGCCACTCCCAGCCGAGGGGGATGTAGAGCTTGGGCCAGTAGGTGGGGAAGACCCAGATGGAGGGGAGGGAGACGCCGCGGATGAAGTACATGATGTCGGAGGCGATGATGTGCTCGTCGGTGACGAGCTCGACCTCGCTGGCGCGGAAGAAGGCGTGGGGCTCCTGGAACTGGCAGGGCGACATGACGAGTCCGCCGCGGGCCTTGAACGTGCGGACGTCGGTCTGGAGGACCTCTTCGGCGCGCACCTGCCAGGTCACTTGGTCGGGGCGCTCGGCCCAGCGGATTACCGTGTTGAAGAAGAAGCCGCGGTTCAGCACGGTCTTCATGCGGCCCGTCTTCTCGTCCTTGGTCTCCGCCCAGCGCACGTAGGCGCGCTCGGCCTCCATGACGCTCTTGCCGGTGCGGTAGAGGACGTGGCCTTCGAGGTAGCCCTCGCCCTGGGCGGTCCAGAGGACGGCGGCGTCGCAGGTGACGACGACGTCGCCGCGCTCGATGTGGACCTTGCCGATGGCGTAGAGGATGTCGGCGCCCTCGCGGGCGAAGATGTCGGCCTTGATGAGGAAGGGGGCCTGGGGCAGGTCGGGGGCCGTGGCGCCGCCCGGTGCGCCCCCTGCGGCCCACCCTGCGGCAAGGAGGAGGGCGGCCCACCCTGCGTTTCTCACCAGCCACTGGTGAGAAACGCAGGAAATCCGAAATCCGAAGCACGAAATCCGAAACAAGCTCAAAACACGAACCCCCAATGACCGAAGCAAGAGGGAGAGAGTGCGCCGGGTTCCACGCGTCCTATGAATTGGTGCTTCGAGCTTTGATGTTGTTTCGGATTCCGGATTTCGGATTTGGGATTTGAGATTCGGGATTTCGTGCTTCCCGCACTTCGTTCATCCTTCCTCCGCGCCGGCGGCGGGGCGCGCCTCAGAGCGCAGCTCGGCCAGGGCCTCGATGGCCTGGGCGTCGAACTGCCGGCCGGCGTTGCCGCGCAGCTCCGCGATGGCCTCCCTGGCCGAGAAGGGCGCGCGGTACGGGCGGTTCGAGCGCATCGCGTCGTAGGCGTCGGCCACGGAGAGGATGCGCGCGCCCAGCGGGATCGCCTCGCCCACCAGGCCGTCGGGGTAGCCGCTGCCGTCGAGCCGCTCGTGGTGGTGGCGGACCAGGTGGCACAGGTCGGTCACCCGCTCGCTGCCCATCTGGCGGATGATGCTCTCGCCGATCTGGGGGTGGGAGCGCATGTAGGCCCACTCGTCCTCGGTCAGGCGGCCGCGCTGGCTGAGGACGGCCTCGGGGATGCCGATCTTGCCGATGTCGTGGAGGAGCCCTGCCAGCTTGACCTTCTCCTGGTCGTCCTCGGCGAGGCCCATGCCCTCGGCGATGCGGCGCCCGAGCTTGGCCACGCGCGCCGAGTGGCCGTAGGTGTAGATGTCCTTCGCCTCCAGGGCGGCCACCAGGGTCTCGATTGCGCCCACCACCAAGCGCTCGAGGTCGTCCACCAGCTCCGCCCTGTGGAGCGCCAGCCCCGCGTGGCGCGCAACGCCGCTGAGGAGCTCCATGTCCTGCTCGTCGAACGTGTCCTTCCCCAGGCCGGTGTCGAGGTAGAGCGCGCCGAGCACGCGGCCGCCCGACTCCAGCGGCGCGCAGATCGCGCACCGGAGCTGCTCGGCGGCCTCCTGGGCGCTGGACGGCTCGCGCTCCTGCGCCCGGACGTTGCGGCTGAAGACCGATGCCTTCTGCTCGATGCACTGGCGTATCACGCCGCGGCTCAGCGGCAGCTTGAGGTCGGACCCTGACCAGGGGGCCACCCGCGCTACGTAGGGCCGGACCCCGCCCTCCCTGTCCATCAGCAGCAGGAACCCGCGCTCGGCCCGTATCACCTCCAGCACGGCGTCCATGAGGACGTTCATCAGGCGCCCGGACCGCTCCTCGGCGGAAAGCGCCTTGTAGACCTTGTCCAGGGCAATGAGGTAGCGGCGCAGGCCGCCGTCGGCCTGCTGCGCAGCCACCTGCTCCAGGGCCTCCGTCAGCTTCGCCACGGGGTACACCCGCGTCTCCTCGCCGCTGGACTCCGTGAAGGAGCAGGCGATGGCCGCGCCGCGCCGCTGAGGGGCCTGGTCCACCACCAGCTTGATCGTGCCCACCTCGATCTCGTCGCCTTGCCTCACGGGCTGACGCTTCACCCGCTGGCCGTTCACGAACGTCCCGTTGCTGGAGTTCAGGTCCGCTATCACCAGCTCCCCGCCATGCTCCTCCAGCACGCAGTGGAAGCGCGACACCCCGAGGCCCAGGAGCTGGAGGTCGCTCTCCCCGGAGCGCCCGACGGAGAGCACCTCCCCCGACCGGACCTTCACCTGCTCGCCCGCCCGCGGACCATTGACGACTCGGAGGACTGCGGACATGGCCACCTCACGCTTCGCAACGGACCCCGCCTTGCGGTGGTGGTGTAACGCCTCTCCGCAAAGCTGCTGTCTGGCCACCCGCCCAATAGCGACTGGGGATTATAGCACATCGGGAAGGGGGGGTCAACACCGGCGCGACTGCACACCTGGTTGGAGCCGATGGCGACGAGCAGGGGGAACGGCGCCCGTCGCCAGGTCGCCGATGGACACGCTGGTCGGCCCGCCATAGCCCTTGAAGTACCATTGGACGAAGTCATAGGTCTTCCCATCGGGATTCGGCACGAGCATCAGCTCGCCCCGCCGCACCGACGCGACGGGCACGCCCAGTTCCTCGACCTTCAGCGGCTCCGCGTTCACCACCCGCGCCGCCACGTCAGGCCGCTCCTTCGCCATCCACGGCGCCGGTGCCCCGAGGCTAGTGGGCGCCACCAGCAGGAGAAGCACGACTCTGACCACGCTCATCGGGGCGCTCCTTCTTCCCGTCTGTTGCAGGCGACTCGACTATACGCCCGGAGGCAGGGGGCTGCAACATCGGCAGAGCCTGGAGTTGACAGGGGGTGGGGAGCAGTGTAGGATTCCACACCTGTACAGGTGTGGAATCCTTCTCCCGAGGAGGCGACGCAATGGATGAGTTGATCGCGCGGGTGTTGCGGACGGTTGCGTGCGTGCCGAGGCTGCGCATCCTGTCGCGGCTCGGCGGGGGAGAGGAGCTCACGGTGAAGCGGCTTGCCAGCGACTTGGGCGTGCGGCCCGACCTGGCGTGCATTCACCTGGCACGCCTTGCTGCCGTGGGGCTGGTGAAGCGCCGGCGCTCGGGGCGGAAGTGCTACTGCGCCGCGGGCTCGCCCTACGGCCCGGGGACACTCAGTGGCGAAGTGGCCGCATGGCTTGGCACTGCACTGCCTTCCGAGGGCTCGCCCCCCCGGCGCGCCCTGCCATCCGGATCCCGCAAGAGGCCCGGCGCCGATGGCCTCCCGCAAGTGTACCGTGTCGTCTTTGATGCTGCCACGGCCTTCACCCATCCGCGGCGCATCCAGATCCTCCGCCGCCTCTCGTCGTCGACGCCTGCGCCGGCCAGGGAATTCACCAGCGAGCTGCGGATGTCTGGTCCGGCGCTGAACCGCCACTTGGCGAAGCTCATTCGTCGGCAGTACATCAGCCCGTCACGCGAAGGGAAGGAAGTGTCCTACCGGCTCGCTCCGGCGCCCAAGACGCCCTATCACGCGCTGCTCATGGAGATCGTGCAGAGACACTGGGGCGAGCGGGATGGGCGTGCTTGACGGCGCCATGGCTTTGGCGTTCAGTGGCCACAAGAGGATTCCACACCTGTACAGGTGTGAAATTCTGCTCCCGGCCCGCGCACCGCCCGACGACGCTCAGGCAGCGGCCAGAACGAGGCGGTATAGGATTCCACACCTGTACAGGTGTGAAATTCTGGTCCCGGCCCGCGCACCGCCCGACGACGCTCAGGCAGCGGCCAGAATGAGGCGGTACAGGATCCCACACCTGTACAGGTGTCAAATCCTGGTCCCGGCCCGCGTACCGCCCGACGACGCTCAGGCAGCGGCCAGAATGAGGCGCTATAGGATTCCACACCTGTACAAGTGTGAAATTCTGGTCCCGGCCCGCGTACCGCCTGACGACGCTCAGGCAGCGGCCAGAATGAGGCGCTATAGGATTCCACACCTGTACAGGTGTGGAATCCTGGTCCCTGCCCGCGCACCGCCCGACGACGCTCAGGCAGCGGCCAGAATGAGGCGCTATAGGATTCCACACCTGTACAGGTGTGAAATTCTGGTCCCGGCCCGCGTACCGCCCGACGGAGCTCAGGCAGCGGCCAGAATGAGGCGCTATAGGATTCCACACCCAGAACTCAGATCACCCTTTCCGAGAACGGCCGTCGAACCCGTGTTTCCCCCGCAAGCTTGGCGATCAAGGGCCATCGGACGCTAACGCCAATAAATAGTCCGCCTTGCTGGCGTTTTTGCACGAGGGCCCAAAACACAAGTGCTTGTAGCCCACGTACTTGTGGGAATGGCTGCCCCTCCGGGACAACACCCGATGGAGCAGTTTCTGGTGTTTTGCATGGCAGATGATCTGAGTTCTGGCACCTGTACAGGTGTGAAATTCTGGTCCCGGCCCGCGTACCGCCCGACGACGCTCAGGCAGCGGCCAGAATAAGGCGCTGTAGGATTCCACACCTGTACAGGTGTGAAATTCTGGTCCCGGCCCGCGTACCGCCCGATGGCGCTCAGGCAGCGGCCAGAATGAGGCGCTATAGGATTCCACACCTGTACAGGTGTGAAATTCTGGTCCCGGCCCGCGTACCGCCCGACGACGCTCAGGCAGCGGCCAGAATGAGGCGCTGTAGGATTCCACACCTGTACAGGTGTGAAATTCTGGTCCCGGCCCGCGCACCGCCCGACGGCGCTCAGGCAGCGGCCAGAATGAGGCGCTGTAGGATTCCACACCTGTACAGGTGTGAAATTCTGGTCCCGGCCCGCGCACCGCCCGACGGCGCTCAGGCAGCGGCCAGAATGAGGCGGTATAGGATTCCACACCTGTACAGGTGTGAAATTCTGGTCCCGGCCCGCGCACCGCCCGACGGCGCTCAGGCAGCGGCCAGAATGAGGCGGTACAGGATTCCACACCTGTACAGGTGTGGAATTCTGGTGCCCCCCCCGCCGCGGCGGACAACCCGTGGACATGGGTCAGAAGGAGACACGACAGGATTCCACACCTGTACAGGTGTGAGACTCACTGCCTGCTCCTCGTGGCGTTTGACAATGCCCGGACAGTAGCCAAAATGGGGGGCGGCCTGGGGCGGCGAGCCGGAGTGAGGTCTGATGACAGGGGCGATCGGAGGCGAGGAGAAGATTATGTGCCCTCACTGCATGAACCGAAGGGAGTTCACTGGATTGGCCGCGGCGGGGATTGCCGGCGGCGCGCTCGCGCTCTCCGCGGCGAGCGGCCAGGGGCTGGCCGTTGAGCCGTGGGACCCAGACAAGCCGCCCATCGTCACGGGCAGGCCGCTCCGCGTGCAGCCCATCCTCATGCACGCCCGCTACAGCCCGAGGGCGAAAACGTCGTGGCGCTCGTGGAGCAGGATCGTCAACGACGCTGCCGCAGCCGAGGAGGTCGCCCGCGTCGAAGGCGAGCTCAAGGCGCTCAAGGCGCGCGCCGGCTTCCCCATTGAGTTCCTCCCCGTCGCCAAGGTCACGTCGCGCGCGGAGGCCGAGGCGGTGCACAAGGCCGACTTCGATGTCGTGCTGCTCTACGCGGCATCGGGCGGCAACCTCCACGACTGCTTCGCCAAGTCGCCGACCCGCGACACCGTGCTCTTCCTCCGCCACAGGAACGGCCCGACCTACTACTACTATGAGTCCTTCGGCCGCAGGTTCGTCCAGCCCCTCACGCCCGAACAGGTCCGCCAGAACAGCGCGAAGAACCACGGGCCAGTAACCCTCGACGACGCGGTGGTGGACGACTACGGCGACGTGCTCTGGCGCCTTCGGGGGCTGTATGGCCTGAAGAGCTTCATTGGCTCGCGCATCGTCGCCCTCGGCGGCGCTCAGGGGAAGTGGGACGGCAAGGCGCCCGCCGTCGCCCGCGAGCGCTACGGGATGCAGATCGTGGAGATCGGCTACGACGTGCTCGCCGCCCAGCTCAAGGTCGCTCTAGCCAACGCGAAGCTCCGCGCCCAGGCCGAGGACTGGGCGAAGCGCTATCTGGCGCTCCGCAGGACCAGGCTGGAGGCCCAGAGGGAGCACATCCCGCTCGCGTTCATCCTTTACGCCGTCTTCAGGAACTGGCTCTGCGAGCACAATGCCCCCGCCTTCACCATCAACGCCTGCATGGGCACGGTGATGAACGTGGCGAACACCACGGCCTGCCTGACCCTGAGCCTGCTCAACGACGAGGGCTACATGGCCTTCTGCGAATCCGACTTCGTCATCATCCCGGCGGGGGTTCTGCTGCACTACGTGGCTGGGACGCCGGTGTTTCTCCACAACTCCACGTTCCCGCACAAGGGGATGGTCACGTGCGCCCACTGCACGGCGCCGCGGCGGATGGACGGCAAGCGCTACGAGCCGGTGCGGATTGTGACGCACTACGAATCCGACTTCGGCGCGGCCCCGAAGGTCGAGATGCCCATTGGCCAGCAGGTGACGTTCGTTGACCCCGAATACAGCACCCCGCGCTGGCTCGGCATGACGGGCATCGTGCGGGACAATCCCTTCTACGCCATCTGCCGCAGCCAGCAGGACGTAGAGATCCAGGGCGACTGGCGGCGCCTCATCCCCGAGGCCCGCGACTCCCACTGGATGATGGCCTACGGCGACCACCTGGCCCCCCTCGGCTACGCGGCCCGGAAGATCGGGATCGAGTGGACCGGCCTCGGTCAGAGCATGTAGAAGAGCAGCGCGGCCCGCCGCACGGCGGGCGGGGGGAGTATAGCCCACGGTGATGCTCCGGGAGCCGTGGGATAACAGGCGACCACAGGCCCAGCCCCCGCAGGGGGCGGCGGAGCGCTGAGCACCGGCGGTTCCCCCGCCCCCTGCGGGGGCTGGCACTGTCCTCGTACGCAAACCCACGGTTCCGCTTCGCTCCACCGTGGGCTACACTCCGTCACGCCCTTCGGGCGTTCGATATCCACACCCGGCCGTACGGGATCACGCGCACCCCCAGTCCCCCCACGCCTTGACCGGACGTGGGGGGTGCGCTATCCTTGTCCCCGGCGGATGGCGGGTTCTGTTGGGGGATATTGGCGGTGACAAGCCAGGTCGTCATCTCAGGGCTGGCCTTTGCAGTGCCCTTCATCCTGTCGGTGCTGCTGACGGCTCTGGCCATGAGGGTCAGCCCGCGACTCGGGTTGGTGGACGAGCCGGGCGGGCGGAAGGCCCACGAGCGCCCCATGCCGCTGGGGGGTGGGGTGGCTATCTTTCTGGCCTGGGCCGTTCCCGTTGGGGCCAGCCTGGCCCTCGCGCTGGCCGCGACGCCCTCAGAGGGGCGGTGCGGCAGGCTCCTCGCGGAACTTGCGTCGCGCGCGAACCCGCTCGGGATGATCCTCGCCGGCGGCCTTGCCATCATGCTCCTCGGGCTGCTGGACGACGCGCTCGACCTCTCGCCGCTGTTGCGCCTGGCAGCGCAGGTGGCCGTGGCGAGCGGACTCTACCTCGCCTCGCACGAGCTGCGCGTGACGCTCTTCACGGGCTGGGCCATCTTCTCGTTCCTCTACACGGTGCTCTGGTTCGTGGGGATCACGAACGCCTTCAACTTTCTGGACAACACGGACGGCCTCTCGGCGGGGGTGGCGCTCGTGGCGTCGCTGGTGCTGGCCCTGGTGGGCTTCCAGACGCGTCAGGAGCTGATGGCCTGGCTGGCGCTTGCGTTCGCGGGGGCGGCGGGGGGGTTCCTTGTCTTCAACTTCCCGCCCGCGCGGATATACATGGGCGACGCCGGCGGGCTCTTCCTCGGCTTCGCGCTCTCCGCGCTCACCATCCTCTTCACCTTCTACGAGTCGGGCGACGCCCCCTCGGGCCGCCTCTACAGCGTCCTCGTGCCCCTCTTCATCCTGGCGGTGCCGGTGTTCGACACGCTCTCCGTGATCGCGATTCGGCTGCGGGAGGGGCGCCCGGTGTGGCGGGGCGACAGGAGCCACTTCGCCCACCGCCTGATGGCCCTCGGGATGAGCAAGCGCGAGACCGTGGTCTTCATCTACCTCGTGACCTTCTGCCTCGGCCTGGCCTCCACGCTGATGGGCTCGCTCAACGAGGCCGGGGCCATCACGGTCCTCGTCATCGGCGTCACCTTTCTCGTCCTCATCGCGCTCCTCGAGCGCGCCGGGCGGCGAAGGAACTGATGAAATCAGCAATCAGCAATCAGCGATCAGAAATCGCCTCCCTCGTGCCGCGCCTCCTGGGCGGCATCCTGGTCTTCTTCCTTGCGCTGGCGGTGACCCTGCGGCCCCTGCTGCCAGGGCACCGGGACGAGGCGAACCTGTGGGTGGCGATGTGCGTGTTCGTCGCGGCGCTGGCCTGGCTGGTGCGCGCGGCGCTAGGGGAGCGGCTCACGCTCCAGCGGACCGGGCTCGGCATCCCCATGGTGGTGCTCCTTGCCATCGCGGCGTGCTCGGCGCTCCGCTCGCCGCACCCGAGCGCGAGCCTGGCCACGCTGCTGGAGTGGCTGAGCTACGCGGCGGCCTTCGCGCTCCTCGTGGGCGTCACGTCAGGGGGAGACGAGGCGAGCCGCGGCTTCTTCCTGAGGCTCCTCTGGGCCTCGGCCTTCGTGACCTGCCTCTACGGGCTCCTCCAGCAATACGTTAACCTTCCGGCGGCCAAGAGGATGATCGAGTCGGATGCCCCCCGCGTGATGGCCGAGCTGCGGATGGGGCCGCAGCACATCGGCGACCTGATGGCGCGCGCCACGGGCCGCATCTTCTCCACCTTCCTGGTGTCCAACAGCTTCGCGGGCTTCCTGGCGCTCGTGGTGCCCGGCTTCCTGGGCTACGTGCTCGACCGGCTGCGTGGGGAGGCGAGGGGCCAGCTCTTCCTCTGGACGGGGGGGCTGTGGATGGCATGTGCCCTCACCTGCCTCCTGCTCACTTACTCGAAGGGCGGGTGGGTGGCCTTCGGGGTGGGGATGGTGGCGTTCGCGGCGATGCTGGGCAAGGAGCTCCTCGTGCGCCGCGCGCGGCTGGTGCTCGGCGTCGCGGCGGCGGCCATCGTGGCCTTCGGACTGCTCCTGGCGGTGAAGGCGGTTCCGGTGCAGATTTTCCGTGACCTCTTCACCTCGCGCGATGTTCGGCTGGGCTACTGGCAGGGCGCCCTGGGCATGGCACGCGACCACCCGCTCGGGGGAGTCGGCCTCGGCACCTTCGGTGACCACTACCCCCTCTACCGCCCGCTCATGGCACACCCTGCCCAGGACGCCCACAACGACTACCTCCAGGTGCTCGCGGAGCTGGGCGTGCCCGGCCTCGCGGCGTTCCTGTGGCTCTGGGGCGCCTATCTGCGCAATGCCTTCCGGCGGACTACGGACTACGGACCACGGACCACGGACCACGGACTGCGGACCACGGACCACGGACTGCGGACCACGGACC
>Ga0194112_10009251_pt1 | contig 12562 bp, 8 predicted proteins | sample TA2MahC400mmetaG_FD_146191 | JGI IMG/M metagenome (GOLD analysis project Ga0194112, IMG submission 146191) | Freshwater microbial communities from Lake Tanganyika, Tanzania - TA2015016 Mahale Deep Cast 400m | ecosystem: Environmental > Aquatic > Freshwater > Lake | place: Tanzania: Lake...
CCCACGACTGGGCACGGCACTGCCAGGCCCGGCTCGGAGGGCCGGATAGTCCCGCCCTCACCTGCACCGGCCCGGTTCCTCCTGGCTGACGCCGGCTTCCGCCACTTCCCCATGATGTTCTACAGCCCGGTCCGGGATCACGGCGGGGCGAATGAATGATGTAGAGTGGTGTTGGAGGGCATGCTGGAGGACCAAGAAAGGGGAGATGTAATGAAACAGCCATTGCCGCAATCGATCGTTGAGTTCCAGAGCCAGTATCCCAGCGTATGGGAGGCGTTCGACAAGCTGGGGCAGACCTGTCACGAGACTGGCGGGCCGCTGGACCAGAAGACACGCCGGCTTGTCAAGCTGGCCCTCTCTATCGCCACCCGCCACGAGGGAGCGGTGCATTCCGCCACGCGCCAGGCGCTGGACGCCGGGCTTACACGCGACGAGTTGATCCACACCGCGATTCTGGCCATCACCACCATAGGGTGGCCCTCTGCTCACGCCGCGATGACGTGGATCGGCGAGACCATCGACGGCCAGGGCGCCGGACGCTGAGCTGCCGCGGGATCCACTTCATGCACACGAGCTGGCGCTGGGGAAGGAAGAGTTCGCTCAAGCCTCCGCGGGCGGCGCTGTGGGTGGTGGTTTCCATCGCGGGGCTGATATCCGCCGGTTGCGGCGCCTCAACCTCCGAGCAGGCGGAGCGGACCGCCGCTGTGGAGGTGGATTTCAGCCAGCGCACGGCCGCGCGCGCGGGGCCTGACGTCGCAGTTTCCTCCCGCCCCCTCCGTGTGGGCGTGGCGGGGATGACCTCGCCCCTGGCAACCCTGCGTTACTACCAGGAACTGCTTGACTACATCGGAAGAAAGCTCCACACGCCGCTGGTGATGAAGCAGCGCAAGACCTACCAGGAGATCAATGACCTGTTGAAGAGCGGGGAGCTGGACGCGGCCTTCCTGTGCTCGGGCGGATACGTGCGAGGCGGACCGGAATTGGCTGCGCAGCTTCTCGCCGTGCCGGTCATCCGGGGAAAGACCACCTACCAGTCGTACATCATCGTGCATAGGGACAGCGCCATCCGGGAGTTTACCGGCCTGCGGGGCCGCGCCTTCGCCTTTACGGATCCGCTCTCCAACACCGGCTGGCTGTATCCGGTATCCAGGCTGGCCTCGCTGGGCGGTACGCCGGCTTCCTTCTTCGCGAGGGTAAGCTACACCTACGGTCATGACCGGTCCATCGCGGCGGTGGCGCAGAAGATCGCCGACGGCGCCGCGGTGGACAGCCTGGTGTACGAGCACCTGGCGGCGAGCGAGCCGCAGCGGGTATCCAGCCTGCGCGTAATCGAGCGCTCCCCGGCGTTCGGCATTCCGCCGGTGGTGGCCAGCCCAAGGCTGGACCCCAGACTGAAACAGCGACTGAGAATCGCCTTGCTGACGCTGCATCAGAGCCCCGAGGGCAGCCATATCCTGCGACCCCTCGCGATCGACCGCTTTGTAGAGAGTGACGATCGGGCCTATGACTCCATCCGCCGGCTGGCGCGGCGAGCCGGTCCCGGGCGGCCCTGAGCGGGACGGGAGCGACGCATGAGGCGGCTGCGTGTCAACCTGGGCGGGCTGGTGTTGCTGGCGACGGTCGCCGGGGTGTTGCTGTTCGGCGCCATCAGCTTCTACTGGGTGCGCCGCGAGACCGTCAGGGCCCTGAGCGCGGAACTGGACAAGCGGGCGCTGCACCTGGCGCGGGGACTGGCTGTTCAGGCGGCCGAGGCAATTCTCTTGGAGGACGAGCTGGTGCTGAACCGGTCGCTGGAGGAGACGGTCCTCCTGGGGCCCGAGATTGCCTACGCCTACCTGACAAGCCCCGATGGGGAAGTGCTGGCGCACACTTTCACTGGGGGGTTTCCGCGGGACCTGCTAAAGGCCAACCCTCTGCCGCGCGGGCGCGAATTCGCGGTGCGCCGCATCATCGACCAGGCCGCGCGCGAAGCGCCGCTGCGGGACGTGGTGGTGCCCGTCGCGGGAGGATACGCCGGTTTCGCCCATGTCGGGTTCCGGGAGAGCCTGATCCTGACCGGCGTCTGGAGGCTGGAACGCACGGTGGGGGTGATGGTGGGTGTGTTCATCGTCCTCGGGCTGGGCGCCGCGCTGTTGTTCAGCCGCATGGTCACCCGGCCGCTGGCAAGACTTGCGGCGGCGGCACGCGGAATGAACCTGGGAATACTGGGCGGGGCGGGGCCCAGCCCAGCGGAGCCAGCCTCGGCGGGCTTGTCCTGGCTGGGCGTGGAAACCGAAGTGGACCGCCTGGCTCACGAGTTCCGGCGGATGGTGGCGCGGCTTTCCACCACCTATCGCGATTTGCGGGAACTCCAGGGAAGGCTGGTGTCTTCCGAGCGGCTGAGCGTTATGGGGACCATTGCGGCGGGCGTCGCTCACGAACTCAACAACCCGCTGGCGGGGATCAGCAACTGCCTCCGCAGAATCCAGCGGGAGCCCCAGAATCGCGAGCAGTTGATGCGCTACCTCTCCGTGATGCAGGAAGCCGCGGAACGCATGGAGCACTCCCTGCGCGGGCTGCTGGATCTGTCCCGGCCGCGCCGGCCGCAGATGCGGGCGGTGGCTCTGGAACCGTTGTTGGACCGCGTCATCCTGCTGGCGGGACACCGCCTGGCGGAATTGCGGATCGTGCCCCAGAAGGAGATTCAGCCGGATGCCGCGACGGTCTGGTCGGATCAGTATCAGCTCGAGCAGGCGCTGCTGAACTTGGTCTTGAATGCCTGCGACGCCCTGGGGGAACGCCGGCAGCGGGAGCCGCGTTTCTGGCCGCGCTTGATGCTGCGGGGGCTCCGCCGGGACGGGCGGCTGCACATCGAGGTGGAAGATAACGGCGTGGGGATCCGCCCGGAGGACCTGCCCCGCGTCTTCGAGCAGTTCTTCACCACCAAGGCCCCAGGTCAGGGGACCGGGCTTGGTCTGTCAATTGCTAGAACTCTCCTGCGCGAGCACGGCGGTGATATCGTGGTGGAGAGTCAGCCGGGCGCCGGTGCAACCTTTCGGATCATCCTGAATGCCACCGGGAGCTCGCCAGCCTGAACGCGCGCCAACGACCATGAACGTTCTGCTCCTGGATGATGAACGGGCGCTGCGGATCTCTCTCGCCGACGATCTCCGCGAGGCCGGTAACGCCGTGTTTGACTTCGCCTCCCCCTCGGCGGCTATCGAGTTCCTCCGCAGTTCCGGCGAGATTCACGCGATTGTCACCGACTGGAAGATGCCGGAGATGGACGGCCTGGAGTTTCTCAGGCTGGCCAAGCAGGGGGATCCGGATGTCCAGGTCATTCTGATGACGGCGTATGGGACGGTACAGACAGCCGTCCAGGCGATCAAGCAGGGCGCCTACGACTTCCTGGTCAAGCCGTTCGAAACCGAAGAGTTGCTTCTGGTCTTGGACCGCGTAGCCCAGTACCGCGGCTTGGTCGAGGAGAACCGCCGCCTGCAAGCGAAACTGGAGGAGCACACCCGCTACCACCGGCTGTTGGGCCGCAGCAGGTCCATGCTGCGGCTGTTCGAACAGCTCGCCATAATCGCGCCCTCTTCCAGCGCCGTGCTGATCATCGGGGAAACCGGAACCGGCAAGGAGCTGGTGGCGGAGGCCATCCACGCGGCCAGTCCGAGAAGAGCTGCGGCGTTAGTGAAGGTCAGTTGCGCTGCGCTCTCGAGCGAGATCCTGGAGAGTGAGCTGTTCGGGCACGAGAAGGGCGCCTTCACCGGCGCTTTCCGCCAGAAAATCGGGCGCTTCGAGCTGGCCCAGGGCGGCAGCATCTACCTGGACGACGTGGACGACATTCCCCTGGCGCTCCAGGTGAAGCTCCTGCGCGTCCTCCAGGAACGGGTCATGGAACGGGTGGGCGGCACGGCCTCCATCTCCCTGGACGTTCGGGTGATCGCTTCGACCAAGTCGGATCTGCGGGCCAGAGTGGCGGAAGGCAAGTTCCGCGATGACCTCTTCTATCGTTTGAATGTGGTGCCGGTTCATTTGCCGCCTCTGCGCCAGCGCAAGGAAGACATCCCCTTGCTGGCCGCCCACTTCCTGAAAAAGTACGCCGCTGGACGGGAGATCCAGATCACTCCCCGGGCCATGGATGTCCTCCTGAGCGCCTCCTGGCCGGGTAACGTGCGGGAGCTCGAGCACCTGATGGAACGCCTGGCGCTCACCGTGCCTCCCGACAGCATTGACTGCACGCATCTCCCCGAGGAGATCCTGGTCCCGGGACGCCCCGAGGTAGGTTCCTTACTGGGCGAAAGGTCGCTGGACGAGATCACCGAGGAGTTGGCCAGGCAGGTGATTCGTGTCGCCCTGGCGCGCACCGGCGGCAACAAGACCAAGGCCGCGGAGTTGCTCCGCATTCCTCCCTCCACCTTGCGAAGCCGCATGGAGAAGTTTGGCCTGGAAGAAACAGCGGACCTTCAGAGCTGAGCCGCGAGAATTCGCCGCCTTCCGCGAAATCTCGCGCGCGGCGGGCGCGGCCGCTGCTCGAACAAGCACCCATTCCTGCTAACCCGCTGATTCCTCGGCCCGTTCTTAGGACGTGCCCTCCTTAGCTGTGGCAGGCTACGTGCCACCGCAGAGCGGATAGGCCAATGACTACGGGCGTGTACCGGCTGTTCCCCATGAACTGCAGCCCGGCTCCAGTTTGGCCGGAGCCTGGTCCCCCTGCCAGGAGGTTTGTTGCTGATGATTGCTGAGATGCTTAAGAACTGCTTCAGGTTTCGCCAGGGCCGCAGGAACTTCCTGCGCACTGGCGCCGTGGGGGCGTGCGCGGCTCTGGGCATGGCGACCGGCCGCAGGTTGACGTCGCCGCGGACGGTCGCCGCCGCGCCGCCTCTGCCCGAGGCGCCGGGCAGCGAGTTGGTGCGAATGCAGCGCGAGCTGGACCTCGCGCTGGCCCGTCCGCCAGCGTCCCGCCGCTGGCTCATGGTGGTGGACCCGCGCAAGTGCATTGGCTGCCAGGCCTGCGTGGTGGCCTGCCGGGCGGAGAACGTGACCGGTCCGGCTGGCTCCTACCGCCGCGTTCCGGAAGGGCCTGCCGGCAGGTACCCCCACCCCACCAACGTGTTCATGCCCGCCAATTGCATGCAGTGCGATGATCCCCCCTGCGCCCGGGCGGTCCCGCCCGGTATGATCCGCAAACAGCCGGATGGGATCGTCGAGTTCGACTACACCCAACTGAAGGGGACGCACGCGGCCGCGGCCGCCGCTGCCTGCCCCTACCGGGCCGTTCACGTGGACGACGGCGTCTTCTTCACCGACGCTACGCCGCGGCGCCAGGCCTACGAGAGCCGCTCGTTCAACGAATACCGCGGCGCCTACAGGCGCGGCCCGGAACTCAGCGGCGTGGCGCGCAAGTGCCACTTCTGTGCCCACCGGCTGGAAGCAGGTGTGCTGCCCGCGTGCGTGAGCACCTGCATCGGCGGCGCCATGTTCTTCGGCGACGCCGCCGACCCCAACAGCATGGTCAGCGAACTGGTCCGGGAGCACCGCTCCTTCGGGATCCATCAGGAGCTCGGCACGCTGCCTCGCGTGCGCTACATCGAAGAGAAGTTGTTGCAGGTACGCCAGTTCTCCTGCGCCACGTGCCACTGAGGAGACCACCCCGATGAACACCTCGAAGAAGGATATGCCCACCCCGGAGCCAGAGGGACAGCGCGCGCCCGCCCGCAGAGAGCTCCTGAAGACGACGGCCCTGCTCGGGGGCTTGGCCTCCGTGGTCGGCCGCGTTCGCGCGGAAACCTCGGAAGCGGAAGGCCGCGCTGCCGGACCGGCGGAAGCGGCGCCCTCCGCCGCGGACTACATCTACACTACCTGCCTGCAATGCAACACCGGCTGCGAGATCAAAGTGCGGATCCAGGACGGCGTGGCGGTGAAGGTGGAGGGCAATCCCTACGGCCCCCGGGCCATGGACCCGCACATACCCTGGAACACGCCTGTAGCGGCCGCCGCCCGGGTGCACGGCCACATCTGCCCCAAGGGCCAGGCCGGCACACAGAGCAGCTACGACCCGTACCGCGTGGTGAAGGTGCTCAAGCGCGCCGGAAGGCGGGGCGAGAACCGGTGGATCTCGATCCCCTTCGACCAGGCCATCAGCGAAATCGTCGAGGGGGGCAACCTTTTCCCGGGCGAGAGCCGCCGGGTGACCGGCCTGCGCGAAATCTGGTCGCTGCGCGACCCCGCCGTTGCCAAGGCCCTGTCCGACGACGTGGCGCTGATCCACAGCCGCAAGATGACGGTGGCGGAGTTCAAGACCAAGCACGCCGCCAACCTCCACCACCTCATTGACCCGGATCACCCCGACCTGGGACCCAAGAACAACCAGTTCGTGTTCAATTGGGGCCGCCTGAAGGCGGGCCGCTCCGACTTCTTCAGCCGCTTCGTGCGCACCAGCTTCGGCTCGGCCAACGCCCACGGCCATACTACGGTCTGCCAGGGTTCGATCTACTTCGCCAGCAAGGCCATGTCGGACCAGCCCAGCGGCGGGAGCTTCACCGGCGGTGCGAAGTTCTACTGGATGGCCGACCTGTCTCACTCGGAGTTCATCATCTACTGGGGCGCCAACGTGCTGGAGGCCAACTACGGGCCGCCGTTGAAGGCGCCCAAGCTCGGCCGCGGGCTGGCCAGCGGCCGCTTGAAGCTGGCGGTGGTAGACCCCCGCTTCTCTCCGGCCGCGGCCAAGGCCTGGAAGTGGGTGCCTATCAGGCCGGGCGAGGATGCCGCCCTGGCCATGGGCATGATCCGCTGGATCATAGAGAACTCGCGCTTTGACCGCCGCTACCTGGAAAACGCCAACCGGGCGGCGGCGACCGCCGACGGCGAGCCGACCTGGAGCAATGCCTGCTGGCTGGTGAAGATCGAGTCCGACGGGCGCCCCGGCGCGCTCCTCCGGGCCGCTGACGTCGGCTTGCCCGGCGACGCCGACACCTTCGTGGCGCTGAAGGGCACACGCCCGGTAGCCTTCAAGTCCGACGATGCCGCCAACGCCGCGGAAGGCGATCTGTTCGTGAACACCACCCTGGGCGGGGTGCGGGTCAAATCGTCTTTACAGGTGCTCTGGGAAGAGGCCAGTTCCAAGTCGCTGGCCGATTGGGGGGCCCTCTGTGACGTCAGCACCGATACCATCATCGAGCTGGCCCGGGAGTTCACCTCCCACGGCAAGCGCGCGGTGGTGGAGATTCACCGCGGCGTCTCTCAGCACACTAATGGTTTCTACAACGTCCTGGCGACATACGCCCTGAACCTGCTTGTCGGCAACCTGGACTGGCAGGGCGGATTGGTCTACAGCGGGGGCACTTACACGGAAGGGGGCGGCTCCGGCCGGCCCTTCAGCCTCAGTCAGCACCCGCGCCCCCTGACGGCTTTCGGAACCAGCGTCATCCGGCACGAGCAGGACTATGAGAAGAGCACCTTTTTCTCCGGCTATCCGGCGCGGCGCCCCTGGTATCCCTTGGCCAGCGACGTCTACCAGGAGGTGATCCCCTCCTGCGGCGACGGTTATCCCTATCCCATCAAGGCTCTGTTCCTTTACATGGGCGCCCCCGTCTACGCCCTGCCCGCCGGCAACCAGCTCATCCCCATCCTCGCCGACACCAGCAAGATCCCGCTGTTCGTTACCTCCGACATCGTCATCAGCGAGCATAGTCTTTACGCCGATTACATCTTCCCGGACCTCACCTACCTGGAGCGCTGGGAGTACCACCGCACCCACCCCTCGATCGTCCACCGGGTCTCTCCGGTGCGGCAGCCCGCCATCGCCTCGCCCAACGAGACCGCCCGGATCTACGGCGAGGATCTCCCGGTCTCGATGGAAGCGGTCTTCCTGGCGCTCGCCGAGAAACTCCAGATGCCCGGCTTTGGCCCAGGCGGGTTCGCGCCGGGAGCTGACTTGGTCCGGCCCGAGGACTTCTACCTGAAGATGGCGGCGAACGTCGCCTTCGGCGACAGCTCCACTGGCGCCGACATCTGCCCGGATGCGAGCGACGAGGAGGTGGAGGCGTTCCTGAGCGCGCGCCGGCATCTGCCCAGGAGCATGTTTGATGCCGACAAGTGGGAGAAGGCTGTAGGCAGCCAGTGGTGGCGCAAGGTGATCTATGTGCTCAACCGGGGCGGGCGATGGTGGAGCTATGCCGAAGCCTGGAGCGGCGGCCAGACTAAGGCCAAGTACGGGAAGCTCGTCAACCTCTACCTCGAGAAGGCAGCCACCAAGCGCAATTCGATGACCGGCCAGTGGCTCAACGGATCCGCGACCTACATTCCCATAGCGGATGCGCTGGGCCGGCCGATTCAGGACCGCGGCTACGGCCTCCGGCTTATTACTTGCCGGACCATGCTGGCCACCAAGAGCCGCACCATCTCCAACTACTGGCTGTTGGATCGCATGCCGGAGAACACCTTGGATCTGCATCCCACCGACGCCGCGCGCTTGGGCTTGAGCGACGGCCAGCGGGCGCGTGTGGTCTCGGCCACTAACCCCGCGGGCGTGTGGGACTTGAAGAACGGTTTCCAGGTCCCCATGGTGGGCAGGGTCAGAGTTACCGAGGGAATCCGGCCCGGCGTGGTGAGCTTTGTCCTGGGTTACGGCCACTGGGCCTACGGCGCCGCCGACCAGATCATCGACGGCCAGCTCGTCCGGGGTGACCCGCGGCGCGCCGCCGGCGTGCACGCCAACGCCGCCATGCGAGCCGACGATTTCCTCAAGAATACGTGCCTTAGCGACGTGGTCGGCGGCAGCGCGGTCTTCTACGACACCATGGTCAACCTGGTGCCGGCCTGAGACAGGGAGTGGGTCTATGAAGCGCAAATTCATGATGTCAGGCGCGGTGGCCTTGCTGGCGGTGTGTCTGGGGGCTGCCAGCCTGCGTGCTCCGGCGCAGGCACCGGCTGGCGAGTTCGCCGGCTCGCAGACCTGCCAAGGTTGCCACCCCGACCAGTACAAGTTCTTGCAGTCGAACGTGCACTACAAGGCGGCCGAGCAACGCCGCTGGGATGCTCGTGGCGAAGGATGCGAGTCCTGCCACGGGCCGGGCAAGTCGCACTCCGAGGATCCGTCCAACAAGCGCGGGCTGGTCACTTTCGCCCGGGGCGAGGAGGGGCGGTCCAACGCCGCCTGCCTCACCTGTCACCGTGCCGACGGCAAGGTGGGCGACTTCACTCGAACCGCCCACGCCCAGAACCGGGTCGCGTGCGTGGACTGCCACGCCAGTCCCCATCTGAAGGTCTCCCCCCTGCCGGCGCGCACCGCTTTTCGCAACGACGATGCGCCCTTACGCACCGTGCGTCACTTGAAGACTCCTTCAGCCGATCTTTGCCTGTCCTGTCATACCGAAATCCGCGGGCGCTTCCGCATGCCCTATCGCCATCCGCTGGGCGGGCAAGCCCTGGCCTGCGTCTCCTGCCATAATCCTCACCAGGACGAACGCCGGCAGGCGCGCCAGGCCAATGCCACGTGCTACTCCTGCCACGCCGACAAGCGCGGTCCCTGGGCCTACGAGCACCCGCCGGTAACCGAGGACTGCGCGTCCTGTCATGAGCCGCACGGCTCGGTCGCCCCCGGGCTTCTAAAAACTTCTCAGCCGTTTCAATGCCTGAGTTGTCATTCCATCGCCGAGGACCGCCACGGCGCCGAGATTGGCGGGACGCGCTTCTCGCGCGCCCTGTACAGCCGCTGTACCTCTTGTCACGGCGCTGTCCACGGCTCCCACGAGGACCGTCACCTGAAGAAATGAGGGTTGAAAGGAGCGATGCCGACTGATGAAGACTAAGACCTCTCACCCGCGCATCATGCTGACGGCCACCCTGGCTTCGCTGCTTGCCGCGGCCCTACCCGCCATGGCCCAGCAGGCCGCCCATGGATCGGCCGGCGCCGCTGCGGCAGCCGGTCCTGAAGTCACGGGATTCATCCGCGTCTTGCCACGGCTGTACTCCTTCAGCGGGGACCAGAGCTACTTGCAGCGCTACCAGTCATTGGATCCTCCCAACAAGACCGGCCTCGACCGCTTCATGGAGACCGCCAATGGCCTGGGGATCTTCGTCGCTCGCCCAGGCGGCGGAGGACCGCTGCTGGAGCTATCCCACCTCAGTCCAAGCCCCCTTAACGACCAGTGGTTGTTCCGCTTCCGGCCCGCCCTGGGGGTGCGCCTGGACGCGCTGTGGTACGAGTATCAGCGGGAGTTCGACCGGTTCCTGCCTCCGACGGCCCCGGACACCATCACCTACGCGCGCCAGTTCAACGACGACAGCGCGGCCGGCGACTTCCTGCGGCGCCGTCGTGGAGATCTCCGCGTGTCGAGCCGCTGGGAACCTTCCGCCTTCCGCTCCGGACCGCGGGTTCTCCGCGCCGTCGAGTTGGAGTTCGAGCGGACCCGCCAACTCGGATACCGGCCGTTCCAGTGGATGTCTGGCATCGCCGAGGACCTGGTCGTGCCCGTGGGCACTGACCCGGCCCGCTGGCGGGGACGCACCGAGGACCTGCACCAGACCGTTCACCGTTACGGTATCGGGACCACTCTGGCGCTGGGCAAGGGGAATCTCACCCGCTTGCGGTTCTTCGGCGAGCAGTTCGACCTGCGGCCCCCGGCTTACACCAACGCCGATGTGGCCCGCCTGGACCGGCGCATCAACACACAGCCCCGGACCATCAACTTCATCCCGGACCATCGCATCCTGGGCGGCGAGCTTTCCCTGCAACAAGAGCTGGGGCAGCGGGTCACCCTGCTGGTGGATGGTCTGCTGGAAGAACTGAAGCAGACCAGCTTCTCCGCATATCAGGCTGCCTCCGGTTATCACAGCACTGTCCGTCATCTCTCCGCTGGCGCCACTCTGTTCGTGGACGTCACCGAGAACGCCTGGATGGAAGCCTACTCCCGCTGGCGGCAGAGGAAGAACCGCAGCCAGATTGGGGAAGCCGCCGCCGGGCGGCCGTACCTGATGACCGATCGCAACCTCAGCACCCCTTTTCTGCGCGCCCGCGCGGACACCCTCATCGGGGGCAGCTTCAACCACCAGCTCAAGGGGACGGCGTTGCGCGCCGGGGTGCGTCACGAGAACTCCAAACGCGATTTCATCCGGGGTGTTGGGGAGAATGCGATTCCCGAGGGCCTGACCCTTTACCACCCCCGCTCCCGGCCGACCGACATGTGGGTGTCCCTCAGCGGCCGCCCCAAGAAGCAGTTCCGCTGGTCGGCGCGCACCGAATTCCGCACCGCCGGCGAGACTTACGCCCTCAATGACCCGGAGCGTCGCATCCGGGTGCGCGGTTCGGCCACGCTGGCCCGCAAGTCCGGAGACGCGGGCGCCTCGCTTTCCTTCTCCTTCAGCGACGAGAGGAACGATCAGTTCGCCCTGCAATCGCGGCTCGGCAGGAGCCTGCAGCTTTGGGACGCCGTGGACTACAACACCGGCGTGCAAGGCTGGCTGACGGCTTCTTCCCGGGTCCAGCTCCAAGGCGCCTTTCAGCACATGCGCCGCGATCACGCGGCCAACTTCGTCATGACCGATGTCCGCCGCTGGCTGCCGTTTCTGGTTCCTTCCCTGGCGGAGGAGCGGTTCGGCTACGAAGGCTCGGCGAAAGTGCTCAGCCTCGGCGCCAGCCTGGTGGCACACGACCGCCTGACGCTGCTGCCCAACTATTCGGTGGCGTTCGCCGGCGGCGGCATAGTCTCCGCCAAGACCCCGCTGCGGGGTTACACCCTGATCGACGACAGCCACTCCAGCGTCGGCATGGGCGCCGACGTCAAGGTCGTCGAGCAGGTGGTGTTTCACTGGCGTTACGATTACAGCCGCTATAACGACGACGTGACGCCGCTGCTGGCTGGGAGAGTGCACGGCGTCAGCTTTGGCCTGTCGCGCGTGTTCTGAGGGCGGCAGAAAAGGGGGGGTATGGCCGGCATCGCGATTTGCGCGCTATTGGCGCTGGCGGCCGCTGGCGTCTCGGCCGCCGACATGGGACCGCTCAGGCGGGAGGACTTCGCTTCGGCGGAGACGTGCAAACCTTGTCACACCGAGATCTACCAGCAATGGCGCTCTTCGTTCCACTCCCAGGCATCCACCGATTCGCTGTTCTGGCAATTCTTCCAGCAGGCGTCGCGGGATGCAGGCAGCCGGGCGTCCGCGCTCTGCCTCACCTGTCACGTGCCGGTGGCCACCGTCACGCGGCAAGCCAAGTGGTTCGGACCGGTACCCTCGCAAATCGACTTGGATCCGGTGGCCTGGGAGGGTGTTACCTGCGACTTCTGTCACACCATCTCTGGTGAGGAGAATCTGGGCCGAAACGTCAGCTTAGGCGCCTACCGGCTTCCCCGCAAGGGCGCCACGAACATCAAGTACGGCAGTCACCCTGACGCCCGGAGTACGGCGCATCCCACGCAAGCGTCTGCCTTCTTGAGAAGTTCTCAGCTCTGTGCCATCTGCCATTCGTATACTCATCCGCTTCCCGGGCTTGAGTTCCAGAACACTTACGCGGAGTGGTACCACGGGCCATACCGCGCCCAGGGCCGGGAATGCAGCCACTGCCATATGCCTTCGTACGCCG
>Ga0194112_10009253_pt1 | contig 12560 bp, 8 predicted proteins | sample TA2MahC400mmetaG_FD_146191 | JGI IMG/M metagenome (GOLD analysis project Ga0194112, IMG submission 146191) | Freshwater microbial communities from Lake Tanganyika, Tanzania - TA2015016 Mahale Deep Cast 400m | ecosystem: Environmental > Aquatic > Freshwater > Lake | place: Tanzania: Lake...
AATAGAAATATTTTTGAGCAAATGTAGCCGGTGGTTCCGGTAAATGGTTTATTGAGGAAGATATTTGAGATCTATCAGTAATATTAAAACGATTTAATTTATTACTCATATAATTTTATTCAGAGGTAATAATTTATCTAAGCAAAAAAATAGAATATGTCTATTAAACCATAATACATATGTATCAATAAATAGGTTTATAAAGTTAATAATTAATTATTATGAATATTAATATTGTAGATCAATATATTAAAAAGAAATTTGAAAAATATGTAGAGGCTATTAATGAAGTTAAATGACATTTTTAAGCAATTTGATGAATCAAAAGATAACTTAAAATTTCTTGCTTCGTCTAATGTTAGGTTAGATATAATGTTCAGTTTAAATGAGGAATCAAAGAGTTTAAGGACTCTAAAAAATGAAATTAATCTTAGTTCGTCTACTATTTTACGTGCTATAAATCAGCTCTATGAAGAGAATATTGTAACTAAAGAATACGATCTTTATTCTTTGTCACATATTGGAAAAATAATAGTCTTTAACTTGATAAAAATGATGAAATCAATCGTTTCAGTCAAAAAATTTGAGGAATTGTGGTTAGATCATGAAATAGGCGGAATAACTGAAGATTTACTTAAAGAAATTGATTGTTTGAGTGATTCTGTTTTAATAAAATCGGAAGATACAGAAATCTTTAAACCTTATAGCAATTATTTAAAGTTAATATCTGAAGTTAAGCACTTAAAGGGTATTTCTCCAATTTTCCATCCGGATTTTATAGAAGTATTTAATAATTTATTGGATAGGGATATAGACATTCAACTCATATTAACCCGTGAAGTATTAGATAAAACTATTGAATCATCTGACAAGGAAAGTATGAAAAAAGCAATACTTAAAAAGAATCCTAAGTTTTGGGAATGGAATGAGGATCTGAAGCTGGCCTTCACTGTCACTGATAATTTTGTCTCGTTGGGTTTATTTTTAGATGACGGAACATTTGATGCTAATAGAGATTTGGTGGGCACCAGTAAAGAGGCAATATATTGGGGTAATAGATTATTTAATCACTATTTGGAACAAGCTGAGGAAATTAAGCTATGGAAACATTTAAAAGTTCGTTATTTACTCAAATTATTTAGATAATTCATAATTATATTAACATACAAAGAGGTCATCCCAAAAATATATTAGTTGGGAGTTATATTTAAGTTCATGCCATTTAAAGAGATTGATGATAAACTTTGGAGGAAGATCAGCACATTTACCGGCTCAAAAACCTAAAACTGGTAGACCTAGAGCAAACTTGCGGAAGACGTTTAACGGGATTTTGCATGTTCTTTACAGAGGTTGTAGGTGGGAGGAGATTCCAGGGAAGTATGGGGCGAAGTCCACTGTTCACAGGCTGAACCTTAAACTGGCTGAAGAGGATGTGTACAAGGATTACTCGATATTCTCGTGTCTGAAGATTATGAGACCGGCGCAATAGATCGTAACCTGTGCTTCATAGATACTAAAAAACGTCCCTGCTAAAAAAGGGGTTTAATAGGCTTTGATGGGAACAAAAAGGTGAAAGAAATCAAAATAAGCACAATAGTCGATGCAAATGGACGTCCACTATCCGCTATAGTTGCCCCTGCAAATATGCATGATTCCAAGCTTTACATGCCCACAGTGGAAGGATTTCGGACAAAAATAGGCACTGGAAGACCCATCACCAGGCCAATCATCATAGTTGCGGACGCCGCCTACGATTCAGATGAAATAAGAACTCATAACACCAGAAGAGGCATAAAATCCAACATCACCATCAACAGAAGAAACCAGAAGAAAAAAAAGCCTGGAAGACCTAAAAATTTCAACTATGAACAATATAAAAAAAAGCACAATAGAAAGATTCTTCAGCTAGATAGAAAGCTATAAAAAGATACTCCCACGACACGAAGTCCTAGAAGAATCTTATCTTGGACTCATCCATTAGCATGTGCAATAATGATATGGAGAGTTTTGGGATGATGTCAAAGAAAAAGTTTACATAGAAAGCAAAAGATTCGATTACAACCAAGTATATTAAACAATATCATCAGATTAATGTCTATGAGGGATAAGATCATAAGTTAATGTAATCAGGGGATAAAATGAATCAGGAGGAAATTTTTGAGCTCTATGATGAAGTTAAAGATGATTTGAAATTCCTAGCTTCGTCAAATGTTAGGCAAAAAATAATGCTTAGTTTAAGTGAGGGGTCAAAGAATTTAAGGACTCTAAGAAGCGAAATTGATCTTAGCTCTTCTACCATTTTACACAGCATGAATAGGCTTGAGAATAAAAATCTTATATTTAAGAAAGGAGACCTTTATTTTCTCTCGCAAACAGGAAAAATTATTATACTAAAACTGATAGACCTAACTCAAACACTTGTCTCAATAAAAAGATTCATGAGATTATGGTCAAATCATCAAATGGGTGCAATACCCGAGAACCTGCTTGAAGATATCGGATGTTTGTGTAACTCTCAGCTTGTGGAGTCTACCACCATAAATATAGCCAAACCACAAACAACTTATTTTGAACTATTAAAAAATGCTAAAAAAATAAGAGCAATCACTCCAGTTTTTTTCCCTCTTCATATAGATTTGATAAAGGAACTGTTAGAAAAAGATGTCCAAGTTGAACTCATATTAACCACAGAAATATTAGATAAGTTAATCGAAGTAACTGACCAAAAAAAATTTAGGAAAGCACTTTCAGCTAAAAATTTCACAATACGGGAGACCAATGAAGAGATTAGGTTGACAGTTGTTGTAACTGATTATTTTATCGTTTTAGGATTATTTTCCAATGATAAGACCTATGACACATCTAAACTTCTAATTGGTAAAGAAAAAGATGCTATTGATTGGGGTAATAAATTATTTGCCCATTTTAAGAATAAAGCTGAAAAATTCGAATTAGAATAGTAACGTCTTGTCTCTAAATTCATTTTAAAAACTTTTTTTGATATCATTAGATATCATATCTTCAGATTTATTTTTATATAGATTTTATTATATAGATTTCAGTTTTAAAAAATTAAAAATTATTTAAATCTCGATTGTATCTGTTTAGTCTTTAAAATTTACACTGAAATAAAGTATATTATACAATAAATAAAATAAAAAATCAAAAACATTCTCATATTTATCTATATATTTTTAAATTAGTAGATTCTGGTTTAGAGAATCTTGAAGTTTTTTTGTTTTATCAGTCATTTATTAGAAAATATTATTATGATCTTTTTAAAAATATAACTGCAGAGATGTAAATAAAAAAGAAAAAAGGAGGAATAAGAGTGGACGTAGAAGAACTGGCCAAAAAAGCAAAACTTAAAGATCTTAAAGAATTAGCCAAAAAACATGATATAAAATTGGGACGTTGCCCAACAAAATTGACAATAGCCAAAAAACTTCCAAAAGAAGAACTGGAAAAACTGGTATCAGAATAAAATATAAACAGTGCGGATATTATCAAATTTTGAAGACCTAGATAAAAGGATATCTATTTACGTAATATTTCTTGGTTTAAGATTTGATTAAATATTTCAATCTCTAGCTTTTTGGCCTTTAATAATAACATAAATCTATATTTAATTCTCGATATCCTTAAAATCAATCTTAAACGATATCAGATCACCTAAAACATTGTGAAGTTCTAAAATAGGCACCCGCACCTGTTTTGAATCATCTCTGTTTCTTAAGGTCACTGTATTCTCTTCCAGAGTTTCATGATCAACTGTCACTGCAAAAGGCACACCAATCTCATCGGATCTGGCATATCTTCTTCCAATAGTTCCTGAAGAGTCGTATTCCGACAAAAATCCTTCTTTTCTTAGATTATCTCTTATTTGAACGGCAATTTTTACCATATCCTCTTTGTTTACCAGTGGAAAGACACTAACTTCTACAGGGGCAATATCTCTTTTAAGTTTAAAATATGAGCGTTCTTCATCTTCCATGTATGAATGTAGGAGTACTGAGTAAACTATACGGTCAATACCATAAGAAGGTTCTATAACATGGGGAAATACTTTCTCTCCTCTAACAATCTCTTCAATTTCCTCAAACTCCACATGATCAGAGGGAATTGTGTATTTTTTACCCTCCAATTCAAGTTCAAATTGTTTTTTTGTCTCGAATGAATGTACAAGTTCTGATACTTCCAGCTTCTCCAACACTTTAATGATTTTGGGAGATTCACCTTTAAAAGACGGCCCAAATTTCTTCATATCTGGTTTTATCACGAGTTTTTTGACTTTTTTTGGGGAATTGAATTCTATAAATACTCTCAAATCCTCCTTACTGTGTTCACTGTGGGATTTAAGATCAAAATCTGTCCTGTCAGCGATTCCTATTACTTCAATCCATCCAAATTTGTCAAGATTTATTTCCACATCCCAGCAGTCTATTGCATAATGGGCCATTTCAGTTGGAAGATGCTGTCTGAAGCGTATAACATCTTCCGGGATTCCCACATCTTCTAAAAATTTCTTTGCAATGAACAGTTGGTAAATAAGCATTTCACTTAAGACTAATCCACCCGAAATAGCCTTTTTGATAGTTATATTTATAGGTTCTTTGTTTTTCATCTGATCTTCGGCAGGGTAAAGTATGAGTTTCTCATCAGCCGCTTCAGAGAAGCTTTCATGGTTTTTGTTTTTTGGATTTACAAAGATTTCTGCCTCTGCCTGGGTGAATTCTCTGAGTCTTATAACTCCCTGTCTTGGAGATATTTCGTTTCTGTAGGCTTTTCCGATCTGAACCACTCCAAAAGGTAATTTTCCCCTGAAAAATCTTAAAAGCCTTTTAAATGGTATAAAAATACCTTGAGCAGTTTCTGGGCGCATATAACCTGTTTTTTTCCCTTTAACACCTATAACTGTCTGAAACATCAGATTGTAGCTCCATACCTTTGTGAATCTGCCACCACAGCGAGGACAGGTTATCTTATTGGTTGATATTATTTTGGTAAGTTTTTCGTTAGGTAATCCTTCCACATCTTCTCCGGTTGCATCAGTGATGATGTGATCTGCTCTGAAAACTTCTAAACATTTTTTACACTCTGTCATAGGGTCTGCAAAATGATCAACATGCCCAGAAGCTTTCAAAACCTCCTCAGGCATTATGGTAGGGGATTCTATTTCATAAAAGCCCTCTCTAATAATGAAATAATTTCTCCACTTTTCAGTGATTTTGTTTTTCAATAAAGCTCCGAGAGGGCCATAGTCAACAAATCCTGCAACTCCAGAATATATTTCAAATGAAGACCATAGAAATCCTCTTTTTTTTGCGATGTGCATAACTCTATCATGTTTCATTTTAATCATCCTGAATTTGGTTAAACTAGGTTATAATCACTAAATTCGGTTATTTTTCATTTAATTATTTTATATGCCTTTTTAGATTGAATCTAAGAAGAATTGGTTTAAAAAAAGCTAAAAAAGCTTTTTTTATATCTTTTTGCAGAATTTAAAAAAGTATACAATTTTTTTTCCTTTATTCTTCTTTATACTTTTTTTAAACTTTTTTCCAGGTTCTATGATTCCAATTATCTATTACCTATATAAATTGAAGATTAAATTAATTTTCTTAACGATTATATTTTTTAATTCACGTTTTAATTATTTTTTTTTAGTTTTTTTGAAATGATTTTTTATTTCATAGTCATGTTTAATTTTACTTGCTTCTGGCCTTTTCTGACCCATGTATTTGCTATCCCTGTCTGGATGTCCATATGGTTTTTCGCTTGGTGATGTCATGGTCTCAAAGACCACCTGACAGACTCTCTGTTTTGGGTAGATTGCCACAGGCATTTTACCAACATTTGAAAGTTCTAATGTGATTTTACCACAGAATCCGGGGTCTATATATCCTGCAGTTACATGCATGGTTATTCCAAGCCTTCCAATTGAAGACCTGCCCTCTACTCTGGCAACCAGATCATTGGGGAGTTTTACAGTTTCATAGGTAGTGGCAAGTGCAAATTCACCTGGATGGATTATAAATGGTTCATTTTCTTCTATGTTAATTGATTCCATGTAAGAGTTAATATCAGACTTATCCATTGGGTTTATATATGGTTTGTGAATTATCCGAAAACCTTTAAATTCATTCCCAATCCTTAAGTCAACTGATGATGGTTGTATTTGCATTTCAGGATCCTCTAGGGGTTCGATTACAATCTTTCCTTCTTTGAGATTTTTTTTGATATCTTTATCGCTTAAAATAGCCATTTCTTGCCCTCTTTTTTATCGGTTTTCACTTCTTTTTTGATTTCTATCTGTGATAGGTCAGATATAATATTTGGAAGTCCGCAACTGTTTCCCACACCAACTACTAGGATTTCAGTTCCTTTCTTTGACCTTAAGATAGATCTTTCAACCACTGAAAGTGCTTTCTTTGACGCATCTACTATTTTTTTGTTTATATTGCCAATAGCTTCCTCTGGACTCATCTTTACAATAATAGCATCGGTATTAAGGTCTCTTTTTGTAAGTTCTTCCTCTATCATCCATCTATCTATTCCAAATCCACCAATTACAATACCAATTCCTTCTGCAATTTTCCCTGTTTCTTCTCCTTCAAGCTTAACTGCTGCATCAATGGTGATGATTCTTTTTATATCTTTTTCATTAATTATAGATGTAATCACCTTTCCAATCTTTCCAACCTTTCCACCAGGGCCCTGAGCGCGAACAATGGTAACATTTCGTTCATCTATCTGTTTTTTGGCAACTACCATATCATCCATTTCCCCTAGATCATCTTGAGAGTATCCACTCATTAACATTCCAGCTACCAGCGGCCCCAGTCCATCCCCAATTGGTTTTCCTTCTGAGAACGCCTTTGTTCCTTCAAACTGTGCCTTCACAATCCTCAAGATCAAGGGAAGACTCATCTGGAGCATTAGCAATATTTGCAGGCTTCCAGTTTTCCTGGCCAGTTCAAGGTTATGTCTGACTATCTTCGCAACACTGTTAATCCCAATGGTGGCCTTCAGAGTCATTATTATATTTGATCTCCAATCTGCAGTTGCTGCGGGAGCTATAACATCTGCCATCTGTTTAAATCTGTCTTCTCCCATCTCCATAATCTTTTCGAATTTGTTAACAATTCCATAAGGATCCAGATCAACAGGGGGAACCACAAAAAATTCAATATAATCTTGGATAGCCTTTGAAGGATCCTGGGGAGGGTTTCCTTTTTCTCTGCATACTTCAATTAGAATGTTTTGGGCATCTTCCACCATTTTCTCAAGCTCTATGGCCACTTTGGTAACGCTCGAAATCATTCTAGTTCTCATTGCCCATGGTAATATGAGGATGACTAGAATGAATATCAGTATTCCTAAAATATCAAACGGACCCATATTAAATAACATTAAATACCTCCATTTCCTTTCATTCCTCTTTTTATTCTTCTTAAGACTCCTTTTAATGTGTGTACCTCTCTTCCTGAGATGAAGGCTCTTCCAATGATCCTCCTGAAAACTACAGATGCTATCTTCCTTTTATGAGGAGGGTAACCAAGATCTTGGATTATATTGTTCATGTCATCTATTAAAGCGGTCTTTTCACTGGCTGTTGCTTCTTCCAATCCCTCGAAGGTATAATTTTTTTTCTGTTTAAACATTTCATAGAATATAATTGCGGCTGCATGAGATATATTCATTATTGGATAAGCTTCATGGGTAGGAATTGTGACGATAACATCACAAAGAGATATCTCTTCGTTTGAAAGTCCGTTTCCTTCTCTTCCAAAGAGTATGGCGATGTTTCCATTTATATTTAATGATTCTGCAAATTGCTCTGGAGTGATAGCTATTCTAGAAACATTGTAGCTTCCACCTGCTGTCCCAGTAGTACCTATATTAAAGTCGATCTTTTCATGATCAATAAATTCTGGGAGTGTATCATAAATTTTACAATTAGTTATAATGTCTTTTGCATGCATTGCATAATAGTAGGCCTCTTCTCCAATTTCACAGGGATTTATCAATACCAGATCAAAAAATCCAAAATTTTTCATGGATCTCGCAAGAAACCCGATATTTCCTGGGGATTCTGGTTCAACAAATACCACATAAATCATATTTTCACTCATTAACTCATTAATCAATAATTTGCAATCATAAGCTTATGATTATCTTATAATTCACAAACTTAGCAATCATAGGCCATCTCAAGAATTTTTAAGATGTTTAATACCTCAATATCCAGACCTTCTTGTTGCAATGCATCTTGAATATTATATTGGCAGAACGGGCAGATAGTCACCACAGCATCTACACCCAGCTTTTTTATCATATCCACCTTCTTTTTACCCATTTTAAGGGCTAATTCGAGTTTTCCAGAACGTACACCTCCACCTGCACCACAACATCTATCTGGTTCTTCCATTTCAACAAATTCCAGACCCTTGATCTTTTTTAAAATTTCTCTGGGCTCTTCTCTGATTCCCTGGCTTCGTCCAAGATGGCAGGGGTCATGGTAGGTTACCTTCATGTTTAATGGTTTCATGTCTGTTGTGTTTAATCTATCAGCGAGAAATTCACTTATATCTACCACATTTAAGTTCACACCAAAATTTGGATAATCATTTTTTAAAGTTGCTCCACACCCAGCACACACAGTGATTATGGTATCATATTCTTCAAAGACTTCCTTGTTTTTATTCACAAGGTCTTCAACAATGTCTGTCTGCCCAGTTCTAATCATGGGAGAGCCACAGCACACCTGATCTTCAGGCACTATGACGTCTATATCATGCTCTTTTAACACTTCCAGAAGTGCAAATCCAACCTCTGGAAGTCTGTAATCTACCATACAACCAGTGAAAAATGCAACTTTTGGTTTTTTATCCGACGATTTTTTTGATACGGCTTTAATAAAGCCTTCTCCTAGGGGTTCAACTGATCTTCCTGTATCAGATATTAAATCCTTTACTGATCTATGTGGTGGGAGAGGTCCCACTCCTTCACGGCAAGCAATTTCTCTTAATTTTTCAATAGCCCCCCCAACTATGCTTACTTCTTTAGGACAAACTTCGGCACATTTTCCACATGAAGTGCAGCAGTATAAACCTTCAAGATAACCAATTTTTGCTCGATCCTCTTCATCCCTTGGATCCAGTCCAAATTTTGAAAGATAACGCATGAAATAGGGTCCTGAAAATTCAGATGTTTCTGCTATAACAGGACATGCGGATAAACATGAAAAACATTCAATACATCCCCTTAATTTCTTTGAATCCGCATATTCTTCTGGTTTTAGTATTTCGGGACTATCTCTTTCTTCAACTGTTCGTTCTAAAAATAGTCCCATCTTTTTGACCCGCTCTTCAATTTCACTTCTATCCACAACTAAGTCCTTTACGATGTCAAAATCAAGAGGTTCAATTACAGCTTTATCTTCGATTTCAGCTTTACAGGCAAGTACAACTTCGTTGTTCATCTTCAAGGCACATGAACCGCACTGCCCTGCTCTACAGGAACTTCTGTATGCGATATTTGCATTGTATTTTTCATTTATATAATTAAGAGCATCCAGAAGCTTCATTTTCTCCTTCTCTTCAATTTCATAGGTCTCAAAATATGGTTCTGCATCCTTTTCTGGATCGTATCTTAATACCTTGACTTTTATCATTTCCATCTCCAAATATGTTCTTAATTTAAAAGGGATTCTTAAATTCTTTATTTTATATTTTTATATAAGCGATTTTTTTATTTTAATGTACTGTCAATGAATTATGCTATACTACTATAATTAATATTTAGGTTTTAAAATTAGTTTAATAGTTATGTTATTGGTGAAAGTAACTAACTATGTAAGATCATAGCTATTAAAATTAATAGTGGATATAGTACATTTATGCGTAAATTTACAGCGAAATTGAGCTAAAGGTATAAATATAATCAATTAAAAAATTTAAGAAGAATTTTAATTTTTAACTCATTTTTGAAATTTTTGAATTGTTTAAAGTGATAGGGGAATTATTAGAAATAACATGCACCTGAATTTTTTAAATTTTAATATAGTGCTCAATGAGCAATAAAAGTTTATATGATTTATATGAACCTCGATTTATCAGGAGGAGTGTCTGCTTATTTTTAGGAAAGAGTAATTTTTAATATAAATAAGTTATAAATGAAATCTTAATTTAAAATAAAATGAAGGCAACAAAATGCCTAAAGCAAAGATTTTAATTGTTGAGGACGATGCCATAGAGGCTATGGATATCCAGCGAACCTTAGAGTCTATGGGATATGAAGTTCCCACGGTTGCTTCTTCTGGGGAAGATGCTATAAAGAAAACAGCCAAGATAAATCCAGATCTTATTTTAATGGACATAATACTAAAAGGGAAAATCAATGGTATAGATGCTGCAGAGAATATTAAAAACGATTTTGATATCCCGGTCGTATATCTTACTGCGCATTCTGAAGAATCCACTGTTAAGAGGGCATTGGTCACAGAGCCCTATGGCTATCTTTTAAAGCCTTTTGACAGGACTGAACTTAAATTCACAATTGATCTGGCCCTTTATAAACATGACATGGAAATCACGCTAAAAGAAAATGAGGAACGACTGAAACTAGCGCAGATCAACGCTAACATCGGTGTATGGGACTGGTTTACACAGACAGGAGAATTGAGTTGGTCGCCAGAACTTGAACGCCTGTATGGCTTGGTTCCGGGAACGATACATTCATATCAAGACTGGCGGGGGCTGGTTCATCCAGACGATATAGCAAGAATTGAAGAAGAACGAGATGAAGCAATTGCTAAGAAACAACCTTTCGATCTGGAGTTCCGTATTTTACATAAATCAGGGAAGATCCGCTGGATTAATGCAAAAGGAAAAGCACTATATGATGAAAATGGCAAAGTCATTCGGGTAACTGGAATAAATTTAGACATCACTGAACGTAAACAGGCTGAATATAGGATTAAAGAAGAACATCAGAGGGTTATGGATATAATTGACTTCCTGCCTGACGCTACTTTTGTCATTGACAAAGAAAAAAAAGTAATCGCTTGGAATAGGGCTATTGAACATATGACAGGCATTAAATCTAAAGATATGATTGGAAAGAGTGATTACAGCTATGCTCTGCCATTTTATGGTGAACCTAGACCAATTTTAATTGATCTCGTACTCTCACCTGAGAAAGATATTGAATCTAGGTATGATTATCTGAAAAGAGAGGGTGATAGTCTTTATGCTGAAAGTTTTGTACCATGTTTATATGATGGCAGAGGAGCCTTTTTGTTTGGGAAAGCCTCACCTATTTATGATAGTAAAGGCAATATTTCAGGGGCTATTGAATCAATCAGAGACGTCACCGGACGCAAACTGGCAGAAGAATCTTTAAAGAAGTCAGAGGCAAAGTATCGATCCCTTGTGGAATCTAGTGAAGACTCTATATACTTGGTAGACAAGGATTGTGTGTATCAGTTTGCAAACAAAAAATATGCGTCAAGGCTTGGTCTACCAGCAGATCAGATCATAGGTAAAGCATACAGTGAATTTCAGCCTGAAGAAGAAGCAGAGGATTTCTCAGAGAAAGTGGATGAGGTATCTAAGACCGGGAAGTTTCTTCAATATGAATATAAAAGTCTGAAAGATTCTAAATATTTCCTCCGAACTTTAAGCCCAGTTAAAAATCCTCAAGGAAAGATAATAGCTATAACAGTGGTTTCAAAAAACATCACCAACCTTAAGAAGACTGAAGAAGCTCTAAAAATTTCAGAGGCATATTACAGAACCATCTTTGAAAACACTGGGACTGCAATTTTAATCGATGAGGAAGACACAACAATATCCATGATAAACACAGAAACTGAAAAACTCTTTGGATATTCCAAAGAGGAGATGGAAGGCAAAAGCTGGATAGAATTCATGGTAAAAGATGATCTTGAGAAGATAAAAAAGTATCATAATCTGCGAAGAATTGATCCTAACGCCGCTCCAAGAAATTATGAGTTCAGGCTCATTGACAAACAGGGCAATGTTAGAAACATCTCTGCAACCGTTGATATGATCCCAGGGACTGGGAATAGCGTAGCATCTCTTTTAGATATCACCGAACGTAAACAGGCGGAGGAATCTCTGCGCGAGAGTGAGGAGAAATACCGCAAACTTGTCAATACCTCCGTCGATGGTGTGATATCTGTTGACTCGCAAATGAAGGTCATTTTGTGGAATCAGGCATCAGAGAGGTTATTTGGGTATGCTGAAAAGGAAATATTGGGAAAAAGCTTAATGAAGATTGTTCCGAAGAGATACAGGAAAGCAAAAGAAAGAGGATTCGGTGAATTCAGGAAAAGTGGCTCAGGCCCAGTCATAGGCAAGACCTTGGAACTTGAAGGGCTAAGAAAAGACGGAACCGAAATCCCAGTAGAACTTTCAGTTTCGTCAAGAAGGGTAGGTGAAACATACATCGCTACCGCAATGGTGAGAGACATCGCCGAGCGTAAAAATACGGAAAATGCTCTCAAAAGGAGTGAAAGACATTTTCGTTCA
>Ga0194112_10009254_pt1 | contig 12560 bp, 11 predicted proteins | sample TA2MahC400mmetaG_FD_146191 | JGI IMG/M metagenome (GOLD analysis project Ga0194112, IMG submission 146191) | Freshwater microbial communities from Lake Tanganyika, Tanzania - TA2015016 Mahale Deep Cast 400m | ecosystem: Environmental > Aquatic > Freshwater > Lake | place: Tanzania: Lake...
TCTACGACGAAAACTGAATCGATAGGGATATTTGGACAGGTCGAGCCGACTTTGGCTGAAAAATTTGGCATCGGCTTTCCAATTTGGTATATTGAATTTGACGGCGACGCGCTCTTAAAATCGTCCGGCCGCACAGCGCAATTCCAGCCGCTGCCGCGATTTCCTGCTGTGCATCGGGATTTAGCGTTCATTGTTAAGATATCTATTCCACAACAGGAATTCTATCAAGCGATAGTTCAACACGGCGGGAATCTGTTGGCATCGGTCGAATTATTCGATGTCTATAGCGGGACCGGCATCCCCGCAGGCTGCAAATCATTGGCATATCATTTGTCCTATCGTGACGCCAGTCGAACCTTATCGGACGGTGAAGTAGATGCGCAGATTGCAGCCCTGGTCGAATTTACCACGCAGGAATTCGGCGCAGTTTTGCGGGATAAAGGCTGAGGTAATTGTAAAAGTGTTGGGTTTATTAACTGACGGCAAGGCGGACGCCCTCGTCCGCCACATTCTATGCTCGGTTTTCGGCGGACGAGGGCGTCCGCCTTGCCATGGTCTGTATTTTCTATATTAATCGTCACTTTTGCAATTAACTCGGCTGATTTTTAATTTTCATTTATTATTCGCCGGCTTTTTATTATATTAACATAAATCGCAAATTTAATGATAAATAGCGCCTTGCATTCAGAATGAATGAAAAGCCGTATCCCAGATTAGTGGACAAGATTCTTCACTTCGTCCAGATTGAGCTCTGCAGCGGAAAGCCCCGGAATGACGCTTGCAGCAGAGAACTGCCTTGTCAATAAAATAGAATTTACCGAGAAACGAAATATAGCAAATTATCTCAAATCGCAACTTCTGAAAGAACTATTTTTCAGAAGTTATTCATAAATAGAGGCATAAGCGTCCACTATGGAAATAAACAGCCTGGAGAATTTAGAGCGTCAGGTCATCCGTTTGCTCGAGCAGTATAAACTTATCAAGCAGGAGCGGGACGAATTGGCTGAACAGCTCAATCGCTTGGAAACCGAGTCTGCCGATTTACGCAACGCCAACGATGAGTTGCGGATTCAAATCGACGAGGCGCGGCGCAACGCACGCGACCCCATCAAAGAAGAGCGCATCCGGGCTAAGGTGGACGAACTTTTAGCCAAACTGGAAGGATTCTGATCCGACCCGGCAAGTGGAGGTTGGACTAAGCCTCGATTTAAAATGTTTAGTCCATAATGACATCAACTCTGGTGGTCGATGAATAATCCGCAGATTCAGAGCCCATTGATAACAGTCAATATATACGGTCAGGAATATCCCATCCGCGGCAATAGCGACGAGGAATATATCCGCAGTGTTGCGCGTTATGTCGATGAATGTATGCTGCGCATAGAAGAACAGACATCTATAAAAACTCCAACACGGTTGGCGATACTTGCTGCTCTGAACATCGCTGATGAACTTTTTACTATAAAACGCGAAAAAGAGCGTATATTACTTGAGTTTGAGGAAAAAGCACGAGAACTCTCTGATGTGCTGAATCAGAGCATATCCGGGTGTTGAGTGAACGATATTACGCGGGCGCCTTTCTTGATGAGTCACCCGCCCTTGCCGATAGTTCCAAATTAGAACCAACAGTAAGAACCTAGGGAGCGCGTTTCTCGAGCGTCGATTGCGGGCCGCACTCCAGCGCCGCTATTTTTAGCGGTATGGAGTCCGTTTGACCGGACAGTGGAAGCGAAGAACGTTCAGGGCGGCACCCAATATGTCATTTGGGTTCTTTTGCGGAACGGCGGGGCGGGTCTCTTTTTAATCAAGGATAGATGACCGCTATGCTGAACTTGTTCATTCTCATAGGTTTCATATTAACCGCTGTCGCTACATTCTTCATCGGCTGGTTCGTTAAGGACCGCCTCGACCGGCTGCGCCGGGCTTCAGCCCAGGAAGAAGCCCGCCGAGTAATCGATGAAGCCCAGCGCACAGCCGAAAACCTGAAGAAAGAAAAATTGATTGAGGTGCGCGACGACCATCTGCGCCTCAAAACCCAACTCGAAAACGACTTCGAAGCCAAACGCGCCGACCTCACACGGCTCGAACGCGCTATACGCGACAAAGAACGTCTGTTTGTGCAAAAGGTCGAAACATTAGAAAAGCGCGCCCGCGAACTCAAACAACTCGACAAAGAACTGCGTGATAAATCAAAGAGAATCGAAACGGAACTCGCCGAAGTAATCCGGCAAAAAGACACGATATCCAAGCAACTCGAAGAGATTGCTAAAATGTCACAGGCAGACGCCGTCAATCTGCTCAAAGCCGAGTTAGTTGACCGCGCCCGCGTCGATGCCGCCGAAACACTGCGCGAAATTCGCGACCGCGCCCGTTTGCAAGCCAATCGCGAAGCCAAAGAAATTATCGTTCAAGCCATCCAACGCTCCGCCGCCGACCACTCCGCTGAGACAACCGTTACAGTCGTCAATATCAACAACGAAGAAGTAAAGGGGCGTATTATAGGTCGGGAAGGCCGCAACATCCGCACTTTCGAATCAGCCACCGGCGTGGAGGTCATCGTCGATGATACGCCGGAAGCCGTAACCCTGTCCAGTTTTGACCCCTTCCGACGCGAAGTCGCGCGCATTGCACTTGAAAAACTCATCGCCGATGGTCGCATTCATCCCGCGCGCATCGAAGAAGTTGTGAAAAAATCGACCAAAGAACTAGAAGAAAAAATCCTGCAACTCGGCGAACAGGCTTCGATGGAGGCCGGCGTTGACTCGCTCCACCCGGAACTAATCCGGCATTTAGGTATTCTACACTATCGCACAAGTTACGGGCAAAATGTGCTTAAACATTCGATCGAAGTCGCACGGTTGACTTCGTTGATGTCCGCTGAATTAGGTTTGGACGGCAAACTCGGCGCCCGCGCCGGATTGCTGCACGACGTCGGCAAGTCAATCGACCGTAGCGTCGAAGGCACGCACACCGAATTGGGCGTCGAACTGGCGCGCCGCTATAAAGAGTCCAAAATTGTCCTGAACGCCATTGCTTCGCATCACGACGATGTCGAGTCGTCGTCGCTGATATCCTGTCTGGTGCAGGCGGCTGATGCAATATCCGGCGCGCGTCCCGGCGCTAGACGCGACAGCCTCGAAGGCTATATCAAACGCTTAGAAACCCTTGAAAAAATCGGCGCCGGCTTCGCCGGCGTCGCTAAATGCTACGCCTTACAAGCCGGCCGTGAAATTCGCGTGATGGTCGAACAAGACAAACTTGCCGACAAAGACGCGCAAATGCTCGCCGCTGACATCGCCAAACGCATTCAACAGGAATTGGAATATCCGGGGCAGATAAAGGTGACTGTCATCCGCGAGTTCCGGGCCGTGGAATACGCGAGATAGGTTTTAGGCTTTGGGCTTTACAGTTTGTCCGAGAGTGTGTAATTGGCAAGGTTGACGCCCCCGTCTGCTTGCCCCTTAATACTGCCCGCCGTCGACTCGCCGTAGTCGGCGGCAGAGCAGTGTAATTCCTATAGATACGCTACCGACTGCGGCGGGTCGGCAACGGGCAACGGCATTCTCGGGCAATCCATTCGGTCTTTGGGATTTGAATAGCAATCGTTAAATTCGCGCTGTTATTAAAAATCGCATTGAGATATATGCACATTCTCTTTATCGCCGATATAATCGGCAAACCCGGCTTGGATATCGTAACGCGCCTGCTGCCGGGCTTGATTCAACAGACCAAAGCCGACTTAGTCATTGCCAATGGGGAGAACGGCGCCGACGACGGCCGCGGCTTGACGATGGAAATTGCCGCCGCCTATGAGAGTTGCGGTGTGGATGTAATAACCGGCGGCAATCATATTTTCGATAAAGCCCCATTGCGCAAAGAACTCGGCAATAAGGTAAATATCCTTCGCCCCTTGAACTATCCACCCGGCGCGGGCGGGCGAGGTTCTATCCTCATTCGGGCGCGCAACGGACAAGCGGCAGCGGTTATCAGCCTGCAAGGCCGAACCTATATGCAGCCTATCGACTGCCCTTTTCGCACTTTAGAACGGGAATTAAAAAATCATCAGGAAAAAACTAAAACCGTGTTTGTTGACTTTCACGCTGAATCGACTGGCGAAAAGCAAGCCTTGGCATGGCATTTCGACGGTAAAGTATCAGCCGTTATCGGCACACATACCCATGTCCAGACCGTCGATGAGCGCATCCTACCGAACGGCACAGGCTATATAACCGACGCCGGTATGACCGGCCCCTTTGAGTCGGTCATCGGTATGTCTATCAACGCCGCTGTTAATCGCTTCATCCTGCAAACGCCGCATCCTAATCACATCGCACAAAATGATTTGCGTCTGAACGGAGTATTATTAGATGTCGATGCCGATTCCGGACGCTGCGCTATGATTCAACGGCTGCAACTCCCGTGATGAAATCGAAAAACACTCCACTGTTCATCTCCAACGCCCGAATATTCGGCGGAGAAGGCTGGGATGAACCAGTTTGGTTTGAAGCCGCGCTCATCCGAAATGGCATAATCACCGGACTGGGAACTAATGCTGAGATACGACGTGTCGTCGGCGGCTATGCCCAAGAGTTCAATTTGGACGGCGCATTAGTCCTGCCAGGGCTTTGCGACGCGCACCTGCATCTCGCTGCCGGCGGTCAATCCTTGACCATCCCCGATTTGAGCGGAAAGAACTATGACGGCGTGCGAAAAATTTTGCTGGATGCAGCACAAAAAACAAATCCCGGCGAAGGCTGGCTGGAAGCCTTTAACTGGGACAGCAACGTCTGTCGATTAAATGCCGATATTTTAGATGGAATAATAATCCACCGCCCGGTAGTCGTTCACCAGCGCGACCTACATTGTTGTTGCTGCAACCGCCAAGCAATGCAACTCGCCCAGATTCACAATCCGACTCAAGATTCTCCAAGCGGCTGCATTGGCCGATTTGACGATGGACGTCCAAACGGCCTGTTCTATGAATCGGCTGTCGATTTGATATTAAAGGCGAGACCCGAGTCATCTCCATCCGAGCGCAAGTCATTTATACTCAACGGCATCGCCTACTTGAAGTCGCTGGGACTTACCGCTATCAGCGAAGTTCTTGACCACGGCAACGAAGAGGTTTATCGCGAGTTAGATGACAGCGGCCAGTTGGATATCGATATCGACGCTTGGCGGCGCGTCGAAGATTGGAACGGCGCTTCGCCGCCTTATGTAGATGGGGGCCGTTTCAAAGTGCAAACTTTGAAATTATTCCTCGACGGCTCATTCGGCTCTCGCACAGCCGCGCTGTTTGAACCGTATTTGGATAAACCCGACGCCAAGGGAATGACGCTCTATTCAGACGCCCAACTTGCCGACATCTGTAAAGAAGCTGTTCGTTGCGGCTGGAGGTTGGCTATGCATGCCATCGGCGACCGCGCCGTTGACCAAGCCTGCCGAATTTTAGCCGGCACCTCAAAGGTTAATAATGTTCCCCACCGCATCGAACATATTCAACTCTTGCCGCCCAATGGGATTGAATTGCTGCGAAAAAGCGATGCTGTGATGTCCATTCAACCGGTGCATCTATTAGACGACCGGAAATGGCTGGTCGATGGTATAGGGGCAGAACGTTGCCGCCAGACGTTTATATGGCGCTCGGCGCTGGAAGCCGGCGTCCAGTTAGCCGCCGGGTCGGACTGGCCTGTCGCCAGACCGGATCCGCTGCTAAATTTACAGGCTCTGATGCATCGTGCCGATTACAGCGGCGAATCACATCCGGCTTTCGATGCCACCCAAACCTTGACATCGACGCAATCCATCCGCGCCCTCTCTTATGGTTATGCTGTCGCCTCAGGCTGGACGAAAAGACGCGGATCCATCACGCCCGGACTGCAAGCCGACTTGACTGTCATTGAGAATTACTCGCCCGACTTGAATGACTGGGCGAATGCTCGCGTAAAAATAACCATCACCCAAGGGCGAATTGTTTTCCAGCGCTGAAATGTAATAAAAATTAACGCTTTAATGTGTATAGATGTGTTATTCTAGAGTGTCCATACACCTATACTTATATGTATCTTAATATCGCTGATTAATTAGGGTCTCCTGAATAATTCACTTTGCGTCAAGGCGGACGCCCTCGTCCGCCGTTTGTCAAGCACGAATTGTCGGCGCACGGGGGCGTGCGCCTTGCCAATTCTGGAATTTTCGTGCATTATTCAGCAAACCCTAATTATATTCACAGCAGATGAAACAGATAAACGGATTATTACGCATATCGAAGAATATATATCCATTTCATCCTTTTAATCAGTTGTGAATTATCTTAAACTAATAGTTATTATGAACGCAACTTAGATCTAAAACCTACAATTCTCTGCAATTATAAATGTCCGGATTCGTTATGAAACCTGTCATCGGTATCAGCGCCAACATAAGTCCCGCCGACGACCCGAATCGAACCTTCTCCAAAGGGACGAAGTTACATTATATTCAAGAACATTATTGCCAGTTCGTCCTTATAGGCGACGGCGTGCCGGTCATACTGCCTGCGATCGAAGATTTGGACTATGTGCCGGATTTAATATCCAAATTGGATGGCCTCATCATCACGGGCGGCGTCGATGTCGAGCCATCACTCTACAATGAGAACAATACACATTCGCTGGGTTGCGATATTCTGCGCGACCGATATGAAATTGAACTTATACACGCCGCCCGGCGGCAAGCCCGCGCCGTGTTGGGCGTCTGCCGCGGCATTCAGGTTTTAAATGTGGCTTTCGGCGGCAGTTTATATCAGGATATTCCATCGATGATCGACGGCGCGCTCATCCACCACCGCTTCGCTGAAGGTAAAGAAACCTTCCATAATGTCCTGCTCACCCGCCACTCGATTCTATCTGAAATCTTCGAACGTGACGAAATCGAAGTTAATAGCAGTCATCATCAATCGGTCAAAGAACTCGGCAAAGGTCTGCTCCCGCTTGCGGCTTCGCAGGACGGCGTCATCGAAGCCGTGCATTGCCCCGACGACCGCTGCACTTACGGCGTCCAGTGGCATCCGGAGCGAATACTCCACGACCCCAAGCAAGCCGACTTAGCGCGCTGGTTCATCCGTCAGGCACAGTTTTAATTATTGCGTTATAGTGACTTACGATGCATTTCTAAAAGAACTGGACGCCGGACAGGTTCATCCTGCTTATCTTTTTTACGGCAAGGAAGATCTTCTCTGCGAAACCGGCGTGCAACATCTGACCGATAAATTGCTCAGCCCGGATGAGCGCAGTCTCAATCTGTCGATAATATATGGCCGCGACGCCGTCGGATTAACCGACGCTCTGAATACACCGCCGGTCTTCGCTGCAAAACGAGTGATCGTCGTCAAACAAGCCCAAGACCTGCCGGAAAAACATCAAGCCGCCGTCGTGCGCTACATCCAAAATCCACCGTCCGACGGCTGCCTGATACTTTGGACTGGCGAACTCGACAAACGCACGACTTTCTACAAGCAACTCGAGAAAAACATCAAATTGGTCGAATGCGCCAATCTCAAAGGCCGGGAACTAAACAATTGGATTCGTAGTTATATCGAAGGACAGGGCAAAAAACTTGACGACGGCACGCTTGGGAGATTAGCCGCGCTGGCATTTCCCTCGTTGCGCGAAGCGGCTTCCGAACTGGACCGCATCATTCTTATGGTCGGCGAGAAGAAAAATATATCGCTTTCCGACCTGGAAGAAGCCGGCAGCAGTTCATTCGCGCTGGAAAGATGGAAACTGACCGACGCCTTATCAGCCGGCAAGGTTGAAAACGCGATTATAATTGGGCAAAATTTACAATTCTGGGGATTGCATTCGACACAAATCATCGGCGACTTGTTTCGATTGTTTCAGCGTCTCTGGTATATCAAGCGGCACATCGACAAACACCAGGTCGAACAAGCCCGCCGCACGATGAAACTCCTGCCCTTTTTATTCGAGAAATATGTCAACATCGCCCCCACTTTATCGCTCGATAACTTAGAAACCGGCCTAATTCGTATCTATAATGCTGACTTAAACATCAAAAGCGGCATCCATAGCGACGATGTGGAATTGAACCTGTTAATCGTCGAATTAGGGCGATTGCTGACCGACCGCCAGGGCACGCATTGAACAGCCAACCTCTCAGCGATGAAGACCTGATTCGCAACTTTCAGAACGGCGATGCCCAAGCCTTCGACGAAATTGTCGCCCGTTACCGGATTCCACTCTACAACTTCATCTATCGCATTTTGGGCGATGCGGTCTTCGCCGAAGACTTACTGCAAGAGACCTTCATACGCATCTGGACGAATCGTCATAGTTATCGAGCGATAGCCAAGTTTTCGACTTGGATTTATACCATCGCCGGTAACCTGGCTAAGTCAGAACTGCGTCGAAAAAAAGTGCATCGCTGGTTGTCGCTGAGCATCGGCAGCGGCAGTTTCGCCGATGACAAAAGCCGCGCCCTCGAAATTGCCGATGAGGAAGCCGACCCAACTCTCGATTATGAACGAAAAAATATCAAACAGCGAGTCGATAAAGAAATCAGTCGTTTGCCGCTTGTTTTTAAAGAGGCGATAATTTTACGCGATATTCAGGAACTTAGTTACGAAGAGATTAGTATAATTTTAAAAATCCCGCTCGGAACAGTCAAATCGCGCGTTAATCGCGGCCGCGCCAGGCTGCAGAAACGTTTGACCGACCTGCGCTGATAGATGTTTAATACAGGGGATTATCCCGTCTTTCGGCGAGAAAAATCCCACCGGCGGTCGAAAACCGTTCCGGATTTAAAACTTAAAAACAAACACCAAATACGGAATTAAATGCTATCTTGCGAACATTTTGAACAAAATTGGACGACTTGGAAAGCGGCAAAACTGGCTCCTGTCATCGCCGACGAGATGCTCGCACATTCACTCGAATGCGCGCACTGCCGGCATTACACAGCTGAAACTGATGAACTGCGAACTCTGCTGGAGCATAGTTCGCTATATCAGCCCAGCGCCGAATTCGCGGCCAATCTAGAGCAGGCTATTCTCGATATAAGACGCCGGGATGTTGCCCGCTCGATGCGCGCACCAGGTCTGTTCCCACGCTGGGCGGTTTTAAGCGCTGGTCTGGCAACCGGTCTGGCCATCGGTTTGATGCTTTTACTACCCGGCGAAATCGACGAGCAGCCCAATTCCAACCTTGCTGCGGTGACTCCACCGCCGACCGCGTTTGTCCCGGATGAACGTCTGGCTGAACAAACCGCCTCGTCTCAGCGCGCCGATGAGCCTGTCAAAGACACACTACGAGCGCGCCAGGATACAGCCGTTAGTCCGCCTTTTGAAGTCAATCAACGCTCAAGAATGGTCTCCAGCGGCGGAAGATAAGGAACTTATAGCGAGTAAAGCCTTCCTAAACGAACTTTATTCTCTCACCCATCGACCAAAAAGCAAATAAGCGTCGCAGGACGCTTATTTGCTTTTTATACCAATTTGCATTCAAATGAATAATAAAGGGATTCAAATTTTACAACGGATTAAACGAATAGAACGTATTAACACAGCGCTTTACAGGATTATCCGTTTCATCCGTTTAATCTGTTGTGAATTTGTTTTGACATTTATCATCCGATTGATTGCAATTTGGTATTAAATGTATATAAGACCTATCGAAACATCGCCTTGATGCTGCCCCAAGTGCGGCGCAGTCCTGAAAACGAAAGTGTTACAATTTCAGCCTTGCTCCACTCGTTTCGCCCATCGTGGAAAGCGGCTTCGATACGATAATGCACCATTCGAATCTCGCCTTTGAATAAATCGCTGTCGATATATACATAGCGATTGTTCGAACCTTTTAAATTGACATTATAAATTGTCCGATAATTTTGGCCGTCGAACGAACGTTGAACGCGAAATTCGCTTAAGCCGCTCTCGCTGCCGCTAAGCCACTCCAGCCGCACTTCCTGGCCGGTATTAGCAGCTGTAAATTCGCGCACCACGAAAGTTTCCGCCCATGCGCTCACGGCTAATAAGCCTGCTATCGAGCAGATTAATAATGCGATAAGAAGCGGTTTTGGCTGTTTCATTTTACTACTCACTTGATAAACATCTCGCCTTCACCCCCAATTTACCAAGGGGACGAAGCATTGCTATCTTTAATTTATTGAATTTATATATCCTTGTCAAGAGAATTTCTCATTTCAACGAAATATTTCTACATTTTCAACATCCCATTCCTCAAATTGGCTAAGGATATCTTTTAAACTCGCTTCCTTCAGCGCTTCGGCGAAGCGGGCGATGTCCACAAAACGAATAATATGGTCGTCACGGTGCAGTTCGACCATCTGCGGTGGGACTTGCAATAATAGTTCGGCGGCACGGCACAAGTTGTCTTCAGCAGCAGTTTGAATGTTCTTATCGAGATAATAATACCCTGCACGAGCATAGAAAGCGGCTTGCCGCAAGGATGTTATCGTGCTGTCGCGGTTCAAATAATCGGCTAACTCGCGCCTCGCATCCCAGCCGAGTGCATACAACGCCTCCGAACGCGAACTCTGCGAGATAAAATATGCCTTCTGCCCATAACTATCGCCGCTTAAGGGCGCGAGCAGGTCAATCTCACGCGCCAAAGCCAAATAGTTATAAAACTCAATTAACCCGGTTAACGGATGATAAGGATCGCTGAAGTTCAGCGGTTCATCCTGTGAATAAGGAAATTCCCAACGCCGATCGCGGAATTGCACTCCATCTTTCAAGGCTACTAATATCCCGGCTGTGTATCGTCGCTGCAAGGCGGTGCGAGTCCACTTCTCAAAGAAAATATCGATTTTCAACGAGAATTGATAGTTATACGGCTTTTCGACCCAATTCGCCGCGCGTATCAGACGCTCCAATTGTCCGGCCAGCCCAGACAGATATTGCTTTTCCTCTTCCGGCAGACGGTCGGTATGCAGTGTTACAACCGGCTGCAGATGTTGGGCATATAGGCTCGAAAATATAGTCCATATCAAGCCCATTGAACACCAAAGCAATGTTTTAGACCGTCGCTTCAAGGCAGCATAACATTATAATACTGAGACAATATGTAGATAATTCTTTATTTAACCAAGACAACTTTCTGCAACCGGGTTCCGGCAGAATGACTAAGTCTTATAAAATATATCCCGGCCGGCTGGGCTGAAGCGTTCCAGAAATATTGGTGCATCCCAGCGGTTGCCCCCCCAATATGCAGCAACGTGGTTTGATGTCCGGCGGCATCGACGACCTCGAGTCGATAATCAGCCGCATAAGGCAGTTCGACCCGGAATTCCGTCAACCCGTTAAACGGATTGGGATAAGCCGGTGATAAATGAACGCTCGATGACAACAATTCAGCCGCCGGTTCATCGGGCGCTGTCAATTGATAGAACAAATCCAGGAGGCGCTCGATGAATACTGTCCGCGGCGTCGTACCGCCCATCCCGGAAACGCCTTCGAGTGCGAAGCCCAAATAGACTAGTCCGTATTGACCGGTATAGATGATGCCTCCAACACCTGAACCGTTGTCATAGTTTAACAACGGACGGGCGCCGTTCAACGGTTCCATAGCGCTGGGCGAAATCCGGCCGTTGCCGGCGCCGGCGCCGCCGACCAGCAGCAGCCGCATCCCCTCGCAAGGTCCACCCGGTTCTCCGAACAACTGGCTGCCGTTGGTGTTGTCTGTAATATGCCTGGCTCGCAGCACATCCCGATGAAAATCGGTATTCCCTAAATCATCGCCGATGAACTGCCCGGTCAGCAATAAATATCCGCCGCCGTTAAGATATGCGCTGATAACCGCCTGTTCTGAAACCGTCAGCGGATTGCGCGCATTGCCGGCCGCCCATATAACCGCAGTATAGCCCTGCAAATATTCAGCGGTAAGATCGCCATTATCTTGCATCGACCACATATCGTGGACGACCGGACGCTGATCCAAATCCTGTTTATAATAAGATTCGAAAGTGGAACCATCGTCGTCATCGACTAATAAATAATGAGGATGTCCGATGGTCATCGACTTTTCAAAGGTCTGCTCAAATCCGCCGTCGGCTGTAATTCTAATGGTAAAGGTCGTATAGTGCGGCTTAGAAAACCACTGCACATAAAACGAGAGCCGTTCCTGTCCAAACATTGCAACGCTCTGTTGGGTGTTGATATTACCTAACAGCCTTATCTGGTTTCCGATGATAAGAGTTGAATCGGGATTACTGAGACTAATGCGAACATTGTTGGCATTTGTAAAAAACGAGCGGTTGCGTAAAGTAATATTAAAGAAAATATGTTCCAGTGGATCCGCCCGGCCGTCGTGATTGCCGTTCCATTCGTCGATTTCCCATTCGAGCAATTCGAAGCGCGGCTGCGACGAATTCAGCAATTCCTCGGCGTTGATGCGGTAACGGATACCGACATATTGTTGATTGCGGGCGGAAATATCGATCGCGGTGCGCTGCATCCGGTCGAGCAATTGCACTTCATTCAACCTCATCGAAGAGAGCATCAGAGCGCCGAGTCCGGCGGCTAACGGAGAAGCCATCGATGTGCC
>Ga0194112_10009257_pt1 | contig 12558 bp, 23 predicted proteins | sample TA2MahC400mmetaG_FD_146191 | JGI IMG/M metagenome (GOLD analysis project Ga0194112, IMG submission 146191) | Freshwater microbial communities from Lake Tanganyika, Tanzania - TA2015016 Mahale Deep Cast 400m | ecosystem: Environmental > Aquatic > Freshwater > Lake | place: Tanzania: Lake...
CGACGAACGCCGCGCGTCCCTGCCGACAGAGGCGTGTATTTTCACCGACGAATCAGACGACAAATTAGTGTTTATGAAGTCGACTATCTCACCGACAGTGTCATACGAAGAACTTTTTGAGGAAATTGTATGGCCAACGCCGGTTACATAGTTCTCATAAACAATAATCGTCGTCGAATTGGATACCCCCACACCTGGGTTCGTCGCGCCGCCTGACAAAGCCCAGACCTTCACGAAGACGGAATTGTCTGTCGTTACGCTTCGCGCTGTATTCTGCGCCCAAACTTCTCTGGTCAGCCCATCGTCCAGAGCCGCCGCATAGGCCGTCCCAGCTATCAAGCCAAGAACGGCGATAATGACTAATAACTTTTTAATCATCGCTATTCTCCTTTTTAGCTGTTGACGCCTTTAATCAACCCGTGCAACGCCTCGAGCGCGAGATACAGCCCGCACTCCGATTCATACTGGTCGACCTGCCCTGACGTCGAGCTTCTATTGGAGATGTCTACATAGAGCTTCGTGTCAAGGTTTTGCAGATACCTATACCCGACGCTTGACATATCAACCACTATGCCATATGAGCCGTAATACGACCCATCTAAAAGCAGGTGCTTGATTATGTTGAGTGTGCCGTGAGACGATATGTATTGCTTGACAGCAATGCCGTATGTCTCAGTCGTGGGTAAGGTTTGAAGTTTATCCCTGCCCCAACCATCTATTACGGAGCAGAGCCGCGCCGAGGCAAAAAGCGTCCTTTTAGCGGAGGCCACATTGCCCGGATACTTCATCACATCCTCAAGCCAGGTATTGAAGTCGCTCTCGGTAAGGGCTGAACCGCCGGATAGAGAGCCGTCTCCCAAAGTCTTTATGTTGGAGGTAATCCAGCTCAGTAATCCGCCGGTAGTCCTTAACTCCTCCTCCGATGTCGCCTTCGTGCCGCTTGACGAGGTGGTGTATATCGCCTTCTCACCAAACAAAAGCGCGTTCTCTATCTTGATGAGATGCGCTATGCCCTTCGACTTCCTTAAGCGATTTAGTTCCGGCTCGCCATAAAGTTCGGTGTTCATTATGGTGTCGGGAAGCTTAATCGCCTCTTTGAAGCGCTGGGTATAGTTAGTGTTAGAGTCTACCTTGACCATCCGGTAAGTTGACGCGGCTGAACCGTCCTCAAACGCCGACCCTAAAATCCTCAAAGGGTCATTGTCGTTGCCAGCCGCCGCCGCCGTTGAACCATAGGCACGGATTACAGTCAAAGTGTTGCTCGATACAGCCGTTACCTTTACAACTTCACCTGTCCTTTCATTCTTGACGAGGTCGCTTACCTTGAAATAAGAGCCGTGGTCGACGACCCAAGAGGTCGCCGCCGCTGTAACAGCTCCGTTCAAGGCATCCGCCCACGGCTGGGGCTGTTCCTCCAAGATTTTGAAAGTGGCGTCTATTACCGAAGCCGAATTAAGGTTCTTTAACAGAACCGTGAACGGCGCGGCGTCAGGCATGTAACGAGCGATAGACTTGCTAACGTCGTATTTACGCTGAGCCGTTTGAACATTCTGATAGCCCGACTGTGTTGAGACAATAGTCGGGGCTGGTGTGTAAGCCACCTATTTCACTCCTTTAGATGAAATGGCTATTTGCCACCCCTGCGCCTTCGATTTTGGTAACGAGGTCGTCCTCACCTTCGGCCTTCTTGCCCTTCTGCGGACCAGAAGCGCCAAGAAGTGCGGCCTCTCGTTCTTCCTCCTCTTTGGTCTTCTGGGTGGTCTTCGCCTTTTCGGTTAATCGCTCCTTCACCGCGTTATACGCCTTCTTAAGGTTCGCTTTAATCTTTCTGGGAGAGGTTTCGGGCTTATAGGTATCGAACTCGGCCTTTATATCAACCTCGTTCTTTTCTATGAAATCCTGGTCTATCTCAGGGTCAGACTCAATCAAACCCTCGGTGGCGTCCATAATCACGGCGGCGATTTTCTTGTCCGCTTTCTTGTCGGCAATGGCGTCAACTGTCTCAAGGAGCAGGTCTACTGTCTCCTCGTCATATCCCTTGTCGAGGAATTTCTGGCGCTGTCCGTCAAGAAAGGCGTCCTTTTGTTTCTCCGTTTTACCCGATAAGGCCCCTGACAATTTCTGGAGGGTATCGCGCAAGTCCTTGTTCTCGTTCGTAATCTTCGTTATGAACGAGTCCTTGTCGGAGTTCTGTTTCAAGACCTTCTCCATCTTATCCGACAATTCCTTGTTCTGCGCGGCTACCTCCTCCAAAGTCAATGTCTTGCCCGTATCGCCTTTGCCCTTATCGCCTTTGCCCTTATCATCCTTGCCCGTCTCGAGATTTTCGCCCGCTGGGTCTTTCGTTTCTTCCGCCATCTTTATTTCTCCTTTCCTTCCGCTTTTGAAAGCGGGTCAGGGTTATTGTAGAAGTGTTATCGCCTTCACGACATCCCACAGGCCGTTACCAGCGACCTGAAAGACGTTTACAGCCCAATTAAACACCATTTGAACCGCTGGCATTATTTACCTCCTTTCCTTAAATTATATTCTCTGGCCTTCCTTCTCTTTTCAAATCAAGCTCTAACTCGTTCTTTTTCTTCTTGTTCTCCTTGTCGGCGATTTCTTTAAGTTTTATGGATATATCCTGGACGCTTCCTTTCACGGGTTCTAAATCAAGGTAGCCGCCGATAATCTTGAAGCGCATTTATTCTTTTTCCTTTCCGTTCTTTATATCGAATTTCCGAAATTCAATCCTGTAGCGTTTCTTCTCCCCTTGCGAAATATCACATCCGACAACCTTGCAATGTATGGTCATGTCGAACTCATCGCCAACATCTTTATCGCCTATATCCTCTTTTGTCAGATTTACGGACGGATAATACTTCTCTTTTTCCATCGTAGACTTTCCAATCTTCTCGCCCATATCTTTCATTTCATCTTCTCTTTTATCAGGTTCGCCTGGATTATCTTCAGTTTTATAGACGCTACTATGGTCAGGGACTTCTTTACTACCGCTATCTCCGACTTGAGCTGGCTTTCTGTCAGGCCCTCGCCTTCCCTGATTAGCTTCTGTAATCCCCCCTTTATCAGCGTCCTCAACTGCGGCTCTAACAGGTCTTTATAATAGGTCGAGTTAAGGAACGCCTCCGCCTCTTTCCCGAGTTTCAGGACAAGAGCGTTCTGCGCCTCCCTTTCATCTTGTAGCTGTTTCTCTATCTCCTTTCGCCTTACAAAGTTGTTTATCCTTTCCCTGAAAGTAGGCGGTGGGTCTACCTTCTCTACGGAAAGCATCTCGTCTATAAGTGAGTCTAAAGAAATTTCCATCATTTTTTACCTCTCTAAAAGTTATTCTTTATAAATTATTTTTATTTTTAATCCCATTTTTTCCAAAACACTAAATAATTCTTTTTGTTCAGGCGATAATTCCACATCAAATATTGTCTTACTCATATTTTTATAAGGTTTTCTTTTTACTTCAACAAAAAATGCTTCAAATTTATTATTTTCTTCTTTATAAAATAAAAAATCAGGCCATCCCTTAGAAAAAATTTTCCATCCATCTCTTAAACCTTGTTCTTGAACTTCTCGTTCTCGTAAATTATATTTTAATTTTTCTCTTGTCCAACCCATATAAGACCGTTTATGATAAAACCGCTCCTGTCTGCCGAGCCAAATCCTCAGCCGTCGTTCCCGCAGGCACAAGGCCAGGCATCTGGCTTCCCTGCGGAGGCGGGGCGAGCTTATCCAGAACCGCTTTCAATACAAGCGCCGCCTGCTGGCCGTTCTCCAACAACCCTTCCTGCGCGGCCTGAACGATTACGCCTACCGCCTCATCAGCCCTGTTCTCTATGAAGTCCTCCGCATTATCAAGGCCTAAAGCCGTGCCTATCTGCCTGACAAGTTCAGGATGTCGTCCGTTGTCATTGTTCAGTATGTCCAAAAATCTTATAAGGTTCTGCGCCCATAGGAGACGGTTTCCCATCATGGGTGAGGTCTTTACCATTACATCAACATTACCTATCAGGTCATTCGGGGTAATCGTCTGTCTTATTAACTCACCCTTTGGCCCGACAATTCTAACCGCTTTTTCCTGCGGGCAGAACTGCGTGTTGCGGTCTATCATCATTAAAAGCAGTTCCTTATGGCTAAAGTCCTTTAGTAACCTTATGGACAAATCAAACCTGAAGTTCGCCTGCTCTATCTGTGTTTGTATCTCACCTAACGTCGTGTCTTTCTTCTCCGAAATGCCTGATATTATATCGGATGAGCCGAGCGTCATATTAAGTAATCGCTCAAGGTTTATCTGCTCATTTGTCGCGACTAAAGACTTGTCCTGTTTTTGTATAGCACCTATCACATTAGCGGGATTGCCTACGCAGGCGTGCAAACCACGCATGTTTCTACGTAAAATGTTCAGGTAGTCCTTATCAAGCTGTTCTATGTTTGCGAAATAACCCGGATATACGAGGTCGAGTATCGAGTCAAGCTTGGCGTTCTCCAAGTCCTGAGCGTAATAGTTAAGACGTAATATAGGTTTTACCTGACCTAAGGCGAATAACTCATGCGGGACAGGCGTGTCTAAGGCCATTACAACGGGCTTTCTCATCTCGTAAAAAGGAAACTTATCAGGCCCGACGTTGCGGACTATATCGTTATCTATTATAGAAACAACAGCGTCATCTTCCCACATCGTAAACATCTCGTAATGCGGGTTGTGAATATCATCATCCGAGACAGTCTGCATACCACGATAGCCCATACGCTCGGTTCTGTTTCTGTCTAAAAGACCCGTCCCTTGCGGTTTGCCTGACAGGATTTTATTCACAGCGTCCTTGTCCCAGCCGTGAAGTTTCGCTACGTCTGGGTTTGCTATCATGCTCTTTAGGTATTCGGCCGACGGCTCGGAGCGTATAATAAAGTAGTCCATCGCCTCACGCTTCAAGCCGTTAATCTTCGTTCCTATTGGCGCGGGATAACAGTCAAAGATGTCAAAAGGTATCAACGCGACCCCATCATAAACGGTCTTTTGTCTGGGCTTAAAATCATACCCTATGACGTTGGGAAAGAGGTTATTGCCTTCTGCGTCCGTATATTTAGGCGTTCGCGCTTTTATCTGCTTGACCTCTTTCTCGTAGAATACGCCAGAGAAGGAGTTGCCATACATCATCGCCTCTTTATACCAAGTCATAAAGAAGAATATCGTATCTATCTCGTTTGAGAACTGAAACTTCATCAGGGTATCATGCGCCTCGGCTGAGTCGTCGTCCTCCTCACCCACGCCTATTACCTTGAACCAGTCCTCACTACCTACCATCGCCTGTATTATGCGAGGCAATTTCGTCTCTATCTTGGCGAAGATATAAGGAACGAAAACATTGGCCTTCTCGCCAGACAAAATCTCGGCGTAGTTCTTGGCGTAGCAGATATATAATGAATAAATCTCATTGAATAAATCTCTCATCGGCCGCAGGTAATTCTCTGAGCGAGTTATGCGGTCGTTAATGAGTTGCTTGGCGTATAATAGCTCGTATTTCATTTATAGTTCTCTTTCGGATAGCTCCATTACGTTCCCCCAGCTGACGATTACATCCTCGCCCTTACGTGTTCGCAGGCGGAGATCTCGCGTCTGTGGAAACAAGTCTCGAATTTTACCCTTTACCAGGCGTATATCTAAACCACCAACGGAAGCGACGGCGTTCTTGCCCACGAACTCCTCCACCAGGTTTATCTCACGACCCAGAATAGCCAACTGCCGAAGTCTTATGTCAATGGGGTTTTCCGTATCACGTGGGACTGTAAACGATAGGTTCTTTGTTCGTGGGGCCTCGCCGAATATCTGACGACCCGCTTTCAGGTCAAGTCGCAGCCCTTTTGGTTCTCTGAAACGAGGGATTAACATTACATTCCCATCTCTGCCATAGACATAGTCTTTTTTCTCATACCCTGCGAGCATTGGACTTCCGTATGCTCTGACATGCCAGGCATATGAACTTTCTTCCCTTTATGAACACCCGTTATGTTGCCTTTGTTAGCCGAAGCATAGAATACTTGCTTACCTTTCTTTGCGCCATATTGACTCTGCATCGCACTCATAATTTTTTCTCCTTTTTTCGTTAGTGGCATCTTCTTCCTTCCTTTCTCTTTGAAATAGCGTCTTTGCGCTGGGTTCACGCTCTCATAACCGAAAGATTTTGTCGCTAATCTAACCATTGGCGTATCTTAAAGAGTAAGAACGGTATCAACATTAAGCACAGAACCGCGAGTATCGTCTTTATCATCGCCTGTAATGACTAATAAAAGTGTCTTCTATGTGCGTCTTTGAGGCGTTCGCCTGAAACAATACGCTCATAGACATCATTAAAGCGTCAGCGTAATCCGGACTCGATAGCCCTTGAGATTTCATATCATCTTTTGAGATAATCTTTTTTTGGCCGTTTGAGCGATACTCAAAGCGGATGCTCGATAATTGAGTCTTGAGCTTCTCGTTGTTGATAATCTGTATCTGGCCTCTCTCGAATAACTCTTTTAGTTTCCAATAGCACTCGTCTCTTTTTGAGGCGAATTCAGGCGCTAATACTTTCTCGTTGGCTATGAAAGGACGTATATTAGGCAGTTGCGCCTCACGAAGCATATCCGTTACGCCTCCATTATGAACCCAAAATGCCCTATTATCTCTAAATCTAACCATAAAGAATCGAGTAGGACTATTGACCTTTAAGTCATATACATTGTCCAAACTCTCTTTTAGGTCTTTTGGATAAATAGTAAATGCCCCATTTTTATTTTCCCATACTCTATATTGGTGTGCTGTTCGTGTTATCTTTCTACCATGTATATAACCCACGCTTCCTTCTTCCTGATGTATTCTCTTGCCGCCATATTTGCCTGACTTGTATATCAATTCCAAAAGGTCATCTGCCAATACTGCGCTTGAAGTGCAATATGTATTTTGTCCTTTATGGATAAATCCGTCACCTTTAATAAATTCATCAAGGAATATGCGGATAGTCTCAGTAGTAGAATTCTTTATGATAGTGGGAATACATTTTGTTAATGCTGACTTTTCTTCTGAATGATAGCAATTTTTATATAGCCATTCTTTTAGTGGTTTATTAAATATCCTATATTCGTTTTCTCCATTGTGAGTTTTTTTCTTATATTTCAACCCACAAGAATTCAATGCTTCAATAATAGATTTATGATGTCTACTCTTTACCGATTGAGATATTGTTATTCCTCGACTATCACTACTACCTTCAGATATAAACCATGCAAGAAATGGAGCAAATGTTTTTGTATTAAATCGTTGCGATGTTCTTATTTTCTTCGTTCCACCATAAGGCATCGTAATATATTGTTCATCTAATACAATATCTAAGTCTTTACCATTCCAATTAAATTTATTATCGAGCCATATAGAATCTCTTGATATAATCCAATCCCATGACTTATTCTTAAATGGATATTCCCGTCTCGTCTTGCAGGGCAAGAAATGACTAAAACTAAATGAATATTGTCCATTGCTCAATATCCTTGTCATTTCACGCTTTGTGTTGGATATCACTCTTGACTCAATTAAATTATTACTTTTGTCTTTAGAATAAACCTTATCTTTATTCGTTATTGATTCTACTGGCTTCCATCCTTTTGTTGTCCAAACTTCCGTTTCCTTTGTTAAGCAACCGACTCCTATGTCGTCTATGACATGATAATTAGTCCTGGACTCCCTGCGCAGGTCTATTATCCTGCCGACTGTCTGTGTGGTGTCCTGACCCTTAAAACCTTGAAGGTAAATCTCTTTCCACCCACCATTGGCTTTCTGGAGAATGTTAATTACAGTTTCATCATCTCCGAAACGCGCTACATCGCACGAGAGTATTTTCTGCCCTTCAGGAAAGAATGACTTTTGCGTCGCCGCCTCAATTATGTGATACGGAAGCAAAAGGTCGGCTGCATCAACTTCTTCCCACGAGTTCATCACATAACGTTGGTAGTGATTTGGAGACTCTCTCTCCATCCGCTTTAAGTCCTCGATGAAGTCTTTAGGAAGATGCTCCTCGTTATCGAAAGTTGTGGCCTCATATAAATCAAAGTCGTCTGATGATTTGTTATTCTTCCACATCCTCCATATCCAGTTGTGGCCGTTTGTGTTGGCTATTATGATGCCCTGCCTATATGAGGCGTTCTCGCGGCGTAACCTATCACGCAGAAATGTGAACGCCTCCTCGTTCTCGAACTCCTCCGCCTGCTCTATCATGAATATTGATAGGTTTAAGTTCTTTAAGACCTCCATCTCTGCGCCATGACGAAACATGATACAAGAGCCGTTCTGAAAATGGTATTCCTTGTTCATGTCTACGGTAACATCGAAGTATCTTTGAAAGTCTTTAAGAGTTGAGTCCCGAAGGTCGGTGTATTCTTTCCTTACAACAAGGGCAAGCGATTGCGGAAATTCGAGGCAATACTTCCAGACTTTTAGGAGAGCGAAATAGGTCTTGCCAGTAGCGACGCCAGCCACGAAGGCAGGATACCGCTTTCGGCTATTCAAAAAATCAAACTGGTATACGGTCGGATACAGGTGCAGAGGTTACCTCTTTCGTTACTTTTGGATTATGTATAATTATGATTTCCTTATCGTTGAAACCTTCACCTTGAAGTTTCTGCGGAACTTTACCATCTATCCTGTCCATTATCTCACGAATAGCGTTTACATCGCCTCGTAACGCTTCCCATATTAAAGCCAATACGATACCCTTATCGCCGAACATTTTAAGAAGTTCTCCATCAGGAGATTGCATAGGAAATCGCTCTCGTAGAAGTCTCTCAAAGAGCGGCTTGAAGTAAGGGCCTTTCTTCGTATGATTTTGGCGATTGACCGGAAATCGCGTGGCTGGTGAAGGATTGTGGTTCATAGTCCTCAAATAATCCTTAAATCAGGCAAGTTAGTTCTCTTCTCAAACAATCGCGCTATCTCATATAATCTTTTCTCGCGCATCTTCGTCAAGTGCTTATCGAACGCTATGCTCGCCTCTGGTGAGAACTCACCTTTACCCCGTAGGAAAAACTGCTCTAACTTATCAGGGCTTATCAAAGGTGTCTTGAAAAACGGTATATGTTTATGGCCAGCACTATCTATTGAAAAGACATAACTACCGCGCATAATACCTTCTCTTATACGAATAATTCTATGGCACTTCTTTCATAACCTCTTTATTATCAATACCTTGCGTCAAATAGTTGAAGAATTCAAGCTTTGGCCCAGGACGCATCAAGTCCTCCTGTCTTTTGGTCTCAAATCTTGTCAGATATATGTCAAGAGATTTACATATTGACTTCGTTTTAAGGCAGGTTTTGTTTCGGCAGGTATTACATTGCTTATGAAACATAAAGAGGCAATCTCCTTTTTTTAGGAAGACTGCCTCTATAATCGGGTCTTAAAGACCTATTGTAGCGGGCTGTCTTTTAACTCTATCTTTTCTATGCGGATATTTTTAATGCTTATGATACGGCCGTCTTTTATTTCGTCAATTTCATATAAAAGACCTTTATAATTTGAAAGGCGCGCGAGAAGTTCTAAAATCTCATATCTTTTATCTTTTCTTCCTTCTTCTATTTTCTCTGACATACAATTTCATGCACCAATTCATTGCCAGGATAGACGATTGTCCCGCAGAATTGGCATTTCGGTAAATTATCATAGCATCTCTTTCGGAGCTGCCATTCCATCTCTTGGGTCTTTCTTTCTACGAGCCAATTACCTAACCGACAGAATTGCGCCAGTAAAAGCGCGAGAACTGCTATCAGAATAACGGCATGGGGGTTTTTCATATACTAAATAAAATCACCTGTTAAAATATCTCTTTTTCGTTTTAACCAAGGTTTATCGTATTTCCAATGACAACTAATGCACAAAATAAGCCAGTCATTTTTATCTCTTTTGTATAATCCACTTTTATTAGCCAAATGTATTTTTAATATACCGTTTTTTCCTCGTTCAGGAATTTTTCCACAATGCATACATATAAATCTATGCTTAAAAATTTTTTTCTTTAGCCAAGTATGAATAGCGTTTTTTGAGGCTTTATCACCTTTCCAAGCATAGTGATTCATGGGATTTCTAAAACGATACTTATTACTACAACTGCAACTACAGAATTTTCTATTTAACGAATTAACATTTTCCCCACATTCAATACATTTTTTACCGTTAGCTCGTAATTTAATCCTCTCTTTTATTTTTTCTTTGTTTTTTCGTGTGTAGAAGCGCATAATAAAATTTCTACATATTTTACAAATTTTATGTCTACCATCTTTTGAAATAGAAAGAGCATGAAAATCCTCTAAATTTTTAAGAAGTCCACAATGTGGACAATATTTCATTATTCTTTCCATTTGTTCCATTGATAAATCGTCCATATTAAATATATTGCACTTAATGAGCACCAGATTATCTGGTAAAGATTAAATCCCTCCTGATGTTGTATAGCGAACTTCTTGGCTATCGGATCGAAAAAGACCCCTACCAGAAAGGCGCACCAGCCGATGATTTGGTCTATGAGTAATCTTGATTCGATTTCATTTATTTTGCACTCAATTAAAAACTGTATGCGCATATTACCCTCCTTTTCTTAATGTAGTTATCTTTCTATTTCTTATCCGTAATGGCATATCAAGTTTATTGTGGCATCGCTGACATAAAGCAATAAGATTGTATGGCTTGTTATTCTGAATATCGTAATCAATATGATGAACAGTCAATACTACTCGACTTCTTGTTTTCCAATGTATTTTATAATTTTCCGCATTACATAATTCACAATGATTTTTTGCTCTATCACGAACAATACTTCGTGCTATTTGCTTCCATGCAGGATGATATTTTTTATAGTCTATTGGCATACATCATTTTTCCTTTATTCTTTTTATAAGTCGCGCCATTTTCTTTGCCTGCTCGCATTGAAATTGTAAATCCCACGTTATAAAGTCCTCTACATCTTTCATACCATCTCTGCTAACATCTTCACGAAAATATCCCTTGTCAAATAGCATATCGACTATTTCTTTTGCTCTTACTTGATAAAATCCTTCTATTTTATCTTCCATACTTCTCCCTCTTTAATGTGGTCATCTCCCTCATTCTTTTACCCTCCCGCCGTTAGCAGATACAATATCACAAATACATCCTGAAACATCGCTGTTCCTAATATCCAAGTTTTTGTGAAAAACCCACAATCTGTCTTTGACAAGAGAAACAACGCTAAAGCGGTAAGCATATTTTTCTATTCCTCCTTGTAATTAAAACATTCACAATATCCGCATTGACATTCATATTGAGCATCATATCTTTCATCGTGAGAAATACCTATTGACATCTCTCTACCGCATTTAGGACACTTCATACATCCTCCTTTCTTTACCCACCCATATTTTCTCTTACATATCGCCACAAGATAGTAATTGTTTTATCTCGTCTTTCTCTTGGCTTCATTTCTCTTGTCGCAAAGACAATCCCATGTCCGCTATCGGTAAATTGTATTTTTGGTATTTTATTAAATAACTCTGCTTTCTTCTTACTGTTTGTATATTCCCTATAACGAATATCTTGTTGGTAGCGGCAATCTGTGTTATAGGCTAATAACTCGTATGTCATCTTTATCTCCTTTCTTTATGCCTCACTTATTGCCTTGCTAAATTCTATTCCTCGCTGGTTGTAGCCAATAGCAACTATTTCAGGCATATCAGTCATTTCTGGAGGATATAATATAGCCGAAAATTGTCCATATTTACAAGGTCTATCCTCCCCAATTTTCTCCAGCATTAACTTTTTGATGTCAGAAATAAGGGCTTCAACCTCACAATCTACCTGTTCTGTGGTAAAATTAGAGTTAGCGAAGGTATACAATCCACTCTTTTTTAGTATGCTCTTTAGTGTCTTCTTTCTCCTTATTTTTCTACCACATAGCAAACAATATATTGGTTTATTCTTTCTCAAATAATCTAACCCCTTTTTTGTAATTTCATATTTAACTTTCTTCGGCATCTCATCTCCCTAGTGTGGTCATTTCTCCCTCTTTCTCTTTTGGGCTTGTTTATACCATCCTAAAACACCTTCTGCTTTTACACACCAATTACAATGAGTTTGTTCACAATATTCTTTATAAAAACTTCCGATAAAACAGGCTTGGGGTTGGGCAGTGGAAACGCAATCATTGGGGGAGAGTTTAATGATTTGCGTTCACAAACATAAAAATTACGACATAGTTCTATTTGATAATCCATTTCTTTTTCTCTCTTGAGCTTCGTAGATGGCTTGGGCGAGGTCTTCAGGATTTACCCCTACCCCGCATCCTCCAATATCACTTGCTTTTGTGTAAATAACTTCTTCTATCTCCTCCACCGTCAGCATTAACTTTTTGATGGCGGCACAAATATTATCTATATCCATTCCTGTATACGTAACACTGTCTCGCAGGTGCTTACCTATTGTGTTATCCTCAAATATGCTTCGTATGCTCTTTAGTATGGTCATTTCTCCCCCAATCCTAAATCTTTTATTGCTTCTTCATACACCAGATA
>Ga0194112_10009259_pt1 | contig 12556 bp, 11 predicted proteins | sample TA2MahC400mmetaG_FD_146191 | JGI IMG/M metagenome (GOLD analysis project Ga0194112, IMG submission 146191) | Freshwater microbial communities from Lake Tanganyika, Tanzania - TA2015016 Mahale Deep Cast 400m | ecosystem: Environmental > Aquatic > Freshwater > Lake | place: Tanzania: Lake...
TTCCCGGCAAGATAGTTGATAACTGAAGCCGATCCCCAAAGCGAAGGGTCGCGGGGCGGGTTGGAGCGGGCTTCCAGGGCCGCGAGGCCGGAGGCCCCCTCGGACGCCGCGGCCTCGTAGATGAGCTCGGCGACGCAGCGGCGGTCGGGGTTGTTCCCGCATAGGCCGTCGGGCAGGGCGTCCCCGCAGGGGGGATTGGGCAGCCCTTTCTCGCATTTGCCGATCGTGCAGAGGCCAAAGTTCTCGGGGAGGAAGCAGTCGCCGCAGGCCTCGCACTCGAAAAGCAGCGATTTCGCCCCGTGCTCGGCCGCCCGGAGGAAGCGATGGAGAGGACCGCGGCCCGCGGCGACCCTCCGGCTTCCGCGGATCATGCGCCGCAAAACGGGCTCCAGTCCGCGCTCCGGGGTGAAGAGGGCGCGGTGGGAGAAATCGAAGAATCGTTTTCCCAGGGTCGGGCGAGGGGCGGAGGGATTCAGGCGCCGCCCGTCCTCGGCGTACAGATAGTAGGGAGCCGGACGGCCGGGGGCGGCCTTCGGCCCGAAATCGATTTTCCCCCGGGATTTCTTCCAGTCGGGGCCGATCTCGGCCGCCCGGGCGAGAATTTGGGCGAGGCAGGCGAAATCGGGCAGGCCGCCGACATCGACGCCGGCCGCTCCGAGGTCGCGGTACATGGCGACCTGAAGGGCCGCCCGCTCGACGGCTTCCCCTTCCCGTTCGGACCGGACGGCCTCGTAGAGCCCGGGGGTGACCAGACAGCCGGCGATTTTCCCCTCGGCCATCGTCTTCAGGGCGGGCGTGTCCGAAGCGAGGTAGAAGACGTTCCCGAAGACCGGCGTCTCGACCTTTTCGTCGCCGAGGCGGCGGAAGAGCTCCTCGCTCTTGCGGGCGTCCCAGCCCATCTGGGTGATGAGGCCGGCCGCCCCGGCCGCGATCTTTTTCCTCATCTTGAAGTACTGCTGAAGGAGGGAGGCCTCGGTATATTTGAAGGGCGAGACGGCGGCCAGGGCGAAAAACTCGTGGGCCCGGTCCCAATGGGAGGGGTCGGTCTGCTGGAGAGACTCGAAGTTGAGGTCTTGGACGAGGTCGAGAAGGCCGACGGCGTCGAGTTCGAAGACGCCTCGGGCCCCCGCCGGGACGTCGCCGGTGACGGCCAGGAGGGAGGAGAGGCCGAGAGCCCGCAGGCCGTAAAGACAGGCCTTGACGGCCTCGGCGTTCATGTCCTTGGCCGAGACGTGGGCGATGACGTCGAGACCGCCCCAGAGGCCTTTCCGGTCGAGGAGGACGTAGATGTCGGCCGGGCTCAGGGCGGCCAAGCCGCGCGGATTCTGGGGGATCGCCGCCGCGGCCAGGGCGAATCCCGCGGGGAGGGAGGATTTCGCCTCGGCGGAGGCGCGGAGGAAGGCCTCGAGCGGCCTGACGTCCCGGCCGTTGGGAGGGAAGAGCTCGGCGATGACCAGGAAAAGGCCGTGCTCCCGGCGCGAGGCGACAAGGTCTTTGAAGGCGTCCATCGCCGATATGGCCGCTAATTTAGCACAAAACCGGAATTTATTCCGCCTTTCTTATGGGTGGGCATTCGGCGCGGGTTCAGGAAGCCGGAGTCCAGGCTTCTCGATCTTCACCCACACCGAATGGAAGAGAGCCATTTCATAAAACTCGAGGGGTCCCGGCTTGAAAATTAATGTCCGAGAAAAGGCGCGCAGGCCGAAAAGACTTCGGCGGGGGAAATCGTCCGGAGGCAGCGGAAGTCGCCCGTCACGCAGGCCCGCTGGCGGCAGGGTCGGCAATCGAGGCTTTTCTGGAGGATGACCGTCCGGGCCGGGTCGAGGCCCGGCCGCCAGGGCCCGAAATGGGCGGGAAGGGTCGGGCCGAAATAGGCGACGATGGGAGTCGTCGTGCTCGCGGCGAGGTGCATCGGCCCGCTGTCCGGGCCGACGAAAAGGGACGACCGGGCGATGAGCTCGCGGAGGGCGATGAGATTGAGCTTGCCGGCCAAGGGAAGGAGGGAATCCCCGGCCCGCGGGTCCTCCCGAAGCCCGGCGAGGACCGCCTGTTCCCGAGGCTGATCTCCGGCTCCGCCGATCAGGGCGACTTTCGCCGCTCCGCGGCGGATCAGCATCTCGGCCAAGGCGGCGATATTTTCCAATCCCCAATCGCGGTACGCGTTTCCGGCCCCGATGTGGAAGACGACGAGCTTCGCTTTTTCGGCTCCGGCGGCGGCCTCCTCGGCGCTCCGGATGTCCTCCGGTCTCGACGGCGGGAGAAGGACCGGGGGGATCTCGTCTTTCCGGAAGCCGAGGCCCAACGCCCGGACCAGGCCGGCGTGGGTCTCGACGCTGTGGAGCGGGCCGTCCTCCCCCGTCCTGGGGACGGTCCGGTGATAGAGGAATCCCTTGCGCCTGATGCCGTGGCCGACTTTCAGGCCGGCCCCGCTGCGGAGGGTGATCCATGAGGCGCGGGGGCCGCCGTGGAAGTCGAGGACGACGTCGAACCGTTCCCGGCGGATCGCCCCGAGGAGCTTGAGGAAGTCGCGCCGGGGCTGCCGGGCCGGGACGACGAGGACGCGGTCGAGATGGGGATGCCCCTCGACCAGCCGGCGGCAGGGCTCCTCGACGAGATAGGTCGGATGGGCTTGCGGGAAGCGCCGCTTGAGCAGGGCCAGGGCCGGGGTCGTCAGGACGACGTCGCCGATCCGGCGGAATCGGATGAGGAGGACTTTCGGGTCAGGCTTTGACGGGGCGGTCGGGGTCAATCGTCGCCTCTTCGACGAGCATCACCGGGATATCGTCCTTGATCGGATAGACGCGGTGGCACTGGACGCATTTCAATCCCTGCTCGTCGGCCGTGAGCTTGACGTCGGCCTTGCACTCGGGGCAGGCGAGGATTTCGAGGAGGACGGGATCGAGGGCCATGGCTCTCTCCTGGCGCGCCGTAGTCACGGAGGATAGGATACACCATTGAGACGGCGGACTCAATGACGAAAGGATCATGACGCGGCCATCAGCCGGAAAGGGTCATTGACAAGGCGGAGGGCGTGGACTACAAAGAACCCGTGCGCTTCACCTTCGTCGGGGCCTACGATCCCCTCTATCCTCGCAACGCCGTGATCCGGAAGGGGCTGGGACGGGCCGGCCACGAAGTCCGCGAGCGGCGGGCCTCGGTCCGGCTCAAGTTCTGGGCTCGCTATCCCCTGCTTGCCGCAAAAAAACCGGTCCGGGACGGGGGGGGGGCCGGGCCGGATTTCCTTTTCGTCCCCGAGTTTTGCCAGAAGGATGTCCCGCTGGCGAAATTCCTGGGGCTCCTTTCGGCCCGGAAAGTCGTCTTCGACCCCCTGGCCGCGCGCTTCGAGACGAAAATCGGCGACTGGAGGCGGAAACCGGCCGATTCCCCGGCCGCCTGGTGGAACAAGAAAATCGACGCCATGGCCTTCCGCCTTTCCGACCTCGTCCTGGCCGACACGGCGGCCCACGGGGACTATTACCGCCGGACGTACGGCCTGAGTCCGGACAAGGTCGCGGTCCTCCCCGTCGGCTTCGACGACGATGTCTTCGGCCGTAAAGATGCGGGACACTTTAAAGTGTCCCCCATCTTTTCGGTGCTTTTCTTCGGGTCGTTCCTGCCCCTCCATGGGGCCGAGGTCATCGTCGAGGCCGCCCGCCTCGTCGCCTCCCGCGACGACGGCATCCGCTTCCTCCTGCTGGGCGACGGCCAGACGCTTCCGGCGGCGAAGGCGGCGGCCGCCTCGGCGGGACTGGGGAATATCGAGTTCCTCGGCCGAAAGCGATACCGCGAGCTTCCGTCGATCATCGGCGAGGCCGACGTCTGCCTCGGCATATTCGGCCGGACCGAAAAAGCCCGGCGGGTCGTCCCCCACAAGATTTATCAGTCGATGGCCATGGGCCAAGCCGTCGTCACCGCCCGGACTCCGGCCGTCGAAGAATTTTTCGCCGACGGCGAGAACATCGTCCTCTGCGGCGAGCCGATGGCCGAGACGGCCGCCGAGGCGGTTCTGGCCCTGAAGGGCGACCCCTCGCGCCGCGAGCGGATCGCCCGGGCCGGCCGCGAACTCGTCCGCCGCGAATTCTCCCCCGAGGCCATCGCTTCCCGGCTGGTCGATATCCTCCGTCGAAATTTTCCGGCCGCCTGAATCCGGCCTTCTTTCTTGTGAGGACGAGGGCGTTGGTGTATATCTTAGCCGGACAGCGAGATGGCCGAGAAGACGATCGCCCTCGATCTGCCGCCCTACCGCGGCGAGGTCGCGGCCCGCTTCGCCGGTCCGTCGTTCGCCGCGGCCCTCGGCCGGTTTCTCGACCGGGCAGATCCGGCCGGCGCGGAGGTTCTCTTCGCCGGCCGCAATCGCATCCTCGCCGCCGCGCTTCCGGACGCCGCCGGGCGCGAGGTCCCGGTCGCGATCAAGGAGTTCCGGGTTCGCGGCCTGAAAAGGCTCATCGGGTTCGGCCGGGCGTCCAAGGCCGAACGGGCCTGGCGCGGGGCGCTGGTCCTCGCCGGGAAAGGCTTCGCCACGGCCTCTCCCGTGGCCTTCGCCGAGCGGCGCCGTCTCGGGGCCGCCGGCCGCGGCGTTTTCGTCGCCGAGCGGATATCGGGCGCCCGCGAGATCCGGGCTCTCTTCCGCGAGGCGGAAGAAGCCGAGCTCCGGCTCCTGCTCGCCGGGCTGGTGCCTCATCTCCGCCGCCTCCACGACGCCGGCCTCGTCCACCGCGACCTCTCGGACGGGAACATCCTCGTCCTATCGGCGCCCCCCGGCGCTCGGGAGTTCTACTTTCTCGACACCAACCGCGTCCGGAGCGGCCGGCGTCCGGGCCCCTTCGGGCGGGCCCGGGGGCTCGTCCGGCTCGGCGTTCCGCCCGGCCTCCAGTCCTATTTCCTCGCTCTTTATGCCGGCGCCCCGGGGACCGTCCCTCTCGGTCGTTCGCTCGCGTTCTGGTACCGGGCCGGGAAACGGGCTTTTTCGGGATGGATTCGCTTGAAGAAGGCCTTGCGCCTCAGGAAAATCGCCAGGGCGTTGCGCATCCAATGACGAGGCGGCGATGAGACGCTTTCCCTTCGCCTGGAACGCCTTCGCCGACCAGCCCCACAACGTCGCCCCGCGGTCGGAGCGGATGCTCCACCATATCCGCCGCTGGCCGGCGTATGCCGCCCTTCTCTGGGCCGACCTCGTCCGATGCGTTCCGGTATTGCGGATTTACGCCCGCAACCGGCGCCGGATGTTCCGCGTCCCCGTGGCGATATCCCCGGACATGTTCGCCGTCTCGGTCTCGCCGCCGTGCGGCCGCCCGGCCGCGGAGACCGAGGCCGTCCTCGGCCTTCTTCGCGAGACCGGCGTCCGCCGGACGCTCTTTCGCGTCCCCTCCTGGGAGAAAGAGCGGCTGGCCGAGTTCGAGGCCTTCGCCCGCCGGCTGCGTTCGGACGGCCGCGAGTTCGCGGCGGCCCTTCTCCAGCGCCGACAGGACGTCTTCGAGACCGCCGGCTGGGCCGGCTTCCTCGAGGAGTCCTTCGCCCGGCTCGGCCGCCATTCGCCGTTTTTCGAAATCGGCCATGCCTGGAACCGGACGAAATGGGGCGTCTGGGACCACGCCGAGTATCTCAAGCTCGTCCGTCCGGCCGTCGCCCTCCGCGGCCGCTATGGGGTCAAGCTCGTCGGGCCGGCGGTCATCGATTTCGAATTCCACCTCTACCCGCCGATCCTCCGGGAGGTCGATTTCGACGTCGTCAGCTCGCTCCTCTACGTCGACCGGGTCGGCGCCCCCGAAAACGCCCAGGCGGGTTGGACGACGGCCATGAAGGTCGCCCTCTTCGCCGCCGCGGCCGAAGCCTCCGCCCGCCGTCCCGTTCCGGCCTGGATCACCGAGGTCAACTGGCCCCTGGCCGGGACGGAGCCGTATTCGCCGGCGGCGGGAAAGCCCAACGTCGGCGAGGAGGCCCAGGCCGACTATCTCGTCCGCTACTATGTCATTTGCCTCGCCGGCGGGCTCATCGACCGCGTTTTCTGGTGGCAGCTCGTCGCCCCGGGCTACGGCCTCGTCGACAGCCGGGAGACGCCCTGGCGACGCCGGCCGAGTTTCTGCGCCTTCAAGACGATGGTCGAAAGGCTTTCCGGAAGCGTGTTCATCGGGAAGGACGGCCCGCCGGCCGGCGGCCCGCGGGCGGGGATCGAAGTCTACCGCTTCCGGAAGGACGGCCGCGACTTCGCCCTTGCTTGGACGACCGGCGCCCCGCGCGACCGCGAATTCGGCCGGCCGGTCGCCGCCGTTCTTGACCGCGACGGCCGCGAACGGCCGTCATCCGGCGCCGTCGTCCGCCTCGACTTCAGCCCGCGATACATTTTCTTTTAAAAGGAAGAAATCAGAACGTGATTTTGAACCCGAGCCGGAGGGCCAAGCCGGAGAAGTCGACTTTGGCCTCGCGGGCGTTCTCGACGCCGGCCTCGGTCGGAAGCTTGTCGCGGATGTAGAGCAGGGAATAGGCGGTCAGGCCGAGTTTGGCCTCGTAGGCGTAGAGCTTGCCCTCCTCGGTCGCGGGAATGGACAGGCTCTGGTTTTGGAACGTTCCCGTCCCCTTGAAGCCCGAAATCGGGGCGTAGCGGCCGGAGACCTCCCCGACGAGGGCGAAATTTTCGCCGAGGGGCCACTCCAGGCCGACGCCGCCGTGAAATCCGATCCCCCGGGCCTTGGCCTCGCCGGACCATTCCTGCCAGTCCGGGCCGCGCTCGAACCGGTAATGGTAGGCGCACGAGGCGAAATGATAGGCGAGGCCGAGCCGGAAAAAGAAGACGTCGACGGGATGGACCTCAATCGCGGCCTTGACCGGGAAGACCGAGAATTCCGGGCGGGAGAGGAAGAGGTCCGCCCCGCCGTCGGCCCGGGGGAAAGAGACCTCGCTTTCCGAGGCTCTGGCCGAGCGCTCTCCCCCGATGATGAGGTGGACGTTCCGAGAGAGGGGAAGGCCGATCTCCCCTCCGAAAAGAAGCCCGGCGCGGAGCGGGGTCAGGTCGTCGCTGGCCGCGACGCCGAGCTGGGCGCTGTAGAGGTCGGCCAATCCCTGGGCGCCCTTGTTCAGATCGCCGATGAGGGCGTATCCGGCTCCGCCGAACAGGGAAAAATAGACCCGGCCTCGCTCTCCGGCGGCCGTTCGGGGGACGTCGGCCGGCGCCATCGGCTCGGCCTTGGGCCTCGGCTCCGGCTCCTTGACCGGCGGCTTTTCGACGGGCTTCGAGGGCGGCTTCTTGGCGGCCGGGGGCCCGGCTTCGGTCCTGGGGATGTCTTCGAGGGGCATGACGAGGCTTTCATGGACATAGCCCGACGTCTGTCCGCTCTCGTCGGGCGGGACGGCCACGAGGTACCATTGGCCTTCCTTCCTCGTCGCCTCGAGGATTTCTCCTTGGGGAATCTGGCGGATGATGACGCTGCCGATCGAAGGCTTGAGGCGGACGTTGGCCACTTCGGCCGTGACCTTGACCTTGAAGGCCGTCGCGGCGAAAGCCGTCCCGGCCGCGGCCAGGGCGAGAGCCGCCGCCCACAAGAGACGCGATCGCAGTCCGTTCATGGGTGTGCCTGTCGTTGAATCGGGCTCATTATAGCATGGGGGGGAGTTTAGAAAACGAGCTTGAGCCCGGCCGCGAAATGAAAATATGACGGCTGGAGGGTGATCGGGGTCGTGTTCTGGATGTAGACGTCGGCCATGGCCGGGGTGAAATCGTAGGCCGGGATCTCTCCGGTGAGCCCGGTCGCCGGACCGGGCTCCCACTTCCAGGCGAGGTTCTTCTTCGGGGCGTAAAAGAAGCGGCCCTCGACGGTCAGGGCCAAGGGCCGGGAGAATTGATAATCGAGGGCCAGGCCGATGTCGCCGCCGAGCGAGATCCAAGTCTTGTCCTCGACGACGACGGGGACGCGGAAGGCGTCGGCCCGTTCGTCCGGGACGCCGCCGGGTCCGGCCGGAAGCCAGCCCGCGGCCCCGCCGAAAGCGTCGACGACGATCGCGTTGAAGAAGAGGGCCGGCCCGAGGGAGAGCGTGCCCTTGAATTTTCCGTCGGCCCGGCGGAGAAAGCCGAAGGTGTTGACGGCGTTGAGGAAGACCGGGACGGTCGTCAACCGGCCTTTCCCGGGGAACGTCTCGAAGCGCGAGACCGCCGGCGGCCGGCTGTATTGGAACTCGAAGAAGGCGTCGTTCGAGACGTCGGCCTGGAAATAGCCGAAGCCCCCTTGGAGGATGAGGCCGCTGCGGAAATAAAAAGCGACCGAGGCCCCGCCGGCCGGCGCGCCCCGGGTCGACATCTGGAGCCTGTTCCGGGCCGACGTCCGGAAGCCGGCCGGAGTCGCGGTTTGGACGAGGTGGAGCGAGGTCCAGTCGGCGAGCGACAAGCCGTATCCCGCGGTTAGGGCGATTTCGACCCTCTCCCAGGGGAGCCGGGGGCCGTAGTCATCGCGGTCCTGGCCGGCGGCGGGAAAGGCCGAGACGAGGAGACAAAGGACGAGGCCGATCTTGGTTTTGCGCATCGCCCCTATTCTACAATGTCCGGAAAAAACCGCCAAACCCGGCCCGGGCGCTCTCAGCGGAAGGAGAGCTTGAGGCCGGCCGAGACCTGGACGTGGGAGGGATCGGCCCGAAAATCCGAAGCCCGGGATTCGACGTCGCGGGCGAGACTCGCCGAGACGATCCAGCGCGATCCGGCTTCGGTCAACCCGTCGTAGGTCCCCGGGGTCACGGTCCAGGGGATGTCCCTGGCCGGGGCGCGGAAGATGCGGATTTCGCACCCGGCGGCGAGCCGAGGCCCGAGGGCGCAGCCGATCCCCAGCCCGGCGTTGAAGCCGACCGAGGTCCAGGCTGTTTTCGGGATCTTGAGGTCGGCCGCGACGGCATCGATGTGCTGGACGGTCGTCGACGTCCAGGCGGGCGGAACGTAGACCCATATCGTCGTCTCGTCCGATAACCCGATCCCGACCGTGGCCGAGGCCCGGGCGGAGTTGAAAAAGAGGGCCGGCCCGGCGGAGAGCCTCAGTTGAAAGCGGTTCCGGACCGGCCTCCAGATGGCGTTGAGGAAGACGGGCAGACTGCAAAGACGGCCCGTCCCTTCCCAGTCCCCCCCAATCGTCCCTTCAAGGCCGTCGGCCCAGACGTAGGACAGCCGGAACGCGGACCTGTTGGGCACGCCGGTGCCGGCGAAAGAAAAGCCGGCTTCGAGGCCGAGCTCCGGGCGGAAAAAACGGGCCAAGGAGACCCGGAAGGATGGAGCCCGCTCTCTTTCGGGAGAAACGACGGTCTCTTCGGAGACGTTCTTGAGGAGCTTCAGGCTCCAGTCGTCCCGGTAGGCCGAGACGGCCGCCGGGCGGGGCAAGGCCAGGCCGACGGAGAGGCCGACCTCGAGTTTGTTCCAGAAGCCGGTCCCGGCCCGGGCGGGCGAAAACGCCAGCGGGGCCAGGACGACCACGCCGAGGGCTTTCTTGAGAAAATCGGCCATATTCCGGCGTCATTTATATCCCAGGCGGCCGGCCGATGCAACCGGACCGCCGGAGGTTCTTGTCTCGGGCGGTCGAAACGTGCGAAAATAAAAGAGAGGGAGTTTGCCATGAGAAAGCATGGAGCGGGCGTGATCGCGGTCGCGGCGGCCTTCGGCCTGGTCTTCGGTTCGGCCTTGTCCCCGGCCGCGGGCGGGCCCCGGATCAAGTTCAGGGCCGAATCCTGGGATTTCGGCAAGGTCAAGTCCGGGCGCGAACTGACCTGTGAATTCGTCTTCACGAACCAGGGCGACGCCCCCTTGAACATCAAATCGGTCGAGAGCACGTGCGGATGCGCGGCCGCCCTGGTCAGCGAGAAGGACCGGCGGCTCGCCCCGGGCCAGTCGGGGAAGATCAAGGTCACCTTCAACACCCTCGGCTACGCCGGAGAGGTGTCCAAGTACATCTTCGTCGAGACCGACGATCCGGACTCGCCGCGGGTTCAGCTCAAGATCTCGGCCTCGGTCGACGTCCCGCCCCAGCCCCGGATCGACCTCGACCAGTACGCCTTCGAGGCCGGCCTGCTCGTCGAAGGCGAGAGCCTCGCCGCCGAGGTCGGGGTGAGGAACCGGGGAGAGCTTGAGCTCCGGTTCGAGTGCACGCTTCCCAACGCCTCGTTCCAGGTCGACGGCCGGCCGGCCGCCTTCCCGGTCAAGGTCGCCGCGGGCAAGGATGTCCGTCTCAAGGTCACCCTCCCTCTCGGCAGCCGGGTCGGCCTCGTCCGCGAGTTCGTCCTCTTCAAGTCCAACGACCCCCTCCGGGGGACGATCTCCCTGACCATCAGCGGCTACATCGTCACCATGGCCCAACTCAAGCAGGTCGCGGAGAAATACAAGTCCGTCATCAAGTAGCCCCCCGGGGCGGCCCCCGACCGGGGCCGGGCCAACGAGGAGACGATCGAGCTCCTGGCGGCCCACTTCGGCCTGCCCAAGTCGCGGCTCGCCGTCATCCGGGGGACGACCTCCAGGATCAAGGTCATCGAGGTCCTCGAATAGGTCTCTCTTCCGCCGCTGAGAAAAAGGCGGGAGGCCGGGCGTCTTTAAATTGGCGACGGATGCCCGGAGACGACCCGTGGGTGCGCGGCCCGAAAAGAAGCTGACTTATCTCGAATTGAACCTCGCCCTTTACGACAACCTCGCCCTGATGAGCCGGGTCCTGGCCCGCTATCCGGACCCGGCCGAAGCCCTGGCCGCGCCCCGGGCCGAGCTTCGGGCCATCGGTTTCGATGAGGCCCGGGCCCGGCGTCTCGGCTCGTCGGGCCTTCGCCGGGAGGCCGAGAAAGAATTTGACAGACTGGAGGCAAATGGATATTCTCTTGTAACTCTCGGGGACGCCGAGTACCCCTCTCTGCTCAGAGAAATCTTCGACCCGCCCTGCGTTCTCAGCTTCCGGGGGCGGGCGGACGTCCTCGAGGGCCCCGCGGTGGCCGTCGTCGGCTCGAGGACGCCGACCCCCTACGGGCGGGCCGTGGCCGAGCGGCTGGCCGAGGATCTCGCTTCCCGGGGGATCGTCGTCGTCAGCGGCCTGGCCCGAGGGATCGATGCGGCGGCCCACGGGGGCGCCTTGCGGGGCGGCCGGACGATCGCCGTCCTGGGATCGGGATTGAAGATGATTTATCCGAAGGAACACGAACAGTTGAGCGCCAGAATCGCCGAGGCCGGGGCCGTCGTCTCGGAGTTCCCGCTCGAGACGCCCCCCCTGGCCCAGAACTTCCCCCGCCGCAACCGGATCATCTCCGGCCTCGGCCTGGCCGCGGTCGTCGTCGAGGCGGCCGAGCGGAGCGGTTCCCTCATCTCGGCCGGATTCGCCCTCGAACACGGCCGGGAAGTCATGGCCGTCCCCGGCAACGTGACCTCCGACCGAAGCCGGGGGACGAACCGCCTGATCAAGGAAGGGGCCAAGCTCGTCGAGGGATGGGAGGATGTCGCCGAGGAGATGCCCGAACCGCTCCGGCAATGCCTCTTGGCCCGGCCCTCCGGCGGGACCCCGCCCCTGCCGCTGCTCTCCGACGCGGAGGAGGCGGTCTGGAGACGGCTCAGGCCCGACGCCCTGACCCAGATGGACGATCTTCTCGAAGGGAGCTCGATGTCGGTCTCGGAGCTTCTGGCCATCCTCCTGAGCCTGGAAATCAAGAACCTCGTCGCCCAGCATCCCGGCAAAGCCTACCGGCGGAGAATCTGATGGAAAAAGCCCTGGTCATCGTCGAATCGCCGGCCAAGGCCAAGACGATCAACCGCTACCTCGGTTCCGGCTACGCCGTCATGGCCTCGATGGGCCACGTCCGCGACCTGCCCAAAAACAAGCTCGGGGTCGGCCTGGACCGGGATTTCGAGCCCGAATACATCGTCATCCCCGAGCGCCGCAAAGTCGTCGGCGAGCTGAGGAAAGCCGCCGAACAAGCGGCCTCGATCATCCTGGCCGCCGACCCCGACCGCGAGGGCGAAGCCATCTGCCGCCACCTGAGCGACCTTCTGTCCGAGACGGAGAAGCCCATCCGGCGGGCGACGCTCCACGAAATCACCAAGCGGGCCGTCGAGGAGGCCCTCCAGGCGCTGCGACCCATCGACCAGAACCTCGTCAACGCCCAGCAGGCCCGCCGGATCCTCGACCGGCTGGTCGGCTACCTCATCAGTCCCCTCCTCTGGAAGAAGATCGGCAAGGGCCTGAGCGCCGGGCGGGTCCAGTCGATCGCTCTCCGGCTCATCGTCGAGCGCGAACGGGAGATCCTGGCCTTCGTCCCCGAGGAGTACTGGACGATCTTCGCCCATCTCGACGCCTCGGCCCCGCCGAGGTTCAAGGCGACGCTGTCGAAGATCGACGGCCGGAAGGCCAAGATCGGCGACGGGGAGGCGGCCCGGGCCGTCTGCGACGAGCTCCGGGGAGCGCCTTTCATCCTCGAGGGGGTCAAGGTCGTCGAGAAGAAAAGACTGCCGCCCCCGCCCTATATCACCAGCACCCTCCAGCAGGACGCCTTCCGCCTCCTCCGTTACCCGGTCAAGCGGACGATGTCCATCGCCCAGAAGCTCTACGAAGGGCTGCCGATCGGC
>Ga0194112_10009260_pt1 | contig 12556 bp, 10 predicted proteins | sample TA2MahC400mmetaG_FD_146191 | JGI IMG/M metagenome (GOLD analysis project Ga0194112, IMG submission 146191) | Freshwater microbial communities from Lake Tanganyika, Tanzania - TA2015016 Mahale Deep Cast 400m | ecosystem: Environmental > Aquatic > Freshwater > Lake | place: Tanzania: Lake...
CCAGGATAGCCAGGGAAGTAGGCGAGGTTCACGCCATGCACGATCCTACCGAAGGAGGCCTGGCCATGGGCCTCCATGAGCTAGCCTGGGCGGCGCAAGTCGGAATGTTTGTGGAAATGGAAAAAATTTTAATTTTCCCGGAGACAACACTTCTTTGTCAAAAACTCAACTTAGATCCCCTGGGCTTGATAGCTTCGGGTGCTCTTTTGATCGTTGCCCCGGAGGGGATTTCTTCCAAAATCATTTCCGCGCTTCAGGGAGAAAGAATTCCTGCCACGTTGATCGGGAAGATTTGGGAGCGGGAAAAAGGCGTTAAGCTATGGCGAAAGGGGAAAGTTGAAGAATTGCCTTTTTTCCACCAGGATGAAGTGGCCAGGTTACTTACGGAAGGGAGCTCATGAGCAGGGTTCGGACAAAATTCAAAAACAAAAAATTCACCCAAGAGAGGATCGAGCTGGACGGCCATTCTTACCAGCATTGCCAATTCGAAGGTTGCCTGATCGTCCTGGAAAGGGGGGATACCGAGATCAAGGGCTGTACCTTCCAGGGATGTCGGCTAATGCTCACGGGGCAGGCTCTGCGCATCGCCAAAACACTTAAGATCTTCATCGGGGAAAAGCCCTTAAGAGTTTTGGATTTTGCTGAACCGGGGATATTCGGGGAAAAAAGTAGATGAGGTCGGAGTCGGGAGTTCGGAGTGAAAAAAAGCGACGGGGTCTTTGAACTTATATCTCCTCCCCTCTTTCCCCAGAGACGGTGTCACAATCCAGGCGGGAGGGCATGAACGAGGAAACATCGGCGGGAGAAGGAGTTCCACAAGGCTCCCAAACGTGCTTCCGCAAAGGGACGGCGGATTCGAAGGATAGCGGAAATATTTAGTTTGCAGCCCGCCGCGATCTATGGAGGGAAAACTGCCTTCTGATTCCGAGAGAATGCTCTCCCGCCTGGGACTTGCCGTTCCTGAAATGGCGACACGGTCTCCCATCGGGGGGAGAGGACAGTGGGGAAGGGGGCAAAGGTGATGCTGATCTTTGTCCTATTATTTAGGCCCAGATCAATAATTACTTTTTCCGGAGTAAGAAAAAGATGATTGCCAGAACTTACTGTGCCCGCATGGACCATGGGGGTTGTGGACTTCTGGTCCATGTGGAAGATGGGAAAATAATCAGAGTGGAAGGAGATCCAGACGCCCCCCTTAACCGAGGAACAATGTGTGCTAAAGGTGTAGCTCAAGTTGAGCGACTCAATCATCCGGACCGGCTGCGACATCCCCTAAGAAGAGCTGGAGCAAAGGGGGAGGGTAAATGGGAGCGAGTTTCTTGGGAGGAGGCCTTATCTACGACAGCCCAGAAGCTCCGGGAAAGAATCGAGCGGGGGGAAGAACGAAGCATCGCTTTTGCCCAGGGAACCCCAAAGGGCCTCGAACTATACATGATGATCCGCCTGGCCAACGTGCTTAAAATCCCCCACGTGGCCACTCCCGCCTCCATCTGCCACATGCCCCGCGAGACCGCTGCCCTGGTCACCTGTGGCTTTTTCCCAGTATCAGATTATGATCATCCTCCAGCGCTGGTCTTGGTGTGGGGAAGCAATCTCTTCCAAACCAACGAAGAAGGAGTCATCGGCTCACAGTTGCGCCGGGCGCTGGAGCGAGGGGCGAAGTTGGTCACCATCGACCCGCAGAGAACGCTTTTGGCCTCCAGGGCTGACCTCTGGCTTCGACCCAGGCCAGGGACTGATCTGGCCTTGGCCCTGGGGATGCTGAGGGTTATAGTCGAAGAGGAGCTTTATGATAGAGAATTTGTGGCTAATTGGACGGTAGGCTTTGAGCAGCTGAAGCTCCATTTGCAGGAGTATCGGCTAAACCGCGTGGCCGAGATCACCTGGATTCCCGAAGACAGGATCGCTGAGGCAGCGCGCCTCTATGCCCGGACCCATCCGGCCTGCATCCAGTGGGGCAACGCCATCGAGCATAACATATACAGCGTGCAGAGCGCGCGGGCTTTGATGATCCTGAAGGCGATCAGCGGGAATCTGGATTCCCCGGGTGGCAATGTGCATCGGGTCAGTCCCCCAATTCTGCGGCCCGGAGAATTTGTCTTGAGCAAGAGCTTTGGGGAAAAGCGGGAAAAGCTGTTGGCTCCCGAGTTCCGTCTGGCGGCCATGATGGGTTTCACGCCCAGCCAGATGATCATCAAAACCATCCTTTCCGGAAACCCTTACCCCATCCGGGTGATGTACATCCAGGGAGGAAATCCCCTTCTGAGCTATGCCCATGCCCAGGAGACTTATCAGGCTTTGAAAAAACTCGAGTTCTTGGCCGTGGCGGAAATATTTATGACCCCTACGGCCCAGCTGGCGGACATCGTTCTTCCCGCAGCCATGAATTTCGAATTCGACGACATCGGGCATTACGGATTACCTCATGGGTTTATCCTGGCCCGCCCCAAGGTGGTGGATGCCCTGGAAGAATGCTGGCCAGACGTTCTCATCCTGAATGAACTGGGGAAAAAATTGGGCCAGGGAAAATTTTTCTGGCCAAGCCTCCACTCCTTTTTGGATGAAGTGCTAAAACCTGCCGGAATCACGTACGAAGACTTCAAGAAAGCGGGAATTTTTAAAGGAAAGTGGGCTTATAAAAGTTATGAACATCAAGGCTTCAACACCCCTTCTGGAAAGGTGGAGATTTACTCTTCCAGGTTCAAGGAGTGGGGATATGACCCCTTGCCCGTTTACCGCGAGCTTCCGGAATCCGTGGAGAGAGACCCCGAACTCGCCCGGCGATTTCCCTTGATCCTCAGCTCGGCCAAGGATCCAAATTATTTCCACTCCGCTTATCGGAACCTTCCATCTTTAAGAAAGCTTTCCCCAGACCCGCTGGTATGTCTCCATCCAGAAGTGGCCGAAAAAAATAATATACAGGAAGGAGACTGGGTCTGCATAGAAACCCAAAGAGGGAAGATTCGCCAGAAGGCCGCCGTGAATCCCCATCTGGACCCCAGGGTGGTGATCGCTGCTTATGGATGGTGGTTCCCGGAGCGAAAAGACCTAGAGCTTTGCGGGTGGAAGGAATCCAACGTCAACATTCTTACGGAAAACAGTCCTCCCTATGAGCCGGCCATTGGTTCCATAAATCTTCGGGCAATTCCCTGCCGGATTTACAAAGAATAAACGCCGAGAGCATAGCGCTAAGAGCAAAGCGTCTTAATTATTCATTTCTCGAGTCTTGGATAATAATAGGAGCCAATAAAGAATAGAGAAGAGTTTGAAATTTGAGAACATCGAATAAGAGAAAAGATGCCAGTAAAAACTGGATCAAGTTTGTGGGAACAGCCGGCGCCCGTTTTGTGGTGGCCAGACAACTCCGTTCTTCAGGTGGTCTCTGGCTATCCTTTGAAGGGGTGAATCTTTATATGGACCCCGGACCGGGTGCGCTGGTCAGGTGTCTGGCCAGCAAGCCCAAACTTGACCCCACAAAACTGGACGGGATCCTCCTTTCGCACAAACACCTGGACCATTCCGGCGATATCAACGCGATGATCGAAGCCATGACCGAAGGAGGATACCGGAAGCGCGGCGCTCTCTTTGCCCCCGAAGATGCCCTGGAAGAAGACCCGGTGGTTTTCCGGTATATCCGCAGTTATTTGGAAAAAATCGAGTTGTTAAAGGAGAGCCGTGGTTACTCATTGAAAGGCCTAAAATTTTCCACGACAAGAAGGCATGTACATTCCGTCGAAACCTATGGATTCAATTTTTACCTCCCCAGTCTGACGGTCTCCTACATTACGGACACAAAATATCGTCCCGACATGCTTTCCGAATATCCGGGCGAACTCCTCATCTTGAACGTTGTTCTATTTGCCGGACCCCAACACCCCATCGATCATCTTTCGCTGGGGGATGTAAAAGAAATCCTAAAAAACTCCAAGGCCAGGGCGGTTGTGTTGACCCATTTTGGCATGCGCATGATACAAGCCAAGCCCTGGGAGGTGGCCGAGCTTCTAAGTAAAGAGACGGGGGTAAAGGTGATCGCCGCTCGGGATGGAATGACTCTGGAGGTTCCCCCTCCAAATGCACCAAAAATGAAACCTTAAAAATTTCAAAAGACCCTCAAATGGAAAAAGTTCCCAAAGATCATTTCATTTTTTATGGCTGGTATATCACCCTGGTGGGCACCGCAGCCTATACTCTGGGGTATGGGGCGAGATATTCTTTTTCCGTTATCTTCCCTGCTCTCTTGGAAGAGTTTAGATGGCCACGGGGAATCACGGCAACCATGCTCTCCATTCATATTCTCATTTATGGAATTATGGCCCCCATAACTGGTTCCCTGGTGGATCGGACCGGGCCGAAGAAAACAATGGTCATGGGGGTCACCCTTTTGTCCCTGGGGCTCGCCCTCTCTCATTGGGGGAATCAATTGTGGCATTTTTGGATCAGTTTCGGTCTGCTTTCCGGCATGGGCCTATGTATGATAGGAGCAGTTCCTTTTACTACGGTAATCCGCAATTGGTTTGAAAGAAAGCGGGGTCTGGCCTTATCTTTGCTTTTTGTTGGCTCCGGTGGGGCCTTTGGCTGCTATCCAGCCATCGCCTGGCTTATCGATTGGACCGGATGGCGAAATACCTTTTTAATCGAAGGATTCATCCTGGCAGGGATCATGATTCCTTTGATTATTTTCGTTGTTCGCTATCATCCTCGCGATATGGGTCTCTTCCGAGATGGTATTCCCGAGGCCAAGAGTGGGCCCGCGCCCCAATCCAAAGATACCATGCAGATTATGGACCCGGCATGGGCATCCGTAGATTGGACTTTTTCGAAAGCGCTTCGAACTAAGCGCTTCTGGCTGCTGTGCCTCACCACTTTTTCTCTCTGGGGAGTGGTGCAGCATATTTTATTAACGCATCATATCGCTTTTGCCATCGATGTGGGCTACTCTAAAATTTACGCCTCCTCCGTCTTGTCTTTATTCGGGCTTACTTTTGCTTTTGGATCCTTGGTTAGCTTTATATCTGATCGCATAGGACGGGAAATCACTATCACCCTGGGCACAACGATTGGAATTTCTGGTATCATCATTCTGATGCTTATTCAGGATGTCACCCATCCCTGGATGCTCTACTATTACGCTATCACTTTAGGATTTTCCAACGGGATCAGCTCTCCCACAATCGCTGCTTCATTAATGGACATTTTTCAGGGGCCCAGGGTGGGTTCGATCATCGGAGCCGTCTGGTTTGCCTTCGCCATCGGGGGAGCCATCGGCCCTTGGTTGGGGGGCTGGCTCTTTGAGATAAGCGGGAATTACCTTTTAGCTTTTATCGTCGCGCTTGTTCTCTTTGTCGTTGCCTGTGGAGCAATCTGGCTGGCTGCGCCACGGAAGGTCCGGCTTGTTCCAGGCAAGGTTAGCAGAGTTGAGTGATTAAGGAATTTCCTTACAGGCTAGAGCGCAGGATCGTCGCCATCTTCCCCCTTGGCGGATTTTATTTCTTTTTTAACACATGTCTAAATGCCCAGAAAAGCGATAGTGCCGCCCTCGCCCGAGGCGGGAGCACAATGAAATGTAAAGATAAAATAATGCATTTATATTAGAAATATGCCCCGGAAATCCCTGCGGGTCCTCGGACCTCGAGGATCCTTATTCACAATGCCCTCAGCGGATTCCTGAGGGTGCCGATCCCCTCGATATAGACTTCCACCACATCCCCCGGATGCATGGGCCCGATCCCTTTGGGGGTTCCAGTGCTGATGATATCTCCGGGCAGAAGAGTCATGCATTGGGAGAGGTAGTGAATTAAGAAAGGGACCGAAAAGATCATGTCGGCGGTGTGGCCTTCTTGCACAAGCTTTCCATTCAGATAAGTTCTGACGATCAGCTGCCAGGGGTCTAAATCAATGGCCAGGCAAGGCCCGAAGGGGGCAAAGGTATCGAACCCCTTGGCGCGTGTAAGCTGGCCTTGAAGGCGAGTCAATTCCCGTTCGGTGACATCGTTGAAGCAGGTGTATCCCAGGACGTGATCCAGCGCCTTTTCCAGGGGAACATCCTTTACCTTGTCTTTGATGACCACCGCTAGCTCTCCTTCGTAATCCACCCGCCGGGCGACCCGAGGGAAAATGATGGGCTCTTCCGGGCCGATGACGGCGGTGAGGGGCTTGATAAAATGGCTGGGGAACTCAGGAGTCTTCTCTTTGAGCTCCTCGATGTGCTCCCGGTAATTTAACCCCACGCCGATGATTTTCGTCGGCTCCGCGGGAGGAAGAAGGTGCACATCAGCCAGCCGGTGCTTTGTCGAGGTGGGCCGATATTGGCCGAAAATGGAGCCTGAAATTTCCTGGAGGAAATCTCCCTCCCAGATTCCATATCCCTTAAGGTCCCCTTTTTGAAAACGAACGAATTTCATTTTTCTCTCCTACTGCAAAATGATTTTAAGAAACCTTGGCATTTAGATAGGCGCAGATTCTTTTGGAGGCCGATGATAAGTGAGGAAATGGCTCAATGCCCGGGCGGCCCGGTCCAAAGTTTTAAAAACGGGGAATCCAGCAGCCTGATAGACATCCCTTTCTCGGCGCCATTCCCCTTCCAGGTCGATCATCCGGGCTTCGGTGGTGATGTCCGGCAGGACTAAAATGATGGGTTTGCGGTATTTTTCTCGGATTTCCTGGCAGGCCCGCAGGAGCTCCGGCTGGGAGCTGAATTGGGAGAGCGGCTGGTCGTCCATCCCCAGTCTATGGCGGACCTGAAAAAGAATGTGATAGAGAATCTGGATGATGATCAGAGTGTCGATCCCTTCGTCTTCGGCGGCAGCTTCTATCACTTTTCGCAACATAGATGGCGGGATAATTGGGTTTCCTAAATCTACTGGATTTCTTAGGCTGTTTCCCACCGAAGGGAAGTGAGGGATAATCTTTTGTAAAATCGGAGGGGAGAAGAGGGGAACGGCCAGCCCCAATCTTTCCAGGGCATCAGAGGCGGCGACGCTTAAGGCCCCGCCGCCTCCCATGACGGCCACTCGCGGGCCAGCCCCGGTGGGCAAATAGAGGAAGGCATACATGGTATCGATTAACTCTTCCATGCTGTAAACCTGGATCACTCCCGTCTGCCTGCAAGCTGCTTCCCAGGCAGTGGCGGACCCGCTCAAAGATCCGGTGTGACTTATCACTGCCCGGCGGCCTGTGTCCGTTAACCCCGCCTTCCAAAGAATCACCGGCTTTTTCCCTTTATTTTCTTTAAGAATCCTTAAGAATCTCGGCCCGTCTTCCACGCCTTCCAAGTAGCCGGCGATGATCCGGGTTTTTGCGTCCGCGAAGAAATATTCTAAAAGATCACAGGCGGCTAGATCGCAGCCATTGCCGTAACTGACCATTTTGCTAAAACAGATTCCCAGACCTTTGGCCATCTGGCCCAAATCGGCCAAAAGACCCCCGCTCTGGGAGAGGAAGCCTACAGGTCCCGGAGCGCGGGAAAAATTTTGTCCCGGGAGGATAGTCAACCCGCTTTCTGGGCAATAAATCCCAAAACAATTGGGGCCCAGAATACGTAGGCCGCGCCTGGAGATCTGGGAGAGCTCTTCCTCCATCCTGATCCCTGCTGGAGATCCGGTCTCCTTGAAACCGGAAGTCAAAATCTCGGCTCCTTTCACTCCCTTGCGCAGGCATTCTTCAAGGACGCCGGGGACAGAGGGAGCCGGAATGGTCAGAATGGCCAGATCAATTTCTCCGGGAATTTCTTCCAGCGAACTGAAAACTTTCAATCCGTTTATTTCACCCCCTTCGGGATTAACGAGATAAATTTTCCCCCCGTAGCCGATCTCCTGGAGGGCGTTCAGAATGATGTTGCCAAACTTGGCTAGTCCTGCGGAGGCGCCGATGATAGCCAATGATTTTGGGTAGAAGAGAGGCTCTAGGGCATCGACGATAGACCGATTCACGATGCATCCTTTCTCAAGAAGGGAATTTATAAAGACGGTTCTTTAATAACTAACGGAAGGAGATTTGTCAAGGTAGGAAACCTTGGGACTGGGGTTTTGAAAAGCCTACCTTTCTTTTAAGACTCGCCGTAAAACCTTCCCTGAAAAATTTTTGGGGATCTCCGAAATGAAGGCCAGGTCACGGATTTTTTTGTAGGGGGCTACCCGCTCGGCCACGAAGGCCATCAGTTCTTCAGCGGCGGCAACCATCCCCTCCCGCAAAACGATATAAGCCTTAGGGATCTCGCCTGAGTGCATATCCGAAATTCCCACGACGGCACAGTCCTGCACCGCCGGGTGCTCCATGAGGACCGCTTCCAATTCAGCCGGGGCAATCTGATACCCTCGGTATTTGATCATCTCTTTTTTCCGGTCTAATATGTAGATATACCCTTCCTCGTCCATCCTGGCGATGTCTCCGGTGTAGAGCCAACCATCCCGTAGGGCCAAATTGGTATCCTCAGGGTGCTTCCAGTATCCCTGGAAGACATTGGGTCCACGGATCACCAGCTCCCCCGGCTCTCCCACGGGCATTTTTTTCTTTCCCGTTTCCCGATCCATGATGCGATCCTGGCAGTCGCTGACCGCGATACCCACGGATCCTTCTTTGATCCTTAAGGGAGGGTTGGCATGGGTGGTGGGGGAAGCCTCGGTTAACCCGTAATGTCGGGCTACGGGTATGCCGAACTTCTCGCGCATGGCCCGGGAGATTACCGGAGCCAAAGGGGCAGCACCTACCCAGATGAATCGCAGAGAAGAGACATCGAAATTCTCCACATGGGGAAGGTTGAGGAAGGCCAAGAGAGCCGGTTGGACACAGAAGATCAAGGTAACCCGGTAATTCTCGATCAAGCGCAAACATTCTTCGGCATCGAAGCGGGTCATAATCACCTGACTGGCTCCCAGGTAGATGGGCCCACAGAGATAATAGGTCAGGCCATAGATATGGTTAAAAGGAAGGAAGCTGATAAAAATATCATCCTCCCGGGCCTCTACAGCATGCATGGACTGAAGAGTGTTGGATACCAGGTTGAAGTGAGTGATCATCACGCCTTTGTTCAACCCGGCGGTGCCCGAAGAGTAGGGCAGAGCGGCCAGGTCTTCTTTGAGATTAATCGATGGCCAGAGGGGAGTGGTGTGGGGGGAGGATTTTTCCAAAAGATCTGTAAGCACGAAGATCTCCCTTCCTTCCTTTTCTGGCCGGCCGCGAGTGAGGATAATTTTTTCGAGGGAGGGGACTTCTGGAAGGATTCCCTCTACCATAGAGAAAAGGTTGGATTGGGCCAAGAGAATTCTGCTTTCGGCATCGTTTATTTGGTGCTTAACCTCCCGCTCCCGATAGCTTGGGTTCAGGGGGGAGACGATGGCCCCGGCTTTCATGGCGGCGTAAAACCCCACAAAATATTCCCAGCCGTTAGGCAAGAGAAAAGAAAGCCGGTCCCCTTTTCTAACACCCCATTGGCAGAAAACTTCGGCGAGGACATCGCTTTCGTGGTCGAGTTGGGCAAAGGTAAGATCTCGTTTTCCCTGAGGGTCGAAAATGGCCACTTTCTCTGGGAGTCGCTCGCAGGCCTTTCTTAGAAAGTCTGCGACCGGAGTTTCGGGATAAGTAAGCGAAGGGCGACGGAGTTTTTGGGCGGTCATGGTTTCTTGCGTGGGTTTCTTGGGGAGGTTGAAATTATTCCGTGGCTCATGGGGAAAAAGAATCTGGTCCGAAGGCTTTTAATTCTTCCAGAATGGCAAAGGGATAATCGGAAGTAAACCTGCTGGCCCCGCACCAAATAGGCCACATTGTCCGATGGTCTGACTTGCGAATGGCCAATAATCCCACGGGGGTCTGAAAGGACAGGCTTTCCAAGATTCTGATAACCTTTTCAGAATCCCACGATCCGGCCTTCTTCATGGCCTCCACAATGGCATAAATGCTTACGTATCCACTTAGGGCATCTAAGCTGGGGTAGGCGTTGGTCTTTCCTTTATATTTGACCACAAATTCCTTAGTTTCTTTCCAGCCTAGTGCCCAGAAAGGAAAGGCACTTATGCCCCAAATCCCTTCTGGGTTTTCTTTTCCTAGGGCCGTTAATGACTCCAACAACCCGCTTTCTAGTTCAAAGTGGATGATCTTGCGGAAATAACCAAGCTTCTTTCCGCTCTGGGCAAAGCGAAGCCATTCCTTTACCCCCAAATGGCTTAAGCAAACCTCTGCTTTGGCGGAAAGAACAGCTTGAATATGAGGTCCATAATCGCCCACTTTCTTGGGAAGAAAAAGCTCTCCCACGGGTTGGGCTTCGGGTTTTAGTCTTTTCAGTTCTTCCCAAAAATATTTTGCCCAGCTGCGCCCGGCTTCTGAATCCTGGACGAGTAGGTAAAACCGCTTCTTGGGAAACTGGGCCGCCATGTGCGCCGCCGCACGCTGGAAGGCTTCGGGGGCAGGGCTGATCCAGAAAAGATTGGCCGGCTCTGTTCCCGTGGAGGCCGTCTCGATAAACTCCGTGGGGAAAACTAAAAAAGGAACCCTTGCTTGCTGAGCTAACCCAGAGATCTGAGGAATAGCCTTTTTCAATATATCCCCCATAAGAAAGTGTACTCTTTCTTCAAAAATTCCCTCCGGCAACGGGCGAAGTCCTTTTCCTGGCGTAGGATAGCCCCCACGAATGAGGAGCAGAAGTTGCAACCCTTGTTTGCCTTCCCGGGCATTCACCTCGGCCACGGCCATCTCCGCCCCTAGGAGGTAGGGGGTCCTGGAACCCCTAGGCGATTCTTGAAGAGAGGTCAAAAGACCTATTTTAACCGCCTCTCCCCCTTGAACCTGTAAGGGGAAAAAGATGGAAGAAAAAGAAAGGAAAAAGCAGCCCCAAACCCAGACGAAAATTGCTTTTCGCCATCGGGCTAAAGAAGAAGCTCTCCTCTCTTTCCAGTTCCCTAAGCCCACCCTTTTAATCCTTTGCCCCGAAGGGAAACCATATGCGTGGCGATTTCTGATCTTTTATTCCTCCTGAAGATGCAGGGAGGGGACATGGTTAATATTTATTCTGCCCCTATCTTATCAGGGAAGGATGTTCAAGGGAATTAAAAAATGAAAATGAATAGGGGAAAAGGGGAAAGGCACATTATTTCCAGAGATTTCCGCCACCGGAAGATTTTCAACTTGACTAAAGAAAATTAATAAATTATTTTAATTTATTAAAGTAATTTTTCGATTTTAGCCTGAAAAGCCATGTTCGAATCCCTGACCGATAAACTTAGTTCCGTTTTTAAAAAGCTCCGGGGGCACGGGAAGCTTAGCGAGCAAAACATCAACGAGGCCCTGAAAGAGGTGCGCTTGGCCCTTTTGGAAGCCGATGTGCATTTCAAAGTGGTCAAGGAATTCATTGAGCGAATTCGCTCCCGGGCAGTTGGCCAGGAAGTTCTGGAAAGCCTCACGCCGGCGCAACAAGTGATAAAAATCGTCCACGAAGAACTCATCTCCCTTATGGGGGGGGCGAGCAGCCAACTCAACCTTTCTTATAAACCTCCCATTCCCATCATGCTGGTAGGCCTGCAAGGTTCGGGAAAAACAACCACGGTGGGGAAGTTGGGCAAATTTCTAAAAGAAAAAGGGAAAAAACCTTATCTGGTTCCGGCGGACGTACGGCGGCCTGCAGCCATTGAACAATTGAGAAGGTTGGGTGAACAACTCCGCCTCCCGGTCTTCAACCCCAATCCCAAAGAGACCCCGTTGGTGATCTGTCAAAAAGCACTGCGCTGGACAGATGAAGAGCATGGAGATATATTGCTCATCGATACTGCCGGGCGCTTGCACATCGATGAAGCTTTGATGCAGGAATTAGAAGAAATCAAAAGGGAACTTAACCCGGGGGAAATTCTGCTCGTAGCGGATGCCATGACCGGTCAGGATGCCGTCAATGTTGCCAAAAGATTCAACGAGGCCCTAAACCTCCAGGGCGTGATCTTGACCAAGCTCGATGGAGACGCGCGCGGGGGAGCGGCCTTGTCGATCAAGGCGGTGACCGGGAAACCCATCAAGTTCATCGGCGTGGGAGAGAAGCTGGATGCCTTGGAGACCTTCCACCCCGACCGCATGGCCTCGCGCATTCTGGGCATGGGTGATGTTCTTTCCCTGATTGAGAAAGCCCAAGAGGCCATCGACGCCCAAAAAGCCAAAGAACTCGAGAAAAAGCTTCTCAAAGACAAGTTTACCCTAGAGGACTTTCTCGAGCAATTACAGCAGATTAAGAAAATGGGTTCCTTCGAAGAGATTTTGTCTATGATCCCAGGGGTGGGTCGGCTCAAGCTCCCTAAGGACCTTCAGGGAAGCGAGAAGGAACTGGTCAAGGTAGAAGCGATCATCAACTCCATGACCAAGGAGGAACGACGGTCGCCGGAGATTCTCAATGGCAGCCGCCGCCTGCGTATTGCCAAGGGGAGCGGGACCACCGTTCAAGATGTGAATCAATTGCTCAAACAATACCTTCAGACCAAAAAAATGCTGCGGCAATTCCAAAGGGGTGGAATGAGGGGGCTAGCCAGAGGGCTCTTCTCTTGATTAGCTTTTTTGGTTTATAAGGAGACAGCGCTTCTCGGAGGCA